>Ga0307380_10000821_pt1 | contig 46690 bp, 31 predicted proteins | sample UN3MG_FD_202239 | JGI IMG/M metagenome (GOLD analysis project Ga0307380, IMG submission 202239) | Soil microbial communities from Risofladan, Vaasa, Finland - UN-3 | ecosystem: Environmental > Terrestrial > Soil > Coastal area > Acid sulfate soil | place: Finland: Risofladan, Vaasa | collected...
GAGAGCAGATTCAACCATTAGCTTCTGATTATTCTTGTGTCCGCAGACATCGGCAAAATTTACAAATCGCTCCCATTCGTCCTTAGTAAACTTGCAGCTCAGGATATATTTGTAAACGTCTGCGAGCTTCTCATTATCCTGAGCTATTGTATAATAGCGCAGAAAAAAAAGGAGAACCCCTGCATTAGCCGGTTCCCGGGACAATATTTTAGAATATTTCATTCCCATGTTCCTCAGCCGGTTAGTCCACTTTACCCTTTCATCTTTCTCGAGATCAAGGTCCTGCACCCGCATTGAATAGTAGCAATCCGCCGCCATGAGCGGCTCCCCCTTCTTATCGTAAGCCAGGGACAACCGCATGAAATTATTTCTGGCATGTTTAGGATCCATCCTGAGATCCGTTAAATACTGTTGTCCGTAATATATGACGCTATCGGGCATCTCTCTCAGCAGATAATATTCCAGCATATTACCAATAGCCGTAGCCCTCCATTTCCCCACAGTCAGCCGGAATTGACGGTTCCCTTCATTGTAGAGCATTCTATCATAAAACAAATAACCCAGTTGCAGCTTACTGGAACCCTGGTGAAAATCAGCCTCACAAACGCTGTCAAGAAAACGCACTCCCCTGTTATAATCCGCATTAACCCAAATCCAGCCTGAGGCATGCAACCACGACGCAATGGCCAGCACTGCAAGATAAACCCTCCTGCTGTCACCCTCCGGCAGGATAAAAATCAAGCTCCATCCGCACAGCAATGTCAAAGGTACGGCTGGAAGTGAAAGAAGATCCCAATCCCTGACCCCTAAAAAAGGATTGAAAGCAAACAAGAAAAAGAAACTGCCCGCCGCTGCCCAGAATACAAATACAAATGCCGAATCCCCTGACTTAAGAAAAAATCGCCACCGCCCCACAATCACAAACAAACACACTGCCGCCGCAGGCGCTATCAAAAGCAAAAAATTGAACTTGTCCCAAAAATGCCGCAACTCGAACATCCGGTACGGAACATCACCCCCGTCAATCTCTCCGCTCAACGGCACAAGCGCATGACTGCCAAAAATCAACAACACCAATACCAGACAGCAAAAAGAAACCCCTGATACCCACCGCGAATTTACACCCAATATCCCCCTTGAACCTTTGAAATGAAACCTGGCAAGCCAGAGAAACAAAAGGGACGGGAAAAGAACCGCCCCACTGGTGTGAGAAAATAACGCCAGCAAAAACATTCCGGTCGGCAGCCAGGGATTCCTAACGCCGGCCCCCCTTAAATGCTTTATACCGAAATAAAGATAAACTGCAAGCCATAAATGAACCAAGGTGTAGCTTTCAGCATACCCAAAAAACAACTGCAAGCTCGAGGTCGAAATTATCAATACCCACAAGGCCAATCTTGATACGGAATCGGCGCTTACCTCCGAGACTATCTTCCAGCAAACCAGCAAGAAAAAAGGAAGCAAAAGAATGTGTAAAACCGAGTATGCAAACTCCCCACCACTAATTCCAAACTGGCCCAGCAGACGATAAAACAACTGGTGAAGAAAAAAATCGAGAGGCTCGTTCCGGTAAATAAAAAATGGACCTGTAACCTGCTCGATAAATGCAAACCCATCCCCCATAAAATGGTTCCGCGAGCGCAAAAACCAGCCGATAAAAAAGATAACTACGTACCCGCCGACAAAAAGCAATACCCTGTCAAAAGATACTATTCTCCGCCAGCCCGGCAAATCCACTCGGGAATTAAGATAAGAAACCCAGCGGCATCCCATGCAGAAAAGCAGCGCCGTGATTACGCAGGCAACCGCCAGCCGAAAATACCCCCCATAAGGTCCTAAAGGAATCAAGCCCCAAACCCGAGTCCAGCCGTAAAATGCCGCGGGCACTGAAAGCCAGATCCAGGCCAGCAAGACAATGACCGGCCAAACGTAAGAAAATGTCCGTCTTTTTTCTGTCATTTCCAGTATCTTCAGATTATCAGAACAGATCCAACATTAACCGCAATATGGTAATCTTGCTAAAAGCACATTTTAAAATATCAGGATAAATCAGGCGCGTTCCTGGTTTTATCCTGTTGTGTAAACTCAGAGATCAATGTTTCTGACTTCCCAATAATTCGGGATACTGCCCGATCGCAGCGCCGATCAGTGGCTTCAGATAATCATTATGACCGCAGACCTCGGCAAAATTAATAAACCGCGCCCAATCAGACTTTGAAAACTCTCTTCCCATGATGTATTTATAAACATAATCAAGCTTTCGCTGGTTCTGCGAAATTGTGTAATATCTCAGAAAATAAAGTAATGCCCCTCCATTATCCTGTTGATGTATCAATTCATTATAAAGTGCAGCCTGGCTCTCCATACGTACAATCCATTGAGTCCTTTCTTTCTCGTCCGGAGAAAGGCCCTGCTTTCGCATTGAATAAAAGCAATTTGTCGCCCCGATTGGATCGCCTTGCATATCGTAAGCCAAAGTTAACCGCATGTAGTTCTTTTTAGCTAAAATGGGGTCCATCTGGTATTTTTCAAATAATGGCGGAAGATAATAGATAACGCTATCAGGCATCCCCTCCATCAGAAAACATTCCGTCAAATTACTTTGAGCAGTACACAACCATTTTCCACCAGCCAACCGAAACTGATTAGCGGCCTCTTTATATAATTCTCTCTCAAAAAATAAAAAACCCAGTTGCATCCTGTCGGAACCCCGGTGAAAATCAGCATTGCGAACATGGTCGAGAAACCGCACCCCCCGGTCCATATCCGCATTGACCCAGACCCAGAGCATAGCATGGGCCGCAGAAACAAAAGCCAGGGAAAAAAGATAAGCCTTTCTTCTTTCTCTCCCAGGCAGCAACAAGATCAAGCTCCAACCACACCAGAGCATCAAAGGAACCGCCGGAAGAGAGAGCAGATCCCAATCCCTGATCCCTAAATCCGGGTCGTAAATAAAAGAAAAAAACGAGCAACCCGCTGCGGCCCAGAAAACGAAAACAAACGCCGAATCCTCCAGCTTGGTAAATGATCTCGCTTTAGCGACAAGCACCAGCAAACACACTACAGCTCCGGGCGCAATCAAAAGCAGGAAATTAAACTTATCCCAAAGATGCTTGAGACCATACATTCTGTAGGGGGAGTCAAAACCATCTATCGGGCCAATTAATGGGACCAGCGAGTCGGTATTAAAAAACAAAAGCAGCAAAAGAAAAGAGAGTATGGAGATTAAAAACACGATCCGTGATTTCAGCTCGATTATCCCCCAAGAAGTCCCTGGAGCAAGCCTCACAAGCCAGAGGTATAAAAGCGAAGGGAAAAGAACCAGGGCACTGTTGTGAGTGAGCAGGGAGAGCAAGAAGACAGCAGTCGGAGCCCAGGGATAGTTCCTTTCTTTTTCCCTTAAGTGCTTTATTCCGTAATACAGGTAAATCGATAACAATAGGGCGATAATTGTATAGCTCTCTACGTATCCGAAAAAAAGCTGCAGGCTCGAGGTTGACACAATAAGCAACCACAAGGCCAGGCGCTCCCAGGCTTCCCCTGTCACTTTTGCGGTTATCTTCCAGCAAGCCAGAAGGAAAAAGGGAAGCAACAGGGTGTGTAAAACAGCATAAACGGCCTCTCCATTACCGACCCCGAACCAGTCGAGAAGGCGATAAAACAACTGGTGAATAAAATAATCCAGCGGCTCTTTTGCGTAGTAACGGAACGGGCCCGTAACGGTTCCGATAAAAGCCAATCCATCACCCATAAAATGGTTTTGCGAGCGCAGCGGCCAGGCGATAAAAACCAGAGCCACATAGGCTGACATAGCTGCCATAAAACCGCCCCGTGTGTTGCGAAATCGGTCGAGCCCGGAAATATACCCTGAAACGGCTTCCATTCTGTTTCCGAGCCAGCTCAAGCGGCCGGAAACAGTTCCTGAAATCAAAACCGTACTCAACAGGGCCGCCGGAAGCACCCAGATCCCAGCCTCTGATCCCCAGGGAATCATGCCCCAGACCGATGACCAACCGGTAAAAACCACTCCCACAAATAACCAGATCCAGAGCAATAAGACAAAGTCCGGCCACAGGTACTGGAACGTATGTTCTTTTTCAGTCATCTTATCTCGGATTTAAATGGACAAGCCAGGCGAAACATGAAGCCGGAATACACGGATCGAGTGCAGCAGATATTAAAAACTTATCTCCCTTAACTGCCTGCTGTCCGGATATTGGATCAGAGCCTTATTTTTTATTTCAGCAAACCACTCCGGATGGTTTAAAGCGCCGACCATCTCGAGTATTCTCAGCCAGTCTGAAGGAGTAAAATTACAGATATGAATAGCGTTAATGATACCCCTTAAACTGCCGAGATCCTGAATGGTCCAGAAATAACGCAAAAAGAAACGATAATAATCCGTATTCAGCGGATTTTCTAGTAATGCTTTGGTATACCGGGGAGCCTGGGATTCCATAACATCAATCCAATTTCTTTTCTGTCGGTCGCTTAACAAAATGCCCTCTCGGGTCAGCTTCAGATAAATTGAAGATGCGCTGTCCGGGTACCCCGCCTGATCATATAAGATCAAAAGATTGGCATAGACCTGAGTTCGCAAACCAATATTATCCGTTCGCTCGAATATATCATCCGCTGCTTCTTTGACATACGCCTCATGCCGGAATAATTTCATGAAATCAGACAGTAATGACCAGGTGGAATGATCCATGTTTTGGAGCAGGAAAATACCGTATAAATTGGCAATTTTATTATCTTCCCGGGTCAGCGAATAAAAACGCAATTGAAATATTAAATCCCCGATCACTATTTTTCCATTGTTCATTTTTTGATAAATTGACTGAGCAGGGCGCCACATGGCCTGAAACCAATAGTATCTTTCTTCCTCTGAGATCTTTACACCGTGTTGCAGCATCTCCATGTGAGTGAGCGATGAACTGTCCAGCATACTGCGGCTGTCATATTCCAGACAGCGTTTTATATAACTGAAAGCTTCTGATTCCGGATCCAGATATATCCTCTTAACAAATACCAGTTTCTGTCTCTTGATATACCTCTGGATAAACTGTCTGTTTTCACCTGAAACAAAGTTGAAGATCTCCTTTAGCCTGTGCGGATCAAGAAGTTCACCGCGGGTAACAAGTTTGAGCTTATCATAATAGGCAGCCAGGTCCTTATTGCTTATGGCATTTTTCCCAGTCTCCAGAGTCTCGATATAGCCGTCGGGAATCCTTCGCTCAAAATGTCCGATCCGCCAATGGTTTTTATCCTGTACAGGCAGTCTGGCCAGCAGTGGGTCGGCCAGGGCCAAAGGGTCAAGAAAATGCACACCGGGACCCGCAAAATAGCCCATCATCCCGATCACTCCCTCGATCGGAACTTTAATACCGCTTTCCCTTAACTTTCGTCCCTTATACGGCAACAATCCTGTCGGCATCCGATCGACTGTCCCTGCTTTCAACAACCCGGTGCTTTGATAATAAAAAGCCCGCTCATCGCATATCCCCCAATGTTTGTCTATCTCCTTCGAAATGTAGTCTTTTCCACATTCCGGACCGCTCAGGAGAGGGGGATGGGGGGAACTGAAACCCAACAATAAAACCAGAAACCACGCGGCTGCATATCTGATGTTATCTGAAAACAGCTTATCGAAACGTGAAAGTACAGCCACAGAACAGAGCATTGGAGCCGCCAAAAAACGGCCGCTCATAAAACAGCCGCCGATCTTGACCACATAAACGATATATAACGCTGCTCCGAGAACTACCGGGATAAGCGGCTTCTCCTTTTTTACCAATGTTATCACTGTCACTGCGGCAATCAGAAAAACCGTCAGGTGATCCATCTCGACCGATTCCAGCAAATAGCGGCAGCCCTGAACTATTAACCTTAAACTATCGATTCCGGTATTCAATTTTGTATACGCGGTGTTTGGAAAAAGAAAACCATAATAAAAAAGTGAAAAAGCCTCCCAGATCAACAATGGCACGAAACCTGAAGCCACAGCATATACTCTTCTCCTGTCCGCTGTTTTAATAAATACAAAAACGAGGCACGGCAGGTAGAGCAAAGCCGTGTCCATCCGGTTCAGCATGCCCAGAGCGGCAATCAGTGACAAAAACAGGAGAGTCCTGGCATTTTTTTTCGAATTCAAATACAGATAAAGGAAGAGCAGCAGAAGCAGGTGGGTCAGCGGGTTTTCCAGGCCGGAGGTGCTGTAATCCATAAATGCCTTTGAAAAAAGCAGCATGCCGATTCCCAACAATGCCATCCTGGTATTCCTGGCGATGCCAAAGGCGAATACAAGAACAACGGCAAGGGAGACCCCGGCAGACAGGAATATGCCGGTATAAAATATTTCATGAGTAAGAAAGTAGAAGGCTGAAAGGAGAAACATCCATAGCGGATGCGTGTAGGTCTGGACTCTTTCGGCTGTGTTCCAAGACAGTCCGTAACCATTGATAAAATTATCCACTGTTCTGAAAGTAATGTAAGCGTCATCAGAGAGCCAGGCGTTTCGCAATAAAACAGCCGCAAACAACAGAATGAAAAGGGAGATCAACAAATTCCGCTGTCTGTCCGGGGTGAGAAAATTACTGTTTTCCCGCGAAAGCCTTTTTTTTTGAAGCTGCATTTTCATCTGTTTTATCAGCTTATAAATATCAGCACCGGGATCTCGAAAGCCTTCCGGCTTTAACTTCTGTTCAGGGCTGATTACTAGGTTCAGATTTTCTTATTGATAAGGATATAATAATTTTTATAGCTTTAAGAGCTTATGTTATCGCAGATCGAGGCGCGGGCCGGCATTCCTTTTGTAAAAAATCCGGAATGAATCTCACCCGCCTTTGAAATAAATTACTTCGGCAAATGATAATCTTTCAGCTCCGGATACTGGCTTACTGCTCTTTCCTGTATTTTGGAAAACCAATCCGAGCGGTCAATTGCCGCGGTCATCTCAAGTAACTGCAGCCAGTCTGCAGGCTCAAACCTCCCTTTAAGGATCTGGTTAATTATATTCTTCAGCTCCTGACTGTCTTGTTTAATCAGGAAATAACGTAAAAAGAAACTTAAATAAGCCGCATTCTGCGGTTCTTTTTGCATTGAACCGCTGTATTTTTCTTTCATGGATTCCATAACTTTAAGCCATTCTTCCAGGAACTCGTCACCCAGTTGTAAGGCGTTTTCTTTGATCTTTACAAATATTGCGGAAGCGCTGTCAGGATAACCCGCTGAATCATAAAACATCAAAAGATTCATATAGACCTGCGCCATTAATCCGGGGTTATCCGTATCTCTAAATATCTTCTCCGCACCCATCCTGATCAAAGATTGATGGTTGAAAGTTGTAATATAGTCTGCCAGGAAACGCCAGCCTTGACATTTTATTCGCCAGGCGGATAAATTTTGGTATACATTGACTAGCTGCTCGCTGTCCTGCAATATCGTGTAATAACGCAGCAGAAACATCACATTGCTGGCTGTCAGTACGTTAGTTATTACGCGGCGCTTGACCATCTTTTTGTGATAAGGCTTCATGGCCAGGCCCCAATAGAAATATTCTTCCTCGCTGACTTCGAGCCCCTGGTGATGCATCTTGAAGAAGACCGCCATTGCACTATCCGGCAGATCCCGGCTGTCATAGTTCAAGCATTGTTTTATATAACTAAAAGCGCTTGAATTCGAATCAAAATACATCCCATCGATAGATACGAGCATCTGTCTCTTCATAAACCGCTCGATCAAACGCTTGTTTTCTCCGATAATGAACTTAACGAGCTCATTCAGCCGGTCCGGACTGAAAAGCTCACCTCTGGTGACCAGCTTGAGTTTATCATAATAGGCGGCCAAATCCTTATCTGTGATGAAATTCTCTCCTGTATCTAAAGTCTTTATGTAACCATCGGGAATCCTCCGCTCAAAATGTCCTATGCGCCATTTTTCTTTATCCTGAACATGCAACCTGGCCAGCAAGGGGTCAGTCAGGGCCAGCATGTCGAGAACATGAAGGCGGGGTCCGCCAAAATAGCTTACCATACCGATAGCTTTCAGAATCGTAAACCTCTCTCCCTTTTTTCTTAACTCCCGTCCCTTATCCGCCATTGCCCCTGTAGGCATCTGGATGCCGCTTTTCGCTTTCAACAATCCTGTGGTCTGGTAATAAAAAGCCCGCTCGTTGGCAATCCCTTCCCATTTTTCTGCCTCTTCCAAGTCATAATCCTTACCGTATGTCTCATCACTCAAGATCGGGGGCTGCGGGGAACTGAAACCCAGGGCCAGAACGAGAAACCAGGCGGCTGCATATCTAATGTTATCTGAAAACAGCCTGTCGAAACGTGAAAGCACAGCCACAGAGCAGAGCAATGGAGCCGCCAAAAAACGGCCGCTCATAAAATCACCACCGATTCTTACTACATAAAGAGTGTACAACACCACTCCGAGAACGACCGGAATAAGCTTTTTATCCTTTTTTACCAATGTTACCACTGTGGCTGCGGCAATCAGAAAAACCGTCAGGTGATCCATCTCGACCGATTCCAGCAAATAGCGACAGCCCTGAACTATTAAGCTGTAACTATCGATTCCGGTATTCAATTTTGCATACGCGGTATTGGGAAAAAGAAAACCATAATAAAAAAATGAAAAAGCCTCCCAGATCAACAATGGCACGCAACCTAAAGCCACAGCATATATTCTTCGCCTATCCGCTGTTTTAATGAATACATAAACCAGGCTCGGCAGGTAGAGCAAAGCCGTGTCCATCCGGTTCAGCATGCCCAGGGCGGCGACCAGTGACAAAAACAGGAGAGTCTTGATACTTATTTTCGAATTCAAATACAAATAAAGGAAGAACAGCAAAAGCAGGTGGGTCAGCGGATTTTCCAGGCCGGAAGAACTGTAGTCGATAAACGCCTTTGAAAAAAGCAGCATGCCGGTCCCCAGCAACGCTGTCCTTGTGTTCCTGGCGATACCGAATGCGAATAGAATAACAGCGCCAAGCGAAATTCCCGCAGAAAGGAATATGCCGGTATAGAATGTTTCACGGGTAAAAAAGCGAAAGGCCATGAATAAAAACATCCATAACGGGTGCGTGTAAGTCTGGACCCGCTCGGCTGTGTTCCAGGTCAAGCCGTAACCATTGAAAAAATTATCCACCGTTCTGAAAGTTATGTAAGCGTCATCAGAGAGCCAGGCGTTGCGCCACAAAACGACCGCAAACAGGATGATGAAAAGGGAAATCAATGGTTTTCGCCGCCTCTCCAGGCTGAAAAAATCACCAATCCCGCTCGAATTTTTATTTTCGGTGAGCTGCATGTCCAAAAACACTTTAGAATTGACCTCTTACAACGAATAAAATCAATCCGGGAAAAACTACGGATTTTCCCAATTTTCAAATTTCAGAGGATAAATACTCTTTTATCTCTGGATACTCCCTCACCGCTTTGACAATCAGCGGTCTTAAAAAAGAATCATGGCCGCATAATTCCGCATATCTAATAAAACTCAACCAATCCTGCATGGCAAAGGAATTTCTCAAAATATGGCTGTAAATATTCTTGATATTAATCTCATCCCGCTTAATCGTATAATAGCGCAGGAAAAAAGCGATCAGATTTGCGTTCCCCGGTTTTTCCATAATCTTTTGATTATAATTGTAACGAACCGCTGTCTGTAACATTTTGCTGACCCATAATCGCCTGATTTTCTCATCAAGTCCCCGATCACGCCCTAACACTTTCAAAAAAAATGTGGAGGCGCTGTCCGGGTAGCCTGCCATATCATAGGCAATAGACATGGCAATCAGACCCGATTTGGATATCTCACTGTCTTCGCTTTCGCCAGCATGTGGCCGGCAATAGAAAAGTGTACTGTCAGGCAGATTGAGGTCAAGAAACAGATACCCGATATCTAGTTCGGTCTTCTGTTTATTGAATCCACCCAAACCCTGGTACTGTCTGATTGCTTGCCTGATATAACCTTTTTGGGCAAGTGTATAAGCCAATTGTAGTTTGACCGGGCCTTTATGGAGATCGACCTGGGAAACGCGGTCTAAAAACCCTACTCCCCTGTCAGTATCGGAATTGACCCAGACCCAGGTTAACGCATGCGTCCATGCAGTGACAGCCAATGCAGCGAGACAGGCTTTTTTGCTCTCTCCCGAAGGCCATAAAAGGATCAGGCCCCAGCCAGCGCACAGTGTGAGAGGAACCGCCGGAAGAGAAAGAAGATCCCAGTCCCTGATACCCAAAGCCGGGTTGAAAACAAACGAAAAAAAGGAACAACCCGCGGCAGCCCAAAACACAAAAACATAAGCCGGATCCGCTATTTTGAGAAAAGATCTGGCCTTCGTAAAAATTATAAATAAAAACACCACTGCCGCAGGCGCAATTAAAAGCAGAAAATTGAATTTATCCCAGAGATGTCTCAACTCGAACATCCGGTATGGATAATTCAAGCCGTCGATTTCTCCCTTTACAGGGACCAGCAATTCCGAATTAATGCTAAACAACATTAGCACCAGAATACCGGCTGAAACCAAACCTACTATTCGCGAATTCAAGCCCAACATTCCTGATGAAGCTCTGGAAATTAATCCTGCAAGCCAGATATACAAAAGGGACGGAAAAAGCACTATCGCGCTCATGTGGCAAAGAGAGGCCAGTACAAACAGGGCCGTGGGCAACCAGGTATTCCCGGTGTTTTTTTCTCTTAAGTGCCTTAAACCATAATACAGGTACAGTGTGAGAATCAAATGCGCAAGGGTGTAGCTCTCGACATACCCGAAGAACAATTGCAGGCTCGAAGTCGAAATAATCAACACCCACAAGGCCAATCTCAAAGTGGAACAACTGCTTACAATTGAGGCTATTTTCCAGCAAATCAGCAGAAAAAACGGCAATAAAAGGCAATGCAAAACCGCATAGGCGGCCTCTCCTTGGCTGAGTCCAAAAAAGCTGACAAGGCGATAAAACATCTGGTGCACAAAAAAATCGAGCGGCTCATTTTTCTGCAGGAAGAAGGGCTTGACTACATAGCCGATATAAACCAACCCATCACCCATAAAATAGTTGCGCGAGCGCAAAAACCAGGCAATACAAACGAGTGCCGCATATACGGACACTGCTGCGACAAAAACAGCGGCAGGACTGTGAAATCGTTTGAAAGTCAAGGCAGGAACTGAAATGGATTCGACTTTATCCAGAATCCATTGTAAAGGTGCGGGCCTGATTCCCAGAATCAGGACCGTGCTTACGAGCGCAACCGGAATCGTCCAGATCCCCGCTTCTTTTCCCCAGGGGATCATGCCCCAGACCCATGTCCAGCCGGTAACAACCGTGGCGGCAAACAACCAGACCCACGCCATTAATACAAACCGCGGCAAAATATCCTTTTCAGCCCGAAACATTTAAAGGGTCCCCGGGATTATAAATCAAACTTACTCCCATTGACGGATTTCCAACACCCCGTCCAGATCCACAGCCGAGCAGCGGGAAAGCTGGCTTCCGGCCTTAAGATGGACATTATCTCCTATTATAGACTGCTCCACAAAAACATCACTTTCCAGAATTACGCTATCTCCCAGAACCGAGCCCCGCACACTGCAGCCAGGGCCGATTCTAGCCTCTGAGCCGATCTCGAGCGGAGCCTCGAGGAGGGCTGAATGGTGGACAGTGCAATTTTCGCCCATAAGAATGGGGGCTCCCCTTTCCGGGTATTCTGAAGAGAGGAGCAACTTGTGAGAGGCCTCAAGGTAATGTTTCGGGGTTCCCAGATCAAGCCACTGAAATTTGGTGTGGAATCCGTAAACCGGTGCGCCGCGGGCAATCAGGGCGGGATAGATATCACGGTTAATATCTGAAAAGCCGGGGTGGATTTCTTCTAAAAGTTCCGGCTCGAGGAGATGTAAGCCGGGAAAATGGAGTCCGGGCGCAGTTGCATGTCCGGGAACTTCGGGCAGGCCGGCAATCCGGCAGAGCCGGCCCTCGCTGTCTATTTCCACCCCTCGATATTTTTCTCCCTGCGGCATGTCGATAAGCATCATGGTAGCCAGAGAGTTGCGGCTTTTGTGGAATTCGAGAGCCTGATCAAGAGGGAAACCGCTGTAGTAGCAATCGCCATTTACCAGCAGAAAAGTCCCTTCATCCAGGAACTCTTTGGCTTTGAAAAGGGCTCCGCCGGTTCCCAGGATTTCTCTTTCAAAGGAGAACACCACCTTTTCCCCGGCCCTGGCGAGGCATGCGCGCACTGTGTCGTCTGCATGGTGAAGGTTGACTATAAATTCATGCACTCCAAGAGAGCGAAAAGTTCTGAGTATCCGGACCAGAACCGGCACACCGGCCAAAGGGAGAGTGACTTTGGATTTACGGGTTGTCAGGGGAAGAAGGCGGGTTCCGTAACCGGCTGCGAGGATCATTGCTTTCATCTTCTAAAGTTCTCGAGCGCAGGTTGAAATTCCCACGGTTCATCGGGCTTGGGGTTGGCTGTCGGTATTCAGCCCTTTTGCAAGGCGCTCTTTCAGGCGCTCATTTTCTTCCCGGGCTTCGAGGAGAAGGCGATTGAGCTCCTTTTGTTTTTCAGATGACTCAGCGAGCTGCGCCTTGAGGCTGTCGAGTTCGATCAGGGCATTGCAGTAATCTTTGTTTGTGCGGTCGAGCTTTTTGGACATTGAATCCACTACAAAAAAGAGCTCGAGCGGGGACTTGCGCGCCATGTTGAACATATCCCGCTTGCCGAAAACCATTAATTCTCCATCGGTTATTGCCGTTACCGTGGCTGTGCGCTTGATGTCGTCAAAAAGCGCGCTTTCACCCACGATGTCATTATCCTTAAGCTCGCTCAGAAGGATTTTTCTTCCCTTAACCGTGCGGGAAACTTCCAGGCGGCCTTTCTTGATAATAAAACCACACTGTCCACTTTCACCCTCGTGCAGGATGATCTGGCCTGCACGGAATTTTTTCTTCAAAAAGTGAATGTCGACTGAGTGCTCGCGGGCTTGTTCCAGTTCATCGAGAGTAATGTCAAAGTCCAGGGTTTCCTTGTCTGTGGTCTCATCTTTTTTCAGTTTATAAGACTCGATCTTTTCACTGGTCTTTCGCAGACGGTCGACCAGTCTGCACAAGAGGTTCCTGACTCCCGGAGACATCTGTCCCAGGTACTGCTCGAAATCCTCCCTGCTCATAATCGCCACCCTCGTGTCTTCCAGTGCGCGAATAGTGGCGGTTCTTTTGGGAGATTCGGGATAAAGCAGGCTCATCTCGCCGAAAAATTCATTGGGACCCAGCACGGTTACCACCGCATCCTGCTGACCCCGGCGTTTGAGCACCTCGACCATCCCCTCGAGTATTACATAGAACGTGCTCCCTGGCTGGCCTTCCTTGATTATGACAGTACCCTTGCGGAAGGTTTTTTCAATGCGGTTTGTCATTTCTCTCCCTGGCGGAACGGTTTGAAAAAAATTTGAAATCAGGCAACTTTTTTTCTGATACTGATTTCGAGCCTTAAATTAATCTCCACAGCGTATTCAAGCAAGCAGTATATTATTTCGAGAATCTTTTCATCGACTTCATAGCTTTCTATTTACCGATCACGGAATAAACCGCCTGTCCCGCGGACTGAGCCGCCCGGCGGGCATGGAAAACGAAATCCACTGCTGATTTGGCGTCGGCGAAATCGCTCACCGCTTTGATTATGGTAAGAGGGATGTCTTTTTGTCTGCAAAAGGCGGCCACTTCCCAGGCTTCCATGTCCACACAGGTTGCGGAGAATTTCCGGTGAAGCTCATCGCGTACCCGGCTTGAAAAAACAGGCCGGTTATGGGTCAGTAAATGCCCATTTCTGATCTGGCAGCGGGACCCAAGTTCCGCCAACTCATCTTTAACATGCTCCTCCAATTCGATTGGCCCACCCGAGACTTCGTAAGAGGCCGAAACCCGGCTGGCAGCCACTGGCTGATAGCGTGGAATGCCCTCGACCAGCGAGCCGCAAACCCCCAGGTGAAAAATGCGGTCAGCAGTATAGACTGCAGCAAACTTCTCTAGTGATTTCCTCGCCTTTAACGGGCCCATGCCGCAGAGAAAAAGAGCGACCTTGTGAGCTCCCAGCCCACCGACCCACATGCGCAAGCCCGGACTTTTTCTCCTCCGGGGATGAGAAAGCTCACCCAGCAGCCACTCGATTTCCATCTTAAATGCCGCTATGCAGGCAATATTCATTTAATTGACTTCCCCCGCAATTCGACCTAAATTAAAAAACATTCAGTTCCCGAACATTATAACCCAAGTTATCTTCCGCGGCAATTTTATGTACACTTTTTGGTATTATATTAAAAATTTGTACTTAAAATTCATCAAGGACGATATCCTGTTCCTCGCCTCGGGGATAGCCTTTAACCTGATGATATGCTCGATTCCACTGATTCTGATCATCTTTTCATTAGGAGGATTCGCTCTCAGCAACTCAGCAACTCTCTGGAATAAAACTGTGCTCTATGTCCAAAGCCTGATCCCGGTATCGAGTGAAAGAATAATTAACAACACCCAGGCAATCATCCGGGACCGTAAATTGATCGGGATCATCGGCCTGGTGGGGATCGCCTTCACTGCAACCCGTTTGTTCGCCAGCCTGAGGACCGTGCTGGATAATGTTTTCGAGGTAACCCATGTCCGGGGAATAATTCACGGCAAAGTTTTCGACTTTACCATGCTCCTGCTGCTTGGGATGATAGTAGTCCTCGCGAATATGGCCTTTACCTTTTTACCCAATATGCTCCGGGAAAGTGTTCTATTCAAAAACAGCGTTTTCTTCCTGCGGACAATTCTGGAAAGCCATTCTGTTGCCATTGTGGCAACCTTTTTGCTTACAGCGAACTTTATTTTTTTCAGCTACAAGTTCTTCCCCTCCAAGAAAATCAACACCAGCACCTGTTTTATCGCAACCTCCATAGCGACAATATTTTTCGAAATCTCCAAACATATCTACCGCCACTTTCTTTCCCTTTATCCGGATTTTAACCGCATTTACGGTACCCTGGCGGCGATTGTTGCCATGATCTTCTGGTTTTACCTCTTCTCACTGGTCTATATTGCGGCAGCCGAGTTCGCTTTCATCCACGAAAAGCGTTCGAGCAGCATGAAACAATGAAAAGCTAATGAGCCTCCCTCTTGCGCAGGGCAAAGAGGATGGCAATTACGGCTTGCCCCCAGGACGTCCTTCCCAAACGCGATAATTCCAAGCCTTATTTTGCGCATTCGCTTCCTCTGGCGCAATCCGAACAAAACAGGCGGCCAGCCTCTGGGGGGTTTCGAGCGCGGTTCTCTGGCGGGTGTTCTCGCCTTCCGTAAAGGGCTGTGCCGTAAGTCTCAGCTCTTCAATTTTTTCGCAGACAATTGTAAAAACCCCGTATTCCCCGGCCACTCTGCCGGTGACCAGGAAAGGTCCCGAACCCAGGGCCACGGCGCCGAAACGCCGGTAGCAGCCGGGGAAGATCACCACCTCGAACGTTCCGACCAGATCATCGAGGGAAAGAAACATCATTGCTCCGTTCCTGGGGGTCATGATGCGCTTGTGGGCGATAGGCCTGCCGGCCAGGCGAACGCGCCGTCCCTCGTGCGCCGGAATCTCCCGGGAAGAGATAAGCCCCCTGCCTGTGAGCGCCTGCCCGTGCAGGGCCAGCGGATGCTCGCTCACTGTGAAGCCGAAAATTTCGTGTTCCAGGCGCAAGAGCTCAGAGCGCGAGTACTCTGGCAAGCGTGGAATGACCTGCCGGTCGGGGTTCAGCTTGGTGTCCGGGAACAGCATGGAGGGTTCCCCGCTGCGGTATTTGCCGTTGTTGCCCTGGCCGCGCCGGAAAAGGAATTCAAGCCGCCAGAGCAGCTCCGGCCTGGTGAGCTCCAGACAGTCGAAAACTCCGCAGCGAATGAGGGTTTGCATTTCCATGTAGGAGACATTCACCCGGGAGCAGAAATCTGCGAGCGAAGTAAAGAACCCGCCGGCCCGGCGCTCCCGGACAATCGCCTCCAGGGTTTTGCGGCTGACTCCGGAGACCGCCCCCAGCCCGACCTGCAGGATGCGCCCGCAGCCTTCATACTCGAGGCTGCTGCGGTTGACATCCGGAGGCAGAATCCGCAGCCCCATTCTGCGGGCCTCCTCGAGATAGGCCGAGGGGCCGTAGAAGCCGCCGCCGTTGGAGAGCACGGCGGCCATGAATTCACCCGGGTAATGGGCCTTGAGACAGGCCACCTGGAAAGAAACCCTGGCGTAAGAAGCGCTGTGGGCCTTACAGAAAGCGTAGCCGGCAAAGCTTGATATCTGGCGCCAGATCTCGAGGGCCACCTCTCTTTTTACCCCGCGCGAGACAGCGGCCCGGACAAAGTTCTCCTCGAGCCGGGTCATGGCCTCGCGCGAGCGCATCTTACCGCTCATCGCGCGCCGCAGGAGATCCGCCTCGCCCAGGCTCATCCCGGCTATTTCATGCGCCACACGGATCACATCTTCCTGGTAGACCATCACCCCATAGGTTTCCCCCAGAAGATTCTCCAGGCTGGGATGCAGGTAGGTGACCGGCCGGCGGCCGTTGTGGCGCTCGATAAATTCAGCCATCATGCCGCTCTCGGCCACCCCGGGACGGATCACCGAGCTGGCTGCCGTAAGCTCCTCGAAAGTGCGCACCCTGAGCTTTGCCAGCAGGGAGCGCATAGCGGGGCTCTCGATATAGAAACAGCCCATCGTGCGGCCTTCCTCGATAATCCGCACTGTGTCAGGATCTCTGGAGAGACTGTCGATATCATCAAGCGCGAGTTTGGGCAGCCCGCGCTCCTCCAGGGTTCTCACCACATCCTCCACCACTGAAAGCGAGCGCTGGGAGAGAAGGTCGATCTTGACCAGGCCCAGATCTTCGATACCGAACATGTCGTACTGGGTAACCACAAGGCCCTTGGTCGACCTTTCGAGGGGCACGAGGTCTGTCAGCGGAAACGGGCTGACCACTATTCCACCCGCGTGGATCGAGAGGTGGCGCGGGAAACTTTTGATTCGCACGGCGTTCTCGAGTATCGTACGGTAAGGCTCCTTATCCAGCGGCAGGGTGCGGCACTCGGGCCAGTCGTTTTGCAGGGAATCCAGGTGTGAGAGGGCCCGGTAAGGGAGAAGCCGGGTGAAACGGGTGATCTCTTTCTCCGGCAGGCCCATGGCCTTGGCGATTTCGCGGAAAGCCAGACGGGTGCTGAAAGTCACATAGGTGCAGATCATGGCCACCCGGTCCGCGCCGTAGGTGCGGTAAACGTAGTCGAGCACCTCATCCCGGCGGCGCCAGGAGAAATCGAGGTCTATGTCCGGGGGAGAGTCGCGCTCCGGATTGAGGAAGCGCTCGAAGAAAAGGTTGTAGCGGATAGGGTCCACATCGGTGATGCCAAGGGCATAGGAAACGATACTGTTTGCAGCCGAGCCCCTTCCGACCATGGGAATGCGCTTCTTTCGGGCATAGCGGGCGATATCTGCCACCACCAGAAAGTAGGGAGCAAAACCGAGCCGGTCGATCACCTCGAGCTCCGCTTTCAGCCGCTCGAGCACTTTCGCACTCAGGGGCCGGTAGCGGCGGCAGGCTCCCCGGAAAGAGGATTTAAGCAGGGCGGAATAGGCGCTCTCACCTTTCGGCAGCTTGAACGCAGGGAAAACGATCCCGCCTGTGGGAAGCTCCACATTGCAGCGCCCGGCAATCCGCACCGTATTGGCGATCGAGTCCGGGAACCTCTCGAACCGCCGCGCCATCTCATCCGCGCCGGCGAGCCAGCAGGCAGCCGGCACATGCTCGTTATCCCCGAGTGAACTCACAGTGCGGCCCAGATCGATCGCGCGAAGGAGGCGGTGGACCTGGAAGTCCTCTGGTTGTGCGAAGTGGACATTGGCGGTTGCCGCAACTGGCAGGCCGAGCTCGCGGGCCAGCTCCGCCAGGCGCTCCAGCCGCATCCCTTCCCGGGAGCCTCCCTCAAGGCAAAGCTCGGCATAGAGGGTCCCTTCAGGCAGGCGGCCCGCCAGGCCGCGCAGGAGAGATTCCTCGCCTGTCAGCACGAACAGACTGTCTCCGCGGCGGGAGACTTCTGCAACAATGGCCCCGGCGAGATCGAAATGCTCCTCAAGCTGGCGCGCTGTAACCAGGCGGCAGACCGCCGCGAAACCTTCCCTGTCCCGGGCGAGCACCACTGCCCGCCCGCCCTTTTGGGCCCGCTCGAGCGAAGAGGTAAGCTCGGCGCCGAAGACCGGCTTGATCCCGCGCTCCCGCGCCTTTTTCCAGAAAGGCACCGCCGCGTAAAGCCCATTGGTGTCGGTGAGCGCCAGAGCGCTCATCCCCCTTCCGGCTGCAGTCTCGACAAGCTCAGCCACAGTGCTCGCTCCCTCAAGGAGCGAGAAATTACTGTGGCACCTGAGATGAACGAACTCCAAGAGCAACTCTCCATTTTTGCGCTAAATCCGGGATGGACCCGCCGGCAGTATTCTGCAGGCAAAAAACCCGGGCATGCCTTTAAACCCTGAGCTAGGCCCGGGAGCCGTTTACTTTTTCGTTCAAAAAATAAATTGGCAAGTTACCGAGCAACCTGCCGTTTAAGCTGCCATTTATCTGAAAACTTTCGGATAAAAGCGGCTATTATGCTCTCTTCCTCCCCGCTCTCCTCAGGCGGCCTCTATTCCGGGCGGCCTGCGGAAGTTATGGAGCAGAGCTCCGCGGCCTTTCCGCACGGCGTGGAAACCGTATTTCCTGCGAATCTTATCCACGGTGCGGTAAAACCGCAGGCTCCGCTGCTGATACTTTGCGCAAAAAAGGTCGAGCTGGCCATCTGCGGGCCTGAGCTTTGTGAGAGTGACACCCAGGAGGCGCACCCTGACCCGGCGTTCGAGAAGGGGGAGCATGAGCCGGCGCGCACATTCGAATATTTCCTGGTCGCAGCTTGTGCCTGCTCCGGCCGAGGCGGCGCGGGTGAGGGTCTTGAAATCGGAGTAGCGGAGACGGAGGCTGACCGTGCGCCCGACCATCCCCTTGCGGCGGGTCCTGGCGCCTACCTTTTCGGAGAGGTGGTAGAGCACCCCTTCGAGGAAGCGGCGGTCGACAGTGTCCTCGCTGAAAGTTACCGAGTTCCCGACAGACTTGACAGGCGCCCTTTCCGCTTCCACCCTGAAGCTGCCCCGGCCCCGGGCCATGGAGTAGAGCCACTCGCCGGTCCGGCCGAAAACCCGGGTCAAGAGAGGCAGCTCGAGCTGCCTGAGATCGCCCACGGTGTAAAGCCCCAGGGAGGCGAGCCTGGCGGCCAGGCTTTCGCCCACCCCGGTCACCTCGCTCAAGGCCAGAGGCTCCATAAACGACTCCTCGCATCCCGGCATCACCCGCAGGAGCCCCGAGGGCTTGGCGGCTTTGGAGGCCAGCTTGGCCACCAGCTTATTGGTGGCGATACCAGCGGAAAGCTCGAGGCTGAAAGTTTCCCGCACCTCACGCAGGATCCGGTCCACTGTGCCGAGCACAGGCCCGTAGCAGCGGTCGCAGCCGGTGAGATCTAGATAGGCCTCATCTATGGAAGTCATCTCGACCAGCGGAGACCAGGATTCGAGAATCTCACAGATGGCGTGTGAGATTTTCGAGTAGAGCCCCGCGCTTCCTGGCAGGAACACCGCATGGGGGCAAAGCCTGCGCGCGGTGGCCACCGGCATTGCCGAGCGCACCCCGTAGCGCCGGGCCTCGTAGGAAGCCGAGGCCACCACTCCCCTCGTGCCTTCCACAGCCCCCACCACCACCGGCCGGCCGATCAGGGCAGGATCGCGCGATCGCTCAACCGAAACGAAAAAGGCATCCATGTCGATATGTACTATGTGACGGTCCACATTCCATCTCCTGGGGCTTCCAGAGCCCCGGTCTCACTCAGGCCGGGCCGGGCTGAAAACAAAGCGAAAACTCTTCCGCCACCTCTGGAACAAACCCTCGGCCTGCCCTCGAGCTCCGCAGAAACGCTCATCCAGCACCACCAGAAAGCACCGCTCGGGGCGCCCTTTTTGTATCCTGCCGTAGGCAATCAACCTGCTTTTCATCTGTTCCCCCAATGCTTCGTGTAACAAACCTGACCCTGTGGCGCACCGCGCAAAGGGCTGCCCAGGCGCAAGTCCGGGGTGGTTCATAAAAGTCTCAGTATTTGCGGAGCACGCCGATAACCACACCCTGGATCTTGAACTCGCCCTCTCTCAGGATGATCGGCGACATGTTCACATTGGCCGGCTGCAGACGGATACTATCCTTTTCACGGTAAAACCGCTTGAGAGTCACCTCTTCCCCATCGATCAGGGCCACGACAATCTGGCCGTTCTCTGCCGTATCCCTCTGCTCGACAATCACGTAGTCCCCATCGCGGATCTGTTCATCAATCATCGAGTCTCCCAACACCTTCAGCATATAAGTTGTCCGCCTGCCCACCAGGCTCGAGGGCAGCTCGATGTTTTCAGGGAGCTCCACCGCCTCGATAGGCCTGCCCGCAGCTATGCGGCCCAAAAGCGGCACCGAAACTGTCCCTCTTCCTGAAAGCTTATCTCCACGGCTGAGCTCAATCGACCGGCTGCGGCCTGTCAAGCGGCGAATAAAACCTTTCTCCTCCAGGTTGGAAAGGTGCTTGTGCACTGTGGCTGTGGAACGCAGCCCGAAGTGCGCACAAATTTCCTCGATACTAGGCGCATAACCGAAGCTCTCGAGGTGCTCCTCGATAAAGTCTAAAATCTGCTTCTGGCGCCGGGTCAGGTACATAGAAACCTCCTTGCAAATAAACCAATCTGCCCGGTTCTTTTGAAAACTGCGGGCGAGGCCCCCCTAGTCCTTACAATCATGGTTATATCCTTACAGGCCCCAAGAAGAGCCCCACCCGACATCCCACCCCGCTACCCCTCCCCATTATCCCCCCAGTTTGAGTGGGAGAATGGGAGAATGGGAGAGAAAGAAAAATGCGGGAAAAACTCTGTTCTCTTTATCAGGGACTCCCCCTTCCCCCAATAACGCCCCACCCTGCAGGCAAAAATTTAGCGAAAATCTGATTTATTATAAGCGAAAAAAAAGCGAAAGTCAAGAGAAAAAAAGTATATTTTTCGTCTAAATAAGATTTCTCTTGAAAATTGCTTCCGATTAGATTTAAATTCCACATAGACATTCGAGCTCAAAGGGAGAGATAAATTCAAAGGAGGCGTAATTGGTAACCAAGCAAGTTTTGGAGAAAAAAATAAAAAAGTACAAAGAGGAAATAGACCAGCTTGCGAAAGCAAAAGAAGTTGACAGCATCCAGTTGCGCATGTTTCGCAAGCGGTATAAAAGGACTCAGCGCAAGCTTGCTTCTCTGGTTCGGAACAAAGAGCGCGTATCCGTGAAGGGCAAGAGTAAGGGGAAAAGCGCTTAGCGAGAAGTATAGAGAGGGATTGATGTGGCGGGGAAAAGCCGGGGAGGCTCCCGGCCCATTAATTTGAGATCAGACTAAGCTAAATATTATCCATGGCATTTGAGAAAAATCCGCCGCTAGAATTTGAGATGGTTGTTGAGGACTAAAAGCTCGCCAGAAGCTCTTTCAATATTGCTGGCGAGACCGGCGCGTGGGAAAAAAACAATCGGCGGTGAACTCTCTGTGGCCATATCTGAAAAGCAATATTTCCATCGAGGGAAACCCACATGTCCAAGAAAACCAATGAGTCTGAAGTTCAAAATCCCCCCCATATCAGGAAAAGATTCGGAGAATACCTTGTTGAAAAGGGGTTGATAACTCCCGAACAGCTTAATGACGCGCTGGCAATTCAGAACTCGATCAATTACCAGCTGGGAATTCTGGCCAGTATGGAGGATGTTATCAGCGTTTCCCAAATTTTCAATATCCTTAACAAGCAAAAGGACACCGGCAAGCCGTTTGGGGAAACCGCGAAGCTGCTGAATCTGATAGACGACAGCCAGCTTGAAAAACTGTTGAAACAACAAGAGGAACACAGGATGAAAGTGGGAGAAATCCTGGTGGGTTTGCTTTATCTGGAAAAGGATGAACTGGATAGACAACTGGATGCTTTCATAAAAGAAATACAGGAGATGGTCGATCAAAAATAAGGCGTTCTCAACTGTTTGCGTTAGATAAAGATACGCCGGTTATAAAATTATTAAAGCCCGCCTGAAAAGTTCAGGCGGGCTTTTTGTCACTATTGACTGTGCAAGATGTCTAAAGGAGGCTCCTCGTTTTCATGGCTCGGTAAATGCGTTCTGTAGCGATATCGCAGGCGGCCTGGGAAAGGCTTCCGGCGTTTTCTTTTCTTTCCAGCATCTCAGCGAACATCTCGTCGAACTTTTTCCGCAGGTGTGTGAACACCTCCTCCCGAGCGAAGCGCACTCCGCCTATACCCTGCTTGTACTCGAGGTCAGAGGCTATCACCCCGCCGGAGTTAACATAATTATCGGGCAAGACTACAATACCCCTTTGCTGGAGGCTTCGGAAAGCATCGTATGAAACAGGCATATTGGCCGCCTCAACCACTGCCAGCCGCACTCTGAGCTCATCGCAGTTGGACTGATCGACCACGTGCCCGCTGGCGGCAGGGATCAGAATATCGACCGGCAGACGGAACAGATGTTGATTATCTATCGTGCGTTTCTGGTCATAACCTCTAATTGAACGCTTTTCCCTGGCATACGCCATCAATGCCGGTACATCGATCCCTGCTTCTTGATGCACGCCTCCGTACAAATCAGTAATTGCGACCACCTTGCAGCCGGCCTCGTGGAGATAGAAAGCGGCATGGCTGCCCACATTGCCGAAACCCTGTATCGCGACAGTGATTTTAGAGGGGTTTTTGCCGATCTTATCCAGATATTTCAATGTGGCATAAGCCGTACCGAACCCTGTCGCTTCATGACGGCCAGGCAGCCATCCCTCGATGCCTTCAGGCTTAGCGGTGACTGAGGCCGGGTCGTGGGTTCTGTTGTAAAAAAGCATCATTTCGCGGCCCGAACTGCCCATGTCCGGGGCCGGAATATAGATACGCACCAGGCTCCGCTCGACAAAATGGTCGACAAACTCTTTCATGATGTTTGTTTTGAACATGTCGACAAAAGAGTAATAATCCATGTTGAGCATTTTCTCGAAGCGCTGATAGATTTTTTCGAAATCTACCAGGATGCCGGCCTTGCCGCCGCCCAGCTCAAGATTTGCCAGAGCTGTTTTCAGGGTCATCAGCCTGGCCAGCTCGGTTGTCTCCCAGACATTCACATCCGGAGCGATGCGGATCCCTCCCTTGTAAGGTCCCCGCGCCCTGTTGTGCAGGACAATTCCGGAGCTGATATTGATCACCTCACCCTCCACCTCAACCGGAAGCCTCTGGTAGATAAAGGTATATGGTTTCTGGATCTGCAGCAGGTCGGCGCTAGAAATGCCCAGCCGCCCGGCGCTGTCCCGCATCAGGATGCCTGATCGATTTTGCGGCTCCCGACTGCAGATAAACTGTTCGATGTTCCTGACATATTTAGGTGCTGCCTTCATCTGGGATTCCTCCACTGGCTGTTAAGTGCAAACCGTTGCTCTGACTGCTCAGTCTTCAGCCGATCTCTCGAGAAAACTGGCAAATTATCCAGGGCAGCTCAAGGCGCCGGCTGCGGATTCGAACAGACTCATGAAAAGGCTTAGAGAACATCCATAATGCGGATAATGTGTGTCGGTTCGAGTATAATCGGTTCCGGGTTGATTACCTCGACAGCGTCATCTACCTGGCCCACCGTGGTCTCATGAGTAATGATAACCAGCGGGACACCCCGCCGGGGATCTTCCGAGTTTTCTTTCTGCACCACCGAGGCAATGCTGATATTTCTTGCAGCCAGAGCGCTGCTTACTTTAGCCAGTACTCCCGGCTGGTCCTTGACTGTCAAGCGTAAATAGAAGCGTCCTTTCACCTCAGAGCGTCTCAGCACAGGAAAATTAATGCGCTTCTCGGCAAAGGAAGTGAGCACGTTGCGACCCGAGACCAAGGTATAAAGGTCCCCCACCACTGCACCCGCGGTGGGCATCATCCCCGCGCCTTTGCCGATATAGGTGTGTTCGTGATGCGCCATACAGTTGACCATTATTGCGTTAAACTCATTTTTGACCTGTGCCATAATCGAATCAGCGGGGATAAGTGCCGGTGCGACCCAGACCGCCAGGCTTTTACCTTCCTTGCTGGCCCGCGCCAGAAGTTTTATCCGGTAACCCATCTCGTGCGCTGTCTGCACATCCACGTTTTTAATTTCTGTAATTCCCTGCAGGTCTACATTCTCGGGCAGAACACGGGTTCTGAAAGCCTTGCGGATAAGGATCGACAGTTTCTGGGCGGTATCCATGCCGCTCACATCAAGGGTCGGATCGGCCTCAGCCAGACCTTGAGCCTGCGCTTCGGCCACCGCCTCCTCGCAACTCAGGCCGGGACTCTGCTCCATGCGTGTAAGAATGTAATTGCAAGTCCCATTGAGAATGGCGTTGATAGAGAGAACCTGATCAGACGCCAGCTCCTCCCTCAGGATTTTGATTATCGGCACTCCACCGGCCACACTGGCCTCGAAAAGAAGCCGCGATCCGCTTTTTTTGGCCCGCTCGAAAAGCTCATCTCCGTAAAGCGACATGAGATACTTGTTGGCTGTAATTACATCCTTGCCGAGATCCAATGCCATTTCGACATACTTTTTTGCTGCGCCTATTCCCCCGATAAGCTCGATAATCACATCTATGTCAGGCTCCCTTATTACGGCCTCGGCATCCATGGTCAGCAGAGCGGGATCCACTTTTACAGGGCGCGGTCGCTCGAGATCGATATCGGCCACTTTGACCAGTTCTACTCTCTCTGAGATTGCGAGACCCGACTGCGTAAGCAGCCGAATCACACCCGAGCCGATAGTTCCATAGCCCAGCAAACCCACCTTGAGCTTTTCAGCCATTGATCCTCCTTTAGATACCACATAAACAGCCATATAACATGCTTGTTTTCATGTTCCGGGTGAGCGCCGACACATTTTCCGGCGCTGTTTGCGTTAACAAGCGGGCCGATTTCTTAAAATGGGCGGTACTCCAGTCCCCTCCGCATATTTCAAACCAGCCTCTTTCCTTTTAATCCTGGTTATATAAAAACCAAGACCTTTTTTGCCTTAGGAGAGAATCGGAGGATTCCCTGGAGGTTCGAGGGGGCGGGGCCGGCATCCTTTTTGCACTAGTTCAGTGCCTTGCGGATACCTGTCTTTGGTGGTTTTGCAAAAAGGATGCCGGCCCCGCCCCCACTTGGGAAAACTCCAAATCCGTGATTTTTGCGAATAATCCGAGTTAAGATCCCTACCACCCGTTTGTGCCCTTGACTTACACTGCCGGCCCCTTTACCGTCGCTTAGCCTTTCCCCAACTCCTGCGAACGCTTTGCAGCAGCCTCGACAGCACTGATTACCGCATCGCGGAAACCCCTTTTTTCAAGCTCATGGAGCGCCGCTACAGTTGTGCCTCCGGGAGTGGTCACCGCATCCCGCAAAAATGCCGGATGTACATCCGGCTGGGCTTCAAGCATCGCCGAGGCTCCCTTGATCGTTTGCACTACGAGCTTTCTCGCCTCATCGTGGGGCAGTCCCACCTTAAGGGCTCCGCTCACCAGGGCTTCAGCGAACAGGAAAACATATGCGGGCCCGCTCCCTGAAAGCCCGGTAACAGCATCAATAAGCCTTTCAGGCAGTTGAACCACCAGGCCCACAGAACCAAAAATGCGGCCTGCCAGCTCCAGATGTTCCCCTCCAGCCGCACTGCCCGCGCTGACCGCTGTCGCCGACTGGCCCACTGTGGCTGCAATGTTGGGCATGGACCGCACCACAGGCACGCCGGATCCAAGTTCAGCTTCAATGGTCGCTGTGGTCACACCGGCGGCCACCGAAAGAATCAGCTTCCCGCTTCCCACTGAGGAGCGAATCTCGCGCAGCACGGGGACAACGACCTGTGGCTTGACACAGAGGACTATTACCTGACAGTTCTCGACAAGCTCGAGTAAACCGGCCGCCTTGACTCCCGAGGATTCGCAAACCGCCTTGCGCCTTTCTTGATCCACCTCAGAGATAAAGGTCTCCCCAGGACCAGCCAGACCGGCGCGCAAAACCCCCTCAAGCAGCGCAGAACCCATCTTCCCAACCCCAATAAATCCGATATTCCCTATTTTGGCCATCTTTCACTCCCGCTGTCGGCTCAAGAAAACGGCTGGAAAAATGTGCGAAGGTTTCTGCCAATCTGCGAAAACAGTGATATACTTGCAATCTGACCCTGACTATTCATAATAAGACCGGTACCCGCTTATCCACAAGGGTACAGTTTGCATTTACAGTGCTGAAAGCTCTGCGGGCCGGCAGCCTTTTTGCAATAACCACCAACAGTGGATACTATTATGGCGTTTATTTGGGGCAAAAAGGCTGCCGGCCCGCCTTATTTCATGCAACGCTAGAATGCAGAACGGTGAATGCTTCTTCCCTGCAAAAACAGGCGAAAAGACCTAAATTAACCCGTCCTTACATTTATAAATCCAAGTACCAAGCGGATTATCAAAGCCCCAGGATTTCATCGATCGCCCCCAGCACCTCCTCGATGTCCGCCATCATGAGCTCACCCATGTGGGCGATGCGGAAAGTCTTGTCCTTGAGCTCGCCGTAACCGTTGCCGATCACCATGTGGCGCTCGGCGAGCTTTTTATTCAGCTCTCCGATTTTCACGTCCCTTGTATTCTCGATACAGGTCAGTGTATTGGAGCGGTAGCCTTGCTCGGTGAAAATTCTGAAATAGGTCTCAGCCCAGGAACGCACTTTCTCGGCCATCCGGATATGACGCTGCCAGCGGTTTTCAAGGCCCTCAGCCATAATGCGCTCCATCTGCTTCTTCATCGCATAGAAATGCGAGATCGTGGGAGTGATATGGGTCTGGTTTTTAGGGTAACTCTTTTCCACAGCGAGAAAGTCGAAATAATAGCCCCGGTTCTCCACAGTGCGCGCCTTTTCGAGGGCTCGCGGGCTGACAGCGGCTACGGCGATCCCGGGCGGCAGGGCAAAAGCTTTCTGGCCGCTGGCTAGGGCGACATCTATTCCCAGCTTGTCGATTTCGAGTTTCACCCCAGCCATCGAGCTTACCATATCAATCAGCAGGCTCACCTGGGGATATTTTGCCTCCATCATCTCGGCGATGCCGTAAATATCGCTCATTGCAGCAGTAGCGGTTTCATTGTGCACCAGAGTGATTGCATCTGCCTCCGGGTGTTCTTTCAAAGCTGAGTCAACTATATCGGCGTTGAACCCTCTGCCCAGGTCTATCTCGAACGGCACGGCCCGCTTGCCGTTTGCCGCGGCGATCTGGTAGAAGCGCTTGCTGAAAGCGCCGTTGATAAACGAGACACAGCTTTCACGCACGCAGTTGCGCACCGCGGCCTCCATAAGCCCTGTGCCGCTGGAGGTGGAGAGGAAAATCATACTCTTCGTATAAAGCATTTCCTGAACCATTGGAATGATCGAGCCGATCAGCTCGGAGCATTCCGGGAACCGGTGCCCGATCATCGGACGGCTCATCTCGGCCAGTACCTCAGGAACCACCTCTGTTGGTCCGGGGATAAAAAGCTTTTTATGTTCTGTCATTTGCGGAACTCCATGTTTCAGTTTAGCCGTTCTCTATTCCTTGGCAGCATCATATAAGATTATCAGGAGGAAGAAAAATAATCATTAGTGGAGATTTTCCCAAAAACCGCTTAAAAGTTTCTTGACTTTACGGGGCTACCTCATCTTAGTCTTTCTTCAATGATACTTCAATTTTATCAACAAAAGCTTTTCCGCCGACAGCGGTTATGACGATGGTCAACGCACAGAGCGTAATGAAGATACTGGCAAAACCAATGATAACGACTTCATGTGCAACATTGAGTTCAACCAGAGCCATTGCCGAAAAAAAGAGCAGCAAAACGATCTTTATAAATCTTGATATTAATGACGAGCGGGGGATATCTTCACGCCGGAGTACTTTTAGCGCCCCTTTTTCCGACCATGAAGCAATCAGCCAGCCCACACCAAATGTAAAAAGAGAAACAATCAGGTGTGGTAAAAAATTTATACCTCTCCCCAGTAAAGCCGAAAGGATTTCCAGCTTCCATGCGCTCAAAGCGCTGTTAAAAAAAAGTAAAAAAATAAACAGGAATCCTATATTCCCGATAAAGTTGTACACGCCATAGCGCACATCCGCCTTGGAAAAATCCTGTGTCCAGCGTGATCGCACTAGAAAACGTTCCAGCCGAAGTACTATGGATAACCGCACAAGCAAGCGTTTGATGAACCATCCCAGCAGCAAGCCGAACAGAACGAGTATGATCCCGGCGAAAAGATTTGGTAAATAAGCGATAATATTATCCGCCAATCCCAGAAAATGGTTTTGTATCAGCTCTCCCATATCACGCCTCCAATTGCATTTTATAAGGTTTAAACAGAGAAATCAGGAACGATTCTCTCTCTTCGTATTCTTTCACCCAGAGCACCGGACACTTTACCTGCTCGGTTATTTCCTGAACTAAAGACTTTGCAAACAGCAGTTCCAGAAAATCCCCGCTGCGGCCGCCCATTACCAGAAGATCTGAATGCCTTGATTTCATTAGTATTCCTTTTAAAACATCTTCCTCAACAATAGAATCGATCTTGGCATTTAAATTGTTTTCTTCAATCAGCGCTTTAATCTGATTTAATTTTTCTTCGTGTTCCGAATGAGTCGCTTTAGGATCCAGGACGATCACAAAACGTAATTGCGCCTGGAAATAATCGATCAGAGCCGGGGCGATTTCCGTAGCCAGGCGGGTGTGAATATCGGCGCCGAAAGGAATCGATATATTACGTATTTTACCTGATTTAAATTCACCATGTAATACGGCTACTTCGCTGGGGGATTTATGCAATACTGTATCGATAAGTGAAGAAAACACACGATCCAGGAAATTGGATTTTTTGTCCCGTCCCATTAGTATAAAATTACAGTTTTCTTCAATAGCTGTATCGACTATTCCCAGAGAGATGCGGTGCGATACTTTGATAATCGACTTGGCAGGGATATGTGCTGCATTGGCCAGATCTTCGGCATCACCCAGCAGTTTTTGAGCCGGAGCCGTCCCTTCCAGACCGATCTGCAAGTTCTGGCTTTCCAATAATTCAATGACATGCAGAAAAATAATCTCTGCATTGTGCTTTTTTGCAATAGCGAACGCGGTGTGACATATGCTATGCATGCTTTTTAGATTTGCAAGACAAACCAATATGCTGTATTCTTTTTTCTCCATCCGTTCAAACGCCTTAACTTTGCGTATGTGTTCCACTTCGCGGCCAGCGGCGTAGCCATGGTAAACGGTCAAGCCGATAACAACCCATATACCGGTTACTATCCAAGCGGTCAGACTGTAATTGAACATATATATGGCCAGGAAAAGCAGCATCAGAATACCAATGATGGATAGCACAGGAAAGAGCGGTACTTTGAAACCACGGTCTAAGTCGGGCCTTTTTTTACGTAGCCGAATCATGGCAATATTAACTTGCAAAAATAACAGCAGAAACATGATGTCTGCGGCACTTGCAACGTCTTCAATTGGAAGGGAAACAGCCATGAATATAATAATGACAAGGGAGGCGAGTATGCCCCAGTGCGGTGTAAAATTCTTTGAGTGAACCTTACTAAAAAACGCAGGGAAGTTTCGATCGCGGCCCATGGCAAAAGCTACACGGGATGACGAATAAATGGTGGCATTTAAAGCTGACATTGTAGAAATAAGTCCGCCAAATAATATCATTATCCCACCACCAATAAAGAAATGCCGAGCAACCTCAACAAGAGCGATTTCCTTTTGCTGGGCTAAATAATCCCAGGGTGTCATGCCCTCCGGCTTTACTGATCCAAGAGCGACTATCGCCACCATGATGTAAATTGGGACTACAATCACCAATGATAAGAAGACCGCCCGAGGAATATTCTTCTTCGGATTTCTTATTTCTTCCGAGCTTTGGGCGATAACTTCAAATCCTTGAAAGGCGATAAAGGTAAGTCCCATCGCTTTAAATACACCCCCAACGCCATTTGGCATAAATGGCTGGAAAGTGCTGAATAGATCTCCTTTGCGCAGAATCAGTTCAAGACCGAAACCGACAAAAATCATCAGAATAATAATTTTTGCAATAGTAACCAGACTGCCAATCTTCCCGGTTTCCGACGCTCCCTTGAAATTGATATAAGCGAATAGGATCGCAGCTCCTGCCGCTAATATTTTCTGAGGTGAGAAAAATCCCCATTGCGGAATAGTAATAGAAAACTCTCTCAAGACATGATCGAAATAAGCGCCAAAACCCAACGCGTATAAACTGCAGGCCACAGCATGGGCGAACCAGCTCATCCAGCCCGAGATAAAACCATTCCATTTTGGCAACCCCTCCTTTACCCAGAGATAACCGCCGCCGGCATCGTGATAGCAAGAGCCCAGTTCTGCATAAGACATTGCCGTAAGCAGGGCGATAACGCCATTCAGAATAAAGGTCAAAAGCAAGGCCGGACCGGCCACACCAGCGGCGATACCGATCAGAACAAAGATACCGGCACCGATCATTGCTCCCACGCCGATCATAGTAGCATCTATCAGGCTCATCTCGCGGGCCAGACGCACTTCAGTTTTAAATTTTGTCATATACTTACCTGTCCACACTTTTCCATTTTACAAGAAAGAATGACTTATCATGTCAGAACATTTTTGATCTGATCAGCTATAATCTATGGGTCTCACATAGATCATTTCTGATTGCCGAGAGCCACCTCTGCCATCTGAAAAGTAACGTACCTGCTATATCTTACCACCTTCGCACCGATTTTAATCAGTTTCGCAAGTAGAGTGCATAATGGCCATTGTTTGATTTTATACGGAACTATCAGTCGTCGAAAGAAGTTTCCTGGATTGCACGCCGGCATCTCAGGTCACCTTCGAACCACGAAATTCAGGACTGAAACCGCCATCGAATCCGATCTTTTGACCTTCACCCTGGGGTCGAGTCATTTAGCACCATTTGGACGAGCGGTCTTCCTTTTAATTTAAAACCTTGGGTCGGATTCGAAAATTAATTCCAACTTTTATCTGCTTGATGCGTGTGTTTGAACAGTAAAATTTTGGATCGCTACATTCCGCTTTATCCTATGACTCAGGTATGGTAATCAGCGTTTATGCGTATATAGTCATAGGAGAAATCGCAAGTCCAGAAACTGCATTCATGAGGCCCTTGATTGAGATCAACAGTCACCGTAATCTCATTTTTTTTGAGCTCACCGGCAAGTTTCAGTCTGTCCGAGCCTGCGTCAACCCCGCTTTTAACTGCCAGGAGGCTGCCGAAATAGATATCGATCTTATCCGGCTCGACTGGCGCCCCGCTGTAACCGGCCGCACAGATTATCCTGCCCCAGTTGGGGTCTGCTCCGTAAAGAGCGGTTTTAACCAGGGGCGAGTTGGCAATAGCTCGCGCTACGCGGTTCGCGGAGTCGAAAGTGTCAGCACCCTTCACCCTTATCTCGACAAGCTTGGTCGCCCCCTCCCCATCTGCAGCAATCATCCGGGCGAGGCTGGATCCAGCCTCCAGGACCGCCGAGTAAAAGGCAGAGAATCCGCGGCTTTCCGGACCCTGAATCAGAGGGGCGCCGCCAGTGCCTGAAGCCAGCATAATCACGCTGTCATTGGGACTGCGGTCTCCGTCAACCGAGAGTCTGTTGAAAGTCCGCCCGGTGACCTGCCGCAAGACAACCGAGAGCGCGTCTGGGGTAAGGGCCGCATCTGTCGTGAAAAAGGCGAGCATGGTCGCCATGTCGGGATGAATCATTCCCGCGCCCTTGGCTGCGGCCCCCAGCTTAATCGGGACGCCTTCGATTTCGAATTTAAGCGCCAGGCTTTTCTCTTTCGTATCCGTGGTCATGATTGCGCTTGCAAAAGAGCCGCTACTGCCGGTGATGAATTGTTCCTGGACCCGCCCGAGCCCTGCTTTAAGCTTCTCGACAGGCAGGGGCTTGCCGATAACACCGGTTGACATGACCAGCAGCGAGCCTTCAGGGAGAGAGAAAATCCGCTCGGCTTCGGCTGCCACTGCAGCCGCGTCTCTAAGACCCCGCTCGCCGGTACAGGCGTTGGCATTACCGCTGTTAGCCACGATTCCGCGGATAGCATGCGCATTGCGGGAAAGAATATTTTTTGAGTAAATGACCGGAGCAGCCTGCACTCTGTTGGTGGTAAAGACTCCGGCTGCACAGCACGGCACATCGCAAAGCAGGACACCCAGATCCGGCTTGCCTCCCTCTTTTATCCCGCAACTTGTACCAGCCGTGTGAAAACCCGGTACTGAATCTAATGACCCTGAAACAATCATTACCATCTTTGACTTTTCAGTCTGATTTTAAATATGAAAGGACAACCGGCTGAAAATGCGGTCCGATAACGGCTAACCGGCTTTTCGCACCTCATCCAGCACACTGGTGAATTTGGTGATAAACAAATCAAGCTGGCGCCTTGTAATGACAAGAGGTGGAATGACGCGGATTACTTTTTCTCCGGCTGTGCAGACAAGGATTCCACGCTTGTGGAAAAGCTCAAGCAGATTGGCTGCTTTCACTTTAAGTTCCACACCGACCAACAGGCCTATACCTCTCACCTCGGCAATGAGATCGGGATAATTGACCTTGAGAAAATTAAGCCGGCCTATCAGGTACTCGCCTTTTTCCATTACGTCACGCAGGAAAGACGGCCGTTTGATCCTTTTAAAAACCTCGAGCGCGGCTGCGCTCACGACCAGCCCACCACCGAAAGTGGTTGCATGATCCCCGCGTTCTATGGTCGAGGCCACCCGGTTACTGGCGAGCACCGCTCCCATGGGAAGGCCTCCGGCAAGTGGTTTTGCCAGAGTGAGAATATCCGGCAGGACACCGTAATGTTCGTAGGCGAAAAGCCGGCCTGTCCGGGCCAGTCCGCACTGAACCTCATCGAAAATCAGCAGCACCTTCCGCCGGCGACAAACTTCAGCTAGGTCGATCAGGAAATCCCGTCCAGCCTTGTTTATGCCACCCTCGCCTTGAACCGGTTCAACCACCACTGCGCAAGTGTCGGTCCCTATTTTGGCTTCTGCATCCTCGGCGTCGCCAAAGCGGGCGAATCTGGCTCCAGGAACCAGCGGCTCGAAAGGCATCCGGTATTTCTGGCGGTCGGTGAGGGCCAGGGCTCCAAAAGTTCTTCCGTGGAAAGAGCCGGTGAAAGCCAGAAAGTTAGTTTTCCCTGGGCCGTGAACTTTCTGCGCCCATTTCCGCGCAAGCTTCATTGCCCCCTCCACAGCCTCGGCTCCGCTATTGCAAAAGAACACTTTGTCGGCGAATGAATTCTTGACCAAAAGTTCGGCCAGCTCTACCTGGGGTGCTGTATGGTAAAGGTTCGAGCAGTGAATCAGCTTCCGGGCCTGCTCGGCGATCACCCGGCTCAGGCCGCTGTCACCATAACCCAGGGCGTTAACTGCGATACCACTCACCAGATCCAGGTACCGCTTGCCGCTGGTGTCGTAAAGGTAGCAGCCCTTCCCTCGTTCAATGACAAATCCGGGCCTGCTGTAGGTGCCCAAAATGTAGCGGCCCTCATCGCGGATTATTTTTTCTGTCTTGTTCACCTGTTCCGCAAAACTCCTGAAGCAGAAAAAATTGACCCCTAAAAAGGCAGGCTCTCAATAAAACTGCCAGCGAGGTGAATAAAAATATAAAAATGTGGGGCAAGAAGCAAAAGAAATGAAATAGTTAATCAAGGCCTCTATCCTGACCACCGATTGGGTTATAGGTGGTGCAAAAGGCCGCTGATTCAACTAAAAAGGTCTTCTCCCTCGCTGGTACGCAAGGATCGGAACTCTTTGAGCAGCATTCCTGTGACAGGTCCCGGCCTGCCGTTACCGATTTTTCTTCCATCGAGAGAAATAGCCGGCATCAATTCGCAGCCCGTACCGGTGAGAAAACATTCATCGGCCACATAAATCTCATGGCGGGTCAGAGCCAGCTCATGGACATTGATATCCTTTTTCCGGGCGATCTCAATGACAACTGCACGGGTTATGCCGAGCAGAAAAGAGAAGCTTGGCGATGGGGTGAGAAGTTCGCCGTTTTTGACGATAAAAATGTTTTCCGTGCTGCACTCGCACACATAACCCTGACTGTCGAGCATCAGGCTTTCCGGCACTCCGGCCAGAGTGGCCTCCATTTTGGCCATTATGCTGTTCAGGTAATTGAGGCTCTTGACTTTGTGACTGAACATATCCGGCGAAACACGGCGGGTAGCCGCGGTAATTAGAGGAATCCCCTGCTGATACAATTTTTCGTCATAAAGCTGTATCTTATCGACAATGACTATTAAAGAAGATTTTTTACATTTTTTCGGATCGAGGCCCAGGTCTCCTTCGCCCCTGGTGGCTACCAGACGGATATAGGCCTCGCGAAACCCGTTGATCCGCACCGTGTCCACAATTACCTGATCCAGTTCATCCCGGCTTAAAGGGACAGTCAGGTTTATGCCCAAGGCGCTCTCATAGAACCTGTCGATATGCTCCTTAAAACGGAATATCCTTCCCGAATACACCCTGAGACCTTCAAAGACTCCGTCTCCGTATAGCAGCCCGTGGTCGAAAACACTTATCTTAGCTTCACTTTTAGGGTAGAGAGCGCCGTCAATGTAAACTTTTGGCTCCATAGGCCAGGCACCTCACGGATAAGAATGTATACCTGCAAAAACCGACTAGTGTTTCCCTGATCCGGCACTCGAGCCAGGCCAGGATATCTCTCTCCTTTACTCCCCTCCTGAGTCTGCAGGGTAGAAAGGGAGAAAGGGAGCGGAAAAGATATGGCAAAAAAAACCCCGCGTCAGCCGTTTCTCTCTTTGATCAGCTTGTAGATAACGCTATCGGAGATTGCCTGCCAGCTTGCCTCCACGATATTGGAAGAAACTCCGACAGTGCCCCATTTGTCCTTTTTGTCACCCGATTCGACCAGCACCCGGACCACGGAAGCGGTACCCAGACCTTTTGGCAATACACGCACCTTATAATCGAGAAGCCTTACTTCCTTAAGCTCGGGGTAAAATTTTTCCAGAGCCTTACGCATTGCATTGTCCAGGGCGTTCACCGGCCCGTTGCCATTGGCTGCGGTGTGCTCGGTCTGGCCGTCGACCTTGATTATGATCGTGGCCTCTGAAAGGGGTGTTTTGGTTTGAGTGAGTTTCTCGTCAATCACCCTGAAACCTATCAGCTCGAAAAACTGCGGCAGCTGTCCGAGTGCGCGCTTTATCAACAGTTCAAAGCTTGCCTCGGCGCCCTCGTACTGGAAGCCCTCATATTCCAAAGTCTTGAGATTTTCCAGTATATCTTTGACCACCGGATCTTTGCTGTTGATATTGATGCCGAATTCTTCCGCTTTGTAAAGAATGTTGCTTTTTCCGCTCAAATCGCTGACCAGCACCCGCCGGTGGTTGCCGACAAGCTCCGGATCGATGTGCTCGTAAGTGGCCGGGTTGCGCACCACAGCGGAAACATGCATACCGCCTTTATGAGCAAAGGCGCTCTCACCGACAAAAGGCTGGTGTTTGTTGTCCGGAAGGTTAGCCAGCTCATTGACAGAACGGGCCACCTCTCTCAAGTTTTTAAGCTTCCGGCGCGGGATGGCCTCAAGGCCCATTTTGAGCATCAGATTGGGGATAATTGAGACCAGGTTCGCATTGCCGCAGCGTTCGCCATAGCCGTTGACCGTGCCCTGCACCTGGATCACCCCGGCCTGGACAGCTACCAGGGTCGTGGCGACAGCCAGCTCGGAATCGTTGTGGTTATGAATTCCGAGAGGGGTGTCGACAGTTCCTTTAACCTTGCTCACCACCTGGGAGACGAATTCAGGCAGGCTGCCTCCATTGGTGTCGCAAAGCACAATCCTGTCCGCTCCGGCCTCGGCTGCAGCTTTGAGGGTTTTCAAGGCATACTCGGGATTGGCGCGATACCCGTCAAAAAAATGCTCGGCATCGTAGAAAACGGATCTTCCGCGTTTTTTAAGGAATTCCACTGACTGATGAATTGCGGCCAGGTTCTCCTCGAGATCAGTGCGCAGGGCGTCCCGCACGTGCAGATCCCAGCTTTTTCCCACCACGGTCACCACCTCGGTTTCCGCGCTCAGGAGGCTGTTCACGATCAAGTCTGATTCGACCCTGGCCCCTACTCTGCGTGTCATACCAAAAGCAGTGACTTTTGCGTTCTTGAGCGGAGACTTGCGGATTTCCTCAAAAAACAGGGCGTCCTTGGGATTCGAGCCCGGATAGCCCCCCTCGATGAAATGGACCCCCAGGTCATCGAGCATTTCAGCGATACGCAACTTATCCTCCAGGGTAAAGGAGATGTCCTCGGCCTGGGTCCCGTCGCGCAGCGTGGTGTCGTATATTTCGATGGTAGACATCGTTATCGCTCCTATTTTTTCATCCAGGTCATCATTTTTCGCAAGCGCGCACCGACCTTTTCGATCAGGTGCTCTGCGTCCTGACGTTTACGGGCGCTGTAATGCGGACGGCCGACCTTGTTTTCCAACAGCCACTCCCGGGCAAAGCTGCCATCCTGAATCCGGGACAGCACCCTTTTCATCTCTTCCCGCACCCGGCTGTCGATAATCCTCTTTCCAACAGTAAGATCACCGTATTCGGCGGTGTCGGAGATAGAACTGCGCATATTGGCGATCCCGCCCTCGTATATCAGGTCCACAATCAGCTTGACCTCATGCAGGCATTCGAAATAGGCTACCTCCGGTTGGTAGCCTGCTTCGACCAGGGTGTCAAACCCGGCGCGAATCAGCTCGGTGAGCCCGCCACAGAGCACCACCTGCTCGCCGAACAGGTCGGTCTCGGTCTCCTCGGCAAAGGTGGTCTCCATAATCCCGGCCCGTCCGGAACCGATCCCGCTGGCGTGCGCCAGAGCCAGCTCGCGGGCTTTGCCTGTGGCATCCTGATACACCGCGATAAGGCTGGGTACGCCTCCGCCCTCCAGGTAAACACGCCTGACCAGATGCCCCGGCCCCTTGGGAGCGACCATGTAGACATCGATGTCCGCCGGAGGAATAATCTGGCCAAAATGAATGTTAAAACCATGACTGAAAACTAATGCTTTGCCTGCTTTCATGTGCCCGGCGATATCCGAGGCGTAAACTTGAGCCTGGATCTGGTCCGGCAGCAGAATCTGAACCACATCCGCCAGAGAAGCGGCCTCAGAGGCTGAAACGGGCTTGAAACCAGCGCTAAGAGCCTGCTTGTAATTCGGCGTGCCCTCCAGCTCGCTGACCAGCACATTGAATCCGCTGTCGCGCAAGTTCTGCGCCTGAGCGTGACCCTGGCTTCCGTACCCGATAATAGCGATCTTACGCGTCTTTAATACAGCAGGATTGGAGTCTTTTTCGTAATACATCTTCATTTATTGCCTCCAGGAAAGAGTATGAATTGTTTTTAAGCCTGGTCGACTTATCATGCGTGCTTGCTGTCTGAAAAACCTTACGGGAACCTTTTGACTCCATGGCCTGGCAGTCGCCCCTCCTCGAAATCAATATCCCCGGAAAACAGACAGCCAGTTTCTTTTAAAGAATTTTTTCTCAACAGCCTTTTCAAAAAATCGATACCCAGCGAAAAGCAAGCTCGAATCCGGTTTTTCGCGTAAAAAGATTCAAGCCATTTTAGTGGATGTCCAATCCGGGCTTTTGCCTGAGTACTCACGTTTCAGCGCCACGACTCCGGTCCTGGCCATCTCCTTGATGCCAAACGGCTGGAGCATGTTAATCATGGCCTGAACTTTTTTGTCACCCCCTGTGACCTCGACAGTGAGGGTCTTTTGAGAGATATCCACTATTTTCGCCTGAAAGATATCGACTATCTGGATGATCGAGCTGCGTGTGGTTGATGTGCAGTTGAGCTTGACTAATGCAAGCTCCCGGATAATGTGATCTTCATGAGTAAGATCAGTGACCTTGATCACATCGATCAGCTTGCGCAGCTGCTTGATAATCTGTTCAATGACCATATCGTCACCCTTGGTAACTATGGTCATGCGGCTGAGTTCGGGATTTTCGGTCTCACCGACACAGATACTGTCCATGTTATAGCCTTTACCGCTGAAAAGGTTGGCTATACGGGCCTGGACCCCGAACTTGTTCTCAACCAGGAGTGAAATTGTGTGTTTCATTTACCGGCTCCCTTTATACCCTAGGGTGGTTATTCGATAATATCAGTAGCCATTTTACCGGGTGGAATCATCGGGTAAACGTTTTCGTGGCGGTCGACACGGAAGTCGATTATCACGGGAAGATTTTTTACTTTCATCGCTTTCTCGAGTGTCGGCACCACATCATCATGGTGCTCGACCCGCATTCCCACAGCCCCATAGGCTTCCACCACCTTGACGAAATCGGGGTTCGTATATTCGAGGCAGGTGTGGCTGTAACGCTTGCCAAAAAAGAGCTCCTGCCACTGGCGGACCATACCTAGAAAACCATTGTTGATAATGGCCACGATAATGCCGAGCTTCTGGTTCACAGCAGTGGCGAGTTCCTGGATATTCATTTGAAAGCTCCCGTCCCCCACCACAGCGACGACTTGTTTGTCCGGGTTGGCCAGAGCCGCACCAATGGCCGCCGGGAAGCCGTATCCCATGGTACCCAGGCCCCCTGAGCTTAAACAGGTGCGCGGCCTGAGGAACTTATAATGCAGGGCAACCCACATCTGGTGCTGGCCGACATCAGTGGAAAGCACTGTATTATCACCACATATCTTGTGGATCGACTCGATCACGTACTGCGGCTTTACCTTCTCGCTTTTTTCGTATTTCAAAGGGTGAGTTTTTTTCCAGTGATCAATCAGTTTCAGCCAATCCTCAGTACCCGCCGGATGGGCAAGAGGCAGCAGGCTCCTGAGCACGTTCTTGCAGTCACCCACAACAGGGTAGTCCACTTTTATGTTCTTACTGATCGATGCCGGGTCGACATCAATGTGAATCACACCGGCCTTAGGGGCAAAGGCGTCCAGTTTCCCGGTTACCCGGTCATCGAAACGCGAACCCACGGCAACCAGGAGGTCGCATTCATTAACCGCCATGTTCGCATACCAGGTGCCGTGCATTCCAAGCATCCCCAGAGAGAGCGGATCATTCTCGGGAAAAGAGCCAAGCCCGAGAAGGGTAGTGGTAACGGGGATTCCTATCTTGCGCGCAAGCTCTGTCAACTCTTCCGAGGCATTCGCGCTGATACATCCGCCGCCTACATATAACACCGGTCTTTTGGCAGTAGAGAGCGCCTCGGCCACTTTCTTGACCTGCTGGGTGTGGCCGTGTTCTGTGGGCTTATATCCCCGAATATTCACTTTTTCCGGATACTCGAACTCTGTTTCAGAGAGCAAGACATCTTTCGGCATATCCACTACAACCGGTCCCGGCCTTCCCGTACCCGCAATATAGAATGCTTCCTTGATTATGCGGGCGAGATCCCGCACATCCTTCACCAGATAACTGTGCTTGGTGATCGGCCGGGTGATACCGACAATATCCACCTCCTGGAAAGCGTCATTGCCGATAGCCGCTGTAGCCACCTGGCCGGTGAAACAGACCACCGGGATAGAGTCCATATACGAGGTAGCGATCCCGGTAACGAGATTGGTGGCTCCCGGGCCCGATGTCACCAGACAAACTCCTACCTTGCCCGAGGACCGGGCGTAACCGTCCGCCATGTGTTCGGCACCTTGCTCATGGCGGCAGAGCACCAATTTAGGCCGGGAGACTTTGTACAATGTATCGAAAATGGGAATTATTACGCCCCCGGGATAGCCGAACATATGTTCCACTCCCTCTTCGATAAGGGAGCGGATAAATATCTCGGAACCTGAAAGCCGTTCTTTTTGCTTGACTTTCGGATTCTGGTCTATGTCCTTTTCTTTTACTAGTTGCATAACCTTATCCCCATATAAGGTAAATGGTAATTCAGGCTTTCTTTCCCGGTAAAGCCGGTTCGAAATTAACTTTCACGGGGACAAGCCCGCTCGATGAGAAAACCCGAAATCAAAGGCCAACCCGCTTGAATTTCACAAAATCTATCAGACAGCTCAATCTTCATCTTGCTAATCTCTCGCTCAAAATAAGAGGGGCGAAGACCATCTCCCTCGCCGTCTCTTTAACTCCTCCAGGCTTAGCTTTAGCAATTCGACCGGTTTCTGCTTCGCTTTTTTCAGGGCACACGATAACCTCTTCTCTCTTCGTCAATCCTGTTTTCTAGCCGAGAACCGCCCCTGTGCTTGCATTCTGCACAGCTTGCGAGTATCTCCTGAGATAGCCCGTTTTAATTCTGGGTTTAAACGGCTTCAATTCCGCACGCCGGGACTCGATTTCCTTTTCGGACAGATCGGCTTCCAGGCGCTGTTCAGCTATATCGAGCCTGATGATATCCCCGTCTTTCAGGAGACCGATCAAGCCACCTTCCGCCGCTTCAGGAGATACATGTCCGATACAGGCTCCGCGGGTCCCGCCAGAAAAGCGGCCGTCGGTAATCAAAGCCACACTTTCCCCAAGACCCTGTCCGATAATATAGGAGGTAGGAGCCAGCATTTCCTGCATTCCCGGTCCACCGCGCGGGCCTTCATACCGGATTACAACGACCTGTCCCGGCTTGACCCGGCCTTTGAGAATCCCCTGGCACGCCTCTTCCTGGGAGTCAAAAACTATCGCCTGGCCCTCAAAGCGCAGCATGCTTTCAGCCACACCCGCTTTTTTCACCACCGCGCCCTTTTCGGCGAGATTGCCCCACAGGATCGTCAAGCCGCCATCTGCGGAATAAGCCTTTTCCAGCGGGCGAATAACCTCTCTGTCCTTGACTTTCGCGCGGGAGACATTCTCCCAAATCGTCTTGCCGGTGACCGTGATACAATCCTTGTGTATCAGTCCCTTTATCCCGGAAATCTCTTTGAGTATCGCGCTCACCCCGCCTGCCCGATCGACATCCTCGACATGATATTTGGAAGACGGCGCAACCCTGCAGATATTCGGACATTTTTTAGATATTTCATTAACCCTCTGGAGATCGTATTTGAGGCCTGCCTCATGCGCAATAGCCAGGGCGTGCAAAACGGTATTGGTACTGCCTCCCATGGCCATATCCAAGGCAAAAGAGTTGTCCAATGCTTCCCTGGTCACGATATCGCTGGGCAGGGGGCCGCCTGCAAGGGCCATTTCCACAATCCTTTCGGCTGCCTGCCTGTAAAGCTTTTTTCTCCGTGGATCAACAGCAAGAATAGTACCGTTGCCTTGCAGAGCGATTCCCATTGCTTCGCAGAGGCAATTCATGGAATTGGCTGTAAACATTCCCGAACAGGAACCGCATCCAGGGCAGGCATACTGTTCGATAGTCAGCAATTCACTGTCTGTAATCGTTCCTTTTTTGCGCGCAGCCACGCTTTCGAATACGCTGATCAGATCAACAGCCTTCCCGTCAGGCGTTCTGCCAGCCGCCATGGGGCCGCCGCTGACAAAAATTGTCGGTATATTGACCCGAAGAGCGCCCATGAGCATACCGGGAACAATTTTGTCACAATTGGGAATACAGATTAAGGCATCGAAACAGTGGGCTTTTACCACGGACTCTACGCTGTCGGCAATCAGCTCGCGGCTGGCCAGTGAGTATTTCATGCCCGGATGTCCCATAGCAATCCCGTCGCAGATACCGATAGTGTTGAACTCGAAAGGTATCCCGCCTGCATTGCGGATGTGCTTTTTTACGTATCGCGCCACTTTATCCAGGTGCACATGGCCGGGGATAATCTCGTTAAACGAGTTGCATACGCCGATAAACGGCTTGTCGAAATCCTCCGGGGACAATCCCACTGCTCTGAGCAGACTGCGATGCGGGGCTCTTTCGAGACCCTTTTTGACTTCATCACTTTTCATTTTCACTGACTCCAAATAAAGTAAAAAACTCCCGTTGACTGGGCCTGCCCAGTTCCCCGAGCTTTGGTTTTTTAATGGGATATCTAAAGACTGATCAGGGGAACGGGCTGCCGGCTCTCAAATGCCTACTATAATTCGGCTGGAGCCTTCCCCTACCAAGGAGAGAACAATAATCAAGATGCACAAAGCGACCAATGAAGCGGACACAACGGCGCTCCCAATTCGCTGGATGCGGCTTGCGACACCGCTCAGGAGGGAAAAGATGGAAAAATAGAAAAGCATTTTAGTATTGTCCTCTAAACTTTGAAAGATCGAAGTTTAAGAGCGCCTTGAATTACGAATTTTTCAGTATAAGTTACATGAAAAGCTCTGTCAAGAGAAAATTTATTTGAGCTTTTTCGATTGTAGCCCTTTTTCTATAACGAGCCTTAATATCTATATATTTCCCACGAAATTAATATTTCCCCATATCAACTATCCTTTTGAGATTGTCCTAACCTTGTTGCAGTCTGGCTTAACCGGCAAATGTAGGGCGAACCCCATTTCAATCCTTTTTCTGCGATTAATTTGTTTTTTCTTGAATAACCGGAAAACACGGATTATAATTGCAGCATATCTTTCCACACAATTTGTGACCTCGCCTTGAAGATGTATTTGCGATAAGAGCTACAGCACTCCTCAGAACTGTTTATATCAACGATTTCGAGAACAATAAGACGGTCACACAAAACTCATACTTAGCTTCGATAGCTTAATAATGGCTAGACCTGAGGACCTAAAGTGTGGTGTTCGGGTTAATGGTGTCCTTTCTGGATGGACCGTTACATGGCGCATGAGAATAGTCTTTTTTCGCACCTATATAAAGGTATGGCCAAGCATCGAATGTGCCGCTCTGTTTCACTTCCGGTTAAGGAAGGCTTGACTGCTTTAATTGTTTTACGGAGGGTTAATAATGGGTAGACGAATAATTATTGTTCTTGCCGTGGTGCTGGCTGGGCTGTTTGTTTATTGTGTCTGGCCCACGCCGTACAGATATTATTATTTTACTGTTGAGGGGAGTTATCAAAATACGTACCCGAGACTTGTCCGAGTCAACAGGATAACCGGAAAGGTGTCAATAAATCCCTGTGGTCAATCTGGTAATTTAAGTTGGATATCGGATTTTAAACCCACGAAATGACAAGCAGCAAAGAAGGGTTTAACATAGCAAGCGATCTTTACGAACCTGATGAAAAGGGCAATGCGGCTTTCGTATCGGCAGTGCCAGTTGAAATCACACGCGATTTCTGAGAATTCCATCTGCAGTCTCAAGGAGGATACCATGAAACTTAGATTGTTAGTTCTCGTCTTAGTGTTCCTGATTTTTTCTGATAGCTATGCGAATCGGTTTGGCTGGACTAACTATACGCAAGAGGATGGATTAGCAGACAATAATGTTGATGCCATAGCTGTGGATTTTAATAATAACGTATGGATCGCGACAAATGGTGGGCTTAGCAAATTTGACGGCAATATCTGGACGACTTACACTACTGCGGACGGATCATTTCCTACGAGGTCACCACACACTGTCACGATAGACTATCAAGGTAATGTATGGGTAGGCGGAGATGGAATTCACAGATTTGATGGTAATACCTGGACAACCTATACTAACCATGCTGATCTTAACCATGTTTATCAATTGGCTGCAGATTTCTCCGGAAATATCTGGGTGGGATTTGATGGTTGGTCGGCTGGTTTTTGCAAGTTTGATGGTAGTTCATGGACAGATTACATGCCACCCTATCCTGGACGTTACATTAGTGCAATGGCCACAGACTCAAAGGGCAATGTGTGGTTTGGAACATTTAGAATTTATAATAACGAACGTATTGAAGGTGGTGTGGGTAAATTTGATGGAAATCAATGGACATTCTATACTGAAGAAAATGGTTTGGCATCGAATGAAGTTTATTCCATCGCCACAGACTCACATGACAACATATGGGTTGGAACGGATAAAGGAATCAGCAAATTCGACGGCTCTAACTGGACAACTTATGACTCAACAAATGGCTTAGCGGGAAATTTCATCATTGCAATTTCTACAGATACTCAAGGAAATGTGTGGGCAGGTGTTCTTCTTAAGAATGAATATGTAGTGTGTAAATTCAACGGCAGCACGTGGACTACCTTTACAAGAGAAGATGGACTTTTAAGTTTTGCTACAATACAAGATATTTACGCAGACACCCAAGGTAACGTGTGGGTCGGAGGCTGGGGAGGAGTCAGCATGTACGGTGAATTGCCCCCTTCACCTGAGATATCGCTATCCACGAATTCCCTTTCATTCGGAGACATCAATGTTGGCAGCAGCGGAAGTCAAAACTTTACTTTAAACAACCAGGGCGAAGAGCCGCTTGTTATTTACAGTATCAGCAGCAGCAACGAAGTTTTTTCCGCCAGCCCCTCTTCCGTTACCATTCCAGCCGCTCAAGGCCAGATCATCACCATCACATACAGTCCAACAACAAAAGGGAACGCCAGTGCGACAATCACAATTTCGAGCAATGACAGCGACGAAAGCTCACTAACACTCAGTGTAAACGGCAAGGGCGTCGCTCCTGAGATAACCTTATCAAGCACTGCGATATCTATTGGCGCAGTGAGCGTTGGCAGCAAGAACAGCGGTGGTTTTTCGATTAAAAACGATGGCACGGCAGAACTTTTCGTAAGCAGCATAATCAGTAATAACGTAATGTTTACCGTCAGCCACTCTTCTGTCACTATTCTTCCAGGCCAAAATCAAAATATTACGGTCACTTTTAGCCCCACGAATGCCGGTGAGAAAACAGCAACCGTCACACTTGTATGTAATGACAGCGATGAGAAGACGCTTACTGTAACGGTAGCCGCAATAGGTACTGCACCAGAGATAAGCCTGTCGAACAATTCTGTCAATATTGGTTACGTTGCCATTGGAAGTGTTGGTGTCGGGAGTTTTACTATAGTAAATGAAGGGAACGAACAACTTGTTGTAAGTAGCGTCAGCAGCGACAATGCCGTATTTAATCCAAGCCCCACTGCTGCCGCCATAGCACCAAATGACAGCCAAGCTGTCATGCTATCTTTTGCCCCCAGCGCCTTTGGAGAACAGAGCGGAACGATCACTATCCTTAGCAACGATAGTGACGAAGATAGTCTATCGGTTTCCGTCAGGGGCATAGGTGGCACGATAGAGTTTTCCTGCGGCTCAGATACAGTCTATCGAGATTCATCGGTTAGTGTTCCCATTTCGATAAATAATTCAATTGCTGCCATAAGTGGCGGCCAATTTGTGATTACTCCAAGTCATACAAATTATGTTACGTTCAAGGAAGCAGGCACGACAAGCCGTACGAGCGGCTGGACCGTGAGCCATAACGCTTCAGGGAACGGGGAACTGATTGTATTCTATTCCGGTTCTGGCGGAAGCATCAGCCCCGGCAGAGGGGAGATACTCACTCTTACTTACGAAATAAGCGCGGATGCTCCCACAGGGACTGAAATAACGCTTACTCTTTCGGAGGCAAAGATATCTGATGAGAACCAGCAATCAATTAATGTGACTTTAGTACACGGCAGCCTAACCCTCGGCGGTTGCCCGCTTGCCGGAGACGTCACTATAGACGGTGTGGTTGATATCTTCGACATTTTGACAATGGTTAGATTTATCCTTGGGCAGCGGACATTCACCTCTCTACAATCGGAATGCGCAGACATTAACGCGGATGGAGAAATAGACATCTTCGACGTTCTGTCATGTTTGAATAAAGTGATTGGAAAAGACGTGCAGCTTGCCGCATATAGAAACTCCGATCCGTCGCAGATTGATATCCAGCAATTAAAAGCAGACCTGTCAGCCCTCGGCGCGGATCAGAGCCTTATCGAGGACATATTAAAGCTTTTGCCGCAACATTCGCATGTATTGCCCAAGGCGTTCAGCCTGAGCCAGAATACACCAAACCCGTTCAATCCTTCCACAACGATAAACTACAGCGTACCCGAGGGCGCATCGGTGATTGTGATCCTCAAGGTTTACGATATCCGGGGCCGCTTAATCAGAACCCTGGCTGACGGTTCGCGGGAGCCGGGCACGCACACTGCGTTCTGGGACGGCACTGACGAGTCGGGACAACAGGCTTCGAGCGGTATTTACATATACCGCCTGCGAGCCGGGGATTTCGTCCAGACCAGGAAGATGGTGCTGCTGAAATAGCGCCTTTCGAGACGAGAAGGATACTGAAATTCATCAGTGAGCTAGGCTAGAGCTCCTTTGCCTTATACCCAACTTGGAGACATGATAATGAAACGCTTTATACTATTGCTGGGGTTTCTCTGCGGCTTTGCTTTTTCCACCTCCCACGCGGAGACTACCCTTACCCTGGAAGGGGTGACTGTTCAGCCAGGCGACACTGCCTTTATCAACCTGGCCTTGAACAACTCCGTGCCGGTGGTGGGTTTTCAATTCGTCATTACTCCTTCTCCTGCGGGAGACATCACTTTTTCCCAAATCACAGCCATAGGACGAATCGAAGGCTGGACTGTCGGCGCCAACATAAGCGGTGGCGGCCTCATAGTTGTCGGTTATTCAGCTACAGGGGCCAGCGTCGATGCAGGCAGCGACGTTATCCTTACGCTCAAGTAT
>Ga0307380_10000822_pt1 | contig 46615 bp, 51 predicted proteins | sample UN3MG_FD_202239 | JGI IMG/M metagenome (GOLD analysis project Ga0307380, IMG submission 202239) | Soil microbial communities from Risofladan, Vaasa, Finland - UN-3 | ecosystem: Environmental > Terrestrial > Soil > Coastal area > Acid sulfate soil | place: Finland: Risofladan, Vaasa | collected...
GCCTTCCCATCCTCTGTTGGCTTCTTGCCCCGTTTTCTTACCGTTTCCATCAACGTATCTGCGGTGGCTTGTACCCTTTTACCGGTGCTGTGTGCCAGATGAAGCTTCGTATCCGCCTTCTTCGCTAGGTAGATCCAGCAGTCGCCATGTCTATCTGCATCACCATCTCCCTCGTCAACGTTCTTTTGTTTTTTTTTACGAAGGACCACATCTCATCTACCTGGACTTCGGTAAGCCCAACATTCTTTATCAAAAAGTCCGTCACGTCCCGTGCGTGGCTTGCTAAGTCGTTTACGACGTCTGATACCGTGTCGCGATGGATCTCCAGTATGCGTTCAATAGCTCGTATTCCGTTTTTCTCCACCAGCAATTTGCAGATCATGATTATCTGTTCTTCTTTGAGGTGTCTGTTGTAGAATACCGTGCCTTTGGTCTCAGGAAATCGTACACCGCAGGTCTTGCATTTGAACATCTGGTTGCCCTTGGCATTAAAGCCTTTCTTGATGATGTTGCCCGTGTTCCTCTTTCGGTAGTCCAGACAATCCGGATTCAAACATATCTGCCCTTTTGAATTTGCTCCGGCCATGGAGTAAGTTATTAGATCGGGTGTTTATAAAAAGTCACGGTTTGCGGGACATTACCGAATAATAGATACTCTTATCAACTCAGTATACAATCAAGTAAATCAGGATGATACTTCATGTATCTCGTCTTTGACACAGAAACCACGGGTAGACCTCTAAATTATAATGCACCAGCCACGGATTTGGATAATTGGCCCCGTTTAGTTCAAATAGCGTGGGCATTTTTTGATGAGGAAGAGCAGGAGGTTGAGAGTAGAGCTATGATAATTAAACCAGACGATTTTACGATTCCACGAGAGGCAACGGAAATTCATGGAATTACAACTGAAAGAGCGATGGAGGAGGGTATTCCTCTGAGGGAGGCACTTCTTGAGTTTTCGTCTCTTTTGGTGCAGACCGGACTATTAGTAGCACACAATATTGACTTTGATGCAAAAATTGTAGAAGCCGAATTTATACGAGAGAAAATACCTACTTATCTTTCCACAATCCCAAAAATATGCACAATGAAGCGATCAACAGAGTTCTGCAGGATGCCAGGCAGGTATGGCGACTATAAATGGCCCAAGTTGTCGGAACTTCATGTAAAGCTTTTCGATACTCCGTTTGAAGGTGCGCACGACGCGAAAGAGGATGTCCAGGCGTGTGCTAATTGCTTTTTTGAGCTGAGAAGAAGATCCATCCTTTAAACGAGCCTGTGGGAGAAGGGGCCGCCGTGCATTGCTTCCATCAGCCGACGCCCTAAGGATTGCAGTACTTTCTGAACACCCTGAGTGCGAGGTTAATAACGTAAGGAATCCGCCACTGCCTCACGTACTGTGCATCTGGAATTTTGTAATCCGCGTGTACGCATACATTCGTCTCTTTTTTTAACGGCCGAACGAGACCACAAAGCTCCAAGATCAGTTGCTTATCCTCATGAAACGCCACCGCATTGTCGCGAAAAGCATCGATTAATCGGTCAAAGTCTCGATAGGATCCACGTTTGATATCGTACCAGATCTCGTGGTTGGCGGCGTTGAATTCCCCCTCCAAGAACTTGGGAAATACGATTTCAACGACCCGAATGAAAATGCTCTCAAGGACCTTCCGCGTTAGGAACATTACTGACAGGTAAAGACCGGCGTCGTAACTCTCGTTGATCTCCTTGCGCAGGTAGTCTAGAAACGGGTCATCGAACGGGTACGGTAGAAAATCCTCTGTGGTTGCCTCATCCTTCTCCGCGGCTAGCGTCAATTTCCTGTAGGCCGGATCAATCTCAATCTTCGAGAGTTTTAGCAAATCGAGTAGCGATGGATACCAATTACGGATATACTCATTGTAGTAATTCCAGTTGTCTCGCTGCGTCTTAATGATTTTCGGATCGAAAACAACCTGTTCAAGGATTTTTAGGTACTTGTAACTTGGCACTGATTGCATGAAGATCGCAAAACTGTAGTCCTCCTCGCTCATGAACGTGTATTGTGCCCTGTCCCAATCGCGATAGACATCGCTCTTGTACTCGATGCCGTGCTGCCGCAACAACTCAACGAACCCTTCTGGCTGGTGGACTTGGATATACAGCCGCTCAGCAAGCATCCATACCCTCGCCGGTAGATTCATACTCATTCTGCTCCCTTACTTCGTGGACTTCGTGTAAAATAAAACATATAGCAGAAGAATACTTTATTAAAATCATAATCATATCATGAGATAATAAGAGTTAGCGAGCAGAAACGAAGGGAACTGGCTGCGTTTCTTGTTAAAGGCTAAGAAAACGGCGCTGTAGCAGCATTTACGATTTTTCAGCGTTTATGCACCTCTCCGACCACTTCCCTTAGGTTGTTATACCCTTTCGTTTCAAGATACGTTTTCAACTCCTCTTTAAGCCTCGCAAAAACCCCAATCCCGTCGCTGACGAGCGCGCTCCCGATCTGGAACAGGGATGCACCGTTCCGTGCGTAGTCGATAACGTCCTGCACGGTGAAGATCCCACCAACCGCTATGATAGGTATGTTCAATTCACGGTAAAGCTCGTAAACGATCTGCTTCCCACCTACTGTTAGATCTTTACCGGATTTGCCACCATAGCCCAGTGGATTGCCCAGAAACGGCATTTCAAGCGTATCTTCTACGGGCCTGTTTATCACGGTATTAATAGCAGTGATCGCATCCGCACCCGCCTTTTCTGCGGTCAACGCGAGACCGACGGGCGCGCCAATATTCGGCGAGATCTTCACTGACACGGGCTTCGGCTGCACAATCTCCTTTACAGCCTTCACAATTTCCACTAGCAGTTTCGGCTTGTTCTCGATCGCCGTGAACTCTGAATGCGGGCATGACGCGTCAAATTCGATCATGTCTACCGGGTATTCACGTGCGATCCTCGCCACGTCACTGCATTCTTCCACGCTCTTACCGAAGATGCTCAAGATCACGGGCACGTTGGCATACGTCGCATCCTCTAACTCCTGCTTGAAATTTGCTATGCCTGGATTCGGGAGCCCCATGGCGTTCACGTAACTCCGTGGTGCGAGTTCAATAAAGGTTGGGTTTGGATACCCGTCGCGCTCGTCCAAGCCTACCGATTTGGTTACCACCGCGCCCGCTCCTGCCGCTGCATAGCGGTACAAGAACATTCCGGAAACACCGAAGCCCGCCGCGTTCATAAAGGGATTGGGGAACTCAATCCCGCAGACTTCTGTTTTTAATAACGGCTCGTACTCAGGCGTGAACTGTGCAAGAGGCGGGGATACAAGTTCTAATTCTTCTGCTACTGCTGTTGGAACGATAGGAATGCGTTTACCGCTCTTTTCGCGTTTCCAGCGCCCGAATTCCGTGCGTTCAAGCGTTTCCGCTATAAAAACGGGGCCGTCTTTACAAACCCGATAGCCGCCAAGATCGCAAGCGCCGCAGGCGCCGCAGCTGCATTTTATGATGCGCTCTACCGAAACCTGCGTAGGGATTCTTCTTCGTCGCGTAAGTTCGCACACGCGTGTCATCATCAGTTCCGGCCCGCAGGTCAGTACCTGATCAAACGCTTCGCCAGAAGCCAACAGCTCTTCGAATAACTCCGTGCACATGCCACAAAAACCTTGAGAGCCGTCTTCCGTTGACACGCGTACCTCACAACCGATCTTGCGGAATTCGTTAAGGTAAAGCAGATCGGTACTGCATCGTGCGCCTTCCAGGACCACGACTTCTAGCCCTAATGCGCACGCGCGTTCGGCGGCGAACCGCAACGGTGCCGCGCCGTAGCCGCCTGCGACCATGCAGATCCGTTTACCGTTAAGTGCAAAGCCCGTGCCGTACGGGCCTCGTAAACCAATAAAATCGCCCACCTGCTTTTGATGCACGCTGTGCGAGCAATCACCGACATCGGCAATCGCAAGTTCCAGATCACCGTCCGGCGATGCCGAGGCAATGGAAATCGGTATCTCATCGACACCGGGATCCCAGACCATGACAAATTGACCCGGCGTGCTCTCTTTCGCGATCGCCGGCGCGTTAACGGTGAACGTTTTGACGTCGCTGCGTTGTTCTGTTTTTAATCCCGCAATCTTATGCGGTGTGGGGATATTTACGGGCATTTTCTCTATCCTTATGTTGGAACTCGCATTACAGAGTTGGCTCTACAGGTCGTTCCTTTGTTCTGCATTGCGGTTCCTGTATGAATCAAGGCAAGGAATTAATTAACCTTTTCCATCTCTCATCCTAATGTTCCTTTACAGGAAATGACCGAAGCACTGCGACAATTTATCGAGACCTACTATATCCATCCCATAACGCACGACACGGGCTACAACCCCATAAATACCATCACGTGGGCGCTCGTACTTGTCGTCTGTCTCTTCCTGACCTTTCGATTGCTGAAGCGGCTCAAAATCGATATGAATCACCGCTTCATCGCTGCGGTCGTACCGTATATCGTGGTCGGCGCGAGTCTGCGGGTAATGGAAGATGCCGAGTTGCTCTCACCGCCCCTGAACTACCTACTGATTACGCCACTAATATTCTTTGTCGTGTTCTGCTGCTGCCTCGCCCTGCTCTTTCTCGCGGTGACCATAACCCGATTGGAGCGATTGAAAGCGTATGATTACACGCTTATTTTCGGACTGTTCGGCGTGCTCTGGTGCTTCGCGAACCTGGCGGTACTCTTAATGCATGAGCACGTAGCGTTCGGTTGGGTTCTTTTCGCCGTTATCGGTATTGCAGGCATGCTGGTAGGTATTATATACGCAATAGCCGCTCACTTCGGCATCCAGTTCCTCACTGAGAAGGTACACGTCAGTGTGTTAGCAGCGCATCTGCTCGACGCCGCTTCCTCGTTTATCGGGATCGACATGCTCGGGTACACGGGCAAGCACGTAATCGAAGGGCTCATCGTCGAATATACCGGCACCGCCGCCGGCATGTTCCCCCTCAAGCTCGGGATACTCGTCCCGATATTGTACGTGCTGGATACGCAATTCCGCGAGGATGCCGAGGAGATAGAGCTGAAGAATATCGTTTTGCTTGCACTTCTCGTTATCGGGCTTGCACCTGCCGTGCGCAACACACTCAGGATGATGTTAGGTGTTTAAACGTCAAATGCCGCTCAAAAATAGTCCATTAATGTAACAAACTCCTCCGGGCGTAACTCTTCTGGCCGCTTATCCAATGCCGGAAGCTTTAAACCTCCCAACCGCGTTTTTTTGAATATCGCTCGCAGCTTCTTCCGCCGCTGGTCAAACGCTGCGGTAACAAACTCGAAGAACGTCCGTTTATCTCCTATCTCACAGTTCTCGTTCTCCCGCAAGCGCACAATTGCGCCTTTTACCGGCGCGGGCGGATAAAACGCATCGCGGTGCACGATCTCCATGATCTCTATCTCCGCAAGTGCCTGCGAGATCACCGATAACCGCCCGTACAAGTTCGAGCGCGGTTTCGCCACCAGTTTCTGCGCAAACTCTTTCTGATACAAGAGCACTGCGAGCCCGAAGCCCGCCTCGCGAAGCAGCAGTTTATACGTGATCGGCGAGGATATCAAGAACGGTAAGCTCGCAACGACCTTGTCAAATTCCGGCAGCTCTAACTTCATGATATCGCATTCCATTACCTCCGTATTGCTGTTTTCACGTCCGTAGCACTCCTGTAACAGTGCACAGAGGTTCCGGTCCTTCTCCACCGCGTAGACCCTCTTCGCGTGTTGGTTTAGTTTTTCTGTAAGGCTCCCCACACCCGCGCCGATCTCCAGCACCACGTCACCGTGCCCCACGCTGGCATACTCCACCATTCGCGAGGCCACGCCGTCATCCACCAGGAAATACTGCCCCAAACTCCTCGTCGGTCTTATGCCCCGTTCAATAAGGATGCTTCTGATATCCATTTCTGTTCGCTCCTCCACGATTCTAGAGCTTCATGCCGCGACCCGGTTTCCATACAACCTCCCGCTCTATCGTTTTCAAACCGGTATAATCGCCTTCCAAGCATCGCTTCGCCAGTGTGTTCAGCTCTTCCGTTCTTGATTGAAGATAACCTCGTGCTTCTTCATAAATACCCGCTTCGCTCGTGGTGATCGCACTCGCATATTCGCTCAGTATGCCCCTGTACGTACTCAAAAAACCGTTCTTGAAGTCCACGTTCCCCCGGGCTATTCGCTTTAGCTCTGCCACGACTTCTGGATGCGGCGGCAGGAACAGCGGCACACCGATCAGCTCGTACCGCTCAGGATCGCGCTCGTAATGCGCTTTCAGGTACGCGTTGATCGCCAAACGCTGCAGCTTTCGCGCGACTACCTCTTCCCGCTCCTTGAGATAAATGGGCGCAGTGAGTTCCATTGGGAGGTCCTTTATCTTTACGCGTGCCGAAGGCCTTTCAGCCTCTATTCGAGCCTTAGTTCTGTCCACAAGCTCGGCGAACAACGCTGAATAGTCCGTTTTATGGATATGCGAATGTGTATCCTCATGAACCATCCGGGTAAGCAAGAACCGTAGAACGCCGAAATCGTACGCACGATAAACGGTTTTTAGGAGTGCCGCCCGCGTCTTTACCGTCTCGTAATTCTCTACCAAAATATGTGCGGTATCGGATCTTATATCGAACTCCGAGAAGTACTGCTTCGTCAGATGCCGCTCGACCGTTGTTCGCCCCGCCAGGACCGCTTCGTGCAGTCGTTCCCCTATCCAAGCTTCTGCACCGCTCAGCCCAAGTGCCGCTTCGAACTCCTGGATAAACCGATCGATCTCCGCAAGCAGCACCAGGAAGGCGTCCTTGGTTATGCCATTCTCCCGGTTGATGGATAGGAAGGGCTCTTCCGCTGCCGTTTCAACCGCGAACTTCGTGTCCTTGGTTAATTGTAATTTCATTGCTGGTCGGTCCGTATAGCGTGAAAATCCGAAGGGTGTGCGTCAATGGTAAATCTAATTGTTTGTACCGTCTTTAACTTTTCTTATAGACCTGTTAACTGTGTGTTTTTTGGTTTGAAGTTCCTCTTCCCCCTGCTGCTACCGTTTCTTATGATCTTTCTGTAAGGCAGGTTCACGGAGTGTTTTCTTTTGCGGTGGGGGATAGTGTATGTATGGTTGTCATAGTCAGAGTGCATACATCATCAAAACGTTAAATTCAAAAGCGACAGGCTTTTAAATATGGGCACCAACCACATAGCAAGGAGGTGATAATAACGGATACTAAAAAGATAAGGACAGTGATTTTTGTTGCAGCGATTTTTTTATTCGCGATTGCCGCACCGGTAAAAGCCGATTGGGATCAGGGCGATAGTTACAAGATGCACTTTCCGCAACTACCAGATCCCAATGGCACTGATGTTGCCAATTACAACCTATCCAACAGAGAGCCACTGCTCCTTGCCGATGACTGGCTCTGCACGGAAACTGGCCCGGTGACCGACATCCACATCTGGGGCTCATGGAAGGAGGATAGTAAGGGTGAGATCGCGTTTTTCAACGTGAGCATCTGGAGTGATTTCCCTGACAATGACGGCCCTGGTGATAATTTCAGCTATCCCAATGAGCTCTTATGGCAGCACACGTTCTCTAAAAACGAGTTCACCGAACGCTACTGGGGTAATGGCTCCCAAGGTTTCACTCGGGTTGAATCCTCTTTTTCAACGTTGGCGTTGACTATGACGCCGCTTGACCACGAAAATACGTGGCAATACAATCTCCATATTAATCCTGCTACGGCATTCGTTCAAGAAGAAGGGACCATCTACTGGCTGGCTTTATCTCCCCAGGTTAACAGTTCAGAGTACCAGTTTGGCTGGAAGACCTCACAAGATGATTGGCAAGACCCACCCGTGATTAATATATTAATGAACCCAGCAGAGATCCCACCAGAGATCCCCTACGTTGTACATGATGGATTGATATGGACCCCCCCCCGCACTATGGAATGTTACGGGCCTCACAGAAGGACTGGACTCCTTTGCCTTCGTGATTAACGGACCGCCACAGGCACCAGAGGTTCCACTACTCACACCCATCGGCCTCATCGCGCTTGGTAGTCTACTTTCGGGAATCGCAGCTGTCACACTAGTAAGAAAGAGGCGCTGAAAACCTCTTTCATTTTTTTCTGTTTTTGCTCTGAACATGCGAGAATACAAAGCCCTCGATTTCTTCTCCGAGATTTGAATCCTTGCGATAGTTTTTCCTGAATAACTTATCTCAAAAGATTCCATTACAATAAGCAGGATACAGCAATTTTGTCAGTAACTTAGAAAGATCGTAAAGTATAACCAAAAATGAAGAAAGAACGTCACGTCTTTGAATGTTTGGGGAAAGCACGAGTGGTCGTGGAAGACGGTAAGGTCGTTGACGTCGGGGAGCCGGTAGTCAGGTATTGCCGTCTCTGGGACAAGATGCGAGGGATACATGAACTGAACGAGCAGAAGGTAAAGGAGAACATTGAATTCCGGATACGCGATTTCGGACTCTGCACGCCCAATAGAATCGTGGAGATGGACACGTTCGTCGGGTTCGGCGCTTCTGAGACGTTTATGTCCGGGCTCCGCAGCGGGTTGCTTGACGGTACCGTAACGGTTTGCGAAGGCGCAGGCACGGTAATAACGGCCAATCCGGCACTCGTGCAGGGTATAGGCGCGCGATTGAGCGGCGTCGTGGAGACCACACCGGTAGAAGGGCTGATAACGAAGCTGAAAGAAAAAGGAGGGGTAGTCTTGGACCCTCCGAGAATTGACCAGGTTGCAGGTGTGCAGAAGGCACTTGAACTCGGCTATAAAGCGGTGGGCGTTACGGTAGCTACAGTGGAAGACGCTCAGCGGTGCAGAGCGCTCAGCAAGGACACAGTTATTTTCGGTGTGCATCTCACCGGTATCTCACGAGAAGATGCTGCGGCATTATGTGAGCTCGCTGATCTCGTCACAGCGTGTGCATCGCCGCACATACGAGCTATCGCAACAGATAAGGCGCTTGTTCAGGCGGGCACAGCCATTCCGATATTCGCGCTCACGACCGTAGGCAAGGCACTGCTGTTAGAGCGCGCTAAAGAGGTTGATAGTCCCTTACTGCTGAACACTATGCGATTGCCCGTTCTCCCAGAGGATAAACAGCCGAAGCCGCTCGTCTAAGGCAGGCTCTCACGAACTCGCATCTCCGCACGCTACCCTTCATGAATGATGCTCTGGTTGCCGGACCTGCGGACGCTGTTGCTCCTTTGCAATTGTAAACGGCTATTTGAGTCTGTGTGATCACACAAGAGTCCTGTTGAGTGCAACACTAAAAGATAAAACCTCAACCCCGGACACCCCATGATTTCCGGTGGAGCCGGTAATTCGCGCTGGTGGGGTTCGTTCCAACAAAAATTCTTTTGTGTGTAGCGCCTTATAATTCTACTACAGGTCACTTAATTCAATACGGTCGTACCATGACCAAGATACAAATACCCTACGGAAACTCGCAGATCGTTGTTGACATAGACGCAGAGCTTTTAGACTCCGAGGGTGAGGACGAAGGCACACGGAGTAAAAAGAGCACTCCCGGAGATGTGATAAAACGAGCCTTGAACAACCCTCTGGGCACAAAACGGCTCCGTGAGATCGTAGCTGCGAAAAAAGACGCGAAGATCGTTATTGTCGTTGACGACCATACACGAGCGGCCCCAACGGAACTCATGCTTGATAGCCTAACAGCAGAGATCGGTGAAGATTGTAAGGACAAGATAACACTGCTTGTTGCCTGTGGCACGCACGAGCCGCCAACGGACGAGGATCTGAAAAAGATCTTGGGTACCTATGCCGGTCGATACCGCATTGCACTACACGATTGTGATGCGAACACTCTGATCGATGTGGGCACGACAACCAGGGGTACTCCTGTGAAGTTGAACAGGAACTACGTGGACGCGGATGTGAAGATCCTGACAGGTGATATAACCTTACATTACTATGCCGGGTTTGGCGGCGGCCGGAAAAGCATCCTTCCTGGGGTATCATCGCGTGAGACCATCCAAAAGAACCATGCGCTCTTGATCGACGAGCATGCACGGACGGCAAACCTCGAACACAACCCGGTCCATCAGGATATGACGGAAGCCGCTGCTTTTTGCCCTCCTGATTTCGTTCTTAACGTTGTCGCTGCTGGTGATGGCTCTATTGTCGACGCATATGCTGGTGAGATGAGCACTGTGTTTCAGAGCGGCACAGAGGTCGCTAAAGGTTTGTTCTGCCGGAATATTCCAGAGTTCTTTGACGTTTTGGTCGTGAGTGCTGGTGGGTTCCCAAAGGACAGAAATCTGTATCAAGCTTCCAAGGCGATCGAGAACTGCTACCGAGCGGTCGCGCCTGGCGGGGATCTAATCTTAGTCGCTGAATGCAAAGAAGGAATCGGGGACGCGTATTTCGAAGACTGGATGCACGAACAGACAAGCTATGATAAAGCTGCAGAGGCTGTCAGAACCAAGTTCGTGCTCGGCGGACATAAAGCGTACTACATGAGGAAAGTAATGAATCATGTAAGCTTGTCTATCGTCTCTGTTCTCGATTCTCAGCTTCTATCAGCCTGGGGCATTAAACCGTTTACGACTTTAGATGAGGCTCTTGAATCAACAAAAAAAGATATAGGTAAGATGGGTATAGTTAGAAAGGGTGCTGATACCTTATTAGTACCGGCGGTAAAATAATATATAGTTATAGAATAGAATCAAGGAAGGAGTAAGGATAAGGAGCAATGGTAAATCTAGCAAAACAGAAAAGGATAGCAGCACAGGTAATGAAGGTAGGCGAAGGGCGCGTTTGGATAGACCCTGAAGCTTCGGAGGATGTCGCGGAAGCCATCACACGAGAAGATATCCGAGGTTTGATTAAAGAAGGCACTATCACGATAAAGCAGAAGAAAGGCGTGAGCAGAGCTCGAGCTCGCGTTCGTGCCACGCAAAAAGCGCTCGGTCGCAGAAAGGGTCACGGCTCCAGAAAGGGCGCTAAAGGTGCGAGAGAGAGCAGGAAAAATCGCTGGATAACGAAGATTCGCGCGTTACGAAGAAGATTAAAAGAGTATCGCGATGAGGGCTCTATGGATAAAACAACCTATCGAAGGTTGTATAACAAAGCAAACGGTGGCGAATTCAGAAACGTAGCTCATTTAAAGGATTATATAACGACTAATGAGCTGCTAGCAGAGGAGGGCGTGCAGTAAATGGGAAGAGCAAGAGGCCCGACATATCACGTCCCGTTTAGAAGGAGACGCGAGGGTAAGACAAACTATCGCAGAAGGTTGAGGCTGTTATTCAGCCGAAAGAATCGCGTGGTCGTACGAAAAAGTAACAAGTACATTAGGATGCAGTTGATTGCTGCTGATAACGTAGGAGATAAGACGCTCGTCTCCACTATCTCGTCAGAACTCCAGAAATATGGCTTTGAGGGCTGCAAATGTAGTAGTCCTGCTGCGTATCTTACTGGCCTGTTGTTTGGTAAGCGAGCGTTAGCCGCAGGGTATGATGATGGTATCCTTGATATAGGTTTGGTTACTCCTGTCCATGGCTCTAATGTTTATGCTGCGTTAAAAGGTGCGCTTGATAGTGGATTGGCAATACCTCATGATCCAGTGGTATTCCCGGCTGAGGCGCGCATATCCGGGAGTCTTATTGCGTCATACTTACAAAAGCCTGAGGTCGTTGCTATGAATCACGCGGTAAAGGATAAGATATTACTTGATGATATGAAAAGTATAGAGAAGGAGTCTGCTACGGAATGAAGGATAGAGGGAACAGAAGAGGAAGGGAGAAGGAAAGGATTTTAGAAGATTGGAAACCGGTAACAAGATTGGGGCAGCTCGTGCAAAGTGGAGAAATAAAAACGTTTGAAGATGCAATTCACTCTAGATATCCTTTAAAAGAGTTTCAAGTGGTTGATGCTCTTCTTCCTGAACTGAGCGAGGAGGTTTTGGACATTAACCTTGTTCAGCGAATGACGGATTCAGGGAGACGAGTAAAATTTAGAGTGTGCGTTATTGTAGGGGACAAAGAGGGGTATCTCGGCATAGGTCTCGGTAAGGATGCGTTGGTCCGCAGTGGTATCGAGAAGGCGGTACGAGAGGCTAAATTACATATTATTAATATCACGCGCGGCTGTGGATCGTGGGAATGCAACTGTGGTGAGAGCCATTCGATTCCTTTTAAGGTAGTAGGAAAAGCGGGGAGTGTTAGGATGACGTTAAAGCCCGCGCCTAAGGGTATTGGCCTCGCTGCTGGTGATACCCCCAAACGTGTTTTAGAGTTCTCCGGTGTGCAGGACGTATGGGCATTTTCAAAAGGACAAACGAGGACGACATTCAACCAGGCTTACGCGACGTTCGACGCCTTGCGTAGTACCTCATTAATGAAAACATTGGAGAGATAAAAGAAGATGTACGTGATCATAAGGCTTCGAGGAAGTGTTGATGTAAGGCCAGAAATAAACTATACGTTAGGGCTGCTTCGATTACATCGTGTTAACCATTGCGTCATTGCTGAGGAGAACGCTTATAACAAAGGTATGATACAGAAAGTAAAGGATTACGTGGCTTGGGGCGAGATATCAGAGGAAACGCTCGAGGCGTTATTTACTGATCGAGGACGGTTGGAAGGAGGTAAGAGACTGACCGAAGAGTACCTGAAAGATAATACCTCCTTTAAAACCACAAAAGATGTTGTCTCTGCTCTACTTGAAGGGAAGGTGATGATGAAGGATTTGATGCCTCACAAAATCAAACCGGTGTTCAGGCTTCACCCACCGAGAAAGGGACATAAAGGCATTAAAAGGAGCGTTAAGGAAGGAGGAGAGCTAGGCTACCACGGCGCTAAAATAAACGAGTTATTGTACAAGATGAGGTAACGCTTTTTTGGTTACGTTATAGGGCACCATTTTAGATCCTCATCATCCTACTTGTACCTACCCTTTAGCTGTAAACCCCTTTAAAAAGCCCTAGCACTCCGATAAAAACTACGCGACGTAGTGAGCTTTCCGCTCAAAATTTATAAACGGCTCGCGATAAAGAATAACATAAACAGATCAGACGACGCCTATACGATGAAAGCAAAAGCACGACCGTGGAAGAATTGGCAGCATATAACGAAGCTGGATCCTGACAAATACATATCTCTCGAAGATTTAGATACCATCGTGGGAAGCGGCACTGATGCTATCATGGTATCAGGGACGCAAAACATTACGGGAAAAAACGTCTCGCAGCTCATAGCTCATCTAGAGGACTACGATATCCCGAAGATCTTGGAGCCGGCAACCCCGGATACCGTCATAGATGACGATATGGATTATATCTTTGTTCCGTTGGTTCTCAATACGGGCGATTTGAGCTGGATTGTGGGCAAGCATAAGGATTGGATACAGAAGCATCCGATAAACTGGGGGAAAGTTATACCTGAAGCGTACATCGTTATGAATCCCGAATCGGCCGTAGCAAAGCTGACGAAATCAAAGACAGACCTCAGCGCTGAGGAGGTCATTGCGTATGCGCGCTATGCAGAGCGATACCTCGGGCTTCCCATAATCTATCTGGAATACAGCGGGGCCTACGGCGACCCTCTCCTAGTTCAGTCACTCAGCGACTCGCTTAGCGAAGCGTCGTTATTTTACGGGGGTGGGATTGACTCACCGGCGACTGCATCCGAAATGACGCGCTACGCTGATGTCATTGTTGTCGGGAACATAGTGTACACCGATATGGATAAGTTCATGGCGACAATCCCATGATGGTACAAGAATACCCAACTCCACCGGAAATGGTGGGGTGTCTCTGTTCTTTAATAAATACTTCCCACTTCTGCTTCTGTTTTTACTTTTAGTAGATAGCCTTTATACCGCGATTTTTCCAGATCACAAATCTCTGATAGCCTCTTCTCACCTACCGCAACGTCCTTAATCGTTGGCACATCCTCTTCTTCGATATTCAAACGCAGACCGTCAACTTGAATAATAATTGAGAACTCCTCCCCAGCTTTTTGCGGAATAATCATCTCGATCATCTCTTTTATAAACAGTGGCGATGCGGCTAACGGATCTTCCTCAATCTCCAGCCTTCTCTCATCTATAACCTTCTCCACCTCTGCAGCCACTCGATCTAACGTATCAAATTCATGTGTTCGCCGCATTCTGTCTGTTCTTCTCCCCACTCCCGCTACGTAATGCTCTATCTCAAGACCCTGCGGGCCTCCAACTATAATGTGTGGCACATCAAGCGACTCGCACAACGTCGACTTCTCCTCTATGCACTCCTTTATATTACCAAAAACAAAGACCGCAGCATTGAATTCCTCTATAATCTTTCTTTCCTCTACGGTTATCTGTGCTATCCTCTTACCCACACCGCGCGCCAAACCCATCATATTGGTTATCGCACCTTTTCGTCTCAGGTATTCCGATATGTCACAAATAGGATCCACCGCGTGGTGTTTGCCCATAGAAGGAGTGACGATTATTATTTCCGTTCCGCCCAAAGGGAGTTTTTGAAACTTTCCGCCAAGGTCTTTTATTTTATCCCGGATCACTCGCTCTTCCTCCTCAGGGATAGCTAAATGCAGCATCGTCTCGGTCTGCATTACCGATTCTTGCAGTATAAACCCGCCTATATCCTCCACCAGCTCTTTCAGCTCGTTGAACTTGTACACGCCTCCTTCAAACATCATTATTTCATACATAGATCAATCGGCACTCCCCTTACGTACTATCTCTTCCGCTTTCGCCCCCCACTCCTTCCTTATAGGATTCTCTGAGGCGAGAAGAGTAACTCTACCATGTAACGGAATGGGACACCGCACCCGTGCACCCTCAGGTAATATTCGGTCTATCCCATCTAATATCCGCGTTATCAAATCATCTCTCGGATCATAGACGATCAAATCCTTTAATGCTTCCCTCTCTTTCTCATCCAGATCTATTCCTAGCTCTAATCTGCTCACTTGTTTTACTCGCTCATCATATTTATCCCACAACAAGGAAAGCAAATTCGGAGCATATCGTTCATCCGTTATCTTTAGCCTGTCGGGTTCTCGCTGTGTTATATCACTTACCTTAACGGGACTGGCGACCCGTCCTATCTTAACAGAGATGATAAAGAAGTGTTCCGTTGGGTCTATGTAGATATAGGTATTATCTATACTGGCTCGCACGCCTAAATCCCTGAATGTCGCCTGACTGATCTTCGCAAAGGTTGTGTTTGCAAAATCATCCCCCCCTTCTACCTTTACCTCCATATCAGCGCCCCTATCTATAACCTCCTCTACAATTTCTACAATGAATACATCCAACAAATTATATTATCGGTCGATAGATAGTTATTTCTTCTGTAGTTTAATCCGCTGGCCGTACAAACAGCCACGACCTTGAACGCCGCCTATAGGATTCCCTGCCGACCCAAACTGGTGCATGCACTTACCAAGGACCGCAGCGCCTCTTGCCAGCGCATCGTCGGCAAAGATAACCTCTTTATCCATATTTCGCCCAAATAGGCCGCTCAATTTCTCCAACACAATCTCAGGCTTCTTCCCGGTTATCCCCGCCCGACCGGTCACGCCGATCTTCGTTTTCTCCAAGAACAGACCTTCTTCCTTCGCTATCCGCACCAGACGTTCCTGTATACTGGCGGACAACTCGTCTATTACCGGTATGAGATACGCTTCACCTTCCGCTTTCACCAGTTCCTCGCCGATATCAGCGATTTTAGGCAGATTTGAGAGATTATCTCCGGCGTCTACGCCAATTAAAACCACATCATTCCGTTCTGCGGCGTCTGCATTTACCGGCACGCCTCCCACACGAGTGCTCCCGCGTTTCACCGTACCTATCCACACCTGCTTCAAGATCTCCTCGACGTAGCCTTTTACAATCCCCTTTTTCACGCGCATCCCCTGTATGCCGGTTTTTGTCAAATCAAGCACCGAAGGATACGCCACACTTACCACCTTTGATACCACGGCGTCAGGGATAGCGCCGGCTAAGCCACAGTAGCTCCCGATAACACGCGCGTACGGCAACTCGTCATCGGTTATTCTGCCTGAGAGTGTTGTGCCGAAGTCCAAAGATATAACGGGGTTCCGATAATCTACATTCAACCATTTCGCCGCTTCTTTAAGCCCTGCAGTTACCAGCTCGCCCTCCATCTCGTTTCCCACTACCGATTCTCCCCCGGGTGGGATGTTCCCGGTCACGGCGCCGTCGAAATACGTTTTCTCCATCCGGGAAAACGCTCTCAACTCTGCCGGGATGTTCTCTAAACCCATCGGTGAGATCATCTTACGGGGCGGCACACCAGCGAGTATGCAGCCTTGTGCCAGGGCTTTTATCACGCCTTCCACCTCAGCGATCTTGGAGAAACACGCGGTAACGCCAGTAGAACGTACGACGAAATGCAAATCAGGCACGGTTACCCCAGCGGAGTGTGTACATTCCAGCAACGTCTCTTTTACCAGTTCCGCAATAGAAGCCTCGGAGAGCGCGACCTTACTTATCGTGTGGCAGAAAGCCGCTTGAGGAGAAAGAGCATCTCTGGTCATCCTTACCGCCTTGTTAAGGATATACGTCCGTCCACTTTTCAGATCCGTCGCGGTCAAGATGGCCTTCGTCGTGCTGTTCCCGAGTTCAACGCTGGCCACAATAAAGAGCGGTTTTATCGAGAGATCTCCGCGAGAGAGGTGTAATTGGAAATACAAGTCCGAATAACTGATCTGTTCAGTTTCCAGCAATTTTGGCTTATGCCTCCTCGAAAAAAATCCCATTATCGCTCGTTCCCCGGCGCTCGCGCACCTACCTGCTTCAAGTATGAAAAGCGTCATTTTACTGTAATAAATCTTTTGGTTTTTGTGTGGTGGCCAGTCAGAGAATAATCTCACAGGGGCTTGTTTGTGTAAGATAGTAAGATGGAGCAAAGACCTACCCATATCCCTTCTATGATACCGTAATGACCCTGTATAAATGCTCATTCACACCTGCAACACCGCTGTTTTGTTACCCGGTTGGGTTATATATCAGACCCAAAACAGAAGCTACTTTAGTACGCCCTTCCTTACCATAATACTTTCCGGAGCGAAAAATAGAAAGCTTTATATGGTGCCCCCGTCTACATCTCGTTCATGCTACAAGTAGTATTGCTTTTTGCATGGATGTTAGTGATAGCGTTCTTAGCGTTCATAGCATGTACGTTCGAGGACATAGAGTCAGATATAGGATCTCAGAGCAATCCGAACTCTCAAGTGCAACTAGCGGCGCAAGTGGGACAGGTAAACCGGTTCTTCAACAAAGCAATTTCTGGTGAGCCGTTATCCAATGCGATGTATTGTGTGGTCGCAGGGACGGTAGTATGGATGCTGTTGATCAAGCTCGAGCCTCTCGTGCCGGGCGCAACATGGAAAGCAGCGGTAGTGGCGATACCAATAGGCGTAGGAGTGGCAGCATTGATTCATATGATCTTTTCGACGAGTGCGCATTGCGGCAGGGTAGCGGGACAGAAACGATTCGAACAGCCTATCTATCTCGATGTGTTATACGGGCATCTCCTACCAATTGCAACGCACGGCTTTATGACGACGTTCTGTATTACCAGCATAGCATACATTCAGAGCAACATTGGGACTCTGTCAGGGAATCCACAATTGAACCATCCGTTTGCTCTCCCACTACTCGGATTCATCTGGGGGATTACCGTGGGTTCAATCGGATCCTCAACCGGTGATGTGCATTACGGAACGGAGCGAGAGTTCCAGGACAGACCGTTTGGCGAAGGGAAGCGGGTCGTTTACCACGGGAAGATCACGAGATACGCAGAATGCGGTGTACGGACACAGAAGGACATTGCAGGGTTCTGTGCGAAATTCGGCGGACCATGTACAGGAATGACGTTCGGACTCATCATTCTGTTCGAGAACTGGAGAACTCTAGTTGGGATGCTGCTTGGCGGATTTTTACCAAACTTGCCAGCCTTTACGGCGAGTGGTGATATGGCAGCGATAGGGGGCATCGTCATGGGGCTCCTTATAGTAGCAGCGTTCGTAGTGGGAAACTTGGTGTTCGTGAAATGGGTGAGGAAGAAATGTGGACCGTTTGTAGGAGTGTGATAAAATGGAACCAGTAATGTTTTTGATCGTAGGATATGTAGTGATAGGCGGGTTACTTGCGAGTTTAGGAGCGCACCTTTTACCAGTGGGCGGTGCACCAGCGGCAATGGGCACGGCAACAGGAATCGCAACAGGGACCGTTCAGATTATGCTCGGAGCGGTACTGACCGGATTATTCACAGCGGCAAACGTGGCTACGTTTACAGACAATATCCTTCTTGTATCGCTGTCTGGTGCAGTTGGCGCGACGATAATGCTCGTTGTGGTCATGTTCATGGCGAATATCCTGTACGCCTTTGGCTGTGGGGTGGTCCCGATATCGGGCAGAGTGGACGTGGATCCGATAACCAAGGAGCCACAGGCACCGTACAAAACACCGCAGACTGACGGGCATGGTGTGCCCAATGTGGTTTTCATCTCCGGTACGTTAGGTGGATTCGTCGGAGGTTTCGGCGGTGCACTCATGTACTTTACGTTACTGAACTACGCACACTTCACCGCAGGCACGGCAGCGGTTGCGTCATTCTCCATCTTCGTAGCCAACGCGATTCTCGCGGCATACAACATACGCGGTACCATTGAAGGATTCCACGATCCGAAGTTCAAGCGACTGCCAAAATCGATGATCGCATCGTTTGCTATCTCTCTGCTTGCCGGAATAGTGGTCGTGCTCGCAGCAATAGGATTAGGAGTGATATAACATGACAGTAACACCAGTAATAGAAGAGGAAGAAGAGGCAACAGCACCGAAAAAGGGCTTGTCGTTTAAATTCCCGTTTGATGAGACGGAGATGGCACTTATCGCAGGCATACCTGCAGCGATCATAACCATATTCACGGGCTTGCCAGCAGTGATAAAAGGTGTGGGGTTGCTTTTAGCCTTACTCTGGGGGATGGATTCAGTCCGGAAGACGTCTAAGTATGGCTTAGGTACGGGTGTTCCCTCTATAGGCGTGTTGGGTACCGGTTATGGTGTCATCGGCGCGTTGATGGGACTAGCAGTCGTAGGATACGGCAGTAATGCCCAAATCGGGTTCTATCCCGCAGTGTTAGTGGGGGCCATCTTTATGGCTATTCTTGGCCTTGTATCCGGCTACTTTTCGAACAGTGAGAAGTACATAGCGATGAAGATTCCACGGTTAGAGCGAGCGATGGTGGAATTAGGAATAGCAGGGACACTGGCGATGTTACTCCAATTCTCTATCGTGACGGGCACGTTGGAGTTCCAAGCAGTGGTAGACATGGTAATGGAAACCGGAGTCATAGCCTTTATGTTCATCTTCACGGCCATGGCGATGTTCCATCCGTACAACGCATGTCTCGGACCCGATGAACGAAGAGAGAGAACGAGGATGGTGTCGATAGAGATTTCAGGCTTGATATGGATTATACTGGGCTTTGCAATGCTCGTACTCGGCACTTCTCCCTGGGGCGTCTGGGACGGGCTATCGTTGATAGTCTTTGGCGCGATCGTATGGTTCGTGTTCTTCAGGAAATTCATCAAGGCATGCATGGACGAGTGTTGGGAGACAGTGGGAACAGGAATGATCAAGACGTTAGGATAGGTGGATAAAAAAGATGATAACAATCAATGAGAAGTTTGGGATTGTATTGGATCCAGACACGCTTAAGGTAGGCGAGGCACGACCAGGCTTTTATCGAGTGGGGCTATCGGCAATCGAGGAACAAATAGTGGTTCTTGAGTCTGCAGTGGATGACCTGTTCAATACCCTTGATCCAACATCCAGTTTCAAGATGGCACAACCGAACAGAGAGGGAATGCTGAGTAAGGCAGGGTTTACGACGTTCTTCATGGTCGGCGTGACCATGGCTCTCCTCGCAGTAGCGGTGATATTCTTGGCGTTAGGAGGTGCATGAAGATGGCAGAGAAGAAAGAGGTTCCGGAAGGCTGGCCGTTAATCACCGGCGACTATGAGGTTGGCGATCCGAATAGCTGCGTGGCAATATCCTCGAATGGGTCGTATTTCCACATCGAGCACTTAAAGGGTGTCGCCATACAGGGACCGGATAAAACGGAGAACATCGGAGCAGAGAAGATCATGGCAAACGTCATCTCGAACCCCAACATACGCTTCATGATCATGGCCGGTGCGGAGGTTCCCGGGCATTTAAGTGGTGAGACGATGATGGCACTGCACAAGAATGGAATCGATCCGGAGACGCACAAGGTAATAGGAACCAAAGGAGCCATTCCCTTCATCGAGAATTTACCAGAAGCAGCGGTTGCGCGATGGCGAGACCAGATCGCAGAAGTCATCGACATGATGGGTGTCGAGGACTACGGCCAGATCAATGCGAAGGTCAAAGAGCTTGCAGCGAGAGATCCGGGCGCGTATCCCGAAGACGCGATGATTGTAAAAATGGGCGCCGAGGCAGAAGCAGCAGGGGGCGTGGTAGAAATGCCGTTAGGCCGGCCTGCAATGCCGTCTATGGCCGTAATAAACCGCGCTACTAGCCAAATAGCCTACAAGACACAGTTAATTGCGCGAGACCAGAAGTTAACCTCAGGGCTATCGAAAAACGCCTTTTTTGGAGTCATCGCAGGACTGGTTAGTATGTTTATCTTCCTACTACCACTCATTTTGGGGGTGATCTAAATGGCGCCACTGAAAGTTGTTCAAAACACACCGGAAACGGCAGTGTTAACTGCACGAATAGAAGATCTCAGACACTTTATCACGATGATCGGTCGTGATAACCGGTTCGCAGCGGGACTCTGGGTAGGATTTGTGAAAGGGATGGCAATCGGGCTTTTCCTGAGTTTCCTTTCCTTCGGGCTAAAACTGTTGGTATAGGAGAAAAAGGAGCAACAAAAAATGGGAGAAGAGGTAGAGGAAATAGAGAAGGAAGTAGAAGCTGAAGTTCTGGAGAAACTCGAGGCGGAAATGAAGGGGTTAGCGGTTCCCGTTGCTTCATCCTCACCAGAGGAGCATGCGAAACTGATCGAGCGGCTGAATGACATGGATGATCGAGTGGAATTTGTCGCAGGAGAACTCTGGCAACGGCAAGGAGAGAAGATGGGCTTTTTAATAGGCCTGTTATACGGCGCACTCTTCGGAATAGTGGCCTATGTGCTCTTCATGATATAGCATACAAAAAAGGAGGATAGAAAAGATGTTTTTGTTTGATAAGGAACAGAAAGTATTGGATATAGCGGGAATGAAGATAGGCGGCCAGCCAGGACAGCATGCAACTGTTCTCTGTGGCACGATATTCTACGCGAAGCACTATCTGGTTGAAGACCCGGATAAGGGGATCTTTGACAAGAAAGCAGCGGAAGACGTTTTAAAGAAGCAAGAGGAATTCTCGGATTTGACCGGCAATCCCTGCGTGATGCAGATATTCTCGGAATCGCCCGAGGCGATGGAGAAAGAGATCGCATTCTGTACAGGAGTAAGCGATGTGCCTTTCTTGATCGACTCGACGGTGGCCGAGACGAAAACGGCAGGGCTCAAGTACGCGGATGAAGTGGGACTGACAGGAAAAGCGATCTATAACTCAATCAACATTTCGTGTACGGAGGAGGAGTTAGCAGCGATCAAGAATTCCAGCGTAGAAGCATCGATTGTTCTGGCGTTCAATCCGAAAGATTCCTCAGTCGCAGGGAAGATCGATCTCTTAGAGACCGGAGCAGGCACCGTTGAGAAAGGCTTGGTCTCTCTGGCGCGGGATATGGGCATAACGAAACCACTGATTGATGCCGCAACGCTGCCCATAGGCGCAGGGGCTGGCATGTCCATTGCAGCGGGCTTTGCCGTCAAATCGAAATTCGGTCTCCCCGTAGGATTAGGTATCCACAATGCACCGTCCGCATGGACGTGGCTGAAGGAGTTCCGGAAGGCGCACGCGACCAAAGGACCGAGTGGCTGGGAAGGACTTGGCCAAGACGTGTTCAAGATCTGCGATATAGCCTCAAACGTCCTGCCCATCGTTGCAGGTCATGATTTCGTGCTTTACGGACCAATCGAGAATGCAACAAGAGCGTTCCCGCTGGTTGGCATGACGGACATGATCATTTCAGAGGCGGCTAAAGCAGAACACGAGATTGAGGCAGTAGAACCGCATCCCATCCTACAGATGACGGCCTAAACAATTAGTTAGTTGGGGAGTATTTTTTATCCCCACTTTTTCCTTTTTTTTTCGTTTTTCCGTTTAGTGACGTTTAGTTTTTTTGGGGGGGGGGCTACGAGCACTCAGAAAAACCGTCGGATTTTTTAATGACTGCGCGCTATAGTTATAGGACGATGATACACAATGGCGAGATTAATCATTCCTCATCCAGGGCATTTCCAAGCGTTGAAGGAGATAATTGAGGCCAAAGAGGCCGGGGGCTTTGATGAAGTGGACGAGGTGTTCATGGGCGGCTCGCCGGACGTGATGGGGAGTGGACGAGGTGTGCTGCACGCGCCGCTGCTCGACGAGATCCGGGAGCAGACCGAATACGCGCATCAGCATGGTATAAAGATGAATATCACGATGAACTCGACGTGTACGGGCGGGCATCATCTCACGTTCGAGGGCTATAAGATGTTCTCGTGGTATTTTGGTGAGCTGAACAAGGCGGGCGTTGACGCGGTTACGGTGGCCGAGCCGTACCTCGTAGAGCTGCTGCGTGATTTCCCGATGCAGACCGTCGTGTCCGTTTTATCCTACGTGGAATCGCCACAACGAGCAAAATTCTTCGACGAACTCGGCGCTGATATGATCACGGTGGACACGAACATCAACCGACATTTTGATCTCCTTGAGGGGATAGTAAAGACGGTTGACTGTGGTGTGCGGCTGATAGTGAACGAGGGCTGTATGTATCGCTGCCCGTTCCGGTATTCGCATTACAATCTTTCCTCGCATCTCAGCAGTTTGAATCAGCCTCGCACGCCGCTCTTCGCGCCTGACTACTATTTCGATAGGTGCATATCCATTCGGCTCCGAGACCCCACGCAGATAATAAAGTCGGGCTGGATCAGGCCTGAGGATCTCAAAGCATACGAGGCAATAGGCATAACGGACTTCAAACTCTCCGGGCGGACGAAATTGGTGAACTGGATAATAGATTGTATGCGGTACTACGCCCAGCGGTCGTTTGAGGGTAACGTGCTTGATATCTTGGATTGCCCGCAGATGCTCCGGGATCTGTGTTACATCCCGAATGAGCGGTTTGAGGGCTGCATAGAGCAATGGGCGCATTGTACGAAGGTTTGCAACGAATGTGGCTATTGTGATCGACTCACGAAGGAGGCGGTGACGTATATAAAATGAGGTTCATCGTTCCGCACCCGGGGCATTTCGCCGCGTTGAAGGAAATAATAGAAGCGAAGGAAACGAAAGGTCTGGGCGAGGTAAAGGAGGTTTATATGGCGGGCTCGCCGGAAGTGATGGGCAGCGGCCGAGCGACGTTACATTCCGTGCGTATTGCGGATATAAAGGAACAGACGGACTACGCGCATCAGCACGATCTGAAGATGAATATCGTGGTCAATCCCTCCTGTTTGGGCGGCTACCACCTGACGCTTCAGGGCTACAAGCTGTTTACGAGCTACTTCGAGGAGCTGAACAAGGCGGGAGTTGACGGCGTTACGGTCGCAGAGCCGTATTTTGTCGAGCTGTTACGAGATCTCCCGATGGAGACGGTCGTTTCCTGCATCGCGCATGTGGATTCGCCGCAGCGAGCGGAATTCTTCGAAGCGCTCGGTGCCGATACCATCGCGTTGGACACGAACATCAACCGGAACTTCCCGGTCCTGGAAGCGATAACCAAGGCGGTTCGCTGCGACCTCAAGATACTGGTGAACGAAGGCTGTCTTTACAAATGCCCGTTTCGACACGCGCATTTCAATCTCTTTTCGCATATCACTGCCAATCGCTCTACACTCATGAAATCGCAATCCACGAACATCTTCAGCGACTACTATTTCGACAAGTGCATCTCCATCAGGGTGCGGGATCCCGCGCAGATCATACGGTCGCCGTGGATAAGACCAGAAGACCTGAAGGAGTACGAAGCGCTTGGCATTGACAGTTTCAAGATCACGGGTCGGGCAAATGCAGTGAACTGGATAATAAATTGTATGGAGGCCTATGCCAGACGATCGTTCACGGGGAACCTGCTTGACCTCATTGACTGCCCCTCCGAACTCAGATACACGTTCCATGTGGATAACGAGCTTCTGGACGGGAGCATAAAGCAGTGGAAAACGTGCAAAAAGATATGTGATGAATGCAGATATTGTGATGGACTAACAGGAAAAGTGTTGAGGGTATCAAAGTGAAAGAAGAGATAGTAGAAGGTAGGAAAAGGCTTGAAGGCGAGCTGAGGAAACTGGTGGGCAACGTTTTCGTGCCAGAGGCGAAGGTATTCGGGATGGCATGTGGCTGTATCGGCTTTGCGGCGGATTTACGGGGACTGCAGGTCGATGCGGTCGAGGTGTTTATGGAGAAGATAACTGCACTACTGGAAGAAATAAGCGCGTCAGTTGGCGTAAAGCCCGAGATCATCTATGCGCGGAAGTTACCGGGCAGTGAAGAGGTGGTGGTGTTCACTACGCGTGAATTATGCGAGCGCTGCAAGAAGGAGTTTGCGGGCTCTAAAGCGCCGCCAAGGCCTGATATACTCATATTAAAGAAGAAAAGACAGCGTTAGGGCTTTTTAAAAGCAAAGGAAGAAAAGCTCACAGGTAATTACAAAACGCCCTTTTTTATATTGTATTAGAAGCTAAGATTATGTGATACTTCTAAAGTGGAAATAGCGTACGAATGATGTGGGGGTAATGAAAATGGACAAGAAAAATGAGCCATTCCTAAAATTAATCAACGTGTCTAAGGAGTTTGATGGCAAAGCGGTTTTGAAGAACGTGAACGTGGAGATAAACGAAGGCGAGTCGTTGGGGTTGCTCGGCAGGAGCGGCGCGGGGAAGTCCGTTCTGCTTCACATGCTGCGCGGGACCGCGGAGTACGCACCGACGAGTGGCGAGGTGATTTTCCGGGTGGCCGTGTGCCCGCATTACCTGGAGATCGCGGACTCGCTGGGCGGTGAGCATCCGCCAATCGGCACGGTAGAGCCACCGAGCAAAGCAGGATCGAAGTGTCCCCAGTGCGGCAGCACGCTGGAATTACATGAGGTGAATTACTGGAAGGATGCGGATTCGCGAAAGAAGATAAAGAAGCGCGTGGCCATCATGCTGCAACGCACGTTCGGGTTATACGGCGAGGACACCGTGATGTATAACGTGCTGCAGGCGCTGGAGAGCAGGAACTATCCGGCGGATCTACGGTTCAGAAGGGCGTACGAGCTGCTGAAGGCCGTGAATATGATCCATCGTGTGACCTTTCCCGCGGCCGACCTGAGCGGTGGCGAGAAGCAGCGGGTCGTGCTTGCGCGGCAACTGGCGTTAGAGCCCATCGTGTTACTGGCCGACGAGCCGACGGGCACGCTGGACATAAAGACGGGCCAGGTGGTGCATAAAGCGCTGAGAGAGAGCGCAAAGGCTGGAATGACCTTGATAATCACATCACATTGGCCCTCGGTCATTGCGGAACTAACGGATAAGACTTTATGGCTCGATCATGGCGAGATCGTCGCCTACGGCGATTCGAAGCGCATAGTAGCGGATTTCGAGAAGCAGATAGGCGAGACCGAACGCGCAGAGCGCGTGAAGCTTGGCGAGCCGAAGATCATTATAGACCATTGCAAGAAGTATTATTATTCGGTCTGGCGCGGCATGGTAAAGGCGGTGGACGACGTCTCGTTATCGATCTATGAGAACGAGATCTTCGGGCTCATCGGCATGAGCGGCGCGGGCAAGACGAGCTTATCGCGCATTATCTGCCAGGTCGACCCGTTAACCGGCGGTTCAGTGCAGATCCGGGTTGGAGATCGGTGGATCGAGGTCGGTCGGGTAGCGGAGACCGGCGTGTGGTTGTCCTGGGCTACGAAGACGGAAGGCACGGGCGAGCAAACGGCAACACGGGTGGCGATGCTGCATCAGGAGTTCTCGTTATACCCGGACAAAACGGTCCTGGAGAATCTTACCACGTGCCTCGGCTTGAAGCTGCCCATGGAGCTGGCGAGCATGAAAGCGAAGTTCATGCTGCAGGGCGTCGGGTTCAGCGCGGAGGAAGTGGCGGAGATACTGCCGAAGACGCATGACGAAATGAGCGTTGGTGAGCGGCAGCGGGTCGCACTCGCGCAGATCCTGATGAAGGAGCCGGCAATCGCCATCCTCGACGAGCCGACGGGGACGATGGACCCGATAACGAAGAAGTTTGTTGCCGATTCGATACGGACGGTGCGGGAGAATTTAGGCATGACCTTCCTGATCGTCTCGCACGATCTCGATTTCGCCTATGATATCTGCGACCGGATAGCGCACATGCAGAACGGTAAAATCACAAAGATAGAGGATTTGAACGAGAACTGAGGTTCTAAAAAGGATGACTGTGGGGAGAGATACCCAGGTGGTAGCATGCAGAAAAGGTCAAGGGCTTGGGTTAGGCGGCGGTATGGCGCAGAGAGGGACCTTTTCGAAGTCGTGGATAAGCGATGTAATAGCAGTGGCAATGTCCCCGGGCGTGCGGCATGTGCCCAAACCGGTCTGTGAAATAACTACCGAATTGCGGGACCGAGGTGTCTACGCGAGTGTATTAGTCCTGAACGCCGGCGATGGAACGCCATCAGACGCGCCAGTTAGAGGCGGGCATGGCGTAGCTTTCGGCTTGGAGCTGAGGGAGATAGATATAATAGGAAGACATAAGCTTGCGGTATTGCATCACGGTAACGTGAAGCAACATTTTATTTATAAAGTGCGGTTTCTGTTGAAACGTGTGAATGTACCGGCAATCGTGCTCTGTCAATGTCCGGTAACTTTTAGAGATTTCGAGGATATAGGGGTAAGCACGAAATTTAAAGAGGGTGATACACAGGGGAAAGTCGTGGATATCGTCACAGGCATTGTACGGCATGAAAGCGTTCCACAAGAGAAGCTTGATGAGATCGTGAGCAAAGTAAAGAAAAGTCTTCGAGAACTAACACAGTAAGTAATGCACGGCAACTATCACCATCTGCAGAGGCCGAAGGAACTCATCCATGAATCCAATCACTATTTACTTGTTATAGTATAGAAGCGAAGAAAAAAGAAAGGAGAGATGAAGTCAGGAATCACAGTGCTCTGGGATAGGGAAACGCCTTTTAAACAGTATCTTACGGAGCGGGGGTTTGATTGTAAGGTGGTAACGCCGAAGCTAGTAGCAGCGCCGTTCTTCTCCTGGCGAGCCTGTCGGTTAGCACTCGTGCCGGCGGGGTTTGGTAATCCCTTCTTCTCCGGGGTGCTGGGCGATCTCAGAGCAAACAGCATGCTCATAACTGATTTTGTTAAAGCCGGCGGGACCCTCCTCATATCAGGAGCGCACTCACATAGTGACGCTTACAACTGGCTACCACGGCCACTCAAGTACGTGCGCGCGGAGCAAACGGTGAAAATAAAGCGTGTGAAAGAGAATAAGGCGGCCGAGATCGTGGAAACGGACGAATGTATGTGTGACGGCTACTTTGACGAGGTGGGTGAGGGCTGGGATGTCGTATTAGCGATAGCGAAGGATGACGAGGAGAAAGCGATTTTGGTGGTCTCGAACTGCGGTGCGGGTGAGATTATCGCTACAACCATTCATGAATATCCTTCAGATCGGTTTATTGAGTACTGTGTGAGGCGATGAAAGAGGCGGAGGATCGAATATAACAATGGAACTGAGCACTTTGTTGGCTATTGATACGTTCATGCTGGTGGAGGAGAGTTACGCAGGGCTGAAGGGGATCGACAGAACGCTGGAATATCTGGGCAACGTCAAAGGAGCGGATGTATTAGAAGTGGTGAGGATCACGGATGAGCGAGACGAGCTACTCGGCATTGTCGTGCGTGATAAAGACCTGGATTTCTGGGTTCTCTTCACTGATGTTATAGCACATAAGACGAGGAAAGGCGAATTCGAGGCGCTTGCAGGTAAGATCAAAGGAGCAGAAGAACGAGAGGTGAAGGTCACGCGTGAGCAGTTCCTGAGGGGAGTGATCGAGTTTTATTCCGTTGGCTTGGTGAACCGATTATTTTGCGATTGCGATTTGCAGGAGGAGCGTTTTTATCCCCAGGATCGGATAGAGGCCTTGAAAGTAGTTTTAACCGACTTTTTGAGCGAATCAGGCATAGAGGCGGGAGAAACGACGAGCGCACTTGAGATCGGCTGCGGTAACGGCGGTGCTACCATCGCACTGCACGAATTAGGCGTTTTTCCACTCGCAATCGACATAAACCGGTGTGAAATTTGCAAAGGCTTGGAGGAGGGCGTGTTAAAGCCCGAGAGGACCATTGTATTGGATTGTACACTTCTACCCTCGTTCTTTGGTAAAGAGTTCGATGTGGTATTCGGATTTATGGTGGGGAAGCTCACACCGTTTGAGCGATTCAGTTGGGAAAAGGTACTCAGAACGGTACCAAAAGTGTTAAAAAGCAAAGGCAAGGTGTTTTTTACGGTATCGAACGAAGAAGAAACGGGTATTCTGAACGAGATATTGCAGGATCAGTTTGACGGAGTGATAAAGGAGAACAAAGCGGGTAAAGGTTATTTCGATGAATGGCTCTATATAGGCGAATTAAAGGACTAAAACCAGCGCTCAATGCAGAATAGAATGCAAATTAAAAAATGCGAGACTACAAGTCTTCAGTAAAATTATCCTAAAGAAGCGGGCTTATTTCTTCCGTATCTTACGTTGAATCTGCTCGTGGCGCATCTTACGCCACTCTTCTACGCCCTCTACCCACTCTTCGTGCCTCTTGTAGATGTAGTCCTGTGCGGCCATCAATATCTCCGTTGACTCCCCGCGTAATACCGTTTCAGGTACGTAATCCTTTACGGGCAATCCGGTCTCCATATCAAACGCATCTTCAGGCGGCTTATCTTGACCCACTTCTAACCCGAACCTCTCCGCAGCTTCAAATATTATTCCGGTCGCTATACCCCGGGGTATACGTAATCCATATTTTTTCTCTTCCATTTTATTTTTATCCCGCGCCTCCGCCTATGTCAGGCATACCGTCACCCTCAGCCATCTCTTCCTCTGCAAAACAATCCAGGCAGAGGATTCTCCCTGCTCTATCTGCAAATTCCGTCACTTCTTTACCACACTTGGCACATCGCACTATCTGTGAATCCGCTTTCGCCAATTCGCGCTCTATCCATCTCATCCTCCGTTCTTCTGCGGTTTCCTCTTCCTCGGGTTCCTCGTTCTGCATTAATTAATAAATGACGCTCAATTCATAAAAAGGTCGGTGCTACCGAGAAAATCTTCAGAGAATCGAGACTCGGCTTTTTTGATGAGGCAAAACTAAACTTTAGCGATACTATACAAAGAGTAAGTAGAGACAAAGAAACAGACGATGCCTATAAGTACTGATATCGGCGGGACCTTCACGGACTTCGTGATATTTGATAAGGGTGCGATAAGGACGTTCAAGGTGCCGTCAACGCCGCAGAAGCCAGAACTCGCGATTGAAGAAGGCTTGAAGCGATGCTCGCGTTCGCGTGCTGCGTCATTCTCGCACGGCACGACTCTGGCCACAAACGCGGTTTTGGAACGCAAAGGTGCTGCGAGGACCGGCTTGATAACGACAAAAGGCTTTGCCGATATCCTGAAGATAGGGCGGCAGCAGCGCGCTCACCTTTACAAGCTCGATTCCGCCAGGCCGCAGCAGCTCGTTGATACGTATTTCGAGATTGCCGAGCGCGTATCCGCGCAAGGTGAGATTTTAGCATCGCCAACGCGAGAGGAACTAGAGGCAGTGGCGGAGCGGATCCGATCTCTGGGTATTGATGCAGTCGCAATCTGCTTCTTATTCTCGTTCCTGAATCCCGAGAACGAGCGGCTCGTACGGGACAGCCTTGTTAAACGCGGGTTTGCGGTCTCCTGCTCTTCAACGGTTCTACCGGAATTCCGAGAATACGAGCGGATGTCCACGACGGTCTTGGACGCGTATTTGAAGCGAACCGTTGAGACGTATTTAACCAGTATGGAGGCGCTGTTAGCGAGAAACGGAGTGGAGCAGTTTTACGTGATGCAGTCCAATGGTGGTGTGGTCAAGGCGAATGTTATGAAGCACAAGCCGGTGAATATGCTCTTATCAGGGCCGGCTGGTGGCGTAGCGGCTGCGAAGTTCCTGAGCGCACTCGTCGGCATGGGCAATTTAATCACGTTTGACATGGGCGGCACGAGCGCGGACGTTTCCGCTATACTCAACGGTAACCCGTCCTGGACGTCAGAAGGCAGCATAAACGGCCTGCCGTTAAAAATGCCGATGGTGGACATCGTCACGGTTGGCGCGGGCGGCGGCAGCATCGCGTGGTTGGACGAAGGTGGCGCGTTACGCGTTGGTCCGGAAAGTGCAGGTGCATCTCCAGGGCCGATTTGCTACGGGCTTGGAGGAACGGACGTCACCGTAACCGATTGCGACTTGTTATGCGGGTTTATCAATCCGAAGTACTTCGTCGGTGGCGAGATGTCCCTGGATCCGGCAAAGGCTAAACGGCGTGTGGAACAGTTTGCACATGAAATGGGGCTGTCATTCGAGGAGACGATTTTAGGCGTGTGGAAGATCGTGAACGCGAACATGATCCAAGCTTTGAGGTTAGTTTCCGTGGAGCGAGGCCTTGACGTCCGTGATTTCGCGTTATGTGCATTCGGCGGTGCGGGGCCCGTGCATGCCGCAGCACTGGCAAAGGAACTCGGCATTCCAAAGGTGATTGTGCCCTTTGCATCCGGCGTATTCTCAGCCTACGGCATCCTGGTATCAGACGTGCAACTGGATTACAGTCGTACGCACCTTCTTAGCTTGAGCGAGGGCGAGGGCAAGAAAGAAGCGGAAGCGGTAGTAAAAGAAACGATCGCTGCTTTTACTTATAAGGCCAAAAAAGAGCTTGCGGAGCAGGATATCAACGATAAAAACGCTACATTGGTGCCTTCGGTGGATATGCGATATGTCGGTCAGAGTTATGAGCTCAATGTGGGGTTCACGACAATGGCGGACGCACAGAAGCGATTCCATGAGTGGCATAACCAACTTTACGGCTATGCAATGCCTGCTGAGAACGTAGAGATCGTTACTATCAGATTAAGAGCGCTCGCGTCGAGGACGAAGCCTGAGCATCCTGAAGCACGTGTCGAAGCCAAAGGTGAACCCGTAGAGTATCGGGAGGTATTGTTTGTGGATGGCAAAGAGGAGACGCCGGTTTATCGACGGGAGGATTTGCCCGCCCAGTTTGAGCATGAGGGGCCGGCAATTATCGAAGCGAAGGACTCGACCACCGTTGTGCCGCCCGGCATGCGGTTCGCGGTGGATGGATATGGGAATATCGTTATCGGTAAAATAGAAAGTGGTTGAAACGAGTATAAACATTAAACCAACGACGGAAGTGGTTCGTTCATATAGTGGGAGGGGAAAAAGATAAGATAACAATGCTCGATAAATGCCCAGGCGCCGCGACTATACGACGTCCTACGATTATAGTAAAGAAGTGCCCGGAGTGTGGGGTAGAAGTAGAGATTTTCTCGGACGAGATGCAGGTGAAATGCAGTACGTGTGGATTTACGGTGTATAATGATTTAGAGTCGTGCATACAATGGTGCAAGTACGCGAAAGAATGCGTTGGTGAGAGGGCGTACAATCGTTACATGGCGGCACGAAAGAAGGAGAATGAGATAAACGGTGAAGCGAAAGATAATAACGATAAATGAAGAACTCTGCACCGGTTGCGGCTTGTGTGTCCCGAATTGCCCTGAGGGTGCTCTGCAGATAATAGACGGGAAGGCACGACTCATCAGTGATCTAATCTGCGATGGACTCGGTGCCTGCATTGGCGACTGTCCTGAAGGTGCAATTCCCGTAGAAGAACGAGACGCTCAGGAATATGATGAGCGAAAGGTGATGGAGAATATAGTGGCGCAGGGGGATAATGTGATAAAAGCTCATTTGGAGCATCTCACAGCGCATAACCAACGCGAATATCTTAAGACGGCCCGGGATTTCTTGAAAGAGCGGGATATAGAAATTCCTCCTCTCGAAGTGAGAGCCTCGCACGGTGAGCAGGAGCATGCCAAAACGCTCGCTCGTTGTCCCGGCGCACGGATAATGGATTTCAGGGCCGAACAAGAGCCTTCGAAAGATGGCAAAACGGTCTCGAAAGGAATATCCCAGCTCAGACAATGGCCTGTGCAGATTATGCTTGTTCCGATAAGTGCGCCCTATTTTAAGGATGCGGATTTGTTGTTCGCTGCGGACTGCGTTCCTTTCGCGTATCCGGATTTCCACGATGAGCTCTTAAAAGGAAAGATCGTGCTCGTGGGCTGCCCCAAACTGGACGATGCGGAATTTTACGAGGAGAAGATCACCCGTATTTTACAGGAGAACACTATTAAATCCCTGACCGTAGCGCACATGGAAGTGCCGTGCTGTTCTGGCCTAGAACGATTAGTTTCGAGGGCGCTTAAGAGATCAGGAAAGAAGATACCCGTAAACGAGTTTGTCATCGGGGTCAAAGGAGACATTATTGCAAGAAGAAATCAGGAGGTGGAAGAATGAATCATAATACGGGACAAAGAGGCGTGGAGAAGCTTGTAGCGCACGCGATACGATTAATAGACTTGGCGGATTATCAAGAGGGTGCGGTGGTGAGTCGGACGGTAATTGACAAAAAGACGGGGACCGTAACCTTCTTCGCGTTTGATGCGGGGCAAGGATTGAGCGAACATACCACACCATTTGACGCATTGGTTTATCTTCTCGATGGAGAAGCGGAGATTGTTATCTCTGGCAAGCCGCTCCGCGTGAAGGCTGGTGAGGTGGTTATAATGCCCGCGAATGAACCACATGCTCTGAGAGCCGTGAAGCGATTTAAAATGATTTTGACACTGATACGGTCTTAACGTGAAACCGTAAGACAGCAGTTTTGAGGTGTCTTTGGATGCAGAGGACCACAGGAGATTTGAGATGAGGGTATGTAGGACTAAGCGTGTAGGAATAAGCTACCAAGAATTTGAGATAGTTAACCTCAAACCTCAAAAGCGAAAGGGATATATACATGCTCAAACATAACATAAGTAAGATAAAAACCCCCCTGATAGGTTGCAAATAGAAGGTTGGAAATGATTCAAGACAGAAAAGTCCGCGGGAGAGATGCTTTTCAAACTGATCAGAGATTTTCAACAGATAACGGCCTCTATTACTCCACACCTAAAGGGCTGTTTTATCTAGGTTTATCTGAAGACGTTTTGAGTAATCAATCATTGAAGGATCTGAAAGGGAAAATTCAACTGATATTTACCTCGCCACCTTTTCCTTTAAACAGGAAGAAAAAATATGGGAACCTTCAAGGCTCTGAGTACGCTTCATGGCTATCAAACTTTGCTCCTTTGTTTTCGGAGTTTCTTACACCGGATGGTTCAATCGTTATAGAATTAGGGAATGCATGGAACCCAGGAGCCCCAACAGTCTCCACACTACCCATGGAAGCCCTTCTTAAGTTCAAAGAAATAGGTAACCTTCACCTTTGCCAAGAGTTTATTTGTTATAACCCTGCCCGTTTACCCACACCAGCGCAATGGGTGACAATAGAAAGAATTCGAGCGAAAGATGCGTTTACGAGGCTTTGGTGGTTTAGCCAAACCCCGCGGCCCAAAGCAGACAACCGTCAAGCCTTGAAAAAATACAGTCCCGCTATGAAGAAATTATTGAAGACTGGGAAATACAATTCAGGACGAAGACCATCCGAACATGTTATAGGTGAGCAATCTTTTTTAAGAGACAATGATGGTGCTATTGCACCTAATGTTATTATAGCCGCCAACACGAGTTCATCTGATTCTTATTTAGAGTATTGTCGCGAAAATGGTTTAGAATATCATCCTTCGAGAATGCCTGCCGATTTAGCAGAGTTCTTTGTGAATTTTCTTACGGAAACTGACGATTGGATAATGGACCCCTTCGCAGGAAGCAACGTTACCGGAGCGGTAGCAGAAAGATTAGGAAGACGATGGATTTCAATAGAGCCAAACGAAGAGTATGCGAAAGGATCTATTGGTAGGTTTGTCAAAGCAGGTATTGATACAGAAGTATTTAAGAATAATTTGGAGACTGCAAATGAATGAGGAAGAAATCTTGACTGAACTGCTGGAAGCAAAAACCACTTCTCAAGTAGAGAGTATAATTACAAAAATTAAATCCGAGTTTGGAGATCGAATTGAGCTAAAACCTGTTGGGGGTCGTGATAATAATGCTGGGACTATAGAAGGCGGCAAGGATCCCGGGAGAGGCATTATAGAAAGAGTAACAAATGGAATAGATGCCGTTCTTGATTTAGAGCATCTTAGACACGGAGGCATTCCAGACTGCAGAACTCCAAAAGAAGCTGCGAGAGCTTGGCTGAACATACCGACTCGTGGATTATTTGAACTGAGCCCGTCAGAGAGGAAAGACATTGCGGAGTTCGTAACACTTACGATTGAAGAAGGTGATAACAGGTATAAAAGAACAGTTCAAATCCAAGATACGGGCATAGGTATCCCAGCGGATCAGATGCCTTCGTCTATTCTAAGCCTCGGAGAATCAAACAAACTTCAAAAGTATCATCTTATGGGGGTTTATGGGCAAGGGGGCTCCAGCACTCTCGCATACTGTACCTATTCCTTAATAGCAAGTCGTCCTAATTCTGATTCGCTTCACACACAAAACGTTGGCTTTACCGTGGTATTCTATGAGGACCTTCCCCCAGAGGATTTCAAGCAAGGACGATATGTTTATCTAACTCTCGACGGGAAAGTTTTTGAGGCAGATTTGCCACATGGCGAGTTTTCAGAAGGAACGATAGTCAGACACTTTGGTTATGATCTCTCCTCATATCCCGGTCCTGTAGGGCCAGCAAGTGTTTATGGTTTACTCCAACACGCCTTGTTTGATCCGGTTATCCCGTTCTTTCTTGATGATAGAATTCATAAAAACAGGAGAGTTATAAAGGGTTCAGGAAACGCGCTCAAAGGAGCTGTAGATTTAGGAGATGCCAAAGGCCCTACTCTCTCATACCATCTTCCGTTATATCATGCCCCGCTTGGTGACTTTGGAAGTATTGGAATTGAGTACTGGGTTTTAGAGCAAAGTGCTGAGACGTACCCTATAAAGGCTTATGTTAATCACTATCGACCTATAATCCTCACAAATAATGGTCAGAGTCATGCAGAGTTATCAGCTTCCTTGATTAGGAATAAAGCGGAATTTCCATATCTTGCAAATAGGATGATAATACATCTTGATTGTAACAAACTCACACCAAATGCGAAGAGGAATCTTTTTGTATCCAATCGCGAGGATGTTCGAAAAAGTGAGGTTTACAAAATGCTTGAGGACGAACTTATCGCGGCCCTTAAAGCAGATGACCAACTCAACATTCTTAATGAAGAGGCTAAGAATCTAACACTAAAAGAAAAGGATGAAAAGGCTGAAAAAATCATAAAAAGTGAGGTTGCAAAAATACTCCGTTTCTATGGGTTTAGCACTTCCGAGGCTATTGGGGGACCAGCGGGAAAAATAGGTGCAACTGAGAGCCAGACGCAACCTGTAAGAAGCAAAACATCTCATAAATTGGTAAAGAGCATTGAAATCCACGATCCACCTACGTATGTGAAGATTCTCGCAGATCCACCTATTAAATTCTATCCAGAGCAAAGGCGGTATCTGCGGATAGAAACTGATGCGCCTTCTACTTACCACAATGCTGAAGACATTAATAAAAGCAAAGTTAATATAATACTGGAGGGTGATTCACTCCGCCGATCCGGTACAACACCTCTCAGGGAGGGAAGGATGAGGATTATTCTGGACTGCTCTAAGAACGCTATTCCCGGCTCGACGGGGGGTATTATCATAGAAATATCTCGCCCGGGTTTATCGGCTTTAAATGCTAGTGTACCATATCAAATTATAGAAAAACCTGAGGCCGCGCCAGACAAAAAGAAACTAACAGTACCCAACATTCGACCTATACCCGTCGGAGGTCCAGACGATCCTAATTGGAGCCGGCTTGATTGGCCAGAAGATATAACTCAGGTTGCCTCGTCATCAAATCTTGGAGAAGATGGGCTAATTGTTTATTATTCCACAGTTTTCCCGAACTTTTCTAATACCTACAAAAAATTTGAGGGGAGAGATCCAGCATTGGCACAATCATTCGAATTTAGATACAGCATTTGGTTAGCGGTTCATTCACTGTTGATAGAAGAAGACAAAAAACAAATCGAAGATGTTGATCTGTTTGAAAAGACAGAATTTGAGGAAAGACGCCGGTTAGCTGCAATTGCAACCATGTTCGCAGCAAATGAAGTTCGTTCAGGACAAGCAGTATCCCAGCTCGAGATAGAATGATGTAAGTACTATCCCGAGTATCATTTATTCACACAGAAGACGTTAGATAACCTGTATAACCGGCTCCACTTTTTATAACCCGAGCGCAAAATAAGAATAAGGGGGATAGCGATGAAGCAGATAAAGATACTAGTTGAGAAACACCAGGAGGGCTACGTAGCCTATCCCCGGGGCTTAAAAGGCGTGGTAGTTGGCGAGGATGATACGTATGAGGAAGCACTCGCAGATGTAAAATCCGCTATCAAATTCCACGTTGAAACCTTTGGTAAAGATAGTTCCGAGCTCAACGAAGTTACAGAAACGTTTATTGCAGAAGTGGCAGTGTGATGAAATTCCCGAGAGCTGCGCCAATCAAAACGCAGAGTAATAAAGGCCTTTGAGCATTTAGGCTTTAAAATCGCCAGGGTCGGGAATCACGTTTCAATGCTTAGAGAGAATCCTAACGGGAGCAGCACGCCTTTAACCATGCCGAACCACGAGCGAATAAAGGCTCTACGTTAAGAACGATTTGCACTCAAGCGGGAATACCACGAGACGAATTCCTTAAAATCTATGAGACGACATGAACTTGGTTACAAAAAACATTGCCTGAATCGATGAGAACGTTATACCTAATTAACTTCAGAGCGTTTTATGTCGTACCAACGAGATTACTATCTATGATAGCGGAAGAACCGAAGATGGACCCCGTCACACTGGAAATCTTGAAGAACGCGTTTACCGCAGTGCCGGAGGAGATGGGTGCCGTATTGAAACGAACCGCGTATTCGCCGAACATCAAGGAGCGGATGGACGCTTCCTGTGCTCTATTTGATTCGAAAGGCAGGATGCTGGCGCAGGCGGAGCATATCCCCGTGCATCTGGGCGCGATGCCGCTCACCGTTGCGTTCGTCTTGCGACACGTTGAAGAATTGCAGGAGGGCGACCAGATAATAGTCAACGATCCGTATCATGGTGGCTCGCACCTGCCCGACCTCACGTTGATCAAGCCGGTATTCTACGAGGGGGCGTTGGTTGGTTATGTCGTCAACCGAGCGCATCATGCGGACGTCGGCGGCATGGCTCCGGGCTCGATGCCGGGTAACAGCACCGAGATCTTCCAGGAAGGTTTAATAATACCTCCCTGCAAGCTCGTCATCGAAGGCAAGGAGAACGAGGCCGTGTTTGCGATCATAAAGGCGAATACGCGCACACCGGCAGAGCGTGTCGGGGATATCCGTGCGCAGATCGCCGCGAACAATGTGGGTGCACTGCGAGTGGCGGAACTCATCCAGAAATACGGCGCTGATACCTATCACGAGTTTGCGGAAAGCATCATCACGTACAGCGAGACGAGGATGCGGCACGCGATCTCAGCAATGCCTGATGGCACGTACACGGCGGAGGACTTCCTGGATGATGACGGCATTACTGACGAGCCGGTGAAAATCGCCGTGCGCATAACAATCGCTGGTAGCGCAATCACCATCGATTTTGCGGGCACCGACCCACAAAGGCGGGGGAATATCAATGCGCCGTATGCGGTTACGCTCTCAGCCGTTTATTACGTCCTGCGCTGCGTGACCGACCCAGAGATACCGCCGAATCATGGCTGTTACCTGCCTTTGACCGTTAACGTGCCAGAAGGGACCGTTTTGAATCCCCGGCCACCAGCGGCAGTATCCAGCGGTAATGTGGAGACCTCGCAGCGAATCGTGGATGTTCTGCTCCTCGCGTTGCATGAAGCGCTGCCTGACATAATCCCTGCGCAATCGCAGGGCACCATGAACAACGTCGTAATCGGCGGTCAAAATGATGCCGGAGATGGTTTTACGTACTATGAAACCATTGCGGGCGGCCAGGGCGCATTGCCCTTTAAAGACGGCGAGGACGGCATTCACACGCACATGACGAACACGGCGAATACGCCGATAGAAGCCTTAGAACTCTCGTATCCGCTGCAGGTGGAGAAATACGAACTGATTCCTGATTCCGGAGGAAAAGGTAGGTTCAGGGGTGGGTTGGGCATACGAAGAGCAATTAAAGTGCTGGTCGATAATGCTACGCTCTCTCTGCAATCAGACCGGAGGAAATACCAGCCGAAAGGACTATGTGGCGGAGAGAACGGACGGGCAGGGAAGAACTACGTACTGAGAAACAATAAGAAGTTGGATTTGCCTTCAAAAGTTACGATGCCGCTTGAAAAGGGAGATATCGTGGTAATAGAAACCCCTGGTGGTGGCGGATATGGTATGGCACGGCAAACAAGGATCAGTGAGCGATAAAACGCCTTAACACGTTTTCCTTTTACTTACCTTACCTCATAACTCAAATAAGATAAAGTAAGTACAAAGCAGAGGTGTACGAAAAGATGAGTCAAGCTAAGCATGTGCGGGCATCCAACGCGGCGTTCTTATCTATTCTAGCTCTTGTTATCCTGGCTCTCTTTCTTGCTAATGTGGCCTCCGTTCCTGCTGCCACGGCAAAAAGCACGGTATCACTCTATTACTTTTACGGCGCCGATTGCCCGCATTGCCAGGAATTTACGCCCGTTATCGATGAGCTTGAACAAGAGTATCCGGAACTCGACGTGCATAAACGTGAGATCTCCTACAACGAAACGAACAGCGACCTTTTTAATGCCTTTATCCAAGCATATGATCCGCCGGCTGTTGATATTCCTGCGGTCTTCATCGGGGATTCGGTGGTAATCGGCCTCGAGCTGAGCAAAGAGCGGCTGGAAGAAGAGATCGAGTTCTGTTTACAAACCGAATGCTCGGATCCCCTCTTACTCGTGCAGGGCCAGGATGGAGCGGAACCTGAGGAACAGCAGTCGTCGCTGTTTCTTCTGCTCATCAGCACGGCGTTAATAGAAGGCATTAACCCCTGCGGGTTCGCAGTCCTGCTCGTGCTACTCGCGTCACTGCTCATGGTGAAATCGAAGCGCAGCGTGCTCATTGTGGGTCTGACATTCATTGCAAGTGTATTCGCCACGCATTTGGCCGTTGGATTTGGCATTCTGGAGTTTTACCTCGTCTCGGGCATCTCCCCCCTTTTGCGGACGATTGTAATCGCAATCGTTATCCCTGCCGGTATCATCAATATCATGGATTTCTGGCGTGAGAAGTCGACGCTGGCAATCCCCTCGTTTGTCAAGCCAACGCTCGGCAAGCTTGTTCGCTACGCATCCGTGCCTGCTGCGGTGCTTTTAGGCTTTCTGGCGACCATTGCGGGACTACCCTGCACCGGACCGATCTACCTCACGATGCTCGATTTGATCGCAGATATCCCGTCAAAAACGGCTCTGTATCTCGTAATTTACAATTTATTCTATGCCGTGCCACTGCTCGTGCTGCTCGCCATTGTTTATAAAGAATCATCCTCGGAAGAGGTCGAAGAATGGCGAAAAGGTAAGAGGAAGTACATGAAGCTCATTGGCGGTGTGATAATGGTAGCTATAGGTATCGCGATGCTTATCGGCGTTATTTAGTGGCACCAATTGATGAGTAGCTATTCGGCTGTTTCGTGCACCCGGAAGTAATGCTTTAATATAGCGGCGATCTTTTCGGTGTCTTCCTCATTATTCTGCTGAATTTCGACGAAACCGTTCTTGATTTCGACATCATTCTGGCCAAACCTCAGTCTGTCTCCGCCGGATTCATCCGCATAGCGGCTCAGTATGCTTCTGATCGTCTCGTCAATGGTTTTAAGCGTGGCTTCCATGCCACAGGGCGGTGTACACGCAATATCCTCGGGCCTGAACGTTACACGGTATTTACGAGCTTTCATCGGCGATCACCGCCACTCTGATATCCGTATTCTCTCTCCACCCTTAGGATCAAGCCTTTTCAGCCTATCGGGCTCGGCTATTCGCCCAACGATATTGACGGCCGAAGCGGGTCTTATTTCCTCCTCGGATTCGCTTATCGGCGTCTTCCCGTAAAAGATGCACAGTGTATTCCCTGCAGGCCAATACCCCAAATCGCCTTTGCTTACCGTCTCCTTCGCGTTCTCCTCCTCCATTTCAACAGGGACATCAAAGTACACTTCATCGCCCCAGACCATTACGTCCGATTCGATCGGCAGCGCGGCCACTATCTTCTCCACGGTCTTCGGCGCGAATTCATTCGTAAGGGTTGCCTCAAAAACCTCTCCTTCTAGCTCTATCTTGAGTTTCATCTCTTTCGTTTAGTTGAACCTTCACAATCTCCTTATTCGGGTATGAACCCGGCAAGGATATAGCTCGCAAGCTGACGAACTCGCAGATATAAATCATGCGTGCGATCACTCACGTATCGATCTATCGCCGCCTTACCCGGTAGGCAACGAAAAGCACTGCCACAAGTGCAAGCACCGCTTCAAATCCAGGGGCCATCGGATTTGAGGTAGTAGTAGGAACCGCTGTATAGCCGCTCTCGTTCCAGGCATCCAGTCCGCCGACTACATTATAAACCCGTGCAGATCCGTTTTTTATGAGTATATCACAGACGATCGTGCTGTTACTGCCATTTGCACTGTATACGACTATTTTAGTGCTCGTGTTGAACTCCTCGGTTCTATTACTTAGCTCGGAGATCGGAACCGAGAGTGCACCTTCGATGTGTCCTGCGTCGTACTCGTCCTTGGTTCGTATGTCCACTACAATAATATCGTCAGATTCGGACGCAATCAATCGATTCACCTCATCAACAGCGATGTTTACAGAGATTGTTTGATCGGGCGTTGACGTAATTGCGATACTGTGCTTTGCCGTTACGACTTCGTCGCCATACGTTACTGAAGCGTCGATGACGTAGGTTCCCTGGCTTATCCCGGCGCAGCGAGAGCATGATGGTAGCTTCTTCGTAAACGTAACGTTATTCTCTCCAACGGTCAAATTTAGGGGGCTCGAATAGGCTACGTAAACCACTCCTTTTGTACTCTTCACGCCGGAGACTTTGATGAGCGTGTTGCTTACGTTTTCAGGTGAATACACCGATAAGAACACCGTCATCTCTTCATTCGCCGAGTATAAGTCCTTATCCGAGCTAAAGGCGACTATTTCTATCCCGCTATCACCAGAATCACCGGAAGCACATGCGTTTTGGATGCCGAGGCCTGCGAAAGCAGAAACCAGCACGAGCATCGTTACTACTACCGCGAATTGTTTCGTCATATCTCCTCTCACCAACTTATTATAACACTTGCATTATAAAAAGGGGGAGGGAAAGTAAGGTAGAATTCACGGTAAACGTAGCGGAAAGAGGGACGCTGCCTTTACTTTACAGCACAGCAAGCAGTACCGCACCTGTGTTGGTCCTCGGATATATACCTGGCAACCCGAGTTCCGGGCATTGTATTGAAGATCGATCACGAGCACGGTACCGTAGTTCCGCACTTTTTATTAACACTCGCTCTATTTATCTAGATACAAGTAGAAAGAAGTATGACTAAAAGAGGGTTGCAATATTTCACGCTATCGGAGATCGAACCCCGAGTCTGGTTTATGCTTACCGGCTGCAATTTCAGTTGTAAAGGGTGTTTCAGACCCGCTCGAGATGAAGGAGGCACGCTGCTCACGGCGGCTGAGACCCTCGAGCGGATGGAACGCGCTTGTCTGGATTACTATGGAGCACTTCCTAAAGAGGCGATGATTACCGGTGGTGAGCCCACGCTCGACAAGGAGTATCTCTTGACCGTGGTCAAAGGTTTAAAGGAAAAGGGTTTCGAAAAGATCGTCTTGATGACCAACGGCTATGCGTTAGGTGCCGATGGCGACGACTATGTCCACGAACTGGAAGAAGCAGGCCTGACCGAGGCGCACGTGGACTTGAAGGCCTTTTCCGAGGAGGTTCACAAGTCGTACACGGGCAAATCGAACAAGCCGGTGTTGCGTGCGATCGAGAAGTTGCACGCGTCCGGAATAGAGCTGCTGGTGCAAACGGTTTACATGCCCGGGCTCGTTGATGATGCGGAAATAGAGCTCATAGCGCAGTTCCTCGCGTCGGTAAGTACAGACATTCGATATCGGATCAATCCGTTCGTGCCGATTTTCGCGTACGAGAAGGCAACGAGGCGTCCGACGCTGGAGGAGCTGGAACGAGCTTATAGCATCGCTTCAGAGTATCTACCGAACGCGATTATAAGCCGGAGTTGCTATCGCGAGTATCCCACGCCACCGCCGCAAAAGACCTGGATTACCGTATATCCCGATCTCACGGCAAAGCAACGAAGTATGAAGGACCAAATGCAGGATCGGTTATCGTGGCTCAGTCACACACGATCGTGCGAGAGTAAGGAGGATTGGCAGAAGGAGGAGTGGGACTTCACGCTGCGGCATAGCTTGGTCGGAATCTCCGAGACATCGGTACGGCAATCAGGGCCAAGGGAAGAGAAAGGGTCGGGATCGATAAAGGTAAAGTTCCCGCTTTCGTTGCATGATTTAACAAAGACGAGATGGACAGACCTCGATTGCGACGGATCCACAACCATAGAGGAAGTGATGAGGAGATTAGCAGACCAATACGGTGACAAATTCAGAGAGACCGTTTTGAATACAGAGGGAGAGACTGACTGCATAACGATCAAACGCACCTTCAACGTGTACCTTAACGGGATGAACATCAAGAACCTGCAGCAGGGTACAAAGACTGAAGTTCGCGGTAATGACGAGGTGATAATCCTCTCGTGGGTGAGTGGCGGGTGACGTCACAGTCTTGTCGATCAGAATAGCAGATAAAATTTATATATAATCAATACAATAGTATTAAGAAACTTTAGCTTATATTCAGGGGGTAAAGAGCGGGCATGAACTCGAAGTCACCGGGGAGAAACCAGGCAATTGCAACTGCTGCGGTGATTTTGACGTTTTTAGTGCTTATTACCGTAGTGGCAACCATTGGCGGTGGTTTAAACGAACACGAATGGTCAGAGATAAGCATTGTCGATATTGACATCTCTGCGGAAGCGCTTGATATAGCAGAGGCATCGCTCAATGTGACCACGTATCTCGACAACAGTGGAGATGCAGCATCAGGCGAAATAGACGTCGTAGTGAAGGCTTACGATGCGACTACCAATTTACTCGTCACTACTAACCAGACGAAGGTAGGAAGCATAGGAGGAAGGGAGACAAGACTCGCACGTACCCCCCGCGTAACAATTCCGAAGGAAGGTGGGTATAAACTTCAAATCGTTATTTTTGAAGATGGGAAAGGTATACAGCGTGCTGAAACGATGATTTACGGCTTGACAAGCCTGGAACCTCCTTCTGTCGCAAAAATCGCTATACGAGAGATTGATTTCTTCGTGGAAGCTGTAGAAGTGGCGAAAGAAGGAACCGGTGAGTATGCGCTCATTAATACCACCCTCTACATTGACAATCTCGGCAAAGATGTCAGCGGTCTGAGCGCATTTATAAAGGCGCGGGACAGTGAGACGAGATTGATAACAGCGAAGAGGTGGGAAGACCTTGGAGCTTTGAAAGAGGGTACTACATCGCTTCATTATACCGAACTACGCGTGCTCAATGGCCGCGATTACCTCGTTGAAGTTCAGGTATGGCAATCGGAACGGATAATAAAGGAAAGTAGTGGGATGGTTCTCTTAAGCCCGTTTGCAAATAAAACGGTAGTGTTGGAGACGAAGGAGAAAACGGTAGAGATTTCACCCACAATCAAAATATCAGATTTTATGAGCTCTATGGGGGGCTACGAGGAAGAGGGTTATGAACCACCGATTCCCGCCCCTTATCCTACTCCTGTACCGGAGGAGCCGGGCTTCGAAGTGTTACCTGCAGCGTTTGCACTCGTTATCGTCTCGGTTTTACTGGTAAAGAAGAGAGGAGGAGAGAAGAGAAGGTGTGTGTAGGAGAAGAGAAATGGAAGTAGAGAAAGAAAAAGGGGATGAGCTTGAGCTGGTAAAGGGCAAAGCGAAAGAAGAATCGAGATTTGCATCCGGGGATATTTTCAGATATTTCAGATTCGGCGTCTTCATCATTCTGATGCTTTTGCTTCTGGTTGCTACCTTTCAATTCTATTTCTTCGCTATGGCTGCGATCTCCACGCTCTTCACGTATACGTACCACTCTCTGGTGCAAGCAGGCTTCGCTGCGTGTGTCATCGCTATTGTCGTGTATCTGCTGCGTGTAGTCATTGTAAAGGAGCACTAAGAGCAAGCAGCCCAGCCCAACCCAAACCAACGCTCTTGCGACTATTCGCAAGAGACACGTGAGAACGCTTCTCGAGCGGCTGAAGCGAAAGCGTCAGTCATTATACGCACCGACCGAAAATACGGAAGAGTCAAGAAAGACAATTTATTGATAAAGTTCCGCAATTAATCGTTATATGCTATCATCAAGCTATACCCGTTATTACATGAAGATGGCGAATGCTGAGCTGAAAAAGATGAAGAGCAGTATCCCCTCCCTGTAGTAGTACTCTTATGGTTTTGGCTTTTATGATTTTGTGATTTTGTGATTTTATGACCCGCACGTGCCTCCGCATTTTCTGCTAGTTAATAGATGGTAGTATACTATAGTAGATTAGATAGTATATCTAAATACATTAATGTACTATCGGGGTTTCGGTCAAAACCTGGTACCTACATGCTCTCGCATTTAGAACCGTTCAGTAACCTGTAGTCTCAATCATTCTGACGACTCTTCGAGACAGATCGACATACAACCTGGGGCCTAGACTAGACTGGTGCGTGAAGAGATGAGTAGGTTGAGACATACATGACATGGTTCACCAGCTCTTTTTTAAAAGGCACGTGGGATGGGATGTTGAGATACGTAGACTAAAATCAAATTTAGAATTAGAAATAAAAATTAGAAATAAAGCTTTCAAATCTATCGTGCTTTTTCTTCCGCGAATACCTGGTCGCAATCACTGCGGCTTCTATTATCGTATCGTATTATCGTATCGTCTAGAAAAAGAAAGAAGAGCGTGAGCGCGTCAGGTATGGCGTCTTAAAGGTAAATCACTCCGGAAGGCAAGCAAGCAAGCAAGCAGTAACTAGCAACTGCTATTAAGGGTGAATATTTAAATCCTTGTTTATCCGCAGATCAACATCCGCCCCCAGCCCACTTCACTTTTTCGTTTCGTTTTGATTTGATTTTTTTGCGCTTTTTACACGACACGATTGAGTTCTCTTATCGGAAAAATTATGCTGGGGCAAATTCAACACACCTTATTCCAAGCCCTCTCCGCCAATATATACTACTCATCTACTACTAATCTACTACTCATCTACTACTGTAGTCTACTATAATCTACTACTAATATAGTAATAGATGGATTTTCCGATCCACGTTCTCTCCGTGCTCCGTTTTTTCTGTTAGTAATAGATGGTAATACACTATAGTATATCCGATAGTAGATGTAAATACATTAATGTACTATCTGTTTTTCGCCCAAAACTAGTATATGCCTGCTCTAACTAACATCTAGAAACGTTCAGTAACATGTACCATCGTTCATTCTGACGATTCTTCGAGACAGATCGCCATACAACCAGGGACCTAGACTAGACTGGTGAGTGAAGAGATAAGTCGGTGAGACATACATGGTTCACTCTCACCATAGTAAGGAGGGTGTTGCGGGAGGCTGAAAATCAGAAGTTTCTTTCCGAGCCGCCATGTGTGCGGGCGCAATGAGGTGCTCTTCGGTGATGTTCTTTACTGTGTTTTAGGATTCCATGCCATTTGCACAGCGACGCGGATCAACTGGACAACCGTTCGGAAGCAATTAGCAGCAGGTATAGATAGGACCACGATTGCTGCGAGTCAGAAGGTAAGCGAAGGGACATTAAGAAGAAGGCTGAAGGAAGAAGGTGTATGTATGAATCCCTACTCAGGCGTTTTCCGTATCTCTTAGGTTTAGCGGGTTTGGATAGGTGAAGATAATTTTGAAGGTTCTCCTCCAACTTTAGGAATGAGTAGAGGAGATAAAACTTCAGTGAGATTATTTATTTGACGAAAATATGTCTCGAAAGCAGTTCTCTACCCTTATTTAGTGTCACGAGATTTCCGGGGTCGATTGTCGGTTCCAGAATGTTTAAGAAGCA
>Ga0307380_10000823_pt1 | contig 46557 bp, 96 predicted proteins | sample UN3MG_FD_202239 | JGI IMG/M metagenome (GOLD analysis project Ga0307380, IMG submission 202239) | Soil microbial communities from Risofladan, Vaasa, Finland - UN-3 | ecosystem: Environmental > Terrestrial > Soil > Coastal area > Acid sulfate soil | place: Finland: Risofladan, Vaasa | collected...
CTTATATGATAATTACTATTATCATCATAAAAATTCTTTTTTACACTATTCTTAATATCCTTATAATCTCTAAGTCTACCTTTATTATTTTTCTTCCCTATTGAACGAGTATTTCTTATACCATGATAAACATTAGCATGACAATCTTCACATAAAAAAATATAATTTTCTCTATTATTATTATCATGATTTCCATCTATATGATGTAAATGAATTCTATTAAAATTTCTCTCGCATACCTGACACTTTGTAATCCATTCTCTATTCCACGAAGTTGATTTACATCTTGGACAAGATAATGGATGTTCTTTCCTTTTTTTCCATTGATGTCCACACATTAAACATATCTTTTTATTTTCCATATATTATTATGATTATTATTACTTATAAACCTTTCTTACCATTTTTAGTTGGTAACATAATGCTGTGTTGTGGTTGGCATAAAAAAGAGGAAATTTTAGAATTCCAATATCCACATCGACAACCACAACTTTGTTCTCTCTTAATAAGAACTCGGTAGAAGCACTACCTGCAATGAGATGTGGACTATGAATTGTGGTGTTGCAATCTTTAATTTGGCATTTCATTTTGGTAAGTTGTTAGTATAATTTTCCATAATCATTTTAGTATATTCATTTAATTCATAAAAAGGAAATACAAATCTCATTAAAACCCAATAAAAAATTGATGCAATAATTAATATAAAAATACAAAGTAAAACAAAATAAAGTATTCTTTTCAATTTATGAGGATTATTTTTTAAATGTGCTTTTATTTCACCTAATTCTTTTAATCTTGCTTTTCTCTCACTTTTATTAAATAATCCAACAACAAGTATTGCAGGAATTGCTATAAAAATCATAAAAAGATACTTAAAAGCATTAAAAGCTTTATTTCCTATTCCAGATATTATTGAAAATAAACCCAAAATAGCTAAAAATCCAATAAAAATTCCATGTTCAGATACTACAACTAAAGCAAAATCTACAAATTTATCAACTAACATTTCAATTGTGCTCATTTTCAATCACCTTTATTTTACCATAAACAATAATTTCACAAGCTCCCATACTTACTTGAGAAGTTGTAATCTTTAAATCATAAGCATCTGGATATTTTTTAAAAAGTTTATAAATACATTCTTCTATTGCATCCTCAATCATTGTTTCATAGGCAGTTAAATTCATTCCAATAAGATTCTTAAACCATTGGAAGAAATCTGCTAAAAAGTGCTTTGTTTTAACTGAAACTGCAAATACTGTTTTTTCTTTATAGATTTTCATTTAACCCTCTTTTTCAACCTTTCATACTTCTTCTTCATTTTTTCATATTCAGATTTCCAATGTGTTGAAATTAATTCAGAAGCTACCAAAATTGCTGAAAATATTACAAAGGTTACAAAGAATTCCCAAATTGAAACTGCAATTGGTAAGCTTGTTCCTTCTTTGTAAATAAATGCTGAGTTTATTAATATGTTCATTTTTTCTCGTTTTTTTGTGTCAGTTTAGACGCTTTCGAAAATATCATATATAATATTTTCATTTTTCTTTAATATATATATTATAATATATATAATATACTTTTTTCAAAATCTGCATATAAAATTTTTGAAAGTGTCTAAGGTGTCTTCTTTCCTTTGAGTTAGTGGCAGGCACTTTAGCTCTTCAGCCCATTTTAATATATATAATATACTTTTTTCAAGTGGCAGGCACTTTAGCTCTTCAGCCCATTTTAATATATATAATATACTTTTTTCAAAATCTGCATATAAAATTTTTGAAAGTGTCTAAGGTGTCTTCTTTCCTTTGAGTTAGTGGCAGGCACTTTAGCTCTTCAGCCCATTTAATTTTTATTTTGGCATTTTCCCAAAATCTCTTTTTTGTATCTTTTTTAGGAATTAGGTATGTTATTTTCTTATTTAAATTTCTTCCTAATTGTTCTTTAGAAAAGATAGGTTTATCGGATTTATTTGCCCAAATAATATAAGTTTCATACATTTTCTCTTTTGTTATTTTATTACCTTCACTTTTCTCTAAAACTTCATTACCAAACTGAATTAAGGAATCACCAGACATTTCCATAATCTTTTTAACTTCTATTGGAGATTTATTATAAGAAAATTTACCATTATCTAATAATCTATAAAGTCCTTCTAAAGCCCATATAAGAATGCCTTCTATTTCGTTTGCTAATTTCTCCTTTAAAAACAAATCTTTTTTCTCTGGAGTGTTGTCAAATCTTATTATCATCCAACGAGAATAATAAGCCATATCATCATTATCTTTCACAGGTGGAATTTTATTTGTAGCAAATATATGCTTAGCAAAATTCCTAAATTGAACATAATCCCCAAATTTTTCTTCTCCAGAGATATTTCCTCCACCAGTTGCAATTTTAAAATTACCACCATCCATCAAATCTTTTGAAGATAAATCATCATAAACATTTAAATGTTTATCTTTCAAAGATAATTTAACAAAATCATTTCCACTACTTATTTTTTGTAAAGATAAACCTGTCTTATTTTTATCGCCAATAAAATTAATAAAACTTTCAAGCAAAATAGTTTTTCCAGTATCTGTTTCTCCTAAACAAATAATCGCTTTTTTAATAAAATAATTACGATATAAGCTGAAACCAAAATATTCTTGTATTACTGGAATATCTTCTGGATATAGTGCTTCTTTTAAGAATTTAATAAATAAAGGACATTTTGCTTCTTGATTGTAATTTATAGGAATTATTGTTTTAAAGTAAAATTCTGAAGAATGTTGAATTAATTTTTTGTTTTTAATATCCCATAAACCATTTTTAATAGGAATAAAATTAATATTGTCTCTCTCAAACTTTTCTTTATCAATAGATGTTTGTCTTTTTATCTTTTCAAATATTTCATTGACAACATTATTCTTTGCCCAAGCACCTAAAATCTTTTCTGCTCCAGTTTTGATTTTTTCTCTGCCTTTCCGATTCCAGATACCATTTTCATATAAATAAGTTATTTCATTTTTACTACCAAAAATAGTTTTAAAATTAAAATTTTTAATTAAATAATCTGCAACCTTATCAATATTAACTTTTTGAGATTTTATTTCTCCATTATCATTATATTCTGTCATTAGAAATTCTTCAACTTCTTTTGTTTCTTTATTTAAAGGACAATTTTTACAAATCTCATTTATTATTTCTGGATGAAAATGTTTTAAATGTTCCTTCATTTTATCACAAGAACATTTAGCAAGTTTTCCTTCGTGTGCTTTTTTAACCCAACCCTTAATTGCACTATCAGAATGTCCTTGCCTTTTTACAAGAGCTTGATAAACACTTTTTGAAACTTCTCTATTATGTAAAATATCAACAATATAAGGAAATAACTGCCAATTTTTTGAAGTATTTTCTTTTAATTTATTATTTATTACAAAGTCAGGAACACGACATTCCCTAATAAATTCCGAGCTTCTTTTTTTAGTTTCAATAGGATATTCTTTTAATTCAGTATCTCCACCAATATTAAAATATTTTAGAAAAGATTCTTTCAATATTTTATGATTTATTTTTGTAATTGGAATATCTTTAATTATTTCATATTTATTACCAGAAGGATGAATAGAATTTGGAGCAACAATATATTGTCCAACTCCCCTAATATCTCCCAAATCTCCTAATTTTCTATCGGATAATCTTATACCTTTCATTGGCTTTTCTATTAAATATAAATAATGTTTTTTGTATTCTTCTGGACTTCCAGTTTTTATAGTAAATGTTTCTGGTAAGGTTTCTGCTATTTCATTTATTTCTTTACTATCTGCATCTATTAAAATTAAATTTCCATATCCACCAATAATTCCATAGTTCCCACCTTTTTCTAAATGATTTTGCAAAAAAGGATTATCCCATTCAAAATTTTTAGTTTGCCATTCTGTCATTTCAGCTATTGGTTTTTTCAATTTCTCTTTCAATAGTAAAAATCTAAAATCATTGTTCTGTAGTTGTTTTGGAATTATCACCTCATTCATTTTTATAACCTCCAGAACCTTTGCCCCCACTTATTTTTTCTTTTATCAAAATTTGAAATCATCATATAAGGAAAATAATTCTCCTCTGAATTCCCAATCAAAATTCCTAAACCACACTTTCTTTCATATTCTTTTCTTATTTTACTATATATTTGCCAAAGAAATCTTATGAATTCAAAACTTCTATTTCCTTCTTTTTTAGGAATTATTTTATATTTTGTTGCAGCAAGATATTTTGATTTTTTTTCTGGTTCTAATGTATTATCAATTATTTCTTCTTGTTCAAATAAATATCCCTTTAAGGAATTTTGTGTAGCTATTAAAAAATAATCTATTTCTATTTTTTTATCATCAATAAAATATTGTGTTTTATTTTCAATATAATTCTTAAAATAAACATCAATTATTTTACTTCCCATTAAAACATTTATTGATTTTGAACAATCTTTTACTTCTAAAACACAATATTTTATTCCATAACTATCATTTATTTTTATAATCATATCAGGAATTTTTTGTATTCCATTAATTTTAAATATTTTCCATCCCAAACAATTTTTTCTATTGAAGTAAACTTCTTCAACATTTTTTCCTTTTGTTTTTAACCAATCCCATAAAATAATTTCAACTTTCTCTTCAGGTTTCATTCCCCAACCTCTCTTCTTGGTTCAATACCATCATCTTTAATTCTTTCAAACATAATAAGCATTTCACCAAACTTTTCTTCAACCAAAACTAACCTATCTTTAAAATCTTCATTAATAGAAATAATTATTCCATTTAACCATTGATTTGATTTTAATGTTATGTGAACAGATTTAGAATTATCTTTAAAGAATTTTGCTGTTTCATATAATATTTCATTTCGTTTCATTTTATCATCCTCTTTCCTAACTATTTCAAACTCACTTTTGTTTATAAACTTTTTCCTACTTCTAAACTATTTTAAAGTAGTATTCAATCTTTCTCCCTTTCCCTTGCAATCTTTTCCAAATCTTCCAAGAACTTCTTGTTCAATTCTTTTCTAATTTCAGTTTTACTCTTCTTCATATTCCGAAGTTTCTTACCCAGTATTTTTAAGGCATCATTAAACTCATTTACTTTTTCTCTTGCTTCCTTTGAAGTTAAACCTATTTTCATGTATTGTTAATTCTTCGGGACTTTTAGATAAGTTTTAATATTGTTTCTTCATGTATTTTTTATGTATGAAGAAGCATTAAGTTCAAAAGAATCTATTGGTTATCTTAAAATTGCGGAGAAAGAATTTAATAATTATTTTAAGAGCAGTGGAGAAATTAAAGGAGAAAAAGTTGGAGCGAGATTTAAATTCAAAAAATCTGATTTAGATTGTTGGAATAATCTAAAGAAAAATAGAACGGTTATTTTAAATCTAAAAGAATATGAAAAATGTTTTGAGTTCGCTATAAAGATGGCTTATTCAACAAAAGCAAGTCATGGAACGGGGATAAGGGGAGTTAGGAGTGAAATGCAGATGGCAGATGATTTTATTCTGGGAATACTCGCAGAACATGGAGTTCAAAAATTTCTTAAAGAAAAGTTTGGAACTGAAATAAAACTTGATTTAGAAGTTCATCCCGACCATATAACCCCACAGGACTTTGATGGAATAATAGAAAAGGGAAAAATTAGACCTGCTAAAATGGGGGTTGCTATTAAATCAAGTAAATGGAAAAGTTGCTGGAATGTTATTGCTCCAATTGAATATGAGCATGAAGGCAGAAAATCTGATGTTTATATCTTCGTAAGAGTAGGATTGCCTTCTGACCATCTTTTTAGAATAATAAGAGAGCATTCTTTTTTCAAGAATGTTAAAGACTTTTTGGAGCATTCAGAAGGTTTTAGAGAAATACAAGAGTTAAAAGAAATTCCAATATGGATAACTGGTTTCTCTTACCATAAAGAATTTGAAAAAGTAAAGGAAATTCCTGGGCAAAAGTTTGATGGAAAACCTGATTATAGATATGTAAAACCAGTAGGTAAAATGCACAATTCTGACGAGGATTGGAAATCCTTTGTTAAAAGACTTTAGTCGTTATACATCATTTATGATATAAATACTTATAAATACCAATCCTTTGACTAAAATACCAATCGGAATAAGTAAAAAGGGGTATTACACAAGATTTAAAAACCTCATTTGGCTAATCCAATTAGATAAATAGGACTATAATAAGAAAATGGAAGAAAAACAAAAAACACCGAGGGGTGAAAAAAAAGAGTTCCCTCTAACTACTCTAATCGTAGCAGAAGAAGTAGCAAGAGCTGTAAATGGTGCAGGTGGAAAAATAAGCACCAAAGCTATATCTGCCTCATTAGAGATTAAAGGGGGTGCTCTTGCAAGAAAAATTGCTGCAGCAAAAAGATGGGGATTAATAAAAGGTTCTGGAACATTAGAACTTACTCCTTTAGGAAAAAAGATAGTTATACATGCTGATGAAGAAGACCTTACTAAATCAAGAAAAGAGGCTTTTTTACATGTGCCTTTATTTGTTAATTTATACGAGCGTTTCAACATAAATTTACCAGCAGAACAAGCCTTTATATCAATACTTGCAAATGAATATAACTTAACTCAAAAGGATGCAAAAACTATGCTAACAATCTACAAAGAGGCACTTAAATTTTATCTAAATGCAGATACTGAAGAAAAACAAAAAGAAATATGTGCCCCTACAGGCACAGGAAAATCCCAAAAGAAAGACGGAAAAATATCAATTTATGTAAGTTCGCCTATGGGAGTGCATTGTTAAGTTAGAGGTTGATAATAGATAAATTTATATGTTTTAAAAGTAGTCTATTTTTATGATAAAAGTAACTAATAACTTCGTGTATGTTTATAAATTCAAAATACCACAAAAATACAATAAAAAATATTTTGAAGATAACTTTCCAGAGAGCAAGGTAGATAAAAATATGTATAAGCCAAAAGATTCTGATTATTCTGGTTCACTAATTTTTGTTGAACAGGGAAATTATGGGGAATTCTTCTTTAAATTTTCTAAAATCAAAGATAAAGGAATTATGATTACTGATTTAAAAAGAAAAATACAAAGATTATTTGGTGGTATGAAAAATTATCAAAAATATACAACTAATTCTTTCTTTGCATACTATCCTGACAAAAACATTTTATTAGGATTATATAATGATGAAGCTATGAAACATATTATAGCACCATTAACAAGATATTTTATAGAATTTATTGGGGAAGAAGAGATTGAGTCAGATATGATAAAATTACCAATTAATATTGATAAAATTCTTAATAATACAAAATATATAAACAATATAATTATAAAGACAGCAATAGGAAATATTGATAATAATGCTCAAGTTAAAAAATTAAATCCTTTCTCTGCCTTAGAAGATTATTCTAAGGGGGGAGAGTTAGTTCAATATTTTCAATATTTAAAGGGACAACCAATTAAAAGTATAATAAAAATTTTGAAGGAATTTATATCTAAAACAAAAGCTCATAGTATAATAATAAATGCGGATAATATTAATTTAGATATTTTAGGGAAATTAACTTTAAGATTTCCTTGCAAAGTGAAAAAAGATAGTGAAGGATTTCCATTATTTAATGATTTTAAATCTAAAATTGAATCAATTTATAATGCTCATAAAGATGGACTTCTTAAAGGTTATTGATTTTTTCTTATTATTTTGAATAAACTTTTTAATCCTCCAACAATATAAAAAAACATACATAGGACATATAAAAAAAGAAAAGTAGTTAATAAAAAAACATATAAATTATTAGTAAATATAAATAATAAATTAAGAATGGTTAATAATAATAGTGTTAAAAGACACATAAAAAAATATTTGCTAACTGATTCAAGAGTTTTAGATTTTTGTATTTCTGGTTTTAGTAAAGGAACTATTCCAAAAAAGATACCATAAGCAGTTAGAACTAATCCAAAAAGAGTTAAGGAAATCGTAAAAAAATTGGTTTTTAAATTTAAAGTTTGAATAATCTCCAAAATGTAATCTGAATTAAAATAACTAATTATTGTAATAAATAAAGAAATGATTGCAGGTATTATATAATGGTTGTATTTTGTCATTCTATTTTTCCTCCTCAAACCAAACAACACATACATTTTTATTTATTAGTGTGGTAGGAACATTAATTTTTCCACTACTACTATTGCTTGGGTATACTTTTCTTTCTATAAGTCTATTATAATTTTTTTCTTTTAAAATTATGCTTCCTTTAACTTTTTTTATTTCTGTTGTCATAGTCTACTTATAGACTATTAATAGTCTATAATATTTAAATCTTTTGTTTAGAAATCTGTATCAACTCCAACCATTTATTCTCACTCTTTAAAGTTAAATTTGGAATAGCTAATTCATAAGGACACTTACCCAAAGATTGATGAACTCTAATAAAATTATAGAAAATAGCATAACCTTTCATAATACTATCTGCACTTTCAATACATCCGTGAAAACCTCTGAAAGTTTTTGTTCGTTCTCTAATTGAGTTATGTAATCTTTCAATAAATAAGTTAAAGCCCTCTCCTTTAGAAGCAGTTACTTTATTATGAATAATCAAACCTTTTTTCATATTGTAATATCCATAAACTTTCTTAACAGAATTTTCATAAGTAGTTAGTCCATCTGTTGTAATTGTTGTTACATATCCTTCTGTTTTGTATTTTACTTTTGATAAAACTTCTCTTATCTCATTCTTACCTCTTGATTTATAATATTTAGCGCCAACCATAAAACGAGTTTCAACATCAACAGAGTCAATAAACCAATCTTTACAAACTCCTTTTTTCTTATACTCTTCTCTTCTGTGATATTCCATTTCATCCATTTGAATTTCTTTGCCTGAATTAATCTTTAATTTATCTGTGAATTTAGAAATCATATCTGCATATTTTACAATCCAATTATAAACAGAAACATTGCTTGAATTGTGAGGATAAAATGCTTTAAAGTGTTCTTGGACTTTACGAGTTGAAACTCCTCTGTAAAATAAGTCAATAGCACAAGTAATTTTCTTTGGGTGGTTTCTCATTCTAAAGAAGCCTTCATCAAGAGTAAATGTTTTACTACAAGATTTACATTTATATCTCTGAATTAAGCCCCTGTTCTGTGTTTTTCTTTTAGTCCATTTGATTGTGTTTTGGCTTTTGCATTTAGGACATAATATTTGTTTGTTTTCCATACTATATTTAGGTATCTAACCTTTATATACCTTTAGGTATCTAAATAGTATATACTTGGGTATCTAAATCTTTATAAACCATTAGGTATCTAATAAATATATGAAATTACAAAGTCAGGTGAGCAGAAAAGTTGGTGATACTGAATATATTAAATCTTGGGTGGTTATTTCTCAAGAAATCCTTAAAAAATTAAGTTGGAAGTCAGGGCAGGAATTAGAGGGAGAAGTTAAAGAAGATAAATTAATTATTAAGAAGAAAAAATAAAATGGGTTATAAAATAATAAAACTTAATCTGAATCAAAGTATTTCAGATGAAGAAAAAGAATCAATAAAAAATATTAATTCTTCCTTTTCAAAAGAAGATTTATTTTTAGAATTTGATGAGGATAAAATTACATTCAATTTGAGATTAATTGATTTAGATAAATTTAAAGAAAAGGTTAATGAATTAACTGATGGAATTTTAAATAATAATCTATTAGAATTAATGAAAAAGATTGAGAAAATAAAGAGTTATGGAATAAAATCAGGCAAGAGGTTATATGTTGATTATGATAAAGAAAGAAAAGTTGTTGGTAGAAAACAAAAAGTAAAGGATAGAGGAATTTATTATTATGCACAAGATAATGGCTTTTCTAAAAACAATAATGAAATCCCAAAAGATTCTGAAAATAAAATAATTTGTGGAGATAGTGAAGAAGTTTTAAAAAAATTACCTGACAACTGCATAGATTTAGTTTTTACTTCCCCACCTTATAATTTTGGATTGAATTATGAAAATCACACAGACGGAACAAAATGGGAGGATTATTTTGATAAATTATTGGGGGTGTTTAAGGAATGTATAAGAGTGGTTAAATATGGTGGTAGAATTGTTGTTAATATTCAACCTCTTTATTCTGATTATATTCCTATACACCATATAATTTCTGACTTCTTTATGAAAAATAAAATGATTTGGAGAAATGAAATATTATGGGAAAAGAATAATTATAATTGTAAATATACTGCTTGGGGTTCTTGGAAAAGTCCGTCTAATCCTTATATGAAATATACTTGGGAATTTTTAGAGGTTTTTTCTAAAGGAGATTTAAAGCATACAGGAGAAAGTAAAAATGCAGATATTACAGGAGATGAATTTAAGGCTTGGGTTCTTGCAAAATGGAGTATAGCACCTGAAAAGAAAATGAAAGATTTTGGACACCCTGCTATGTTCCCTGAAAATCTTGCAGATAGAACATTAAAATTATTTAGTTTTAAAGGGGATATAATCTTAGACCCATTTAATGGTGTTGGAACAACTACAAAAGTAGCCAAACAATTAGATAGAAGATATATAGGAATAGATACATCAGAAGAATATTGTAAAAAAGCAGAAGATAGATTAAAACTCACTTAAAATTTCTTTAAGTTTGTTAATTGCTTTTATTAAACTCTCTTTAGTTAATTCTTTATAATATAACTCTTTATGAATTGGCTTATCAACTTTTCTTTCTCCTTTGATTAAAGTTATTATTTCTAAATCAATATTAAACATAGAAAGCAAAGTATGAGTAGATGGACTTCCGAGAGGTTTATCTTTTAATTCTGAATAATCTCCACCTAATTGACTTTCTAATTGTAACAAAGCAAATTTCATATCTGGGTAAATTCTTGTTAATAATGTGCAATCAACTAAAATTCGTTTCATCATAGCATTTTCTGTATATGCTTTACATTCAATTTCAAATATTGGTTTATTATCAATAGAAATAAGCACATCAGATTTATACGGATAAACATAATTTTTAAGATTCTTTAAAATATGATTTTTAATTTCTTCATCTTCTAATCCATCTATATATTCTTTTTTAATGGGTATTTTTATTCTTGTTCCAATAATCTTTAATCTTTTTTCATCTTCCCCTAAATCTTTCCAAGCTAACATCACTAAAGTTTTAGCAATATTTTCAAGCATAGTTCCTTTTCCTGCCCTTACAATTCCCCCATAAGCCCTACCTTCTTGATTATCTATTGCTTTTTTATTTATTCCTTTAACTAATATATTATATGCTTTTATTATCCCCTCTATTTCTTTATTATCAATCATATAAAATATAAGAAAAAGAAACTTAAAAAACTATCTACCAACCTTTAACTTAACAATGTACTATGGGAGAAAACAACTTTAAAGCAGATAATAAAACAGAATTTGAAACTATGAAAAAAAGATTAAATTCGCTATTTTCTTTAATAGAAGAGGAATTACCCAATAATCACACAGACTCTGAAACCAGTGTTCATAACACTGATGTAGGAGATAAAAGTGGAAAGTAGCGTTTGTTTGTTACGAGCTTCCAACACTTAAGCTAATCCCTCGGGAAGCGTGGGCTTTACTCTGTGTGGTTGGAAAAATTAATATTTGATAATCGCTCTAAGTTAAAGATACTTTTAAACCTTTTTACTTGTCTTTTTCTTTTTAGGCTCTTTATCCCAACGAGAGCTTTTACATTTTGGGCATATTAAGGGTTTTTCTTTATTAGAACGAGGCTGCCAAGTGTGTCCGCAGTTATTGCATTTGTATCCTTTTACTTTCATCTCTATTTCAGGCATATTATACTCACTAAATCATACCTTATAAATCTTACTATTAGTGGTAATACTTTACTAACGAAATGTTTATAAAGAGAGTATTACTATGTATAGTATGACTAATCATAGTAATATGGAAAACCAAGAAGAAATAAATTGTCCTTATTGTAAGAAGCAAAACATAGTTAGACGAGGACAAAGAAAGACACAAAATAGAGGACTTATTCAAAGATATTTATGTAAAGACTGCAATAGAAGATTTGTAATTGATGACGGATTTTTTAAGATGAAGAATGCACCTCAAAAGGTTACTCTCTGTCTTGATTTATTTTATAGAGGAATCTCAACAAGAAAAGTGCAAGAGCATTTGCACACATTTTATCCACACAATTCTTCTAATGTTTCAATCTATAAATGGATTGTAAAATATTCCAAGATGATTTCTTCATTTACAGAAACTCTCAAACTTCAAGCAGGAAAAGAAATACAGGTTGATGAAGTAGAATATAGAATTAACAAGCAGAAAGCATTTTTTATTGATAGCATAGATACAGAAACTCGTTTTATGGTTGCTTCTGAATTTGTTAGAAGTAGGGGAACAAAAGAGTTAAAACAAGTTATTAAAAAAGCAAAAGATAAAACAGATAATCAAATTCAGATATGCACAACCGACGGGTTTCATGCTTATTATAAAGCGGTTAAATCTGTTTTTGGATACAATAAAAATTTAAGAGAATTTAATGTAAAGCATAATGTAGTTACACAACTAAAAAATGAGGGTTTTAATCACAAAGTTGAAAGAATGCACAGCAATATAAGAGCAAGAACAAAAACATTTAGAGGGTTTGGCTCTATTGCTGGAGCAAATGCAGTTATGAAAGGCTATGAAACTTATTACAACCTTATAAGAAAACATCAGGCAATAAATAAATGCCCTTATGAATTAGCCTGTCCTGAATTAAAATTAGGTGTTAATAAATGGCTTGATTTAATAAGATTATCAAGGCAAAATAATTAAAATGAGAAAACCAAAGAAATATATGCAAAAAGAGTTTAGAACGCTTGATTTATTTGCTGGTGTAGGTGGGATTAGATTAGGATTTGAAAGAGCTGGATTTAAAACAGTTTTCGCAAATGATTTTGACAAATTCTGCAAAGATACTTATGACTTGAATTTCAGCGAGCCGAAGCTTGTTGTAGAGGATATAAATAAATTAGATATTAAACAACTTCCTAAATTTGATATACTGCTCGGGGGTTTTCCTTGTCAGGCTTTTTCTATTGCAGGATACAGAAAGGGATTTCAAGACAAAGAAAAGGGAAACTTATTTTTTAGAATTGCAGATATTTTAGAAGAAAGAAAACCAGAAGCTTTCTTATTGGAGAATGTAAAAAATCTCAAAGGGCATGACAAAGGAAAAACTTTCAAAGTGATAAAAGAAACTCTTGAAAAGTTGGGCTACCATATTAAATATAAGGTGTTAAACAGCATGGAATACGGAAATATCCCGCAGAATAGAGAGAGAATTTTTATTGTTGGATTTTTAGACAAGAACAAAGCAGAAGCTTTTAATTTTCCAGAGCCTATTAAACTAACAAAATCTTTCAAGGAATTTACAGCAGATGAAGCAGAAGATAAGTATTATTACAACGACAAGCCTTTATATGAAAAAATAAAGAATGACATCAATTCAGAGAATACAGTTTATCAGTGGAGAAGAAAATATGTAAGGGCAAACAAAAAAGGTGTTGTTCCTACATTAACCGCAAATATGGGCTCTGGCGGGCATAATGTTCCTATAATAAAAAATGGAAAAGGAATAAGAAAGCTGACGCCGAAAGAATGTTTTGCCCTGCAGGGCTTCCCAAATAATTTTAAACTTCCAGATAATTTATCTGGTGCAGCACTTTTTCATCAAGCTGGAAACAGTGTAACTGTCCCAGTTGTTGAAAGAATAGCAGAAGAAATGAAAAGAGTTTTAACTTAATTTTTTTGAATAGGTAAGTCCCTAAGACTTAACAATACACTATTTTCATATAATTTTTAAACATCAATCTTTTCTCGTCTGGCATTAAACACATTGTTACCATAAAATATCTATGTTTCAAATACCCAATGCCTTTAGGCTTGAGAGGAGAAACATCCTCCATTTGTTATAGATTTCTTGGCTCTTCTCTCAATCATTGCTTTTGGCTCACAGAAAGAAAACCCAATGGCATTATTTATGGGAGCTGAATCTTGAAAAGATAACGAATTAAATGTTTGTTTATTCATACAATCTATTGCTTTATCCAATTTTCCTAACTCATATAATCTTCTCATTTTAGTAACAGCAACATGGCAATGTTTACATAATAATGTCAAATCATTATTGTTTCTATTTTTTGAAGATTTTAACCAACTTTCACCATGCTCTTTTAAAGAACTATGATAATGATGAAACTCTAAATTCTTTTTACTTCCACAGATTTGACATTTATTTCCAAAAAATCCTAATAATTCTTTACGTTTTTTGTGATAATATTCTCTATCATATTTATTGATATGTTTCCTATTTTTTCTTTTCCATTCTTTTTGCAATTCTTGCTTTCTTTTTCTTAATTCACCTACCTTAAACTTTATTGTTTTTTGGACTTGCATTTTAATTTTCAAGTTCTTCTATTTTATTTTCCATCTTCTTTTATCTTTTACGCTTCTTTTTATTAAGTCCCAAACATTCATAGCAAGTATATCCATCTCCATGAAACTCACCCTCGTCGTATTCCATTTTAGTTCCACATTCTGAACATATAATTTTACTCATTTTTATCTACAAATTTATCAACCTTTTCTCTATACTTTTTGGATAACTTATATTTTATAAATTGAATTGGAGTAAATCCAAATCCTATATTAATATTTATCTTCTTTTCCATTTTTACTTTCTATCACTATGTTTCTTTTCTCATTTAATCTTTCAAAATAATTATTTACCCTCAATAAAAATTGGGAATTTCCATTTAAAAGTTTATTAATGATATATAAATTTCTATTATTTATTAAAATTTTTATTAGGATATTTGGAAAATTAAATTTATATAATACAAATAAAGTATTAATTGTTGAATTATCTAAAGTTCTTATTGAATTATAATTATAGGTAGGATTGTTTTTATTTATTATCCCCTCTCTTTCTGCCCTTTCACATAATTCTGTTCCAGGATATAATGAAAGAGAAAACAAAAGTAAATGTATTGGTTTTTCTAAACTAAGAATAAATCTTAAAGATTCTATTTTTGTTTCTTCTTTTTCCCAAGGATTATCTAAAATAAAATCATAACATATATCACATTCATTTCTATACTTATTTAATATTTTTGTAGCATTAACAATCTTTTCTTTTGAAATGTTCCTTCCATAAATTTCTTTATTAACTTTTTCATTTATGCTTTGTATTCCCATTTCAAGTCTGACTAATCCAGCATTAATCAAGGCTTCAATCTTTTCTTCTGTTACTGAAGAAGGTGTAGCATTTAAATTAATTGGCAATCCAATTTCCTTTTTATATATTTTACAAAATTCTTTTATTTTTTCATAAGGTTTACATAAGAAATCGTCGTCATTAAAACAAATTATTATTTCATTTGATAATATCTTCTTAGCATTTTTCAGTTCTTTAATTACATGACTTATTTCTCTTGTTCTTATTAAAGCAAATTTTTTATCAATTTTAATTAAACAATGATTTAAACAATATTTACATTGAAATGGACATCCCCTACTAAACATTATAAAATAATATTTACGAAAATAATATTTTATAATTTCTTTATTTTCTAAATTACTAATTCTTCCTTCATAATAAAAAAATAGATTTTTAAGATTAAAAGAAGGAACAGGAAATTTACTAAGATTTATTACTATTTCTCTGGTACTATTTTTTTTAATTTCTCCATTAATCTTTGTCCAAATATTTTCTATATTATCTGTTCTTTCGTTTTTGGAAATTCTCTCTACCAATTCCAAAAGTGCTTCTTCACCTTCTCCAACGCAAACATAATCTGCATATTTAAGACATTCTTCTGGTTTTACAGTTGGATGAATTCCTCCAACAATTATTGGAATTTTTAATTTTTTTAATTCTTTATTTAATCTTTTGAATTTTATAAATCCCATTGTCATAAATGATATACAAATTAATGAAGTATCTTTAAGAAAGATTTTTAATTCATTAAATATATTTTCAAAATCTATTTTTTCTAAATCTTGATTTAATGGCAAATGTAAATATTTACTTTTATGTCCTTCATTTATTAATATTTCTTGCATTACTGGAAAGAAACTTGAAGGTCTTGCATCTATGCTTATTAAAGTAGTTTCCATTTAATTTTTAAAGGCTATTACCTCACCATTCTTTTTAACCATTCTAAATTCTATCTCCTTAATATTTTTTTGCTTTCCAAGTTCCCATAGGAAATCTCTTATTTCTTTATCTTCCATTATCTCTTCAAAAAATTCAAAATATAATTTTCTATAAATTTAAATATATTAATTATTCTTTCTCCAGTTGTTAATTTTTCTTTTTCCATTTATCTTTTCTTCTCCTTTTTATTTTCAATTAATCTTTGAATAATATCCTCGTAAGTTTCTCCAAAAAATCCTAATTTCTTTAATTGCAATTGACATTTCCTTGAAACTTTGAGGTTCACTCTTTTATCTTTATTAGTAACCATAAGATACATAAGATACTTTGGTTTATAAATACTCTTCACATTTCCTAACAAATTAGAAATAGAGGATAGGTGTGTGAAAGCCAACAATTTTAGATGCTGTTACATCCACACACAATAATTAAATATTAATAACTTATAAGTTTTATGGATTAAAACTATTTATTAAAACTACTTTTCACCTATTTACCTTTCTTACTGAACCATAAAGTTGCAACTCCTGCAATGGCAACTGCAATTACCATAACTAAAGTAATATCGGTAACAAATCCTGCTGCGAAAAATAAAACACCGACAATAAAAGTAACCCAACCAGCAATTGCAGCACCTTCAAAGAAATCTCTTTTATAATTATAAACTCCCATTATAGTAATTATATATATTGCAATTATTATCATATTTGAAATCCAGTAATCTGAAACTTCATTTACATAATACAATATTTCAATTCCAAATCCTTTTGACAGGTTCACATTAGTTATATTTTGATAAGGATAAACCATTTTAATCTCCTGTCATTAACAACCTCCATAATCCAAATAGAACTAATAATTTGATAAGTGTTAAAAATAGTTGAACAACAATATTTGGAAAATACAAAATATCAATTAAAATATATTGTGTTATTTCAATCGGAGCAACAATAAAAGTATAAACTGTTACTAAAACATCTCTTATTCCAGTAGTTATAAGTCCAGCAATTCCACTAAAGATTTTCCCTTCTGTAAATGATGTAAGCCAACTCTCTGCTGAAGTTTCTGCACTTCCAAGTGTTTCATTCATTCCAAGCATATCAAATCTACTATCCTCGAATCTTGATAAATCTTGACCATAATTATATCCTATATTAAGTGCAGAATTAACTATTAAAAATGCAAAAAGAATTGTGATAAGTGAACCAATCATAATATTTACAAATCTATCACTTGCCATTTATTCCCTACTTCCCCTCGCATTTATTTTAATTATGATAATTATTCCTGCTGAAATTAAATACATTAAAATTACAAGCCCACCATTAAGAACATTATATGGACTTCCTAAATCAAGCAAACCTAATATATAACAAACAATTAAACCAAAACTTCCAAATATAATTACTCCAGCACCAGTAGATAATGCCATTAAAGCTAAAGATAAAACAATTATCCCTGACATAAAAGCACCCATTAAACCAAAATAATTCTGTCCTATTTCTCTTAAACTAATAAAATATTCTGCCAACCATGTTGAAGCTGCTCCTTCATAAACCTCAACCAAAAAGGTTGAGTTTCCATAAATATAAGGCATCCATACTGAAATAAATCCATGCCCTGAACCATTATGTTGTGTTGCATTTTGTCCTACTAAAGAACCCATATCACTTCTATTTCCAGAATATCTACGAATATACATACGAATTATTGTTGTTTGATTAACATTATAACTAACAGTAATTACTCTTGTTGTTGAATTACCACTTACATTATAAGTTCCAACTGGTAGTTTATCCCAATCAGTTGGGAAGTGGGGAATTGTTGTAATTGCATTTAATTCAATTGAACAAACTTCTCCTGCAACACAATATGCTTTATAATCTGAAGTTAGAAATAAAACAGCATTATTTTTAGTTACATTAAATTTATAGATTATATCTTCTTCAACTAAATGTAAAATAGTTTGTCCATCATTATTTGTCTTTCCAGCTTCAACAACTTTAAATTCTCCATCATCTATATAATACCTAAGCAATTCAATAATTGCATCCTTAACAACAACATTGTTTGCATTTTTATATGAAACTAAAAAAGAGGTGCTATCTGATAATTGTAAATCTCTAAGTTGAATTTGCTTTGGCACAGCATCTTGACTAATTTCAAAATTATCTAAGTAATAAAATTCTTTTACATAATCTGTAACTTCATAATCTGCTACAATATTAAGAGTATAATTTGCATAAGTTAATAAACCACTTGGAATGCAAATACCATAATTTCCTGCTGTTGAGTTAATAGATTGATTGCTGTAAGTCCACCTCGCAGTATCGTCAATATTAGTTAATGAAACATCAACATTAATTATTGAAGTTCTGTTTGTTAAAGTTACATTCAAGTATTTGCTATCATCTACTTCATCTTTTAAAGTAAAATTTAATATTCTTGTTGTATAACTACTACAATCATCCATTTCAATAGTTGTTACAACTTGGGTTTGTTGAGTTGTATTGGTTGTTTCAATTCCTGTAATGTTCCAATTCCAAAACCAATTAACATTTGCTCCTGTTCCTGAACCTATGCCTGAAGGAATTATTAAAGTTCTGTTAAAATGCCAAGCATCTGCATTTGGTTGTTGTGAAAGTTGTGGGCGATATTCTATATCATTATACATTAAAACTGCTGACGATACTGGGATTGCTGTATGATTTAAATATAAACTAAAAACAGCAGTTTCATTTTCAGCTATTGTAGTTTTATCAACTTGTTGAGAATATTCCCATCCCTGCTCAAAACCAATTCCTTGCCCACCATTATATAATTGAACAACCTCGTCGCCAGTTAGAGTTCGGTTGTAGTAAAACATTTCATCAAGAGTTCCATTATATCTTCGGCCTTCACTTATTGCAAAACCCGAAACATGAAAGTTCCTTGATACATTTTTTAAATCTACTGCACTTACATTTGAAGTTTCTATTCCATTTAGGTAAGTAACTGAATAATTATCTTTTCCAAAAGTTGCAACAATAAAATACCATGTATTATTCTGACTTGAATTTGAATATCCAACAGGACCATTAATAAAAAAACTTGCATTTAAATCAACATTATCTTTATCTTCTACAATTCCTCTAAAACTCCCAGCTTCGTCTTCGGCAAAACCCATTATATATTTTCTATTATTTCCATCACCAAAATTGAACCAAGTCCCCATAGAAAATCCTGTGGTGTTACCTTCAAGAGTTACATTAGCAGTTTGGTTCAAAATTCCATTATTTCCATTTTTATTAAATCTTAAACAACCATCAGAAATACAATCTCCCCCGCTAAGCCAATCTAAAGAAGTAATATTTCTTAATTGCAAATCATTTAAGTTTTCATGTTCACTTTCATCATTAGCAACTAATCCAGCACCATCATCAAATCCCCACCATGCTAATAAATCCTGCTCTAAACTTTCACTCCACTTTGCAAATTCTGTTATTCGTTCACCAAATAATGTTGGTATCCACTCAACCTCATCATTTGGTAAAACATCTGTGAATATTCCTATTGTAATTATTCCAGCAGGTAGTTGTTTATATTGATTAAAAATAATCCACTTTCCTTTTTCTAAATATTTATAAACAAATTCTCTTTCAAAAAATTCATCATTATTTTTCACATCATAGAATTGCATCTTTTGAAAAGCATTATCATAATTTTTATAATTAGTAATTGTAAGCTGGGCTACTTTCCTATCTTCTCCACGAATTACATTATTAATTAAAGGAGTATCTAATTTAACACTTGCAATTTCTTTTCCTTTATTTAAACAAATTCCCAACCAAAAATCACAATTATCAATAGTTACAGTTTGAGTTTTATCGTCGTAACTTTTAACATTATCAAAATCAAAACTAAAAACACCCGCAGTTAAGATAATCAATGCTAAAATAACAAATATTACTTTTTTTATCCAACCCATTTAATATTCCCTCCCCTGTTGCATTCTTGTGAACATTATAATTCCACCACCAATTCCAATTATTGAAACCCAAATTGGCAAATGTGTTAATATAAAATTAGTTCCTATAAATTGACTAAAGGTTGCACCTAAATCTGCATTATTAATAACTTGTCCATAAGCAGTAGAAATTCCTGCAGCTACTACAACTGCAATTATTATTACAAAAATATATGGAACAAAGAAAATAGGTTTTGTAGTTACCATATAACTTCCAATAAATATTGCAACTATCATTCCCATAATTAAAAAGAAAGTAATCCATTTTAAAATACTATAAGAATAATTTATATCTCCAAATGTATTATCTATTGACCTTGAATAATTTGCAGAACCATAATCTGTTGTTTTATTATCTAATGTTTCATGCAATTTACTTTCAATTTCTGTTCCAGCATAAATAAATATAACAGAAACAAAAACAATTATAATTGCAACTATCATAAATAGAAAAATGTCTGTGTATCCTCCTTGTTTGTTTTTAATTAAATTTCTTAGCATTATATTTTCCTATCAAATTTAATTCTAATATTGAAAAGACTATTATCATTCATTATTTGATTCTCAACATCAATAAATGCAGGAACTCTAACTATCTCTTCTGTTAAATCTGTTAAACTTGGTTCAATTCCATCTCTTGCTTTTATTTTACCTTGTAATTGTCTTAACTTTTTAATAAAGTTTGGAGATGAATTTAATGTTCTTCTTAGTTTCATAAATTACCTCGTCTTAATTTATCTAAATCACCTTTAATTTTTCCAGCATAAGCTCTATCTTCTGGAACTCCATTATCTAACATTTCTTGTATTGGTTTAATTTTATACAACAACCAAAAATACCAACCCCAACTTCCAATTATCATTGGAAATGTTAAAACTAAAATAACAATAAAAATCCAATAAAAGAATCTTCCAATAAATAGATTGAAGGGAAAGAAATTAACTGTAGTTGTCCATATTGTATAAGACATTGCAATTAATACTAACCATATTAAACCAAACATTAATACTTTCATAAATGGAGAATCATTTTTTATAAGTCCATAAGTAAGTGCAGAAATAAAAAAGATTAAAATAATAATAATTCCAATATAAAATAATGCTCTGCCTGAAGTTATCTCCTCACCATTTGGTGTAATCATAAATGTAAATGTTCCAAAGTTTTGTGCAAGAGGTGTAATATCATTACAAACAACACGATAAATATATTCTCCAGTAACAGAAGTATTAGCAGAGGATAAAGTATAATTGTGATAAGAAAGTTGATTTGTCATTTTCTGATTGCTTAAAATAATTTCAGAGAAAGGGTCTGTAATTGTAATGTTGCACGAAGCTGTTGAAGAACAATAAGTTCCATTATTATAACAAGATTGTTTTATATCTACAATTTCACTTTGTTTAAATATTTCACTTGCAGAAGTAAATGTTATTAAAATTATTAATAGAAAAATTGCTAATTGGATTTTTATTAACTTATTCATTTGGTGGAATAACATCCATCCATCCATCCAATTATTTTATAAAAACATTAAAGTATTTAAATTTTTGCTTTTGTGTTCATTGTGTTAATTGTGTTCAATGAACAAATTGTGTTCGACATTTTATAAATAAAAAAATTATAGTATTTTTACAAAGGAGGTAAATTTAAGAGGATAATATGAAAACTATAATGCAAAAACTTAAAAGAGACAAAGGAGTCGCTGGACTTAATGTTTTATTGAGTGTAATAATTATGTTGTTTGTAATAGGTTTCTTAGTTATGATATTCGCTTTGATAGGTGGAGAATTACAGGATTCAGTTCAGAAAGAGGTTACTAATAATGTAACAGCTACTCAAGTAATTAATAGCACTTATACATCAATAGCTGATGTAACAGATTGGTTTGGAATCATCATTGTAATTACTGCAATGGTTGTATTAATCTTGTTAACTGTAATTATTATAACTGCTATAAGAGGAACTGGTTTGATTGCTGGGGGAGGTTAATCTTATTCTCATGAAAGATAAAATGAGAAAAGACAGAGGCGTAATGCAACTGAATCTCCTGTTAGCAATTGTAATCTTCCTATTCGTAATTGGATTTATAATATTCATTTATGGAATGATAGGTGGAGCACTTGAAGAAGAAAGTTGGACTTCAACAGGAAACTATACAGTTAATCAAACCTTACCATCTGTTGACGAAGTTGGAGAGTTTTTAGCACCTTGGACTAAATACAATAAGGTTAGTTGTTCAATTTCTTCAGTAACAAACTATACACATACTGTAGGAGATGGAGCTGGTGAGATAGCAGCAGCAAATTATACCATTTCACATAGTGGTTGTAAAATTAGATATAGTTATGCAATACAAAATGAAGATGTTAATGATACACCATGGAATGTAAGTTATACTTGGACTGCTGAACAAAATAATTCTGCTTCAGATGCCATTTACAATTCAAAAATAGGTTTAGATGGAGCAACTGATTGGTTTGGAGTTATTATAGTTCTTGGAGCAATGGTTGTATTAATTACTTTAACAGTAGTAATTATAATTACAGTTAGAGGTTCTGGATTAATTAATATTGGTGGAGATTCTGGAGCAACAGCAACAGCATAAACACTTTTTTATTTATTTTTATTTTTTTGTTTTTATTGTTTATAGAAAATTATTTAAACTATGTTATACATAAGTTTAGCAGAATAACATGGTAAAAAATACAATGATGAGAGTTCCTAAAAAATTGTTAAAAGAGCTTAGAGATTTGAAAAAGTATAGAAGAGAAAGCTATGCAGATGTTATTAAAAGATTAATTAAAAAAAAATTTAAATTAAAAGCATTAAAAATTAAAAATGTCAGACAATAAAAAAAAGTTAGAGAAAGAATATGATGCTCTCATGGTTAAAAAGAAAAAGAGAGAAGCTGAAGAAAGAGAGAGAGAAAAACTTAGAGAATTAAAATCTAAAATTAGAGCAGAGAAATATTATAAAACAGTAAGGGCAATTAAAATAATTAGAAAGACAGCTAAAGGTGTTGGTGGAACTTTAAAAGAATCTGGTAAATTTGTTAGTAGAGGTTTAAGAAAATTAGCAACACAACCTAAAAAGGTGCAACAAAGAACAATAAAGGAAATACATTATGTTGGCAAAGGTAAAAAGAGAAGGAAGATTATTAAGTATAGGCAACAACCAACTGCTAATAAACAAGTTGCTAAAGGTAAAAGTTTTGACGAGATTATGAAAGATATTGATAAAGCAGTAAATAGTGTAGCGTATTAAAATGAGCAAATACATGGATGAATTTGAACAGCAATTCCAAACAACTGGAAAGTTGAAGAAAGAAATAGAATCTTGGAAAAAGATTAAGAAAGAAGAAGCTGCAAATATAGAAGAAATGAACAAGAGGTTTAAAAAATTAATATGATGAAAAAGAAATGGTTTAAGAAAGCAATTTATACAAGAGCACCATATAAACTTGGTTGGAAGAAAGTTGATGAACAAAGAACAAGAATAAGAAAAGCATTAGCTTCCCGCCCTAAAACTTGGAGTTTAGCTAAGAAAAGATTATCTGCTGCAAGAGCTTTACAAGCTTTATCTAATGTAAGTAAAGATAAAGAAACTGTAATAAAGGCAAGGTTAGATGCTAAAAAATTGTTTATAAAAGCAAGAACAAAATAAAAATGACAAATGAATTTGAAGAAGCAAGTAAAGAAGCTGAAGAAGAATTTAAAAAGAATAAAGAAGTAGGATATAAAATTAGTAATTGGATTATTAAAAAATTAAAAGGAGGAAAAGATTAAAATGGTAAAAAGAAAACCAACTGCTTGGAACATTCATCTGATGGAAGTATATAGAGAAATGAAAGAAAAAGATAATACTATTAAATTAAAAGATGCTATGAAAGTAGCAAAGCAAACTTATAAAAAATAAAAGGAGGTAAAAGAATAATGGTTGGTCATAGAGCAGAAACAAAAACAACAGCAAAAGAAAGAGCAAGGAAACTTCGTAAGAAAGGTTTGAATACAAGTATCTATAAGAAGAAAAAAGGCTGGGGTGTTAGTTCAACAAAATAATTAATTCTTTTCAAATGGAAGAGGGAAGATGGAATAAATGGATTGGAAAAAAAGTTTATATAATTTTGAAGAATAAGAGGCAATATACTGGTAAGATTATTGATGTTTCTTTAGGTTGGGTTAGTTTAATTGATAAGTATGGAAAGAATGTTGATTTTAATGAGGACGAAGTAGAGGTTATTCAAGAAGAAAAATGATTCTTGTTACACTTTTAGTTGGTTTTTTTCTTTTGCTTATGGCTTTAATTGATATAAAATATAAACAAGTATTATCAATTATCCCAACAACTGCAATTTTGTTATTAGTCTTTTATAAATTTCCTTTTATTTATTTTGGAATTGCTGCCTTTATTTTTGCTTGGTTACTATATGAATTTGATTATGTTCGCGGGGTTGCAGATATTAAATCAATTGTTATAATAGGACTAACAGTTGTTTCATTAAAACAATTCTATGTTTTTATGATTTTAGTTGCATCATTTGGATTAATATATCAACTGGTTGCAGCAAAGATATTAAATATAAAAAACAATCAAGAAATACCTTTTGTTCCTGTATTTTTTATTGTTTATGTTGTGTTGCAACTTTTAATTTATCTATGGTAAAAAGAAAAAAAACAGTATTTATTGAAATATTTGGAAGCAACCCAATAATGAAAGTTTTAGACTTTCTTATCACTTTTCAAGCTTTTGATTATCCTTTAACAGAAATTGCAAAAAATTCAGAAGTAAGTTATTCAACACTTCAAACCTTCTGGGAGAAATTAGAAAAAAATAAGATAGTAATAAAAACAAGAAGAGTGGGAAAATCAGATTTATATAAACTTAACACAAAAAACCCTGCAGTTCAGCAATTGATAAAATTAGATTGGAACTTAATGAAAGGATTGAAAAATGAAAAATAGTAAAGTATTTAAACAGAAAATATTTATATTAAATATGCAAATGGAAGTGCAGGAAGAGGATGATGGTAGATGTCTTAAGTAAAGCAAATGAAATTTTGAATATATCTGGTTTTGGATTTGGTGAAATTACAAATCTTATTGTCTGGCTTGTAATAAGTTTAGTTTTCTTAGTTTTCTTTTGTGTTATATTTGCATTAATTATGTGGGTAAGATTATATCGGCATAAAATTATAGTTCGTGGTATGCTTGGAAATGTCCCTGCAATAAAATGGACAGATAGAGCAAGAGTTATTCATATTGGAACTGCTGGAGACCAACTATTTTATTTAAGAAAGAAAAGAAGATACATCCCATTTCCAACAATACAAAGTGGAAAGAATGAATGGTGGTTCTGGGAACGAGAAGATAATGAATTGATTAATGTTGGTTTGGGCAATGTTGATGAAACAATGAAAAAAATGGGTATTATGTTTGTTCATGCTGATATGAGAATGCAGAGATTAGGAATTGAAAAGAACCTAAGATATAGATTAGAAAATAATAACTTCTGGGAAAAGTATGGAGATAAACTTATGAATTTTGGTTTTTATGTAATCATAACTATTCTTTTGATAATTGTATTTTATCAATTTGCAAAGACTGCTCCTGCTTTGGAAAATGCAATAAAGGCAGCAGACAATTTACTTGATAAAGCTGATAGTATATTATCAAAATCTTGTGATTCTGCTGGTTCAGGCAAGAGTGGATTAATTCCTGCTTTGATATTGCCTTTAACATTAATGAGTAAAACTTATGGAAAACAAAATTTTTGAAGAATTATTAGATATATTTAGAGCAGATTGGTTGAAAAAAAGCACAGATGAAATATGTGAGATGTTTAGAGGAAGGGTTCTTGACAACAATAATTGTAATGTCCTAAAAGAAACTTTTGATAATACCTTGAAATTTAATGTTGATGCTTTAGAAGAAGGGTTAAAAGTTATAGAAAGAAATTATGATATTTTACTAAAGAAAAGAAAGGAGAGAGAATAATATGAGAATAAGTAGCATATTATTTATTGGAATAAAAGGTGCAATTGGAATAGGAAGTTTTGGATTTATTTGTTATAGTATATATATTGGTATAAAATATTTATTTAGAAAAAAACCAACTAAGGAGGTATATAAGGAAGTGTTATTAGTATTAGATAGTGGTAAAGGTTTAAGTGATTTAATGGAAGCATTATCAAAATATCCATTAAAAGAACAAAAAGTATATCTTGAAGCTTATAAGGTAATAAAGAAACAAGAAGCAAAGGAAAAAGCAAATGGTTAGTTTTACAGAAACAATTATTAATAATTGGGTTGTTATAACTTTTTTTGTAGTTAGTGCAATTATTCTTTTCTTTATTCTTTATCTTGCTCGTAGAGAATCAATAAAAGAAAAGTTAATGAAAGGAGGTAAAAAATGAAACAAGAAATAAAAGATTTATTAAAGAATAAAAAAGGAAATCCTAAAGAAGTAGAAGAAGTTAAAGAAGTAGAAGAATCTAAAAAGCCAGAAGTAAATGAAAAGATAAATGAAGAGGATGAAAAAAAAGTAAATATTGAAATATTAAATAACAATTCTATATATAGAAATGAAAATTTAATTAGATTGGATTTTATATCACAACAGCTTTTAAGAATTGCAAATGCTTTAGAAGAAGAGGATAATAAAGATGAAAAAGATAAAAGTCAATACTAAAGTAATTGATGGTGAAACTTGGTATAAGTTTAATAGTGAATGGGATAAATGGAAATACACTTGGGGAAACATATTAACTGCAATGTGTTTAGTTTTATTTGTTGTTCTTGGTTGTGCAGTATTTTATATTGTAATGACTAATGTTGAGGAACTAAGAACAAATCCTTTTATCTATGGAGCAAATAGAATGAAAGGAGAAGTTAAATGTGATTGTTATAATTTTATTGGAGACCAAACTTATAAGTTCAAATTTAATAATACTGATTGGGTTGCAATACCAAAGTATAATTACCAAGGAAATGATTTTTCAAGTTATGTTGAAGAGTTAATTGATAATGGAACTTTTGAAGAATAATTTATAATTCAACACCACCAATACAAAAGCTGTAAGTATTATCTTTTTTACAAAGTTCTGTTTCTAAATTTGAAATTTTAGATTCTAATAATAAATTTTCTTGCTCTATTAAATTTAATTTTATATCATGCTGTTCATCCTTTTTAATTAATTCAATAACTTTCTGATATGTAAGTGTAATCATACAATATAAATCAACACCATTTCTATTACAATCTGGTGCTACTTCATCTGCCATCATACCTATTATATAACCACTTTCTTCATTTGTATATCCAACTAATTTTGTATCATAAGTTGTAACTGTTTTATTATAACAAAATATATCTCCTGTAATATCTTCATCACATACATTTTCAATTTTATTTGTTTCTATTGTTTCATAAATTGGCTGTGAAAGATTTGCTTTATATCTATAAGCACCTGCAGTTGTTAAAAACTTATCACTTACATTAATTAGTGTTATGTCTAATTTTGCATCTCTATCTGAAGTTGAAACAAATCCTGTTCCTGTTGTCCAACCATAAACTTTCAAAACTTCACTTGCATTTGAAGATGAAACACCTCCAATTCCAATTCTACTTCCATTTATTGATATTGCATTATCATAAGTAACTCCTTTTTGAACAGTTCCAATTTTAGCAAAATCTCCACCAGTTGTTGTTAAAAAATATAATCTATCTGTAGCATTATATCCAAATCCAATTCCTGTAGATGCATCACCACCAATACTTATTCTTGTTCCAGCAAAACTTCCCAAGTCATCTCCAATTACTAAATTTTCATTCGGAGTAGATGTTCCAATTCCAATATTTCCATTTTCATTAATTATCATTTTCTCTGTATTATTTATTCTAAGTGATAATGTGCTTCCTCTAAAAGCTAATGGTAAATATTTACTTGAACTTCTATTATAACCTGTAACATAAGCATTTGTAGAATATCCTAACTCTAATCCTTCACCAGCAGGTAATGCCACATATTTTTCTATTCTAAGTGTTGTTGCTAAAGTAACTCCATTTACATCTAATGATGTTCTTGGAGTAGATGTTCCAATTCCAACATCTCCATCAGAATCAATTATAAATAATGGACTATTTGATTTATTAACTACTTGTAATATATCAACACTTTGAGTTAAATGAGATTGAATATTAACAGCAACATCATTATTATTAGCAGGTTCTATATCTAACCAAGCATCAGGAGTATTATCAACAGGACGACCGATTGATAAACCATCTACATTCAAAAACATTTCAGTTGAACCACCTAAAACATTCCATTGGAAAGTATTATCTGCATGGCTATAAGAAATAGAACCAACATCTTGGCTATCAGTATCACCAAAGAGAAAAGAAGATGATTTACCAGAACCAGTTATAATTCCAATATTTGCATTATTATTTACATCCTTAAAATAAGCAATAGTATTTATAGTTAAAGCTGGAGTTCCTATAATTCCACTTTCAATAACTGACAAATATGATTCTGGATTTGTTGTTCCAATTCCAACACTTGTTGAATTTACATAAAAAAATCCTGAAACATTTAAGGAGTTTGCAGAATTTGCTATTTCAAGATGATATTTAGGATTAACTATTCCAATTCCAATATTGCCAGAGCCATTTAATATAGTTAAAAAATTATTAGATAAAAAATTATTGCTATTACTTATATAAAAATCTCCTGTTTGATTTTTAATTCCAATAGTCCAGTTACGATTAACATCAATACCAAAAGGATTCCAAGAACAACCTCCCTGTTCTTCACAAGAGGTGCTACTATTAAATGCTGTGCAAATTGTTGGAGTTCCTATACAAAAATAAAACCAATAACATCCATATTGGGGAGTTGTTATAATTCCACAAGGTGCTTGTTGAAAATTAACACAATCAGTTGCAGTTCCTGAACAACTTCCTCCCATTAAATCTTGTTCATTAAATAAAATTGCAACATCATCTGATGTTGAACTCAACTGAACTTTTTGAAAAGGATTTGCAGTTCCAATTCCAACTTTATATTCTAAACTTTGAGGAAACAAATTATTTCCTGAAACATTCCACTTAGAAGAATTTAAAGTGTCATAAGTTGCATTATAACTTCCATCACTCATATTATAAAACCATTTTGTTGCATTTGTTGTAAGATTTAAAGTTGTTCCATTAAAATTAATATATTCTGAACCAGCACCAATAATCCAATTGAACCATCCTTTAAACCATCCACCCTCACCAATGCTTAAATTATTTCCATTACTAAATTCTAAGTTGCCAGTCATATTTCTTGTAGCATTTGTATCCAAAGCCCAAGGATGATTAGTTATTACATTTCTACCACCTAAAGCATCATGGTCTGCAACAGTCAAAGCTGTGAATCCATCAACTAAAGCAAGATAATCTATGAAAAAATCATGGCTCGGAATTCCAGTTTGAAAATGGAAAAATCTTACAGCTACATCTCCATTAGAAAAAACATGGTTTTGTGGGTCAAAAACTGGAACATAAATATTAATAAAGTCTGTTGTATCTGTTTCTTCATAATAGTTTTCCCAATCTAAATTGTCTGAACGTTGAATCTCTAATTGCATTTCATGTCCTTGACCACCAGAATAAAAAATCCTACCAATTATACTATCAAATGAAATTACGCCTGTGAAATTGATATTAATTATGAGGGGGTCTGCTCCAACATCTTCTGAAACATTGTAATAATAAAAATCTTCAGGAACCCAAATAGAACTTATATTTCCCCAATCAAGAGTTCCAGAAAGAGTATTTATATTAGTTGCATTATAACTTTTTGATTTTGTTATATCAAATACAGTATTATTTAATTGTGTTTCATCAAATGTTAATGTTGAACCATTAAAGTTAAGGTAAATACTTGAGATTGGTTTTATTATCCAATTAAATAATCCATTAAAGAAACCACCCCCACCTAAAGAAATATCCAATCCATCATCCCAAACTTCACTTACATTAGTTAATGCAATATTTGCAAAATCAATATCTCCTCCAACTCCCTTAGTTGATTCAGCAGGTAGTGGTGGAGTTAATTTAACACCATCATCTTGTGAACCACTACCAACTTGAATGTCTGCAACCACAACTGGAATTAATAAGATAGATATAATAATCAAGAAACCAATACACTTTTTTGTTTTTTTTTTAATCATCAAGCATACCTCCCAGTTACATATCTCATTGGATTAAGAAGTCCTCTTTGTTTTAGAGGTTGTCCTGCATTAACATTGATATTTGGCATTTGTGAAGTAATTTGTTCTTGCTGTAATATTTGTCTTGCTGACCTTAAACTATCTCTTTCCTTTCCATATTGTGCTCTTTTATATGCTGAATGAACAATATCTTTAACCTCTGTAAATAACATTGGATAGTTCTTTCTCTTCTCTAAATTAGTTAATCCCATATCATCATATTTCATAAAGAATAAATTATTTAATTCAATACCAAAATCAAGAACTTTTTCATTTATTTCTTTAGGTGTATAATCTGAAAGAATTGTATTTCTATTAACATAACTTGAAAGTATCTGCATTATCTTTTGAACACCATATTCATTCAAAGTATTATCTTTAGGGTTAATATTTTTTTCCCAAATTACATTTCCATTCTTAACAGCAACAACATCTCCTCTTAAAATATGTTCAGCTCTTTCAAGAATATCATTTAATTCCAATTGCCATTTAATTAAGTTCTCTGTTGGAGCATATTGAAAAGAAGATAATTGTCCCATATCATTAATATCCTCTTCAGGTAAAGCATTAGTTACATTAAATTCTCCTAAGGCTTCTTTTATTTGTTCATCATTATATCCTGATTCCTTTAGTTCATTATATTCTTTTGGTGTTAAGTCTACCATATACCTTTCCTCTTCTTACCCTTTCCTTCAAAATCTTTCATTAAGTTTTGAAGTTCCTTACCTACTCCACTCTTCTTAACAACATGATAACTAACTGCTCCTGCCAATGCTAATCCTAATATATTTCCATATCCCATTTTTATTTATATCCTATTATAATTATAAGCTATTAAATTATCTTCAGTAGGTAATATCATATCTTCTTCATAAGATTCTCCAGTAACTTCTTTCAAATATTGAACTAATAAAGCAGTTGTTCTAATTAATAATCCTACTAACATTATAAGTAATATCTTACTTTTCCTTGTTGTTTTCATTTACATACTTCCTCTTGCAATTTTAAATATCTGACTTTCTAATAATCTAACACCAACTTTCCTCGGCTTTCTTTGTCTTCGCATCTTTTTTAATTTTTCGTAAATCCTAATTCTATTTAAAGCATCCCTATCTTTTTCCCAACGATACTTTGCTTCTGGGTCTTTTAAAGTTTTACCTATATGCTCTTTTACATAATCAAGCTTTATATATTTTTTCTTATCTATAATTCTAAATGGTATTTTATTTTCTGGCTTTGTATAGTCTGCTACACCCTTTCCAGTTACATTTGATTTAACTTTATATGTTCCTTCATGTTGTGCAGGTTCTACTTTGAAAGCATTAAACCCCATAAATTTATCCAACTTCTTTTCTGTTTGATTAGCATCAACTTTTGGAGTTGGAGAAAATATATCATAATCGTCAGTTGCCACATCAAGGTGCGAAGGCAATTGTTTATTAAGTGCCCTCGCACCATATATTATTTCATGTTTACCAGTTGTTCTATGAACTATCTTTGGAACATATTTTTTCTTTTTATGATATTCATTTACTTGTTTTAATGTCGGCATTTTCTTTTCTCCATCCAAAATAAAATAAAGGTATTGCAATCGCAATCCAAAAGATTGTTTCATAACTGAACCAAATAATATTAAATACTATTTGATTTCCTTCAAACCCAAATAACCAAAAATTCCATAAGTAATTTAAGGTTGCTATTATAGCTCCAATCTTTGCATATATCTTCCATCCAATCTTCATTTTATTTTTATTTGATTATTTTAACTGCTCTAATTAATTGAAAAGGTGTTAGTTCTTTTCTAACTAATTTTGCTGCTTGTGATTCTGTTACCTTCAATGGTTTAAAACCAACTAATTTTTCTGTGAAAGTTGGAGCATAAGCATACTCCTTTCCAATTCCTTTTTTTCTTTTCTTCTTTAATAATTTATCTTCAAAATCAAAATAAATTGGTGGGAAAAGAAGTGGCATTTTAAATGGTGGTTCAAATGGCATACTTGGTGGTGTAGTAGGAACAGGATACCCAATTTGTAATTGTGAAATTTGTAATTGTTTTAATTGTTGTTTCTGCAATTGTTTTTGTATTTGTGCTTGTTTTTGTAATTGCTTTTGTTGTTGCTTTTGTTGTGCTTTTTGCCGTAATGCTTGTGCAGGTTTAGCTATTTGTTTAAGCCCTGTAAGTTGTTCTAAATTTTGTAGTTGTTTTTGTAATTGCTTTTGTTGTTGAGCTTGTAATGTTTTTGTTGCTACAACTCCAGTAACACCAACACCTACTTTTTCAATTGCTCCAATACCTAAAGCTTGTTTAGAAATTAACTTATCCATTTGTTTAATACTCATCCGTTTTGGAATAGGAATTTGTTTTGTTGGTGGTGTAGATATAATTGTTCTCCTACCTAATATTTGGTCAACTCTTTTTGTAGGAGCTATTGGTTTACCATAAACTCTTTCTAAACTCTTCATTAAATCTTTAACATCTATTGGAGTATATTTTGCTATGTCCTTTAGAGATTTTGGTTTTGGTGGTTTAATTATTTTCTCTGCTCTTATTCCAGTTATATCTCTAATATCATATTCAATAGTTGTAGGTTTTTTAGTTGGTTTATAAGCAAGAATTTCTCCTCTACTTTTTATAATTTCTTTTCTTGCTGGAACAACTTGTCTATAAGCACTTATCTCTTTATACAATTCTGCTGGTGCATATTTACCAATTGTTAATCCTTCAATATCTTTTAATGTTAATACTTGAACTTCTCCCTTTCCTTTAATTCCAGTTAATTGTTCATAGGTAGTTCTTACCTTTCCTAACTTTCTAACTGGAGTGTAAGGATAACCTTTAGGAGTTAGAAGCATTCTTTCACTTTCTATCATAGAACGATAAACAGATACATCACCGATAGTTCCAATCTCAAATCCTTTTCCAGTAAAGACATCCATACTCCTAACTCCACCACGAGTTTTTATTCCTAACAACTTATCTAATTCTCTAATTTCTGGTATAGTAATTCTTACTCCTCTTGTTGTTATTAATTGTTTAACATCTTCTCCATAAGTAACTTTCATAACCCCTTTAGTTTTAGCAACATAGGCTTTAGGTTGATAATATCTTAATGCTTGTTTTGCTTCTCCTGTAGAGATACCATATTTTTCTAATCTTTTAAGTGCTTTAGCATAAGCTCCTCCCTCTGTATAAGTTAAAGTTGGAGCTCTAAGTCCAGATACTTGATATATTTTTTTCATATCAGCATAAGGTATTCCCTCATAAATTGGTTTAGCACCAATAAATCTTCTTGCTCTTGTTGTAACAATAGTTCTTCTACCAGCAATTAATTGCTCTTGCATTTGAGTAAACTTTTGAACATCTTTAATAATTGTTTTACCATAAATATCTGTTGCAATATCTCTCTTTAATACTTGGCTAACTTGTGCTCTTTGTTGTGCTGTAGTTAATCTTGGTTTAAGTCCTATTTCCTTAGTTGTAATAACTGGTTCTCTTGTAAACTTTTTAGCATAAGGATAAGCACCAAGTGCAATTTCTGCTGCAGGAATTACCCATGCTGTTTCTTTAGGTATTTTATATTTCTCTTCCCATTCTAATCCTATTCCTTTAATCTCTTCTCGTCCAGCAGGTTTAACCAAATGTTCAGCTCCCGAACTTATTAAAGCAAGTGAAGCCATAGTTGTATAAATTCCATATTGTGCTCCTAATTTAAATGCTTCTCCTGTTGGTTCTGGTTGATATGGTTCACCAGCAAAAGGTATAAACTTATACTTTCCTTTTTTACCTAATGCAATTTGTGTTCCAAATCCTTTTATCTTTTCAAAAACAAATCCAACAGTTGTTGGTGCTTCTTTCCAAGTTTCTACGAATGTTGGAGCAGGTTCAACAGTAAGAAATGGTTTTTCTTTTCTTGCCTCTTTTCTTCTTTCAACTTCTCCCCTTATATCAAAGGTTGATGCTGGGTCTTGAATATAACCTCTTTCTTTTGCAAGTTCTGGAGCAATAGAAACCTCTTGTCCTTCAGGTGTTATGTAAGTTGGAGTAATTGGAGTTATTGTTGCTTCAGGTTTTTCAAATTTAAATTCTCTACCTTGTTTCATTTCTCTCCAATATTTCTTAACTTGTTGGCTTTCTCCGATTGGAGTTTTCCCTCGTGAAATATATTTTTTTGCAACTTCATAAGCCTGTCTTTTCTCTGCCATTGGGTCTGCTCTAACTTGAACTTGCCTTGCTTCTGTATATCTTTCCCTGTAAGTTGTTGGTTGAATAAATCTTTCTTTAGTTTCAGGAGCAAGTTGTTGATAACGCTGTTCATATTGTTCAGGTGTTGAACCAGTTAATTGTTGTTTACCAGTTTCAAATCTTTGTTGTTGAGTTGAAATTCGTCTACCTTCTTGTATTGATTCTTGTCGTTGCTGTGCTACAGCTCTTAATCTTTCTGTTCTACTTTGAATATCGAATGGTCTCTTACCTAATTTTCTTGCCATTTTAAAAATCCATTGGACTTCTTGGTCTAAACTGTTTTGCTATCTCATCCATTTCAGAAGTGTTCTCTGAAGTTATTACTTCTGAATGCCCAGATTTTAGAGTAGCTTCAACTTCATTCATTCCTACAGGTGTAATAGTTCCAGCTCTTAAAGAAGACAAGATTGCATCTATTTCTATTTTATCCATTTTCTATGCTAAACTTATGTATAACACTATTTAAATAATTTTCTATTTACGAACCTTACCCCACCAAACCTGACCTTACCTCACCCTACCATACCGGACCATACCTAACCGAAATAAATATAAAAAAATAAAGGAAAAAATAATTTAAATAGTTAAATATATAAACGAAAAGTTATATTGGAACATAGAGATAAAATGATGGAAGAGGAGAATTTTAGTAATCAATCTAATCAAGAAGATTTAAAGGAATTAAATATTACAAATGCTTGGCACAAAAATATCTTTGATAGTATAATAGAACTTCAGAAGTTAGAAAAGATTTGCAGAGATGGTGCAGTAGATTTAATAACTTATTTACAAACACCACAAACAAATATTTCATTAATTCAATTCCAAAGTATAAAGCAAATGGTTACAGAAATTAATATCTTATTAACAAACTCTGGAGAAAAATTAACTAAAAAATTATTACTTAAATCTAAACTCTCCCTCTGGAAAACAAAAAACAAAATATATTTTGGAAAAGAAAAAATAATTAAAACAACAAGTAACATAAATCATATAAAACTATTTACACTTACAGGAGAATATTATCAAATCTTAGAAGACCTTTGTAATATAAAAGAACAGGTAATAGTTGAACTAACTCCAACGCTATTCGGAGTTGAAGGTAAGAAACATAATCAATTAAATAAATCTAAATCAATAATAATAAGATAATGGTATACGACCCAAAGATAGATATAATTGAAGAAACTTATACTAAGCAAGAGAGCACTTCAATTAAACAAGTTGTATTAAGACATGTTGAAAGGATTGCACAAATATCTTCTAAAGAATTAACACCTTCATATTGGCAAAAGAAACCTGTTAAAATTGGAGATGGTGTAATGGTTACTGAAACTTATCATGAAGATTTAAGAGAAGCATATTGTAATGCAGTTGATTGCCTACTTGATTTTATGTTCCCTGATAGTGATAAAAAATTTACAGAGTATTTAAAAGAGTATAAAAAGAAAGAAGATAAAATATATGAAACTTTAAATGAAAAAAACAAAAGCCAAGACGATTGGATAATTGAAAAGTTAAGATTAAGAAAAGAATTGTTTAGAGAAATTAATATTTTATTTTATAGAATAAACTTCTTTGAAGGAGAGGAGTATAGTGAATAATGCCAATAGTAATTTATAGAAATCCAAAAGAAAAAAGAAATCATAGTTGGGTAAGATATTTATTAGCGAGGATAAGAAACAACCAGAACAATTTAATAACTGTCGTTGGTAAAACTGGAAGTGGAAAAACTTGGAGTGCAATTTCTATCTGTGAATTAATTTCTAAAAAAAATAAAACAGAGTTTACAGTTGAGAACATTATTTTTTCTTTAAAAGATTTAATGCAATTAATTAATTCTGGTAAATTAAAAAAAGGAAGTTCAATTGTTTTTGACGAACCACAAATTAGTATTAGTTCAAGAGAATTTCAAAGTGAAGCTAACAAAGTTTTTAATTATTTATTAACAACATTTAGACATAGAAATTTAAGTTTATTTTTCTGCACACCATTTGAAGATTTGTTAGATAAGACAGCAAGAAAATTATTTCATGCTAAATTTTTAACTATGAGTGTAAATAGAAATTCTAAAACTTGTAAATTAAAACCTGTCGTTACCGAATACAATTCTCATTTAGAGAAGTGGTATGAGAAATTTTTAAGAGTAACTTTTAAAGTTGAAGGAAAAGAAAAGTTTGAAGTTCGTAAATTAAAACATTGGGATGTTCCAAAACCTTCTGAAGAAATTATTAAACTCTACGAGGATAAAAAGTTAGCATTTACAAATAAATTAAATACAAATATTGAACAAAGATTAAATAGTTACGAGTTAAGACAACAAGCTAAGTTAAATGTTAAACCAATTAATCTTAATCCTTTAACACCAAAGCAACAAGAAGCTTATGACTTAATGATAAAGTATCAGAATGAAACACAGATAGCGAAGATACTTGGTATTGATATCTCAAGTGTATCACAAAGATTAGCTTTAGCGAAAAAAAAAGGATTTAATTTTAGGGAAATTTCCAATAATCCAATTTTGGTTCAACACTAACAAATACACTCGCCAATAACTTAACTTATGAGGTGGACGACACACAAAACATTATAGAAAGATAGTGTTTTGTTTAAGTTCATGCCAAAAAAAAGTTAATTACATTTAATTATATATAATTATATATAATTAGGGAACAATATTTCCAATTGTATCTGACATTGATTGAGCAAACTCTTTGAAATATATTATCCCATAGAACAATCCAACTACCAATCCTATTATCATAAATAAGATTATGATTGCAAGTATTATTTTTCCTATCATTTTATTGAGTATGAAACCCTAAAAAATTAAAGGGTTAAATTAAATTTGTTTGTTTTTAAACTAAATCCCCAAGTGGGTTCTCTACTGAAAACTTATTTTTTTCTATCAATAAACAATTACAAACTTCACATTCCTTATCTTTTAAAAAAGTTTTAATTGTAGTTCCTTTTGGTATATCAAAAAGTTTTTCATTTCCACAATTTTCACATTCAAATTTATACTCGTAGGTTTCAACTTTCTCTTCCTCTTCTTCAGATTCTTTTTCTTTATTGTTAAATAATCCCATTTTATTTTTTGATTGGTAAATCTCCAATTTTTCTTCCTTCAATCTTACACCCCCTTTCAATGCCTTTCAGCTTAATATAACTTCCTCTATCTTTTTTATATGGAAATTCTTTGTTCCTTTTCTTTTTTTCTTTTGCTGTATTTCTCATTCTCCCCTCCTACAAATAAAATATTTATAAAAATGAACATATTTTTCTGGAGCTGTTTCATCTATGAATTTAACAACTGCACCTAAGATAATTTTTCTTTTAGAAAAGTCTGCGTCGTGGTATTCTGAAGCAAACTTATCCAATCTTCCATAAATTACAAAATCTAATGTTTCATTTCTTTGTTTCATTCTCTCTGCTCCTCTAATAAACCAACTATAATAAAAACTAAACCTATTACTGAAAGCAACAACCATAAAAAATGAAAAGGAATTGATAATAAACAATTTCCACTTCCACAAGAACTTGGACTAATAATTCCTATAAATAATAAAATAAAAGAAATTAAAAGAAAAAAACATCCAGCACCAATTAAAAAAGATATTATTTCATCTTCTATTTTAATATTTTTTATTTCTGTTTTCATTTGCTTCTTTTCCACATTTATATTTCCTTACAAGTATAAGCCATCATAAATTCTTTGTTTTCATCAAGCATCCAGATAGGAATTTTTGTTCCTGTTGGACAAAAACAAGTAGAATCTACATTATACCAAATTCTATTTTCATAAGGGAATAACTTATCTCCAGTAGGCAATGTCATATATTTACCACAAGTTGCTCCAGTAACTTCTTTTAAATATGGAACTGCTAAAGCAGTTGCTGTGATTAATAATCCTACCAATATAGCTAATACTAATTTACTTTTTATTGTTTTCATTTTTTAACCTCCTTTTGAATTTTATTATAAAGTTTCATTTCCTTTTCTCCTTTAAAATCCCTCTTCCTTCTCTAATTTCATTTAATATATATTTTCTTTCTTCTCTATGTTTTTTTGAATACATTAAAGGACAGATAGTTAATACAAACCACATAACACCTAATTCAAATAACTTCATTCTCCCTGCTCCTTTTCTCCTTTTTACTAAATAATTTATTGAGTCTATTTTCAAGAACCATACCAACAATAATCATGGCAATACAAGATAAAGTAAATCCAATTTTATCTGCTAAGCAAAAATCTGTAAAATTTTGTATACATTCCATTTTATATTTGATAACTTTCCTTTTTTTCAATTGGCATTTTTATCTTCCTTTTTATTTCTAACTTTTACTCCACAACTTGCACAAGTTATAAGAATTAATTTAGAACAAGTTTCCCATTCATATCCACATTTATGACATTTAACTTTTGTTTTGTTCATTTTATTTTATTACTACCACAACCACCTATTTAAACTTTTCCCACTAAAAATGTCCCTTTTTAACCCTACCTAATTTTTACTATCTTTACTAATAAAAAGGGGACTTCTAAGACCCCCCCTTTTTTTGCGTTGAATTTTATCCTTGCCCCTCTTACCAACATTCTTTGCATACTTCAATCCTTCTTTAGTTCTTTCACTAATTAAGTTTCTTTCAAACTCTGCAAATGCTCCCATTATCTGCATCTGTAATTTACCTGCAGAAGTTGTAGTATCTATGTTTTGAGTTACTGCTATGAACTGAACACCCTTATTACTAAATTCATCAAACAAAGAAAGTAAATGCTGCAGACTTCTTCCAATCCTATCTAATTTAGTTACAACAATTGCTTGGAACTTATATTGCCTCATATCTTTTAACATTTCATTAAATTGTGGTCTTGATGTTGATTTTCCAGATATAATATCAGCATAAATTTTATAAATATCATATCCTTTAATTTCACAATGCTTTTTACATAAATCTATTTGTTTATCATAATCCTGTTGTTCTGTTGAAACCCTTACATAGATTGCAACATTATTAATATTTTCCATCTCTTTATTTTTAAGTAAGTAATCTTTCAGCGTCTTGCTCCAATTCTTTATTTGGTGTTTCCATTGTTATTTTCCATCTTCTTTGAATAAATCTTTATAATCATCTATTTCTATTTCTAAAATCTGCTTACCTATTTCTGTTCCTGATTTTATTTCTTTAATTATTTCTTCTTTGTTCATCTTTTACTCAACTCCCTAAACAATTTCTCGTCTTCAATTAAAACAATCTTTGTTGCTATTTCTATTAATTCAAACATTCTTTTATCTACTTTATTCATTCAAATCCTCTTTTAATGAACTTTTTACTTCCTCAAGATATTTATCAGAAACTATATGTAAAGTTCCAATATATTCTCCATTATTTGATTTAAAAGTTACCCATACTTGTCCATTCTTTGATGTTGTTTTATCTATTTTCATTATTCAAATCCTCCAGCTTTTATATCTAAAAATATCTTCAACCTTTTATCATAATCTAATCTTTGTTTTTTAGTTGCTTCCTTATTACCACTTGGAGCAGAACCTAAAAATATTCCATTTTTAATTCCTTCTCTTCTAAAATCTCTAACTTTAAATTTATCCAATACTTTAATTATTATTTCTTCTTGTTTATCATCAGATAAATAATAAGCCATAAAAAAATTAGGGAATTTTCCTTCTCCACTTTTCAATATTTCATCAAAATCTCCTGATGGTTCTGCCTCTTTAAACATTCTTCTATATATTTCATCAAATATTTTATCTATTTCCTCATTATTCATTTTAACCCTCCAGCTTTTTTTAATTCCTTTTTCAATTCACTTTTATCTACCAATTCTTTTTCTTCGTGAGTTATTATCTTTTTATAAGTAATAATATTAAGTTTATCAACAATTTCAATAGCTTCTTCAAAGGCTTGTTTTCTTCCTTTTAATTCTCCTTGCAAACTTTTAAATTCCCAACCTCTCTTTATTAACGTTTTAATTTCATCTTCTAATTTTTCAGTTTTGGTTTTCATCCATTTATCTTTTTGTTTATCTTTAAGTTTGTTTTTATTACAAATAGGAGAATAGGCAAACTTAATTAAAAAAGCTAAACCTAAACAAATACCTGCAAGTATTAAAGCCCAAACTATTGCAGGTTTCACATATTCTATTGCATTTATTGTTGCCATATTCATTGTCATTTTATAACCCCCACCGAGTTGCACCCTACTGGGAACCCCCCGTCTGAATTGGATTTAATATTAGCATTAAGGAAAGTTACATAATTTACATACATTCTATGTATTCTATATATTCTATATATTCTATGTAAATTATGGAATTTGGGGAAAATCATTTTTGATTTTCCTCTTTAACGCATATTAAACTTCCCGAAGGGAAAAAATGATTTATCATTTTTTAGTTCGCAAGTCCTCCGATTTCCATATAACGATTGCAAATGGAAGCCAAGCCCCTTTAATACAATCATTAAATTTAACTCTCCCTTTCAAAAAGCGAACCTCTGCTCCAACACCAATTATAAGTTCATGCCACCAATTGGTGTTACTCCTTACTGGAAGAATAGAAACTCCAGTAACTCCTTTAGTTGATTCTTCGTATGCTTTTTGAACCCATTTTTTAAGTTCTCTTCCAAAAGGAGGATTCATCCAAAAGTTTCCGTATTTGTGCCAATCTTTAGTTAAGGCATCATCTTCTTTAGTAAAATAATTATCCAACTTATAGTTAGATGATGACGCACAAACATCCAATTGTAAATTAAACTCCTTTTGGAGAGGTTCAAAAATCTCTTTAGGAGTTTCGTATTCTTCTGATTTGCTTTTGAAAGCATTATTATCTATTCCCATCTTGATTATGATTGCCTCGCTTGGAGGAGGACTTGCGAATTGAGTTTAATATAAGGGATAACGAACTTTTGTTCTCTTAATATCCCAATTTGGTATGTTTTATCTAATCCTTTCATTTTCATATAAAAACTCCTTTAATTTAATCATTTCTTTTTTATTTAAAACAAAATTTCCTTGAGTATTGGTATTAATAAAAAAACCAAAACTTCCATCTTTAAATCTATCAATTCTAAATTCTTTATTATCATTTGTTGTCCCTATTTTTCCATCTGTAATAATCATTTCTTCACAATCTAATAAATAACCACCTTCTCCTTTTTTATGTTTGAAAAGATTAAATCTTTTTTGTTTCTTTTCTTCTGTCAAACTTATAATCTCTTGTTCTATTTTTTCTTTTTCTTTTAATAAATCACAAACACAATTTTCGGGAGTGTATTCTTTCATAGTATAATCTTTCTGTATTCCTGCTTTTCTTGTTGCGTCAAATGAATGTCTTGCCATTATTTATTTTCCATTATAAAAATTATTACTTCTTTTCCTAAATATTTTCTTGAACAGTTAATATGTGCAGATGTTCCAAACTTTTTTACTTCACCCTTTAATATCGCACATATTCCTTCTTTATTCATAATTTTTATAATTTCTATTTTTTCCATTTTGATAACCTCGCTTGTAAGCCGAAACTGAAATTTCGGTGAATATTGTTGTTTAAAGAAGTTGCGTAGCAATTTGGGAAATTACAACAACGATTGTAATTTCCTTTAAACTGATATTCAGAGAAGTTTAAAAAAATGCGATTCATATTAACAAGATTATTATTGCAATAATCCCTCCTATAATTAAGTTAATTGGTCTGAAGATTATTGCTAAACAAACAACAAAAAACAATAAAATGTTTTCAAAAAACTCTCCAATCTTTGAGGACAATCTTGGTTTATATCTTTGATTAATTTGTTTCTCTAAGATTGTCCGATACATTGCTAAATCCATATCTTTTTGTTGTTTTTTCATCTTGTTAATAGTTGCTCAACGCTTGGGAGCATTTTTTTAAATTTGGGTGTAACCTCTGAATACCTTTTATTAGAACCTTATTTATATTATATGAACTTTTAATACTTAAATCCTTGCAGTTAATTGGCACTTTCATTTTTCATTTGTTTCTTAATCCTTATTTATCTTTTTAACTATCCTTACATTATTATAATTTAATTTGTTCATCTTGAAACCACCCCTCATCAATGAACTCGAATGATGTATTCCTTTGTAACCAGTCCATAGCACAAGCCCTTTTGCAAAATCTAAAATCTACAATACCATATTCATCACCTACGACTTCATCATTTACTTTTAGTAAGCATACTTTTTTTCCAAATGGGATTTCTCTCCCACACATATCACATTCAATTTTATAGTTTCTTTTCATCTTATTTGTTTCTCCTAACTAACGAGCCAATTTCAAAATTTCTCCTAAATTATTATTAGCGTTAAGGAAAGTTTTTTGCGTAGCAAAAATATGGGTGAGCAAAAAGAATATTTTGCGAACTCTTTAACGCATATTAAACGAGGGTTCATTTTTGAACCCCTTGAGTTTTGGATTTTGCGATTAGTTTTTTATACTTCTTGAGTTGCTCACTCTGTTTTTTTGAAAATGGATAATCCTTCCTATAACCAATTAATGAAGCTGAAGAATCTTTCCGCGAAATTCCACATTTTTTACAATCTTCAAAGTAAGGTCTTTTTGTTCCACAATCACACATAATTCCATCACAAGTTATAAGATGCTGAATTATATTTGATAAACTTCCTAAGTTTATAGTTTCTTCAACAAAAATAACTCCTTTTTTATCTGAAAAATCTTTCTGGCAGGTATTACATTGAATAACTAAAGGTTCAGGTTCTCTTTGTAAAAATCTACCTGCTTCTTTTCTTCCAGAAAGTTTTTCACAAACATCTTGGAGTTTTTTTGTTGCCATAGCATCTTCTAAACATTTTATTATGTGTGATTGACTTGTTCCAGATTTCTCTGCAAAAAGACCTAACGCCTGACCACATCTGGAATTTTCGTTATCTTTCATATCAAAACCTAATTTCTTCAGCTTCATTTCAAATATCTTCTGTTTAATTTTTTTGATTACCATTTTCAGTTGAGCAACGCTTTGGAGCAAAATCCAAAATTTCGTTTAATACCTTTTATTCGAACCTTATTTATATTATATGAACTTTTAATACTTAAATCCTTGCAGTTAATTGGCACTTTCATTTTTCATTTTCCTTTCTCCTTCTATTAATTCCCAACAAGGTTTATTAAAACTTGAACATTTACAACAAAACCCTAAATCATTATGCCAACCATAAGTATGACCACAATTCTTACATATTTTTATCTTTTTCCACTTGTATTTTACTTTTTTCATATCAATTTCTCCCCTGCTTCTGCATTTGCTACTGCAACAATAAAATTTGCAACTTCTTCTTCTGGTCTATTTTTTAACCATTTCCAATGTATTCTTATCTGATTTCTTAGTCTTGCTTCTCTCCTCTCAATAAACTCTTTCACATCTACAACTTTTATTAAATCTTCTCCAGTTATTATCTTGTACTTTAATTCTATTTTTTCACTTAAATCAAAGTCTTTCATTTTATCTCCTTTAGCAATTTTATTGCCTGTTTTAATTCTTTTATTTTCTCTTCAAGATATTGACTTATATAATTTACACTTTCACAATCTTCTTTATGTATTTTCAAAAACTCTAAAAAATCCTCACTTGCTTCTTTTAATGTTTTGGCTTTGGTTTTAAGATGTGCACAATCCTCACAATATCTATTTGAATCACAAATATCATAAGTATCTATTATTTCAAATTTCTCTTTATATTCTTTCACCAAATCTTCTGCTTGTTTTAAGATGCTCATATTTTACTCAACTCCTCAAAGAATTTCCTATCTTCAATTAAAACAATATTTGTTGCTATTTCTATTAGTTCAAACATTTTTTTATCTGCTTTATTCATTTAGTCCCTCTTGTTTATTAATAATCCTAATTTTCTTTATTGGATAATTTATATATGATTCTCCATCATTCCATATTGCTAATTTCTCACCAACCTTTGCTGTTTCAGGAATTGTGAACTTACCTACCCATATATTTCTTTGAAATGGTTTGCTATCTAAAACATATCCTCTTTCATCTATATACCATTCTAAAAAATCTTGACCAAAATCTTCAAAGTAAATAATATATTTTGTATTAAACTTTATTTCTTTAGGAGTTAATGCTAATATCTCTTTTTTAATTTCTTCTTCAGTTATTCTTTTTTTCTTTTTCATTTATTTCAAACCCCCCATCCTTTTTTTAATGGATAATTTGGTTCTAACATATAATACATTCCTTCTTTTTCTACTTTTTCGTCTATTTTCTTTTCTAATTCTTTAAGTTCTTTTCTTCTTTTAAACCATTTAGTTATTTTATTTGTCATTTTAAGGTCTAAACTTTTTTAATTTATTCAAACCACTTTTTGCTTTTTCATATCCTTTTAATTTAAGGTTTTGTTTTAATGGAAATGGTAATGCTAAAAACATACAAACTTCAACTCCACTTTTATCTTTTCTTTTCTTTTGATTTTTAATTGTATCTTCTAAGATTTTAATTGGTATTCTACATGGATTAGCTATTACTACTTCATCATTTTCTATAAAATATCCAATTGGTTCAATTATTTCTATTTCTTCTTTTGTTTCCATTTTGATTATTTCAGGGTGTGGCTTTGAAATCACTCGTAGAGTGAAATGACAACTGGAACTTTAAACCAGTAAAGCCACACTTTCCTGAGTATGATTGGGGAAGTCAGATTAAAGCAGGTGATGCTTAAAAAAGTTTAGCGTTTTTTCTCAGTTACTGCTCCCCCTTCCTGAGTATTAAAATTGTTTTTGTTCAACAACTTTTGGTGCTTCTTGTTCTGTTATAGCTTTGATTGTATATCTTGTATCTGATTTCTTATAACCAATCCTTGATACTTCAACTCCCAAACCAATTAACTTTCCAAAAGCTTTAATTTGTTTCTGCAAATCATAGTTGTTTGCACTTACATACCAATTCTTATCTTCATTCTCATGATTTACTTCAAATACAATTGAAGTTCCATAGTCTACTGATGTAACTTTCTTTCCTTCACTCTTAAAAACAAAAGTTGCTGTTTCTCCATCTGCTATTTTCAAAGTTGCTTTTGAAGAGTCTGATACTTCCTCTCTCCAATCATTGCTTACTTGTTCTTGCTCCATGTTTATTTACCTCCTTTTCATTTAAATCTTTCAAAGCTTCTCTTAAAAAGAAAAGCTGTGAGCATCCAGTTTCTTCTCCTTCGTGTCCTGATTCTTCTCCCATTGCATTGCAGGTTGTTTCAATTGTCATTTTATTCCAACCTCAATTGAATTTATTAGGTCTTGAGCAAAACTTTTTTTAGCTTCAAGGTTGGTTTTTAGTTTAATTGCTATGCAATCTGCTAATAGTTGATTGTTTGCTTGTGTTGGTTGTATTTTTTTTGTTTGTTTCATTTATTCTTGCCTCCATTAGAAACACCCTTAGAATCAACAGAAACACCCTTAGAATCAATTTTTTTGTTTATTTTATATATATTCCTTTCTAATAATAAAACATCTTTTTTTCCTTGATTACATTCTTCGCAAATTGGACATTCAAGTTCATATATCATTTTTTAAGCTCCTTTTTTTTAGCATTCATTTTTTATTTCCTTTACAATTAATTTGTTACTTAATTCTTTTAATTTTAATCTTATATGATAATTACTATTATCATCATAAAAATTCTTTTTTACACTATTCTTAATATCCTTATAATCTCTAAGTCTACCTTTATTATTTTTCTTCCCTATTGAACGAGTATTTCTTATACCATGATGAACATTAGCATGACAATCTCCACATAAAAAAATATAATTTTCTCTATTATTATTATCATGATTTCCATCTATATGATGT
>Ga0307380_10000824_pt1 | contig 46553 bp, 43 predicted proteins | sample UN3MG_FD_202239 | JGI IMG/M metagenome (GOLD analysis project Ga0307380, IMG submission 202239) | Soil microbial communities from Risofladan, Vaasa, Finland - UN-3 | ecosystem: Environmental > Terrestrial > Soil > Coastal area > Acid sulfate soil | place: Finland: Risofladan, Vaasa | collected...
CTGTTGGGTTAGAGATCATTGATATCAGTGATCTTACTGCTCCCGTTGAGGTTGGCCAAGTACCTGGTGGGGGGCCTGCTTATGGTGTGTTTGTTTCTGGTGACTATACCTATATGGCAGACGGTAGTAATGGGTTAAAGATCATTAATGTCAGTGACCCTACTGCTCCCGTTGAGGTTGGTCAAGTATTTGATGGGGGGTATGCTAGAGATGTATTTGTCTCTGTTGCCTATGCTTACTTGGCAGACAGCACTGATGGGTTAGAAGTCATTGATGTCAGTGATCCTACTGCTCCCGTTGAGGTTGGTCAAGTATTTGATGAGGGGTATGTTGTTGGTGTGTTTGTCTCTGGTGACTATGCCTTTGTTGCTGACTCCTATGGTCTTACCATTTTTAAAGCGGGTTATGATACCGATGGAGATAATCTAATAGATAATGAAGAATTGAATGTATATTTCACTGATCCACTTGATGATGACACTGATGATGATGGCATTCTCGATGGAGAAAAGGTTATTGCTGGAGTAGACGGTTTTGTGACGGATCCTCTTGATGCTGACACTGATGGAGACGGATTCGATGATGCTGAAGAAATAACAGAAGGAACTGATCCCACCGATCCCAATGATTATCCTGTTTCTGAAACACCAACACCCACTCCCACACCTACTCCTACTAACACTACTACAACAACGGATACTGGTTCATTCATTGGAGGATTGATCAGCTTAGGAATTGTTTTTACAACAGCTTTCGTAATTATCTCTCTAGTAGAACGAAGAAAGAAATACTTTGACTAGTTTTTTTTGAAGTTTAATCTTTCCTTCTTTTTTTATTTTCTTTTCTACTCAGCTTGTCCTTTCCCTCACTGGCCTTCTAGCTCTTAAAGAAGAAGTGAGTGAAAGTACCTTTTACAAATTTAGATTATTATTTCTGTTTTCTATTACTATTAAAGGATTTTAGAAGCAATCTCACAGATTCGTTCAACGCCTAACCCACTAATAATTAATCGTTCTTTTGCATTATTAAGGAGTTTTTGAGTCCAATTAGTTATTCCTCCATCAATCAACTCAATGTCCTTATTTTTCTCTAGCTTACAGTGAATCTTAAATCGGATATTTTGGTAATATTCCTTTTCAATTACTTTTTCTAAACACACTTCTACTCCATTAAGTAGTTCTTTTAACTCCTCAACAAAATCACTTAACGGTGATCCTAATTATAGAGCTGGTTCTTCCCGCTATGCTGTTGACTACACTAATCTTAGTACTAAAACCAAAGAACGGAAACATTGAGTTTACTATTTTTTATTTTCAGAAGTTTTCCTAGTTGTGATTAGGTTTGTAGAAAATTTAAGGGAGAGGAAAAGTAAACATTGAAAATATTATTAAAATACCATAACCGGAACGAGGTATAACATTGCCTTGAAAATTTTTCATTAATTTCTAGATAAAACACCATATCTCAATTCATATGTTTTATCTGCTAGAGGTGCTATTGATTCATCGTGAGTAACAGCAATAATGGTAATTCCTTTTCCTTTTAGATTGGTTATTGTTTCCCATATTATTGCCTTGTTTATTGAATCAAGGGAACCTGTTGGTTCATCCAATAATAGCAATCTGATGTCTTTAGCTAACACTCCCGCAAGAGCAATTCTTTGTTTTTCTCCTCCACTTAGTTTCTTTGGATACTGTTGAGCAAAATCCATCATCTTGAATTCATCCAAAAGTGAATTTGTAATCTTTTCTGCTGATTTAATACCAATTCCTGAAAGCATAGCTTGTAAAGCAATGAAATCCTTAACTTTCAATTTTGGAGGTAAGTATGGTTGTTGAAAAAGATAACCAATTTTTCTTCTTGTCGGAGTTAGGTCTTCAATAGATTGTTTATTAGAATGGTTTGTTCCAAAAATTATTCGTTCTCCAGTTTCTTGGTTTAGCATTGTAGCGATGATTTGCAGTAATGTTGTCTTTCCTGATCCTGATGGTCCTGTAATTATACAAAACTCTTCGTTCGCAACAGAAAAATTCAATCCTTTGAGTATCTTTTGACTTAAAATTTGATTTTTAAATTTCTTAGTAAAGCTATAGTGAATATTCTTTAGTTCGATTACCATTTGTGAATTCTCCTCTCTTTTATTTCAAAAACATTACCAATATCTATAATTGATTGATCATGTGTTGCAATAACAATTAAGCAGTTTGTCTCTTTTTGTAATTTCATGATTGTTTGCATAACAGCTTTTTTACTCTCTTGGTCCAATTGTGCTGTTGGTTCATCACAAAAGAGTATCATCGGTTGAAAAATAGTGCTGCAAGCTAAGCTAAGTCTACGAAGCTCTCCACCTGAAAGGAAAAGGGTTCTTTGATGGAGTAGCAGTTGAATATTGAAGATTTCTGCTGTTGATTGTATGATTTTTTTTCCTTGCTTTCTTGGTAATTTTGAATGAAGGAAAAGGGCATAAGTTAGGTTTTGATGGACAGTTAGTTCTAAAGAGAGATATTTAGCTGGAAATTGGTTCATATAACCAATCTTCTGTAAATAGCTACTACGTTCTTTATTTGTTAGTGTATGTATGGGTTGATCATTAAAAAAAATCTCTCCAGCATTTATTGGTTCGATACTCATTAATATTTTTATGAGTGTTGTTTTACCCATTCCTGAAGGACCAATTAAAAAATTCATTTTATTAGTAGACATCTCAAAAGTTGCTCCTGCAAAGAGAGGTATGTTTGTCATTTCCTTTGATGGATGAGCAAATATCTTTGTAAGTTCGAATGCTTGTAATTTCATTTCCTGCTTCATTTTCATATACTCTCCATGATTCACTCGATATGACGGAATAATAGATGCACTTGCATTTTCCGATACCTCAAATAATCGAAACCATTCTGTACAACTAATATAAGAAGATAAATCAACACTATAATTATACCATAAAGAAATACATTTTTTGATAATCCTAAACCTGATATTATTGTTTCTTTAAGACCTGTAAAACCAATTATTGATGGGACTATTGTCACAATAAGTATAACAACAGTAGCAATAAGAATTGTAGAAAGGAACATTTCAAAAAGCTTCATTTGAAGTAAGATTTTTCTAAAATCTGTATTCATAAATAGAATTCCCAATGTTCGTGCTTCCTCATTAGAGTAGATATTCGTTAGGTTGTAATAAATACCAACTGCAAGAATAAAGAGAGCTAAAGACTCGAGTGTCATTATTAACGGGTAAAGAAAAACTATTTTCCTTCCCTCTATCATCTCAGGAGGAACATAGCTTAAAGTAAATTGATTGTTGGTATTACCTAAATGGTTAAGAAGATATTCTACGGTGCTTTCTATGTCTTTCTCTTCAACATTAAATCTAAACTGATACTCTAACAATGATGTGTTAGAATCTAAAAGTAATTTTTCTAAAACTTGACTTTCAAAAACCAGATTAAAATTATTAGGATAGGTAATTCCTATCCACTGATCGAGAAAACCAGCTATGGATACGTTTTGATTATTCGATAATGTAATAATATCTCCAAACTCATATCCTAGCTCTGCAAAATTTTTACTAGCATATGCATTTGAATTATTTAATTTTACTGGTGTTATGTTATCTAATAACCAATTCTTATTATGCCAGGAAGAATAGAATCTTTGGTAATCAGTTAGGTTTATGCCGTATAAATAACAGTAATTTTCAGGTAATTCAGTAATTGATTGATTTTCGTGAAGAAATGAAATATTTTCACTAGGATTATGAAGAATAGATATCATTTTAATATAATGTTCTTTTAACAATGAGTTATTTTGTAGAAATACCTCAATAGATTCCGTATTATTATTTGGTAAACCAACAGTTGTTTTTATTGCACAAAAATCATTACTATAAAACATTGAAGTTTTCTGTACTTCTGCATTTGTAATACTAAATATGCAGAGACCAATAATTAGAGTTCCAATAAAACCATTAAAAAGTAATCTTGTATTGATTGGTTTTTTCCATAATTCAAATAAGAGTGCAAATTTGGACAATGGTTTATCATGTTTAAGTTTATTTTTTTCCATAGCTTTTTTGAAAATCCAAATGCTCCCTTTTATTATTAAAAACAAAACTCCACTAATTACTCCAAATACTAATAAAATAGCAATTTGATAAAGAAAAGGTTCTAGTGATCTATTTAGTAACCACATCAAAAAAACTAAAATCAAAATAATCTGATAACGAACATATTTTGGAATTTTAGCAAATGGTTGATAATTTTCACTTTCCTTTTGACTATTTTTAAGTACTCTTTGTAAGTGAAATTCAAAGTCTAAATAGATGATTAGTAATCCTAAAAATAAACATACTGGAAAGAAAATAAGAGCAAATTTAATATTTTTATCGCTAAAATTAAATGGGAAATTAAAGAATAGTGATTGTAGTTTTAAAAAAGGCCATATTAAGCTGTAAGCAATAATTGTAGCTCCTCCTACCACTAGAAAATCTTCCAATAAGATAATAAATAATCTTACGCCAAATCCTTTTCCAGCAATTAGCATCTGGAATTCTTTATTTTCATTACTTTGTTGCATTTTAATTAAAGCTAAAAAGATTATTGTTCCAGATAATCCCCAGATTATTAACTGAAGGGCATGAATGAATGAATAGATTATATTTACAATTAAGACACTATTTTCTGCTAAAGCGACCTTATCCCAAATAGTTTGATAAAATGCGAAAGAAATTGATGGTTCTTTTGTTTGAAGTCCTTGATAAAGATCATCTTTAAAAATCTTTATCTTTCTAGGTGCATCTAGAGACCAATATAAGAAATCTTCTTGATATGAAGTAAATTTAATGTATCCCATAAATGCATTTCGATCAATTTCAAAAATTGTTTGAAAACTTTTGTGAGGAATAAAAATCATTCGTGATTTATTGATAGTTCTATAAGGTTGGTTCTCAAGAAAACCATAAAATGATGATAATTTTTCTTTTAGTTTTGAAATTAGAAGATTGTAACTGATATTTAAACTAAAATTACCTATTTTACTGGAATTAAATCTATACAAACCACAAGGTAGGATTTGATCAGTTATTAATATAGGTAAATTATTAAGACTTGAATTAGTCGCACTTACTAATTCAGAATATATTTCTGTATTTATTCCAAAAATAGTCCATTCTTCAGTAGTGTGGTTTGCAGTGATTACATCTTCAATACCAAAACAACCTACAGATAAGGGTTGGTAAATATTATAGACTTTAAAAGAAGCTTCTTTACAAATTTGATTGATATTAGCAATAAAAGTGATGTTTTCAGCAGAGCTACTAAATATAAAGTCCGGACTACTGAGGTAAATATCTTGTAGATTTTCATTAACTGTTATTGGATTCGATATTTTGAAATATTTACTGATTATGTGGGGTGTTGCTAGTTGTGATGGGAATAAAAAAGTCAAGATAATTAATGATAGTAAACCAATGATTACAATAGTTTTGAATAATAACTTTCGTTTTGCTAATATGTGGTAAAGTATTGCTTTCATTTTTACTCACTTCTATTTCAATTTAGTTTTTTTGAAAAAAAAAAATAAATATTTCAGCTTAGCTTAGAAGCTGAAATGTGATATAAACCTTTATTGTTCCCATTCCAAAGTATAAATTAGTAATATATTGCGTATCATAAGAATAGCTATCATAGTATTTAGTTATATATTGAGTTTCTCCAAATAATTTGTTTTCTTTCAATTTATATTGTAAGTAAACCTCTCCACTGTTCTCTATTACTTCTTGATTAAAGTCCATACACAATGACCAATCGCAATATAGATTATCGTAGTACGTATGACTTCCAGAAGCAATTTCCACTGGATATTCAAAATTTCCTCCTGACCAATCTTCATAGTTGGAATCTTGTGTTAATTCATCACCATAGTATTCAAAAAGTCGAAGATATTCTGGATATAAAGTAAGAGTATATGTTGCACCAGGTGGTAGATTTTGACAGTCTATTCGTGTGACAAAAATTCGTATCTTACGCATCGGGCGAACTGGTGAACTGGAATTGTAATTATTAGCAACTAATGTTACTGCTAACAAAGTCAAAATTAAGCCAAAGAATAAAATATTCTTAATATTTCTTTTCATTTCCTTTTCCTCTCAAAATATGGTTAAAATTTTAATAACCAATATTTTTCATAATCAATCTAATTCCTTTTTCAAGAATTTAGTAAATAATACATATACCACGAATCCTTTAAAAAAATTATTCTTTTTTACAAGGACTTATTAAAAAGATGCTATATATCATGAATGTATAATTTATTATCATTCTTTCCCAGATCTCCTAAACTTAACAAAAGATTTCTAGACCTTAAAGAAGAAGCGAGGGCCAAGCATTCTACGGTGTTTTATTTTTATTATTTAATAGAATTATACTAGCGTAGGCTAGATTTCTTGTATATTTGAAGAAGTGAGTGCGAGTATCTTCTACAAAAATTAATATACTAAAATAAAAATAGTAATTATCAACATTTCAAAGCTTAATAGTTTTTATTTTGGAGGGATGATTTGCTATGGAAAATATATATAGAATTAAGAAATTTTTTGTTTTTTTTGTAATAATAAATTGTCTGTTAACACCTTCAATTTTGAATTTCACTAAGCCAATAGATAATAGGAATAAATCTATTATTTCAGCTAGCTCTATAGACAATGGATGTGAAGAAATTTGTAGATTTTTTGAAGGATATCGAATTGAAGATTTTGTTGTTAGAAATAATTTTGTGTTTTTAGCTATTGGTTATGAAGGCTTTCTAATAATTGATATCTCAATAAAAGAAAATCCTGTGGTTGTTTATCAAGAGCTGATTAATGGAAATGCAAAAATGATTCTTTGTGAAGGAAATTATATTTATCTAACAGTTTTAGGTTATGAATACGATTCTCCTGAAAGTTATGTATTTGTTTATGAAATTAATAATCCAAATAATCCAGTAAAACTTTCCCAAACTAAAATATCATATTTATTTATCAATGAAATGATTTTTAACAATAATTACCTTTATCTTATAGGTGATAGCAAATTTTATGTAATTAATATAGAAAATCCTAACAATCCTTTAATTATATATGAATCATTAGATGGTGATTCAGATGATAGTAAAAAGGGATTAATCCTTGGAGATTATTTACTTCTTTATATTTATCCAAAAATAACTGTTTATAATATAAGCAATCCTTACCAACCTGTATACATAGATTACTCAATGCTTCAATATAATTCTACATATGGTCTCTTTCTTTATGATTTTTATTCCATAGAGCAATTCATTTATGGATCCTGTTATTGGGGATTAGTGGTGCTAAATGCAACAGATCCAACAAACATGACTTTAATCAATGTAATTGATAATGATTTAAAAGAATACAATGCTTACTCAAATATTCTTGTTGAAGATAATTACTTGTTTTATTCTGAATCTGGAAGAGGGGTAAGGATTTTCAATAAGAATAATATTACTCATCCAACATTTGCTGGTTTTTATAATGAAACAAGCTATGATGCTGATTATAGCTTAGATGTAGAATTAGGATATCTATTTATCGATTTTGGAAAACTACATATTGTAGATATTAGTGAAATTGAAAAACCTGAAGTTATTGGTTATATTGGAGATGAAGGATGGGCTTATAGTGTGGCAGTTAAAGATAATTTTGCCTATCTTGCAGATGGGAATGGGGGATTAAAAATAGTCACTCTTGAAAATTGGGAAAATCCAAAAATAATTGGAAGATATCCTGGTTTTGATTTTTATGATATTGAAATTGTGGATAATTATGCTTTTATATGCTGTAGAAATAATGGTTTTAAAATAATTGATGTTTCAGATAAAGCTAATCCAAAATTAGAAAAAGAATATACTTCATTCTACTATGATAAATTTAATATTAGTTTTTTTCGTGAAATATACATTCTCGACAATTATGCATTCATTGCTTGTGATACCTATGGTGTACTTATTTTAGATATATCTAATCCAAAATCTCTAGTAGTAATTGGGTTGTACAATGAAATTTGGTGTGCAAGTTGGGTTTATGCTGTTAATAATATAGTTTATACCAGTACTCATTTCAAGGATGTTGGTTTGTATGGTCCAATGCATATTATTGATATCGAAAATAAATCTGGACCTACAAAAATAAGTGAAATGAAATCAGAATCAGGTCCAATTAGCGATGTAGAAGTATCTGGAAAATATACTTTCTTTGCATGGGGTAGTACAATAAAAACTATGAATATGCAAAATAGTTTAAATCCAAGGAATATTAGTAGCACAAATACTACAAATTCTGTCAGCTATTCACTTTGTATTACTGGTAAATATGTTTTTGTTTGTGGACAATACTTGGAAATATTTGATATGCATAATCCCAAAGAAGCTATTAATATAACAACATATATTGATTGCAATTATTCAGGCAGATGGTTTGGGAATCCATCGAGTTCTAGAGGAACTTTGATGAATGAAGTAGAAGTAATAGATAATTATGCTATTGTAGCTTATGGTGCACATGGTTTTATGATACTCCAACTGCCAATAAGTACAACAGGAAAAATTGGCACAAGAACAATATTTTATTCAATATTATCTGTGTTAATAATTACGTTATTACATAATAAAAGAAAGAAAAAGTAAAATACTTACTTTTTCTTTTCTGATCGCAAAAATTGAATTCTATTACTCAATGCGGAAGCGAGGGCCGAGCATTCTACGGTATTTTTTATTATTTTATTTTGCCTAGTTTAGGCTAGGTTTTTTAAAATCTTGAAGAAGTAGAAATTTTAAAAAAATAGTAATGTTAGTGTGTTGGATTGGGAAAAATTTTTTATAGAATAATTGACTACCATAATTAATAGTTCTTTGAAAAGGAATTATTTATTTTCAGTGAAAGAGGTGTATTTATGAATAATTTAACTAAAAGAAATATATTGATTCTATTATCAATTTCGATAATATCTAGCATGTCTATCATACCAGCTTTATCTTCATATATTCCTGGATTATATGCTATTCAACTTGATAAAGATCAATCTATTACTAATGCTTCTGAAATTTTACAAGAGAAGATTTCTAATCTCAATATAATTGAATATGGGTCTTTTAAGCAAAGATTATTATCTCATCGAATCATTGAACCAATAATCTGGATTGGTCATGGAGATAAAGAAGGAATAAACACTATAAATGGAAAACTCACTTGGCAATATTTTTCTAAGGATTTGTTTTTTACACCTTCGAAAGATATAATACTTTCATGTTATTCAAGTGAAATTCTAAAGCAATCTTCATTAACTGACAAAAATGTTATTACATTCAATAATGAAATTGACTCTATATATGGCAGTTTGATTATCTCGTATTTGATTACAGGTAAAGATTCTTTAATTATGGATGCAGCACACCATTTTTGGTCAATATTAAAAGGAGATGTGGAATATCAACCATTACATGAACTAGATCCTGGTGTTGGCACTTCGGATCCAGAAATTTCTCAAATGATACAGGATATAGCAAATATTCCTACTTCTTATGCTCAAGCAAAGGGATTACAAAGTTATGTCATTTATAAAATGAGTGGTATTGAACTTGGTTTTCATTTAATGAGCTTGGTTATTCTTGTTATTGAATTAGTTTTAGCTTGCACTCTTGCTCCTTACCAATTTTCTTTTCTAGAAGCAGCATTAATTGATTTTTGGGTAATAGGTATAGTATCATTTTTAACTACAATTGCCTATTATGCAGGTGGACTTATGACTGAATCAGAGTGTATTGATGAAATGCTTTCAGGCTTTTCTCTAATAGGTGAATGCATATACAAAGCTTATCGCAGTGCTTCAATAATCGAGATGATTATTTTTATTAATCTCGTAATAGCTGCTGGTGTGATTACAGGAATTGAGTTATTCTGTGATACTTTAAGTGCTGTGCTGTAACAGCAATCCGAATAGCTGTATCAGTAGTTTTAATTGGTTTGTACATATATGACTTCATGTATGACTTTTTCGATGATGATTATCTGATAGGTTGATGTTTAAATTGATACAAAATAGCTTCTATGGAAGCATTTTGTATTTTTTTTAATTATACAATTTTATTTAGCTTTAAATATAAAAAAATAATCAATTTAAGGAATGTATCTAAAGAAGAGGAAATAGGAAAAATTTTGATGAAAATTTATTAGAAATACTTAAATAATTATTTTAGAGTTTTTTATTTCATTAGAAAAAGGAAATGGAGAAGTAAAAATTTTGAAGGACGAAAGAGAAAAAAATATTTCTGATTATTCAGTTTTCAAACAAATAAGATTTTTGGTTCATTCTCAACCTCAAAATAAATCCCTAATCAATCGTGCACGGATAATAATGCTCTTTTTTTCAAATGTTATTATAATTCCTCTTTCTATGTTTTCAGGTGGCTTTAATCCGATATATTTCTTCTTGAACGCCTTAAAGATCATACTAATTTTTTCAGTATTTTTTTCTTTTTTCTATTTAGTTATAGGTAATCTAGATTCTGCAAAGTTGTGGTTAAATAAATCCACTCGAAAAAAAGAAATTCTCGGTAGAATTCTTCATGTTGTGAAAGAGTCAATTATTTTGTTTGGAGTTTCTAGTGGTATTTTTGCTCTTTTCCATATTAGTGGTTTTCCTAAACAATTAGAGACATCCTTTATTGATGAAAATCCTACTTTAGCTTTTCCTTTGTCTTATTCCCCTACTCTTCTCGAATTATTTTTGCTTCTAGCAATTTTTGTTTCATTACTATTAACATTTTTTACTTTCTCTTATTGGCTTTATTCCAGATGTGCCCAATATACAGGTTATAATGAACAGAAAAAAATCTTGAAATTTAATTTGAAAAGAATATTAATCGGTTTTGCAATAAATGCCTTTATTTTCTCTACAATTTTAGCCTTCTTTTTTGATGAGTTCTTTATTGCAACTAAATTTCCTATGATATTGGCTAGATGGTCAAAGTATGAAACAATATTTTCTTCAAATGCTTATATAATTTTAGTTCTTGAATTAGTGATCATAGTTGTTCTTAATATCTTCTATATTATTGATGGTCTTATTGCAAACTGTCGTCGTCAAAATTTCTTAAATCTAGAACTAATAGATGTTTGTTCGGAGTTTTCTTAAAATCATATCTTTATCCATCTTGCTTTGGTATATTTATTCATAAAATGAATGTGTGGTCGGTGTTTTCTACGTCTTATTATGATTTTGTTTTCTTTTGTTTTTCTTTTACCTAGTTTAGACTAGGAAAATTTTTTTATCTGTTCAATTAAATATAATTCTAATGGTTAATTCCTAGAAAAGGATTAATAGGATTGATATATATTGAATATCGTTTATTTTTCTTTAATAATTTCAATATTCAACATGTACTTCATTTTATTTTTAGTATTATTTTTAAACAAGAACAACAAACATCAACAAGAAAATCCTGAACAAAATCATCTAGATTTAAATGAATTTAATGAAGATCTTGAAAAGCTAAAATAATTTATCACTATTTGTTTTTTATAAACAATTTCTGCTTGTATATTTAATTTCTCTTTACCACCAAAGCGTGTCCTTCCCGAAATGGACTTCTAGACCTTACAGCAGAAGTGAGGGCTGAACATTCTATGGTTTTTTGTCGAAATTTTTTTATTTGTTGAAAAAATATAATAAATAATTTCTTGTCTAAGAAAATGAGGTTAATAGGAGGTAAAGGTTATTAGAAAGAAAATTAGTCTTAATTTAATTTTATTATTTTTTTTAACCACATTAATTTTTAATTCTCAAATTTTCAATGTTAGAGTTCAAAGTAAAATATCAGAATCAGATTTTTTTAATCAAGATAATTTACCTAAGTATATATTCGAAGTTATGGGAAGATATGATGAAGGAGGATCAGTACTATTTACTCACATATCTGATGAAGTAGCTTTCTTAGCAACTTCTGATGGGTTAGAAATTATTGATGTAAGCAATAAAACAAACCCCCAATTAATTAGTGAATATCCACTTGCAGATACTACTAGAAGTGTTTTTGTACAAGGAGATTTTGCTTATCTAGCAAGAAATACAGTAGGTGTCGAAGTAGTAAATATCTCTGATTTATCTAATCCAGAAAAAGCTGATTATTTTTGTGATGATAGTGCTTATAATATTGATGTTTTTGTTGCAGGGGACTATGCTTATGTTGCAGAAGGAGATAAAGGTCTTGAAATTCTTGATAAAACGGATCCAGAAAATCTTGTTCAAGAAGGTCAATATGATGATTCCACTGGCACCTCTCTAAGTGTCCATGTTGTAGGTAATTATGCTTTTGTAGCCGATTATGATGATGGCTTAGAGATTATTGATGTATCAAATCCAAGCTCACCAAATAGAATTGGTCATTTTAATGATGGAATGAAAGCTGAAGATGTGGTTATTGTAGGTGATTATGCATTCGTAGCAGACTCAAATACTGGTCTAAAGATAATTAATATTACAGATTTAACATCCCCAAATAAAGTTGATCAATATGATTGTACTGTAGCAGAAAGTGTTTTTGTGTACAATAATTTTGCATTAGTAGGTAGAGATTTTTTTGAAGTAGATATTTTAGATGTTTCTGATCCAGAAAAGGTAACTTATATAGACCATAAATCTGTTTCTGGCTCTGTGAATGAAATTACTGTATTAAATGGCTACGCTTATTTTTCAGCTGCTAGTAGTGGATTAGTTATCGCAAAAGTTGGTTATGATGCAGATGGGGACGATTTAACATATTATGAAGAAACAAGTGTTTATTTCACAGATCCGAATGATAACGATAGTGACAACGATCTATTGAATGATTGGGATGAAATCTTTACTTATAATACAGATCCAAATGATTCTGATTCTGACAATGATGATGTTTCTGATTATGAAGAAATCATTGCTGGTACAGATCCCCTTGATCCTGAAGATTTTCCAATTACTACAACTCCACCAAGTACCACAACTAGTCCAACAGAAGAAGCATCTATTAATCAAAGTATTTTAGGTTTAAGTATACTCTTCTTATTTGGTGTTTCATTTGCTGCTTTTATAAAGAAAAAAAAGTAATCATTTACTTCTTTTCTACTTTTTATTTTATTCTTTTATTAGAATCTTTTAATTTTGCAGAAGCGAGGGCCGAAACATTCTACGGTTTTTTTATTATTTTATAATATGACAAAGGAATATTAATTAATTAAAACAGATTTTCTAGTTTATGAATTATAGAGGTAAAAAAAGAATCAAAAAACTCAAAGGAGCGAATATGGATATCGATTTAGTAACTGAAAAATCTGACATTCCATGGAAACAAGATTTATGTCCTCGGAATAGAAAAGAAAGTACTAATGAACACAAGTGTGCTGTAAAAAACATCTCAATTTGTCCTTACTTTTGTGGGATTGAATATTTGGATAATGTGCTTTGTAGCTATCCTCATAAAAATCCGAAGAGTAAATAGAAAATGGAATAATGACAATCAAGTAGAAGCGTGTGACCAAGCATTTATTTATTGTTATGCTAGTAAAATTTTATTCAGATGACAAAAGATAAGAATCATTTGAAAAAAGTTTATTGTTTTAGTCTTATAATTCTTCGATAGTTTCTTTAAATAACACATTTCTCTTCCGTAAATATTCAATAACTTGGTGATAAACTTCTGAGTGTTTTCCTAGTAGTTCTGGTGGAATGATCCCTGTTTCTTTGAATTTTCCTTCTAGAATAACTCGAGCAACAGCTGTACAAGTATATCCTGTTGTTCTTGCTATAGATAATATATGCTTCTTACTATCGTACTTATCAAATATATCATAGGTATACCGTAGTTTCTTGTCATCTTTCATTCCTTCAATAATTATTTTCATAATAGTAAAATCTTCATCTCCTTTCTCGAACATCCAATGATCAGCAAGAAGCCTAGCTGTAAACTCTATTGGTTTGATCTTTTTTCCTTTTATATCAATCTCCTCTATGTTGAGGAATCCTGCACCTATTAGCATTTTCATCTTTTCAATATGCTCAGGATATCTCAGTGTTTTTTCTTTCATGAACGGGATATCCATTGTTTTGATGAGTGTTCTTAACCCATCGGTATTAATGGTAATCAGAGCTCCTACTTCTGGAAAATTGATCAATTCATGTTCAGATAAAGCTGGTTTCACAACTAACTTACTATTCTCAATATATCTAACCTCTTGGATGTATTCCTCCAACACTTCAATGGGTGGATAAGGTGATTTATAATCAAAAAGCCACTTCCTCTCAACTGGCAATCCCCCAACATAACATAGGAAACTTTCTATTTTATCTAAGATTGAATCCACATAACCAAGTATGATATTACTTGAACCAGGAGCTACTCCACAGTCAACAACAGCAGTAACTCCTTTCTCCTTTGCTAATGCATCTAAGCTTAACGCATCTTCCTCGAAATATGAGATATCTACTACATTCTTTCCCGATTCAATTACTGCTTTAAGAACCTTATAACCTATAAAATAGGGAAGAGCTTCAACTACTAAATCAAAATCCTTCACAATATCTTTGATATTATTGGGTTCGGATAAATCGGCACATATTCCATTAAGATTATACTCCTGTACCAGTTTATCTAAAACTTCTTGATTAATATCTACGATTGTAACCTCAATAGCGGGATCTTCTGCTAGATCTCTCGCAATCACATTTCCTATATATCCTGCTCCTAAAACAACAACTTTCATATCCAAACCTCTAGAGATATAGAATAATAGATGTGGATGTTGTTAATAGATTTTCAGTCGATAAGTGACCCTGAATATTTTAATTTAATCTTTTGTAGTTGATGCTGCCCTTAGAGAAGAAATGAGGACTTAAGCATAAAAATTCTTATTGTGAAACTTAATTATCAATTGGTTGGTAGATGTTAAGTAACTCACTACATAAAATTAAGTAAACGCTGGTATACTGAATAAGATTATTAGTGCTATTGATACTAGAATCATTAGTGTGATTAATGTAATTGTTAGTTTCTTGTTTTGCTTACTGGTAATTTCTTGAGGTCGAGGTGCTTGCATTAGATATAATGAAATCCAAACACAGATGCTAAAGTAAGCAGAATGCCATAGTAGAAATCCCCAGCCCCAATCACCGTACATTCTTGATACATTTACATTCATAAAAGCATCAACTATTGCATTAAGACCGGTTTGAATAGCCGGGAAACCTGTTTGTAATTGTTCTACTACACCAACCCACATTTCATACATATGGAAGAATAATCCATAGCTGCAATAGATAATACACCATGCTAGGATAATTATGGTTGATGTTCTTAGCATTCGAAATTGTTCCTTTAGTTCTGGTTCTTTGATTTTGAACACTTGACGTAATTGTATGATTGCTAGAGGGAGTATCGATAGGAATCCAATTAACCACAACGTTTCCTCAATTGCACCTAATAACTCAAACTTGGTAATGACTGCTGCAGTAGCTGGGAATTGAGCTAGAAAAATACAAATAATTAAGATATAAGGACTTTTAGTTTTAATGAACTTCATGAATTTGTTTACATTCTCATCATCGTTTGCTGGTAAATAGGTGTTAAATTGTAACATCGAAAAAGCAATTAATCCGCTAAATGAAAGCTCTGCAAAAATGGCAAATAATCGTATCAAGAGAGAGCTATTAGCTACTGTATCAAACCAGGCACGTTGAGGGTAATAAATCGACACAAAAATAGAACGATACAATCCAACCACTGTAAAAATTGTTCCCATTATTAACATCCATTTCTGATATCGAGTTGTTTTTTCTTCCTTAGATTTCATTGTTAGTCTGATAATAATTGCACTAACCACCAAATTTGCGACATTAATACTTACCATTACAGCCCACCAAGGCCATGCCCATAAAGTACTAGAATCACTCATTCTTTACCAGCTCTGAACATCTTTATCTTTCATATTTTTCTAAAAATATAGACAACAACAATATGACTCCAACCTTTTAATCTTACCGCTGAAGTGAGGTCTTCCTGCAATGGACTTCAAACTTTAAAGAAGAAGTATGTGCATAGTATCAATATTGGTTAATTCAATCGATTTATGACATCTTGACCAAAATCAGCTTTTGTAATCACTTAATACTTATATAAAAATAATAGTTAGTATTCTTGGTTAATAAAATGAAAGCTTCAGATCTTTTCGTAAAGGCTTTAGAAAATGAAGGAGTGGAATATATTTTTGGTATTCCTGGTGAAGAGAATCTAGATTTACTCGAGTCAATCAGAACATCTTCCATCAAATTGATTCTCACAAGACACGAACAAGCTGCTGGATTTATAGCAGCAACTTATGGGAGGTTTACCGGTAAAGCAGGTGTCTGTTTATCAACACTAGGTCCAGGAGCAACAAATCTTGTAACAGCAGCTGCATATGCTCAATTGGGTGGGATGCCCTTAGTTATGATTACTGGACAAAAACCAATAAAAAAAAGCAAACAAGGAAGATTTCAAATCGTTGATACTATCAATATGATGAAACCTTTAACTTATTTCAGTAAACAAATTGTAAATGGTAATGCAATCCCTTCAATAATTAGGGAAGCATTCCGATTAGCTGAAGAAGAAAGACCTGGAGCAGTTCATTTAGAATTACCTGAAGATATAGCTAGGGAAGAAACCACTTCTCCTATTTTTGAAAAACATGATATTAAACGACCAACTGCTGATGAAAAGGCTATTAATTCTGCTATCAAAATGATTGAACTAGCTAAGCACCCCTTATTATTAATCGGTGCAGGAGCCAATAGGAAAAGAGTACAAAACGCTTTAGAGGAATTAATTAATTTAACAGGAATACCGTTTTTCAATACTCAAATGGCTAAAGGAGCAGTAGATGAAAGACACTCTCTTTTCTTAGGCACAGCAGCTTTATCAGATAATGATTATCTTCATTGTGCAATTCGCAAAGCTGATGTAATTATCAATATTGGTCATGATATTATTGAAAAACCTCCTTTCTTCATGCATCATGGTGAGACAAAAGTTATTCACATAAATTTCTTCAAAGCTCACATAGATGATGTCTATTTTCCTCAAATTGAAGTAATTGGAGATATCGCTAATTCCGTTTCGAAGATAACGCAGAAAATCACTATTAGTAAAAAGTGGAATTTTGAGTATTTCAAAAAAGTAAAGAAAGAAGTCGATAACCACACCCAACAAGGATCAGACTGTAATGATTTTCCTGTTAAACCACAGAGATTAGTAGCTGATGTTAGAAAAGCTGTTCCTGAAGATGGAATTATTACATTAGATAATGGAATATACAAGATATGGTTTTCAAGAAATTATTTTGCTTATAATCCAAATTCTATCATCCTTGATAATGCTTTAGCATCTATGGGTGCAGGTTTACCATCCGGTATAGCTGCTAAGATTGTCTATCCAAAAAAGAGCGTTCTAGCTATCTGTGGAGATGGGGGATTTCTAATGAATTCCCAAGAATTAGAAACAGCTGTTAGATTAAATCTTGATTTAACTATTCTAATTATCAATGATGGTGGTTTTGGTATGATAAAATGGAAGCAAAAAATCATGAAGTTTGAGGATTGGGGGTTGGATTTCACAAATCCAGATTTCGTAAAATATGCAGAAAGTTATGGTGCAAAAGGTTATAGACTTTCTAAGACTGAAGATTTATTACCACTTTTACAAAAATGTTTGAACTCAAAAGGAGTACATGTTATCGATCTGCCTATTGATTATTCTGAAAACGTCAAAGTTCTTATTGATGAGTTGTTTAAATTGGTTTGTATAATAGATCCCTCGATAGATCCAACAAAAGAGCTTGAATTCAAGTATCATTTATAATAACTTAATTTGTAAAAGCCGTACAAATATATAGCACTACATTCAAAGTAGTTACTGTATTGTGAAGGTGAAGATGCTGGTTATTATCTCAATAAATCCCACTACTGGTGAGAAAGTAAAGGAATATAAAGAATTTACCCGAGAAGAGGTTTCTGAAATATTAAAGAAATCTAATGCAGAATTCAAAAAATGGAGAAAAGTTGCTATTAGTGAAAGAAAGAAATTAATGTTAAAAGCGGCTAAAATTTTAAGAGAAAATAAAGATGCATATGCAAAAATGCTCACTGTCGAAATGGGGAAAATCTTTAGGGATGCTGTTGCTGAAGTTGAAAAATGTGCTTGGGTATGTGAATATTATGCTGAAAATGCTGAAGCATTTCTACAACCTGAAGTAGTTAAAACGGAAGCAACAAAGAGTTTTGTAGTTTTTCAACCTATAGGAGTTATTCTTGCAGTTATGCCATGGAATTTTCCTTATTGGCAAGTATTCAGATTTGCTGCACCAGCTCTTATGGCTGGTAATGTCGGTATTTTAAAACATGCTTCTAATGTTCCTGGTTCTGCTTTAATTATTGAAGAAGTTTTTAGAAAAGCAGGTTTTCCTGAATATGCATTTAAAACATTACTTATTGGTAGCAAACAAGTTGCAGCAGTAATTGAAAATGATGTTGTAAAAGCTGTTACTTTAACTGGCAGTACTCCCGCAGGTAAAGCAGTGGCATCTAAAGCAGGTGAAATGCTCAAAAAAACCGTTCTAGAATTAGGTGGTAGTGACCCTTATATTATTCTTGAGGATGCAGATAATGAAGAAGCTGTTATGACTTGTGTAAATAGCAGATTAATTAATGCTGGACAAAGTTGTATAGCAGCAAAAAGATTTATTGTTGTAGAAGCAAAGAAAGAAGATTTTGTAAAAGGATTTGTAGAATACATGGGATCAATGAAAATGGGTGATCCATTCGACCCTTCAACAAATGTTGGTCCTCAAGCTAGACATGATTTAAGGGATGAGCTTCACAAACAAGTTCAAAAAAGTATTGAAATGGGTGCTGAGCTACTTCTTGGTGGTTTTATTCCTGAAGTTCCTGGAGCTTTTTATCCTCCAACAATACTTACTAACCTAAAGAAGGGTATGCCGGCATATGATGAGGAACTTTTTGGTCCAGTTGCAAGTATCATTATAGCAAAAGATGAGGAGGAAGCTATCTCCATTGCGAATGATTCAACTTTTGGTTTAGGATCAGCTGTTTTTACCGAAGATATTGCTAGAGGGGAAAGAATAGCTGTAGAGGAAATTGAAGCAGGAAGTTGTTTTATCAATACGTACGTTAGATCAGATCCTAGATTGCCTTTTGGAGGAATTAAACAAAGTGGCTATGGTAGGGAATTGTCTCAGTATGGCATCAAGGAATTTGTTAATATCAAAACAATCTATATAAAATGAATAACTAAGTAACAAGAAAACATACGGTTCTATTATTTTTTAAGGAAATTTTACAATTACTTCTAATCGCTTTAGCGAATCTTTACTGAACTGGACTTCTAGCCCTTGCAGAAGAAGTGAGTGCTGAGAATTCTTCTTTTTAATCTTAGATTTTTAAAAAAAAAGAAAAAGTAGTAAAATTACTACTTTCGTTTTCTTCTAATAATCAGTATGATGGGGGAAATGATAAGAAAACCAATAACTGAAATGATTAGACCATAACCAGCTGTTGGGGAAGTTATTGGTGTTGTTGTATTTGTTGGACTTTCTGTTGGGGTAGGAGTTGGACTTGGTGTAGGAGTGGGTGTTGGTGTAGGAGTTATTGGAGGAATATAATTAGTGGTACAAGTAAATGTTTGACTCGAATAACTATTATAATTTACTGAATCTTCTACATCACTTGCTAAATTAATTAACGTGAATCTGAAAATTGAGAAGCTTAATATCTCCAATTCCACGTCTATTGTTCCGTAAATTTCTGAATAGGAATAAGTATAAACTCCTGGAATGCAATCGGTGGAACATACAGGATCTGTATCTGGTGTTATAGTTGAGCTTCTTCTTGTATCAATATCAAAAGTATCGGTAGTATCATAGTCTATAAATCCATAGTAACCATTATCGTCTAAAGTCATTGCTGCTCCCGAATAAACATATGAAAGATAGAATAATTGGTAGATTATTGGGTAAATATGAATAGCCAGTATAAAGTTTAGACTTAGTAACCATCCTGGAATAACCACTCCAGGGAATAAGTAATCTATGTATTCTAATAGATTGATATCAAAAACATCGATTGTTATCCCCTCATCGATATAGATAATATTACCAAAAGTATCTGGTATTGTACCATTTGTCCAGATTGGTGAATCCCAGAGATAGACTGTTTTACTCATAATAGTTATCGATGAGCCATCTCCATCAACATCGATTGGTGTGGGTACTGGTAAATCTGTTATTGAAAAAAAGTATTCCGTTAAGTCATTTTTATCAATCCAATGTATGATACATCCAAGTATTGGTTGAGCACCTATACTAACATCCGCATTATTTGAGATTAAATCCATATAAAGCTTAAATGGATCGAGTGTGGTAATTTCTTCTATGGAATAGGAATCTAACAATACTTCATGTTCAATTTCAATATAAATATTGAATGCAAAGAAGAGAGTAAAATTAACATAGATATTCGCTCCATTATAAATCCAACTTTTAGCTGCAACATGTGAAAGAAGTATTTGTTGAGTTAAATCTAGGATATGGCTTTCTTTTTCTCCTGGTAGTGTTGGTTCTCCCTCATGTTTCAGAATTATATTATAGGCGTATCTTGAGGAAACACTATTTTCTGTATCAGTACCTAATATCACTCCTTCTTTGAAAGTTATATCGTACCAAAGTTCTATGGATTTTTCTTCTCCAATAGTAAATCCACCAAATTCACTTTCATCAAATAGCACTCGCCAATAAATTTCCATAGGATATCCTTGATAAACTCCATATTCCTTTTGTGTTGAAATATAGTAATTTTCTCCTCCCGATTTGAACCAAATGGTTATTTGTATTTCATAAAACCGATCAACATCGTCAGGAAATTCTTCTGCTGATAATGTTGCTATCAAAGTCATAGCTTTGTTGGTTTTCCATTCTTCATTTGTTCGTAAAGAAATTCCCATTTTGCTTTCCTTATTAGTATAAATTGGTGGTAACACTAGATCAAAAATACCTCCAACAGGTACTGCTCTAGCATTTACATATGTTATTCCATATATGCTTAACAATCCTTCAGAAATATCATCTGGTGGTATTTCCACTCCTTCAGTTACCTCAATATGATAGTAGAGAGTCATAGAAACTTCTTCATTGTCAGCTAAAGGACCAAAATCTCCTTCATTTAATGCTATCCCAAAAATAGTATACTCATATGCTCCAATGGTATCTATTTCAGGAACCTCTCTGATAGTCGAATTCCAAAAACCACCAGACCAAACTAAACTGAGATCAAAAAATATATCATAAATCCTATAAACACTTGTTCCAAAAGCGAGAAGTTGCACTGTTACATTAACACTATATTCGTTATAAGCAGTAAATTCTTGTTCAGATTCAATTCTTACCAGAAATTCTGTCCCTCGAGTAGTCACTAAATAATCATCATGTTTTTCTTGTATATCGAATAAATTGTCCTTTGTTAAAGGTGTTACTAGACTATTTACAGTTGGAAAATCTCTGTTAGGAAATATCTGACAAGTAAGGATTGATAACGTTACTATTATCACTAATCCCATACTTTTCATTATTTTTCTATTCATCACCATCAACTCCTTTTCAAAGTGAAAGAATCAGTTAGTATTTCTCTTCCTTCCTATTATTTCTTCCGACGAAAAAAAATCGTGTAATTTTCATTCCGAAATGGACTTCTAGCCCTTACAGAAGAAGCGAGGGCCAAGTATTCTACGGTATTATTTTTCATTATTTTTTGTGAAGTTTGCCTAGTCTACACTAGGTTTTTTTAAAAACTATATTGTAGGTAAATCCCTTATTCTTTTTATAAAAAAAGATAGGAATATTAATTATCCCTAGTAAAATAATGCATGGTGAGAAATAATCGATGGTTTTGAAAGGAAATAAAACTTGGTCTCTGAATCAACAAAGTAGCTATTGGAAATCTCGACTCTTATATGGAAGAATTGTATTAAATATCATTTGTCTAATAATGGCATTTTCTCTCTCTATAATAATAGGAGGAGGAAATATTTTTTATTATTTTCTTGATATTCTAAAAATAGTTGATGAAAATGATAATGAACTCTATCCTGCAATCAATTATCGCTAAAATACCAAATTGGACTGATGCAAAGGAACTAATCATCGAAGAAATTTCTGGGCTTACTAATCAGAACTATCGAGTCACTGTAGATAGAGATCGATTTGTTTTACGTATTAGTGGAAAAAACACTGAGAAACTTGGCATCAATCGTGAACATGAATTCGAAGTTTTAAGAGCAGTATCTGATGCAGGAATTGGACCAAAGATTGTTTGTTTTATTAAACCTGAGGGACATCTGGTTACCCAATGGATTGAAGGACGACATTGGACAGCTGAAGAGTACCGCAAACCAGAGAACATACGTTTGATGGTTGAAACAATAAAGCGTTTACACGCTTTGGATTCTATTGAAGCGAATTTTTCACCTTTCAGTCGTGTTGAATCCTTTGCTCGAACAATACAAGAATTCGGAATACAACTGCCGCAGGACTTCAACGGTTTTTTAAAAACAATGCACTCAATCAAGGTAGATCAATCTCGAGATTTATCTGGATGGTTGCGATTTTGTCACAACGATTTGGCTGCGGTGAATTATCTTTACTCTGATAATGAAGAGAAAATCATTATCATTGACTGGGAGTTTGCAGGAATGGGTGATGTCTACTTTGACTTAGCAACACTTGTATATACTCATGATACCATTGGCCCTATTTCACATGAATTAGAGGAGTATCTGCTGAATTGCTACTTCGAAAAGGTCGATGATGAATCCCGGATTCGTTTAGCTGGGATGAAATTTATGTTGATGCTTTTCTCAGCTATGTGGGGACTCTTGCAACACGGAATGCAAAAAGCTGGTCTGGTCGAAGAGGTCGAAGGATTTGATTATTATGATTTTGCCCAGTATCTCTTTAATAATGATGTTAAGGCACGCCAAGCTGATTATTTAGCATTGAAGGGTTGAATATCTATGAACTATGGGCGTATTCATTTATTTGAAAAAATACTATCATTAGCTGTCATTGCCTCCGAAGAACCTGAATGAAAGATTAAATGTTAGTTTGAAAGGCGAGCGGTGTATGCGTCGAATCTTCGGACGAAATGCTCAGCCAACTCGTACTTACCACCTAAGCGTGTTCCAACCGAACTAAGCTGCATAAATTTACAAATTTTGTCAATAATTATCCAAGATTAATAATAATGCTTTAAAAAACCAAGAAGATACTATTACAGTCCATTAACGAAAATCAATTTACGGGATGGAGTAAAAATTGCTTCAGAAGAGATTAACAACCTTTAAGATAATATTACTTTTAATAGTTTCATTTTCAGCTAGTTTTGTTCCAGCAATCTATTCAATAGCTGATAATACCTTTACTTTTACCAAACTGGCTGAATTTGCCACTAATGGAAGAGCCTTTGATGTACAAATACAAGATGGTATTGCTTTTGTAGCTGATCTCGAAACCGGTTTACATATTATCAATGTTTCAAATCCCGAAGTACCAGAGCTTGTTTTTCATTATAATATGGAGCGCTCTCATAAAGTGTTTTTAACTGAAGAGATTGCTTATGTTACCAATGGCGAATATGGTTTTGAAATCATCGATATTACTAATTTATCAAATCCAGTTCAACTCTCTAGATATCACATTGGTCAATTCATGAATACCTTTGATATAGAAAATGAATTAGCTTTTATTGGCGCGGATGGATTACTAATATTAAATGTTACCAATCCGCTCATTCCTAGCAAAATATCTCAGTATAACGAAAGTGGTGGAATAAGCAGTGTTTTTGTGGAAAATGATTTGGCTTACCTAGGTACATTTGTAGAAGGAATATATTCAGGGTTTACCATACTAAATATTTCGGACAAAACGAACCCAGTGCAAATTGGACAATACAACACCACTTATTATGTTTCAGGAATACAAGTGTTAAATGACATAGCCTTGGTAGCTATCTGGGAAGATGGATTGCTCCTTTTTAATGTCAGTAATCCTACTAATCCAACTTTACTTTCATCTTACTTTGATGGTGGCATGGCAGAAAAAGCTCATTTTGTTGATAAATATGCTTACGTTGCAGATTATAGTAACGGTTTGGAGATCTTAAATATCGAGGATCCTCGTTCACCTATTGAGGTGGGTCAATTCTTTGATGGAGGAGGAGCTTACGCTATAGCTATAAAAGATGATTTGGTTTTTGTTGCTGATAACACTGAAGGGCTAGAAATCGTAAGGATATCAGGATTTTCCCCAACACAAGAAACAAGTAGTATTAGTATTTCGTTAGCAGTCCCCTTGATGCTGCTTTTTATTACTATCTTTTCAATCAAAAAGAAGAAATAAAAGCTTACCTTATATCTTGATCAATTAATCAAAATTACAAATTTAGTTTGTATTCTTTTTTACAAAGTTAAAATATTACCAACTCTCTATTGTGGTGTATTTGTGACCTTTTATTATGCTTTTCAGAACTTATTTCTAGATCTTTAAGAAGAAGTGATCACATACTCTTCTTTTTTCTAATTTTTGATTTCTTGAAATTAATTTATTGTTTTGTTTTCCTTTTTTTATTACTATTGGGATTGATGCATTGGTTGGAAATTGCATGATTTTAGCTTAAATTATTTGTTTAATTTTCACCAAGAGTAAAAATAAGCTTTATAATAGAAATTGGAATTCATTTTTCTTAAAATATATATAGGATAATTATCATGCCTAACGATACTAATAATTTAATTGATTGTTATACTATTGAAGATAACAATTATTTCTATAAATATGGAATTCTTTCGATAAAATATTTAGAAACCATGAAAGAGGATGTTGCTAAATTAAAACGAGAGAAAAAATTGAGTGATTACGAAAATTTTCAAAGATCCATGCAAAGAAGAGATATGGAAAAACCATCTGATTTCCCAGAAGCTAAGTATTTAATTATAGTAGCTAGAGCTAGAAAACTAGCATTTATTAATTTTCACTATAATGATAAGAAGTACGAAATTACGGTACCACCAGATTTTCATGATGATGGGGTAACTAATGAGGATGTCGAAAAATTACTACAAAAACACGTTATTAAAAAACCCGGATACAAGCTTGTCGAAACAGAAAAAATACATTTAAAATTGGCTGCAGTTCGTAGTGGTTTAGCAAAATATGGTCGAAATAATATCAGTTATGTTGATGGAATGGGAAGTTTTCTAACATTATCTGCTTATTATACTGACTATGATTTTCAAGAAGAAACCATCCATGAACTTAGTATGATGGATAGATGCAAAAACTGTACTATTTGTATAAATAACTGCCCTACAAAAGCAATTAGCAAAGATCGTTTTGTAATTGATGCTGGAAAATGTATCACAATGTACAATGAACATCCAGGTGAATTTCCAAGTTGGTTAGATAAACACTTTCATAATGCAATTGAAGGATGTTTACATTGTCAACGTCATTGCCCAGCAAATAGGGAGGTAATCAAAAACACTGTAAAACTTGAAGATATTACAGAAGCTGAAACAAAAGTTCTTCTTGATAACCTTGATAATCCTGAATTATTAAACTCATTAATTAAAAAGCTGAAAATGTTTACGCTTGAAAATGCTAGCGAAGAATTACCAATTGTAAGGAGAAATTTAGAAGTTTTAATTAGATGATTTTTCACTTGATTTATTTTAATGCCCATACCTAAATTAGCTATTAATTCATAAAGAAGAAGTGGGTGCAGTGACTCTACATTTTTTTTCTTGCTAAGCTGAGATTAAATTAGGTATAATTACAAATGTGAGTTATCTGAGAATTATTCAAGAAAATCTTTTATTATTTTAACTAAAATTGGCATATCCCTCTCAGGTTTACCTTGCATAGGGCTTTCTATAGCTTCCTTTTTCCATCTTCGATGAAGGTGATGTGGTTTTGTTTTTATATTCCATCGATCATCATAGTTGTCGTATCTAATAAAATCATATGGTTTTTGAGTGAATTGAATATGATAGGAATATTCGTTGAAATCATTATATTGAATAAATAAGGTGAAACCCATCTTGAAGTGAATTGTTAGCATGAGTTTTAAATCATCAAATTTAGTATCAATTATCTCTTCGAGAAATTCGTTTAAAATTAATTTTCTAGCAACATTGATTTTTCCCCATGCTGAGATACTTTATCCCTCCAAAATCACTTGATGTCACTTAAAAGCGATTGTAATTTCTCTTCTTCTAGCAATAATTGCTTCAATGCAATAGCGTCACTTTCGGCATTTTCATGTCTGCCGTTTTTTGCTTTTTGTAAGAACTGCTGAGCAGAAGTTTCATTCCATCTGGTAAGTATCTCTTCAATTAATATTTGTATTCGCCTTAGCTTGTAGGTTATTAATTCTTCAGCTACTTCTTTTTTCAAATTTACATCCATTTTACTCACTTGTACTTTTGGTTTATCTTTATATATACTATTCTTAAATTAGTTTTATTTAGTTTTCATAATGGTGATAATTACGTGGGTCGTGAAACGAAGGTTCTGATACAAGATCAGATTGAAAGACGAGTAGTGTACGCGTTGAGTCTTCAGGCGAAATGCTCAGCCGGCTTGTACTTACCACCTCAGCGTGTCCTTCCCGACCTGGACTTCTAGATCTTCAAGAAGAAGTGAGTGACAAGGATTAATTAATAATATGAGAAAATATTTTTTTAATAAATATAATGTATGAAAATTTCCAAGAAAGTAGATAGATTAAGAAGATATAAAAATATTGAAGAGTTTTTTAAGCTGAAAGAATAATAATATACATGGGTATAGAAATGACAATCAAAGTAAAAGATATGACTGCTGAAGAATTACAAAAACTCATAGCAGAAACAGTCAATAGTGTAGTGGAAGATTTAATGGAAGATATTCTGGGATTATCAAGTGAAAGTTATTTGAAATCTATAGAAGAAGCAAGAAACAATTACAAAGATGGAAAAACAACTAGTCTTGAGGATTTACCTTGACATTTGAAATTGTTTTCACAAGAAGAGCTGTCAAGGATTTAGAAAAACTTGAACAAAAGATAAGGGAAAGAATAATTCAAGTTCTAAGAGAATACAAAGAAGATCCCCTTATTCATGCAAATAAATTAACTAATCCAAAACTAGGTTCCTTTAGATTTAAAATTGGTGACTATAGAGTAATTTTTGATTTAGATGATAAAACGATTGTTATTTTACGAATTGGACATCGAAAATCTATTTATAAATAATTAACACTCTAAACATATCTTTCCCGAACCGGACTTCTAGACCTTAAAGAAGAAGCAAGTATAAGAATCTTCTATTTTTTGTTTTTATAATTAGTTGATTAGTGATAAACTTTCTTTTAATAAGAGAAAATGTTTTTGATTTGAAATTGGTCTACCAATGATTGCATCTCAGCATCTGATGGGCACTCAGAGAATTGTTTTGCGGCTTCTAATATGATTGGTAATAGCGTTATGTCGCCTGCAGTTATCACGAAACTGTTTTGAAGACCTAATGCCCAATGAATGGCTTTCTCAATAGCATCTTTGTTCTCTAATGGTTGGTAAAAATAAGTGTTGTGCGTTTTTGATTCACTCTCCCATGGTCGACGAGCAATGGATTTAATTGTTTGAAAGGCAATATTTCGTTGATGGCATAAATTGATTAATTCTTGAAAACTTTCTTTGTATTTGATTTCTTGCATCTGGGAAAAGTTGTAAGGTAACATAACTGAGTCAAAATCAAATCGTTTTAAACTCTGATTATGCATTATTGCTGATTTACCTCCATGAGCAGTGACTCCCAGAAATCGTACCAATCCCTCTTCTCGTGCTTCAATAAAAGCTTCCAAAGTTCCTCCTGGACCCATTGCTTTTTCCCATCCCTGAGGATTAGTTAATCCATGCATTTGCCATAAATCGATGTACTCAACATTTAAAGCTTCAAGTGAATCAGAGAGATTCTTCTTTGCACCTTTATAAGACCGGCTTCTTGTTTTTGTTGCTATAAAAAAGTCTTCTCTATGATTGGTCATCCATGATCCGATCAATTTTTCAGATTTTCCATACATTGGTGCAGTATCAATATGATTAATACCATATTCTAATAATACTTCAAGAACATCATTTGCTTCTTTCTGAGTTACATTACTTAAAGCATAACCACCGAAAATTATCCTGGAACTCTTATGTTTTGTCCGACCAAATAGACTTTTTGCGATCATTTTTCTACTCCACTCTTATGCTTCTGTATATGATATAATTAGATAGTTGTTGTTTTGATTAAGAATAGTGTTTTTTTCTAGACCTTGCAGAAGAAGCGAGGACCGAGCATTCCACGGTTTTTTTATTTTGATTGATTTTTGCCTAGCTTAGGCTAGGTTTCCTGAACATTTGAAGAAGTGTGAGTCCTGAGCATCATTTTTCTGAGATAATTATTTCAATTTGTGCTAGACTTGTAAGTTAAATCTTGCAGAGATAAAATTGCTGGATAATTACACAAAACAATGTTTCTCATTTTTCCAGTATTGCACTAATAAGCTCCAGGGGCATTTTACCTTCTTCTGCAGCTTTTTCAAATGATGCAGCTATCTTTGGACTTATCTCAAGGGTTTTTTTCAAATAGTAAATGGCTTGCTCAATTTTGCCTAGTTCTAAATAAGCAAAACCGATCCCCGTCCAACTATCGAGATATCTTGCTTCTTCCTTATCTTGAATAAATTTACCTGCTTTCTCAAGGATTAGTAGTTTTTCTTCTTCTTCTTTTGCATCTTTTAGTTCAGAATAATATCCCCGAAAAACTTGTTGGTTTTTAAACTCTCCAAGAATCCGACCTAACTCTCTAACTGGTTCATCATGATCTTCTATTGTTATATCAATTACAGTATCGCTATCTGTACTTCCTCCTTTTTTCTTAACAAGTAATCTAGCACTTTGTTTGCCACGAGCATCCCCTCCGGCATCATCACCAGCTTGTAAAGCTGCGAAAAGTCTCTCCATCAATGAACCCTTAGTATTTTCAAATGCTAATGTCATTTTCTCAATTACTTTTGGACCAACAAGAATATTTCCTTGACAAGCATAATCCTTGCCAGTTTTATGTCCTGCCCAATAGGGGCAATTTTCACCTGTAAATGCATATGTTTCTCCTTTGAATGTTACCATGCCAATCTGTCTACTTTCTATACCATCATCAATTTCTCTGAGGTGTTCCATAATTTGCTCTGCAGTTTTGTTTTCTTTTAATTGCTCAAAAAAAACTGAAAGAAGAAATAATCTTCCTTGTGCTTGAGAAGCCATTACTCCTTTTTCTGCTTCTGCTCGACAAACTAATCCCGAGTTCCATGCACATGATGCAATAGCAAATCCAACTTCTTTTTCCTTTTTATCTATAGCTACTATTGAAAATGTCATAATCTATTTTGGCGTTAATTTATTTAAAAAAATAATTCACATTATGAAGTCTCATCTTGTGAGTTGTAAAAAATTGTAATTTTCACTTAAATGTCATTTCACACGTATTGTATGCTTCAGCGTGTCTTTGCCGAAAGGTAATTTTATTCAATTACTCCATACAGGCCAACCATATTCTTGAGCTACTGTAAATTTTATTGATTCAAATAACTCATGACCATTGACTCCATTTGCCATTATCACAACACCTTGACCGGATTTTGGGTTGGCCATCATTACACCTGAGGAACCAGGATAATTACTTCCTTTGTGATCTAAAAAGAATGTATCATTCCATTCGCTTAGAAACACACCTAATCCTTGACCAGTTAACCCCCACATTTTTAGTGGATCCAAAGGTACAACTCGAGTCAACATTTCTTTTACCATTGGAGTGGATAATATTTTATTTGATTTGCCTTGAAAAGCATTCATTATTTCGATTAAGATTTTCGTTAAATCCAATGGTGTTGTTAATAACCCACCACAACCAAAAACTTGAGGTGACAAACCAATATGAGGTTCATAATCTTTTCCAGTGGCATCATGTGGATTAACCATTCTTTTTTGTATTTCTTTTGACGGGAATAGAAGAAAACTATTAGACATTCCTAGTGGTTCAAATATTATTTCATTTGCAATATCATTAAGTCTTTTTCCTGTTACATCTTCTAGTAGTTTTTCAATTATTATGAATCCAAAATTAGAGTAAGAATGTTTAGATCCTGGTTCAAACATTACTTTAACTGAATGGTTCTTTGCTGGAAGCTCTCCTTTTAAGGTTTGTATGATAGTAGGGGAAGAACCCTCTTCTCTTCCGAATCCTCCATCAGGAGGATTTATTCCTGATGTATGTGATAGTAAATATCTTAGCGTTATCTCCTTTTCTTTTGTGAATTCACTATCCGGAATCTTCCAATCTTTAAGTTTATTATTGACTGGTTCATCAAGATTTAGTAGTTTTTTTTCAACTAGATGTAATGCCATCATAGACATTATGACTTTGGTAATAGATGCTGCTTGAAAAATAGTCTCTAAAGTAATTGAGTTTTCTTTGTGGATATTTATTACTCCATAACTTTTAGCCCATTCAACCTCAAAATTATCAATTACAGCAATACAAAGACCATGAATTTTAAATTCAGCCATTCTATCGGTGAGTGGTTTTTTCTCTTCTGAATTGGGGATAGGCATACCTTCAATAATTATTCCATCATCAGTTTTTTTAGGAGATTTATAATCCACTCCAACAATAGAGTTTTCAATTCTCTGAATCTTTTTACTAATTTCACCCTTATTTATACCAAATATTATTTCTATTGGTTTGTTCATGTTATTCATTGGTACAACTCCGTATCAATTAGGCATTTCCTCTTTTCCATTCAATTTTATAATCATTTAGTTTATTTAAAAATCCGGCGCACAATTTGAAGTTTCTTATTGTGACTTGAGAAATATGTGGAATTTAATTCATTAAAAGCGTATTTTTTCTTCTATTAATTTTAGATTATTACTAGAAACAAATTACTTTTTGATTAATTTATTAAATGCTGAAGAATTATGAATATAAAAAAATAAAAAGAAACTGATGGATCAACTATAAAATGTGAAACATCAGATAATTGAAACTAAATAATATGCTTTTTTTTATTATCTCTTACCTCGAATTTGTATATTCAAAGCATTTTGCCATTTCCATCCAAAATAAAGTGGAACAAATATTGTCCATCCCAGGAATATATTCCAGAGAATAATACCTAATCCACCCGGAACATTGTATTTTCCATGTTTAGATTCAATATGTTCATGGAGTTTTTCATATATCAGAAACATATATACTAAAGAACCAAATCCTAATATCATCAAAACAAATACCAGAACTACGCTAACTGCTTCACCTTTCCCATGTTTTGCATATAGCTTATTCAAATCATCCATGGTATAATAAATATAAATTATACCGCAAATACCAAAAGTTATGATGCTCAAAAACAGCCATAGAAAATAAGATCTTTCCTTTATTTGTACTGCCATTTAATCAACTCTTCCATTTTATCTTTTAGTTACTATAAAATAGTTCACTAAATGATGAGTATAAATGTTCTACCTTCTTTTTAAACAATTCCTTTTTTCTTTGCTTTTCATTATGCACAAAATGCTAAGTTCTTTTGGTTGTTATTTTATCTCAATATCTTTTGGGATTTTTTCAGCTGCCATCAGAATCCTAGCCCTTACTACCTAAGCGTGTCATTACTGAACTGGACTTCTAGTCCTTACAGAAGAAGCAAGGGTTGAGTGTCATTTTTTGACAGCAATCAATTAGAATTCTTGATTTCTATTTATGATAAGTTATATTAATATTGATACACAATTAGTATTTGAGGAAGAGATTGTATGACAACAAAGAATGAGGATATCATTCTCGAACGAATAAATCAGCTCGAAGGAAAAATCGATCGAATTGAACAGCTCATAATGCTAATTTTAGATGAGGATAACCTAACTGAAGAAGAATTACAACGCGTGGCTCAAGCTGATAAACTCGTAAAAGAAAAAGCTTTTGATAAACTAGTTTTGGTGAAGTGATGTCTAATTCAAACGCTAGGGGTAGAGAGTATACCATATACTTCCTTCCTGTAGCAGAAAAAGAACTCGAGAAGCTACCCAAACAGATTAAAAAACAAATACTTGAAGTCATTCATTCTTTGAAATTTCCCTTTCAAGTTCCAGCAATTAAGATGCGAAATACCAATGATACATATCGAACAAAAGTGGGTGATTATCGCATAATCTATAAAATCTACAATGCGGAAGTAATAGTTGTTGTTATTCGAATTGCTCATAGAAAGAAAGCATATAGATAAAAAGTTTAATTTCATTCTTCAGCTCTTACCACCTAAGCGTGTATTTACCGAAATGGACTTCTAGACCTTAAAGAAGAAGCGAGGGTCGAGTATTCTACGGTTTTATTTTTTATTTTGTTTTATTTTGAAGTATGACTAGTGGTAACTAGGAATATCTTAAATCTTGAAGAAGAAGTGAGTATGATTATCTTCTATTATTCTTTGTTTTCAAACAGATTTATTACCTAAAAAATAAATAATAAGATGAAAAGAATAGAGCTAGTGATTAAATTGCAACGTTCATTAGAGGACATTAAAAACAAAATCCTGCCTATACTACAGCAATTTGACGTAGTAAAAGCAGCTGTTTTTGGTTCTCAAGCAAAAGGAGAAGCAAGTGAAACAAGTGATTTAGATTTGCTTGTAGAATTTGCTGGTAAAAAAAGTCTTTTCGACCTGGTTGAACTGAAATTGGCTTTAGAAGAAATACTTCAATGTAAAGTTGATGTTTTGACTTACAATTCTATTCATCCATTAATTAAGGATACAATTCTCAGTGAAGAAGTGGTTATCTATGGGTAGTAAACAACCAAAAGTTTTCATACAACATATACTTGATTCCATTAATTTAATAGAAAAATATCTCAAAGGGAAAAATAAGGAAGCTTTCCTTGCCTCAGATCAACTACAAGACGCTGTTATTCGTAGATTGGAAATCATTGGTGAAGCAGTGAAAAACCTACCAGAAGAAATCATCAAAAAACATCCTGAATTACCATGGAAACAAATTGTAGGTATGCGTGATATCCTCATCCATCAATATTTCGGAGTTGATCTTGAGCTTACATGGGAAGTTATTAAAACAGAATTACCAATTCTTAAATCCAAATTGGTAATGCTACTTAAATCACTGTAAATTGATCCGTTTAATATTATCAAAATTATTTTTTCTTCACCACCTAAGCATGCCATTACCGAACTGGACTTCTAGACCTTAAAGAGGACACGAGCGTCGAAACATTTTACGGTTTTTATTTTTTATTATTTTATTTTGTATGGCGTTCGCTTAGTTGGAACTAGATTCATATGAACACTTGAAGAAGAAGGTACAGAGATTACATAGAAAATAGATAGAAAAAGAAAAAAGAAATTAAATTAGGATATAGACCTAATTTCTTTTCTTTCGATTGATAACTAAAGCACAAATTGAGATTGAAAATAGTGATGCTAAAATTGGTACTATTGGTAATGCGCCTTCTTCAGTTACTGTTGTTGTGGTGGTTTCATTGATAGCTATCCAATCAACTGTAAGATCATAGGTTAAACTTGCATCAGGATACCATTGTTTGGTAGCAGTTACTGTTATTGTTTCAGTTTCATTCGAAGCTGGTAATCCTACTTCGTAGATTCCACCACCCACGTGAGTAGCGGGATAATTAGTACCATTATAGTCAACACTAACTGTTGCATCGACTATTGGATTACCCAATTGGTCTTTTACAAGATATTGGATAGTATGCGCTGGAAACTTCAGATCTTCATCATAGACATCGATAAATATCTGTTCTGCTGCATAAGGCAAATAGATGTGCACATATTCTTTCATAATTACTGGAACGTAGTAAATTACTGAGATGAAAATTGGGACAATAACAGGAATGAAGAGAATTCTTACTTGATTAATTATTATGAATGCTACTAAATCAACTAAGAAGATAATTTGTATAAACCAGAATTCAAAGTGGAATATGAAAGTTAATTGCCATATTGAAATTGATATGAATACGAATACTATTTCTATATATTCATACACTATAACTACTTGTGTTTCATAATTTTTAATCTCTAATGTGTAATAGATTAAAACTAAAATTAATTCTACTAACGTTAAATAGAAAATAATTGTTATATCAAAAATGATTATAGTTACCATTGAAATAAGCAATAGGAAATACCACGTTATCACTATAGCACCAATGATTATAACGACCATATCTAATAAGATTTGAACTGTTACATCTTCCCATTCGATCATTACACAATTATCAACAAAAGATATTGAAACCATTGGTGCAACACCTGTGTCCATTGGAATGGTAAATGTGGACCTATGGGGTATACAGGCATCACAGTATGCCAATCAACACCGACATGAGTATCATTATAGTAGATATCAAATAAACCGTCAGGACACATGAGATAGAATTGATCTTTTGATAATCTTGATAACATAAACTGATTATCCATGTTAGCAGAATCGTCGTAATATATCGTGCTATCATCCACTGTAAGAGTCGAGGTTAAGTAAAATATTTCAATATATCTTTCTGTCGTATTCATTACTATATACATTTCTTCATTTATTCTAGCATACCAATAATCATCTTCATCAGCTGCTTGTTCTAATTCTATATGAGCAGTCGGTAAAGTAATGTCTAAGAACTTACCAGCAGGTAAAATGTTGAATTCAATATCAAAAAGCTCTTCATCTGCATCTGCACTCAACATTGGAATTGGATCCAGTTTTGTTGCTGTTACACCCACACTTGTATCATTATGATGTACCTTCAGTTCATATGTGTCGTTCATTAAGATGATAGTATTTTGATCATCAATTTCGATTATATCAACCATATTCCCATCATAATTTTCAGACCAATCATTTGTGGTCAGATTATTATTATCATTATCTTCGCCAGTTGTTGTATAATTTGCGATATCTTCAGGTGAAACCATTACCGAACCTTGAAAAGCTGGAAGAGTAATGATAAGTGTTAAATTAAAAATAACCATAGAAATTTTTTATTCATTCACATTTACTCCTTTAGAATATATAACACGCATACTAGCTTAACGCTAATGTTGTACTTTTCTTGGTAATCTCTTATTACTTTTTCTTACCACTAGTTTGTTTATTCTTTCTAACTGTTGTATATTCACTGGAAATGCTATTGTTTTATCAGTTTATCCATTTTTTACAAAGTATTCTACTATATCAACTGAAAAAACAGTAATTGTATTTATTCCTTCTTGTAACCATTCTCCAATATTAGTGCCACTTTTTGATATTAATGGAAAGAAAACATATGTTATTCGTACTGACAATAGTTTTCATGAACTAAAAGGTGAAGATTTAGAAAAATATAGAATTATTCGAGAAAAATAATTATTAAAGTACGATTTTTATTAAAACTTGAATGTGTCATCACCGTATCTTCCTTCTAGACCTTCAAGAAGAAGCGAGGGCCCAGTATATCTACGGAAATTTTTACTTTTATTTTACTAATTTTTTAACCAATTTTAATATCGAGCTTATTTTCAGAATGAATATATACTATCTTGCTGCATAATAGATAGGATTATTGTTCATGAATTAGTTATTACATAAAGTATCCTATCCATGTTTGATAACTATTCGATTTGGTGTTACGATTGAATGAAAGCTTAAATGGGCAAGCAACAGATAGAGAAAAAACTATTGATGGCATTTCTTTGCAAACTATTGATGAAAGAATCCCATTAAGACCTAAGATTCATCGAGTGTTGAAAAAAAGTTGGATTGTTTGTATTATTCTTTATGTAGTTTTTTTGGTTCTAAGAGGTATTGGTTGTCTGGGACCAGAAAGCATACGATTACTCATTTTAGTAAGTTTTGTTTTAATGTGGCCTTTGCCATTCATCTTCTATACAAAAATTGGTTGGAAAGGATTAGGATTAAGAAAAATAGAAAAACCATTATGGATTATTTATGGGATTTTACTTGGAGCTGGTTCAGCTATAATTGTCTATCTTGTTGGTTTTGGACTGTTTGGCAATACTAACGATCATTGGTTTATTTCCTTATTAAATCAAGTAATTTCAGAAGAAGATCGTGCTATGATAAATCCAACAGCTCTATTCTTAATCGTTACCATTCCATCAATAATATTCAGTCCTATTGGTGAAGAATTTCTATTCAGAGGTTTGATTCATGAATCATTTAAATTTCAAGAGAAGAAATGGCTTGGCTATTTAGCAAATAGCTTAGCTTTTGCCACAATTCATATCTTTCATTATGGGATTACATATGATGCTATAAATGGACTGGAAATTCAATTTTTGAATGGATTTGTTTGGTTTTCATTAATGATGGGTGTAAGTATTATTTTTACTCTTTGTAAAGAAAAAAGCAACTCGATTGCTCCTGCAATTTTATCTCATGCATCATTTAACCTTGTTATGAATGTGACAACCTTTCTGTTCATTATCTAGACTTTAAGCATTGAATAGTAAGGATAGGTGCAATTAGATTTTTTCAAACATTAATATAAAGTCCTGCAATACCTACAGATTTCTTCTCTTACGAATTGTCTTTCTACCCTTACAGAAGAAGCGAGGGATGAGTATTCTATGGAATTTTGATTAATTTCTCTTGTTTTTTTACTTGCTTGGTTGATACTTAAAAAATGGATAAAATATCACTTACCTTCAAGTTAAGGTAATTCCACGATTCGCATATGTGTTTCATGAACAACAACGAATTTTCCTAGTGGATTGAAATCCTCATCATCAAGAATTTCTCTTAAGAGAGATTTTATTCTTAAAGGTGAAGTAGGTGGAAATCTTAGCAAAACTATACCAATTACCTGCAGTTTTTCTTTGAAAACCAGTTGACCAAAATCCTTGTCAAATGTGAGAATTATCAGCTTTTTTTGAAAAGCATATTTTATCACGTTCTTATCTTGCATTCCCCACTGTTTCGCAGGAATGCTTTCTATAGGATATCCCTCCTCTTTGAGTTCCTCAACAATCTTTAGAGGAATATTCTCATCAGCAAGATATTTTGGTTTCATTCTTCAACCTTCACTGGTCGAATCTGTTCATCTTTTATGATTATCCGTGCATAATCTATTGCTGCGAGAATGTCTGCTTTCTTCAATTGTGGATAGTTTTCTAAAATTGCTTCATATGTCCAATCATTTGCTAGTAATTCCAGTATGAATTCCACAGCAATTCTTGTTCCTTTTATAATTGCTTTTCCTGTTAAAATCTCTGGATTTACTTCTATCCTTTCAGTGATTAATGGAGTAGTCATTCAAACATCACTACTACCCTTTTGTTGTTTTTCTTATATTAACTCTTTTACTTATCATTATTCTCCATTACATTTTCCGATTCTATGTGTTTATCGAGTCTTCGGGCGAGATGCTCAACCAGTGCGTACATACCACCTAAGCGTGTCATTACCGAACTGTCCTTCTAGACCTTACAGAAGAAGTGAGTGTTCGTTACATCAATTATTGTTTTTTCTTTTATTTTTACATGGATTAGTTAAAGCCAGGATTTTTTTAATTCAATAGTATCATCCTCAAGCACAACCGGTCTTGATCGCGTTGGGGTCTATGAAATACTCTTTGGTTCTGGATACCCTATAGTTTGCGCAAACAGAATTATTTGATAGGGATGTAGTTTCAACTCTTTAGCAATACTGGCTTTATCGCAATTATGGAACCAAACTGCCAATCCCTCCGATGCAGCATATACGTAAATATTTTGAGCTATGAATCCCGTATCTGTATAATAGTACGATTTCTGTATCTCTGTGTCCCCAATGTGTGGGTCTGGTTGGTTTGGTCCAAGATCGTAGCGAGAAAGGTCTGCAATATAGATGATGTTTAATGGTGCGCTTCCTATTACTTGAACTTGTACCCCTCTACCACACAACTTCCGATAGTCTCCTAGTAAAACAGGTTTCAATTTGTGCATAACCTCATACAAGTAAACACCTTCCTTCAGAACAACATATAGATCGATTTCCTGTGAGTTACTCGCAGATGGTGCAGTCCTTCCCGGTTTGTTGAATGACGCTTTATCACGGTTCACTCCACAAGCTACCCAGAGAAGATTTGAAAGAATTTGTAATGGTAGCTCTTTTGAGCTAATACTTCGATTTGTTTGTCTGAGTTGAAGTGTCTCCAGTAATGTTCTTCCACCTTTTTTATCAGGTTTTGGTAGAATAATTAGCTTAAGTTCTTGTTTTCCTTTATTTTGGTTTGGCATAGTTCATCACACGTAAACTGTTTTACAATTCACGGACCATAATTAAAGAGTTTTTTCTTCTTCCGAGCACCACAAGTAGTTGTTAAAATAATCAGTTCTTTATCCACTAAGCTTGTCCTTCTTGTGTTTCCCTTCTAGCCCTTCAAGAAGAAGCGAGGGCTGAGCATTCTACGGTATTTTTTATTTCTTCTAGATCCTAAAGAAGAAGTGTGTTATCTAAGTCATTATATTAATATTGGAAGTATCAGATATTTTGTCTAGTGAAAAAATCATTTTACTTTAAACAGAATTTTTTATAAAGAAGGAGGGTAACGATTTATTGGATGAAGTACTATGAAAAAATTTCCTTCTTATCTTGGTGTTAAAGCTTTTGGTGTCAAAATGGGTGCTATCCTCCCAGGCGATAATATAGTAGAGGAAGTTAGTAAAACGGTTAAAAAATGCCATGAGGATGATTTAATCGATGATGGGGATATCATCTGTGTCAAGGAATCTATCGTTGCGAGAGCACAGGATAATTTCATCTTAAAGGAAGACATTGGTATAGAAGTTAGAGAAAAATTAAACCTTACCGAATCGGACACAATTGGAATACTTTTTCCGATAGCAAGTCGTAATCGGTTTATCCCTCTCTTGGAAGGATTGGTGACTGCTATTCCTAAAGGCAAGGTGATCATCCAATTTTCCTATCCTCGAGATTGTGTTGGAAATCAAATTGCTCCCGAAGAATTAGAGGAGGAGCTGGGGATAAATCTGAATAAAGAAGAGCTACTTGCAGAACAATTACAAAAATATGATTTTCGTCATCCAGCTACTGGGGTGAATTATTTAGCAGTATATGAAGAAATCATCAAAAAAGCTAATGTTGAAGCAGAGATTATCTTGTCCAATAATAAATATAAAATACTCGACCATAAACCAAAGGGTATTATTGTATCTTGCATTCATGAAAGAGACAAAATGGCTGAAAAAATCAAGAAGGTTTTTGAAAATGTTATCACAATGCAAGACTTATTTAATGACAGCAGTAAAACCGCTTGGTCAGAGTGGGGACTTCTTGGTACCAATATGTATTCTGATGATAAAATAAAGTTGCCACCCAGAGAGTCTTTTGCTGTTTCTAAGGCTATCCAGAAAGCAATAAAAAACACTACTGGAAAAAAAGTTGAGGTAATGATTTATGGTGATGGAGCATATATGGATCCTTCAACCGGGATTTATGAACTGGCTGATCCTGTTGTTTCCTTTGGTCACAGTGATGGGATGAATAGAAGACGTGTAGGTATAAAATACAAATTTTTTGTTGGTACCCTACATTCCCAAGGAAAAAATAGAGATGAGATAGAAGAAATTATTGATGAACAAAAACAAAAAACGTATGCGATAGATAATATTTCTATGGAGGGCACCACACCTAGAAAACTCGAAGATCTTGCAGGTAGCTTAGCAGATCTTGTGACTGGTTCCGCAGATGCTGGCACGCCAATAGTAATCATTAAAGGTCTTTTATGATAGAAATCACTAATTTACTCCCATAATTATGTCCGTGCTTAACTAGATTGCTACTCCTTCAAGAAGCAGTGTGAGTTTTGAGGACTCATTTTTCCAACAGAGCCTTGACAATCTCCTCTGGTAGTTTACCTTCTTGAGCAGATTTTTCGTATATTGCTATAGTTTTTGGACTTATCTCAAGGGCTTTCTTAAAGTAGTAAATAGCTTCCTTGTTTTTTCCGATTTCTAAATAAGCGTATCCTATCCCTAACCAAAAATCGTGATGTCTCGCTTTTTCCTTACCTTGAAGAAATTTTCCTGCTTTCTCTAGAATCAATAATTTTTCTTCTTCTCCTTCTGCTTTTTGTAGTTGGGCATAATATCCATATAGTGTATCAAGGTTTTTGTGTACACCAAGTATCCGACCTATTTCTTGCACTGGTTCTTCATGATCTTCTATTATAATATCAATTACTATATCACTTGCTCCCCTAGCTCCTCCTCCTTTTTTCTTGACAAGGAGTCTTGCACTTTGTTTACCTCGAGCATCCCCTCCAGTATTATCTCCTGCTTGTAAAGCAGCGAATAATTTCTCCTTTAAGGAACCATTTGTTTTTTCAAAAGCTGAAGTCATCTCCTCAATGACTTCAGGTCCAACAAGAATATTCCCTTGACAAGCATAATCTTTACCTATTTTATGTCCCGCCCAAAAAGTACAGTTTTCACCGGTGAATGCAAATGATTCACCTTTGAAAGTAATCATACCAATCTGTCTACTTTCTATTCTCTCATCAATTTCTCTGAAATGTGTCATAATTTGTTCTAGGGATTTGTTTTCGTTTATCTGCTTAAAAAAAACTGAATGAAATAAAAGATTACCTTGGGCTTGGGAAGCTATTGTTCCTTTTTCTGTTTCAGCTCGACAAACTATTCCCGCGTTCCAAGCACAAGAGGCAATTGCAAATCCAACTTCTTTCTCATTCTTATCTATAGCTACAATCGAGAATGTCATGAGCAATACTATTCTGAATTTATTTAAAAGACCAGCTCACATTATGGGGTCACTTATAGTGTGTGTTGAAATACAATTTTTGGCAAAGGAAAATATTAGTCTTAAGAATTTTATAGATTAGAATTTTAAATTAAATACTTATTCAAGTTACAGATTAGTTTCTAATAATAGAGGAGGGCTCTTACTAATGTTCAAAACTGGACTCAATCTCATAAAGGATCAATCTGAAGTTGTGATTAATCCTCAATATGACCCTCTCCTAATGTTGGCTTATTATTTCATTGTTAGATATCATCGTGATGGATAATCTAAGAAAAAACATAGAAAATTAAATTGTATATGTTACCTTAGTTCCAATGTAGCAGAATTTTCATTTTTTATATTCTCTCTGTTGTGCTTTCAAATTGATCTGAAAACACCTACTCCCCTCTTGATAAATTATCTAAAACTTATATTGAAGATCTTATTATTTCAATTGCAAAACTTTCAAATGAACTTTACATTAATAGTGCAAGAAAATTTTCTTATTATTTTTAATTTTTGAAGTGTACATAGTTGTAGCTGAGTATATTGAAAACTTGCTAAAGCAAATATCGTTCTCGAAGATTCACATAAAGGAACCATTTAGAAAATAAAGGAATGGATTTTCTGAGAACTCAATTACCTTTTTTTATTTAAACAGCTTAATAAAGTCATTAGATTTCTTATTAATTGTAATTCTCAGAGTGAGGAAAATGTTCAGGAAATATATTTCACAAATCATGGAATTGGAATATTCATTTGAATTTGGTCGGAAGATGAAATGCCCTTATTGTAAAGAGGAGATTTCAATAATAAGAGGCTATATGGGAAAAGCTGATGGTCCTCGTACACCATTCATTGGAGGTACCACTTATATTTATTCTATGGTATTTGTCTGCCCTAGTTGTGAAACAATAATCAATATTCAGCAAGTAGGTACAGGACAAAATATCTTAGGTTTAGGCGGAAAATAAAACTCCACTTCATTTTTTCAATTTTACTACAACAACATATCATTTCCTAGCTAGACTTCTAGACCTTTAAGAGGAAACGAGTGTCGTAGTATTCTACCGTTTTATTATATCTTTTCTATTTTCTTTTGGTTTTAATTTACCTAGTGTGTAGGTTAGGTTTGTTTTACTAAAATTCTTGAAGAAGTGAATATTCCATTGTTTCTTAGTTTCATTTGTTATCTATTAGTTATTTTTAAACTAAAATTACTTAGTCGTTTTCAGATAAAGGTGTTTAAAATAGATAATTCTGATGAAAGTGAAGAGAAATTATTACAAGAAATCTGCAATGATTTATGTAATTATTCTTTATAATCTATTAATTAATTCTTGTACTGAAAATTTGTAGCACTTTTCTTCTTTATATTTTTTAAAACCCATGCGTTCGTTAATAGATAACATCGGTGCATTCGTATCTGCATTACCAGTGATAAAAGTGGTTACTTCGGGAAGATTTTCTTTAATCCACAACAACATTGTCGCTTTTAACCACTTTCCTAATCCTCGACCTCTTCTTTCTGGCAAAACACCTGTTAATTCCTGTTCAGCAATGAAAGGCATTTTATTTGTATAATTAATTTCTGTTAATCCACTGAATGTTCCATTTAATTCTTTGGTAACAAAAGTGATCCATCTTACATTTGATTTTTTAAAATATTCTTCTCGAATTCTACGTGATTCTATGGTTTCAATGGGTGTTTCAACTAATTCGCCTAAAGGAACTGATTGCATTAATTTCGTATATAAATTAACATATTCTTGAGCAATAGTATTTGGTACTTCTTCAAAAACAAGTAAAGTAACATTTTCTCTTTTGGAAACCTCTTCACCAGAAACAATCCATTCATTTATTAAGTTCCAATTAACATCTTTGAAAAGTAATCTGTTTAAAGCTCCTAGTAATGCTATTTTTCCACCTAATTCTTCACAAAAATGATTACCAGATTCTAAAAATGAAGCGATTTGCAGAAATTTTACTCTGTCATCTGTTTTTACTTTTTCTATGATTTTTCTGAAAAGATTTGTGCCAATACTATTTCTTCTGTACTCCTTCTCTACTCTTATCCAGAACCACAATGCTTGTATTTGTTCATTAAAAACAGGATGTTTCATTGTTGGTTCTTCTAGACTTGCTTCTCCGATAACTTTGAGTTCCTTTGATCCATCAATGGCTAACAATCTTGTATATTCAAACAAAACATGATCTTTGTATATGTTTTCTTTTTGAAGAGCTACTCTATATTTAGGATCTTCATCAGGATATTCTTCTATCATTATTTCCCGATAGAATTCTAAGTAAGCATTAATTAAATCAGAAGGGGATTTTTGAGGATTGAATTTAATTATTTTGTAATTCATCAACAATCATATCACTTTTTTAATTATGTGTTAACTAAATTTTTTACTATAGTCAAAAAGATTTGTTACTAATACGATTTCATTTTTATAGTTTTGGTGAGGAGGTTGGCTAATATCCTCTTTGTGATGTAAAAGAACATTTAGATTAATTACAAGAATGGATTAATACACAGGAGAAAAGTCCCTGATGTTGGCAAACTTTCCCTATTAAAGAAGTTATCCCGCTTGAAATGATTGATTCAATAAGCAAGAAAAAACAATTAAAGATACTGAGTTGCATTCTAGTAGAAACTTTCCGCTTCAGCGTGTCTTTACTGAAATGGATTTCTAGACCTTAAAGAAGAAGTGTGTGTCCTGAGTAGTTTTTAATAAAAAAAGAAAATTGGTAAAAGCTTGAAGAGCTTTCACAACTAACCTATTTTCGTCGTTTTCTGAGGAGTAGAACTACTGTAGTAATTCCAATAGTTGCTGTAATTATAACTGATGTGAAAATAATACCAGTTTCAACTGTTGTTGTGACTGTATTATTTTGAGTGATGGTTTCAGGAGGAGGAGTTATAGTTATCGTTTCTGGTGGAGGAGTTACAGTTATCGTTTCTGGTGGAGGAATTACAGTTATTGTTTCTGGAGGATGATCTAAAGGATTTTTTGGATCAGTATTTTCTTCTATCTCTAAATAATCCGTATAGCCATCCCCATCTGTATCCTTGTTATTTGGATCAGTTCCATAGTAATAACACTCTTCAAAATCAAATAATCCATCAGAATCTGTATCATTATTAAATGGATCAGTATTCAAAGTAAGTATTTCTATGCCGTCCTTTATTTGATCATCATCACAATCACCATCAAGAGGATCTGTTGGATAGTAATAGATTTCATCCCAATCACTTAGAAAGTCATCATCTGAGTCATTAAGCGCAGAATTAGTGTTATAGAATTGTTCAGTTAAATCATCTATTGAATCGGAATCAGAATCCATTCGTCCATTTCGTAATGCAGAACCCATATAACATTGCCAAGGAATTTTTCCGGATTTTGTTACTCCCGTTAATCCTAAGCAATAGACATAACTATCCATTGAACCTAATATTATTTCCACGATGCCATCATTATCTATGTCAGCTATTGCTGGAGATGATCGAAAACCCCCACTAATGTAATAATCCCATTCTTTTGTGCCAGTATTACTTAAACAATAAATGTAGCCATCATTAGATGTAACTAACACTTCTAGTGTCATATCATTATCCAAATTTGCTATTACAGGTGAGGAATAGATATCACCTCCTGTTAGATAACTCCAAAGAAATGAACCATCATGATCTAAACAATAAAGAGAATTATCATTAGAACCAATTACTACTTCATTTTGACCATCATTATCTATATCCCCCACAGCTGGTGAAGAATAAATGGAATCTCCTGTTGAGTATTCCCATTTTTTTAATCCCATATGATTTAAACAATAAACTTTATTGTCATCAGATCCTATAATTACCTCAAGTTTTCCATCACTATCTAAATCAGCTATTGCTGGGGAAGCTTCCGTGTAAGATCCCATATCATAGGTCCATTTTTGTGTTCCATTATAATTTATACAATGTATTTTGTAGTCATAAGAACCAGCAATAATTTCGAGCTTTCCGTCATCATCTAAATCTGCACAAGCTATAGAAGCAAAATCAAACCAATTTCCAGCACTATAAACCCACTCGACACTTCCATTGTGACTAAAACAGTACATATCTCTTTCATGTGCAACTGCTATTTCAAACGTTCCATCATTATCCAAATCTGCAATACAAGGAGTATTAGATAAACCCCCTGCTCCTGTTGTTATTGTGTAGCTCCATTTCACTGTACCTGTATTTCTTATACAATAAAGTACATCTAACTTTGGCATTATTATCTCGAGTAAATTATCTCCATCTAAATCAGCTACAGCAGCAGATGAGTAATACCATTCACTATCAATAAAATCCCAACTCTTGTTGCCTTTATGATTTAAACAATAAAGTCTACTATCATATGAACTGATTATTACTTCATAGTACTTATCTTTATTTAAATCAACAACTACTGGAGATGAGTAGATAACATAACCAGTCTTAAATGACCATTTCTTATAAACACCCAATGCTTGAGGGATTAAATTAATATCATTTGTTGTTTCTTCTATTTTTGCTTCAAAATTCATTGGTTTTACGATTGTAATAAGTATCAATAAAAAAATTAGTATCAAATTTTTTCTAAATAATCTCATCTTATACCCTACCCAAAATATACATTAAATTAAACAATGATATTCATTTATTTTTTGGTTAAATGCTTAAAACTTCCCTCCTCAGCGAGTCCTTCCCGACCTGGACCTCTAGACCTTAAAGAAGAAGTGTGAATCCTAAGCATTCTATTGTATTAGGTTATCAATTTAAAGTATGCTGGGATTACTTTCGTATTTTTACTGTTTTTTTAAGCGAATTATATTTATTATGTTTAGCCATAGATATTTGAGCCAATCATTTTCTTAAAACCTTTATCAATCATTTCAAGAAGTAAATCCCTGTATTGTGAAATATCCTTGAAAATCAATTTTTGTGTTTCATCAAAATCTTCTTCTTTTAATTGTAACAAATTAGCTAATCTTTGCAAGAATAATCGAGCATTTACTCGAGCATTCAATTTAAACTGAAGGATAGTTAAATCCTCCATGTCCTCAAACCATTTAATCTCAGCATATGGTGTGATAATTTGTTGCAACCACTTTTCATATTCTTCTGGTGGAACCAAATTTCTTTTTTGTATTGCTGCTACTGATCTTAAAATACGCGCCTCTTCAGAAGCAGTAAAAATGTAACTAGCAGGCTGGTTAAGTCTCTTTGCTATTGCTTCTAGAATCTTTATATGTTCTTCTTTGCCAATTAATGGATTAAGTGCTAGCTCCCATAAAAGATCACCACAGTGAGCAAGTGAATGAGCCCATTCCTTTATTGGAATATACCCGCGTAAATCTTGTTCTTTGACAAAATATTCTAATGCTTGTTCCAACCACTTCTTTATAAGTTCCACTTTTAAAAATGGTTTATGCCCTTCAAGTTTTCCCTCTTTAATTAATTTATCAGTGTGTATAACACCTCTAAGAATTAATG
>Ga0307380_10000825_pt1 | contig 46540 bp, 66 predicted proteins | sample UN3MG_FD_202239 | JGI IMG/M metagenome (GOLD analysis project Ga0307380, IMG submission 202239) | Soil microbial communities from Risofladan, Vaasa, Finland - UN-3 | ecosystem: Environmental > Terrestrial > Soil > Coastal area > Acid sulfate soil | place: Finland: Risofladan, Vaasa | collected...
GGATGCGGCCGCTGGGTCCCAGATGAATTCTGGAGTAGTTAGGATATTAACGCAGGGACGCGATGAATAGTAAAAAAGAAAACCGACTCGTGGTATCAAGTGGCGGCTGGGCTGACACTTTGCCTGATTGGTTACTGGATATGATAGGGGATGAACGAATAACGTTGGGCATAATATCAATAGTAACTACTTTAACAACGGTTGAAAAAGTTGGCGATGCTGAAGTGTTAGCATATCTTATGACACTAAGTTTAACAGTTCCCCCATCACATAACCACACAGAAATTTACTGTTACTTGGCAACAAAAGTAATGGAGAAACGGGGCAAAACTGTACCGGCTGATATTCGCAAAACCGAACTATCGGAAAGTCAACAGCGTGATTTAGATAAATTAAAATCAATGATTTATGACAAGCGCGGGGGTGATATTCACCACCCGGTCTTTAATCTGCTACAAAACTTGAGAAAAGACTTATGTAGCAAAGAAAACGGTCAAGGGTTTCTTTTTGAATGCTGGAGTAGTTAGGATTTTAACGCAGGGACGCGATGCTCGAAGTGAATAAAATTATCTGCGGGGACTGCGTAGAGTGTCCCCTGCGCCACGGACACGCTTGCGGCATTATGAAAGGCGAGTTTAGCTGCAATGCGACCGATGAGGTGCTTGGCGGCGATGCGTTTCCTAAAAAATGCCCACTGCACAAAGGCCCAATAATTATATGTATGGCAAAGTCAGGGCATGAAATCGTTATTTGAAAAGGTGACAAAATGAAAACACTGCTCGGCCAACTTGATGAGATTGCAATTGAGCGATTAAAACTGTTTGAGCCGAACGCCTTAGCAAAAAGGGCGGAAGGTTATCGTGTCGCGTATTCGGGTGGAAAAGATAGTGACGTGGTTTTGCATTTGGTACGCCGGGCGGGAGTAAAATATGACGCTCACTATCACCTTACGACTGCCGACCCGCCAGAGTTGGTAAGGCACGTCAAGGACCAGCGAGATATTATTATAGACAGACCGGAACTGACGATGTGGCAGTTGATACGTAAAGAGGGAATACCTCCCCGTAGAAACGCGCGATTTTGTTGTAAAACCCAAAAGGAATTTGGTAATCCGGGAGAAGCGATTATTGTAACCGGCATCAGATGGGCCGAATCGCATCGGCGGTCAAAGCGAAGGATGATTGAAACTTGCTTTAGAAAAAAAACCCGCCAGTTTTTGAACCCAATCATAGACTGGTCAACCACCGACGTCTGGCATTATATTAGGAAAAACAACATCACATACTGCTCGCTCTACGATGAGGGATTCAAGCGGCTTGGGTGCGTTTTGTGCCCAATGACGCGAGAGGTGGAATTGCACAAGCAACGCTGGCCGCGATTGTTTAGGGCTTGGGAGCGGGCCGTAAAGGCTACGTTCATTGAAGGCAGAACAGGTTACAAGACTGCCGAGGAGTATTGGCAGTGGTGGCTTGATAGGGACGCAAAGAGCAAAAAGAGTGATGATAGCCAAATGTTTTTTACAGATTAGCGGCAAAGCGGGCAGCAATCTTTATTTGAGGCAGAAAGGCGGTGAATGATATGGCAAAGAAAAAGAGACATTACCGCACATGTCCCCGATGTAATCGAAAGTTAACTCGATATAAGTGGATTTATTCAGGGGTCGCAGACGCAGACTTGGCCTGTTGCCCATATTGTAATTATTGTCTGGCCACGCAGGATGGTGAGGCCGAAGGGAGAGCGTAATGGCAAAGGAACATCCTATATTGTTTAGTACCGAGATGGTCAGGGCTATTCTTGACGGCAGAAAGACGCAGACAAGAAGAATCGGCGACCGCTACAAAAACTGGAAGGTCGGCGATTTGCTCTGGGTGCGGGAAACGTGGGCTGCTGGTGTGGAATGGGACGATGAAAAGCCAAGTGAAATTGACCCTTTGTGTGGTGGTAATGATATTTGGTATTTGGCCGATGGCAAAAAGACTGAAGGTTACGGTAAAACCAGACGCAGCCGTTTTATGCCCAAATGGGCTGCCCGCATCTGGCTTGAAATCACAAAGGTCAGATGGGTAATCGAGTTTAAGCGTAACGCAAGGACGCGATGAATGTGGATAATTCCGAAGTCATCACAGTTTTGTCATTATGCAGCGGATACGGCGGTATCGAACTCGGACTGGCCGACGCACTACAGAACCCTATGCGAGTCGTTGCAGTGGAGGTCGAAGCGTACGCGCTGGCAAACCTGGTCGCAAAGGCTGAAGAGGGTAAACTGGCTGTCGAGACTTTGTGGCCGGATTTGCGAACCTTCCCGGCAAAAAGATTTCGAGGATGCTTTGATATTATCACTGCGGGCTACCCGTGCCAGCCTTTCAGTGTTGCCGGCAAAAGGCAGGGTGAAAAAGACAACCGACACCTTTGGCCGGATATTGCAAGAATCATTAAGGCAGTTGAACCTATTTGGTGTTTCTTCGAGAATGTCGCCGGACACCTTACCCTTGGATTCCCCACAGTTTATAGAAGCCTACGAAAGATGGGTTACACAGTTGAGGCAGGACTGTTTACGGCGGCAGAGGTCGGCGCTCCCCACAAACGGGAACGGTTGTTTATCCTGGCCAACGCCGGTGGCGGACGATGTGAACGGTCGCAAAAAAAAGTATGCTCAGGGCGGGACGCCGCTAACTGCTCAAGTGAACTGGCCGACTCCGAATATCCCGGACAGGGGCAGGGAGTTATCGAAAAAGCACAGACCGGAATCGGGCGGGCTGGACTTGCAATCAACGGTGCAATTATGGCCGACACCACACTTGCCAACTCGACACGCAAGCGACAACTCAGAAACAACATATCTGGGCCGGAAAGTGAAACAGTTCCCTACACCAACGGCAAGGGACTGGAGGAATCCAGGGCCCCGCGACCTAAAAAGACATGCCCCGGCACTATCGGCTATTGGCCTGCCCGACCAGGACAGCAACAGTACAAATGGGAAGAGCCGAGGGTTGTGGGCGACACCCGCAGCGGGGTTAGCAATGCAGGGCGGACCAGGTGGGCAAGGAAGGGTATTGACGAAAGACCTCAAAGTCAACAGCAGCAAGCTCAATCCCGACTGGGTCGAGCAGCTGATGGGCCTGCCGGTAGGGTGGACAGACTTAGGCTCCTGGGCAACGGGGTCGTGCCGCAGCAGGCGGCGAAAGCGTTCACGGTGCTAATGAAATTATATGACTGACTTTAGCAATAAAATTATCTGCGGGGACAACAGAAGGCGGCAAAGATGCCGTTGTTTGCGGAGGCTGAAAAATAATGCCGTACCCATTGGCTGAAATTGAACAAAAGCGAGCTTCGCTACGGAAACAGAATGCGCAGATTTATCCACATCGAAAAAATGTGAAAGTAACTTGTATATGCGGACGCACTGTAAGCATCATGCACGCTTACAAATGTTATTTCTGCCGGCTGTGGTTTTGTTAGACGTGCGCGGGGCCGCATTTTAAGAAAGCGAATATACGTTGAGGGCTGAAAAATGAATGACCCGAATATAATTATTGAAGCCTTAAACCGCATCGCTGACACCATACAGGTTGCAGGGCTTGTTATTGCGGCGATATTGGTCGGCTTCTTATTTTTTTTGCTGAGCAAAAGATAACGGAGTGAAAAATGACTGACACGAAAATGCGGGTCATACAAAAGGGCATATTATATTTGGTCTGCAAAGAATTTAACCTCAACCTTGACAGCCCAGAGGACAGAATGCGCCTTCAGGAAATTATATATCTGCTGGAAGTATATGGTTGTCAGATGGGTTATGGGTTTGATTGGCAACCAAGAGCATATAAGAAAACAAATAGAAGCAAAGGCAGTAAATATGGCTCAAAGAAGGATGTTATCAAAAAGAATATCGCAGTCTAAAAAAGTCAACAGCTTGTCATTGCGGCGATATTGGTCGGCTTCTTATTTGTTTTGCTGAGCAAGAAATAGGCGCGGTTTGATTTGAGGGCTGAAAAATGGATGAGATGATTTTATTGGCAGGGATTATTTTAATAATTATTTTAACAGTGCTGGGATTATTGGTCGGCTTCTTATTTTTTTTGCTGAGCAAGAAATAACGGAGTGAAAAGTGGTTGACGGCTTTTTTACAGGCATGGTCATGATATCAAAAGCTCTGCCAGTTTCTTCTTTTAGAAACGAAAGAGTCTATGGCGAACTTACTGAACCCCTGTAACGGCCAGGGTGCCCGTACGCATAACCAAAGGGCTTAGGTAAGATGTCGTTGGGTGCTTGTAAGTAGCGCATAGTGGTATATGCGTGGTTGCCGTTGGGTCAAGAAATAAAGGATTAAAAGGAAAATAAAATGGCTAAGGCAAATGAAGCAGACATCAAAGCTATTTTTGATTATTGGAATTCTTTCAAAGGGCAGGCCAATTTCAGGTCTCATAGGGCGATTATGCCAGATATAACCAAAGCTGTTAAGGCAAGGCTAAAGGATGGGTTCACAGTTGAACAGATAAACGCAGCAATAAAAAATTACGCCGAGATATTGATTTCGCCGGAGTATGTCTGGTCGCGGGCCTGGCCGCTTGCGAAGTTTCTAACCCGTGCCCGGCCCGACAACCGGCAGGAGTTACAGATTTACAGATTTATCGAAAACAATTTCAATGAGGCTGATTTTGAACAAACGACTGTAGGCAAGCAGCGGGTCGAAGTGCGCAAAGAATACTCTGAGAAAATCAGGGCGGCGCCGGCAGAGAAACTTATTGCGGCGCATCGTGATAACGTACATAAAAATATGTGGTTTTTGATTGACGAATTGAGGCCGGAAATACAGGCCCTATTGGCCGCTGACAAGCAGAAAGGCGATTTATGAAATTCCAGAAACACTACCAGTATGTTACTGAATATAAACAGACATCGAGCAATCAGCACGGCATACGCTACCGAATGGTTGGGGATAAACGTATATCGGCAACAAAGTATTCGGCAAGTGTAAACGATATGGCGGGCTTGCAAAATTTGGCGGCCCTAAGCGATAGTCTGGATGCACCGCTGAGATACGATTATTCCGCAAACCCGCAAGAAGTTTCTATCGAACTGGTCAGTTTGGAACAACTAAAGAAAATAATCGAAAGCTAACCAGGCTATGTTTGTGAAAAGATAGTTGATAGGCAAGGAGATTGATATGGACATAGATGGCTACCCGGAAGAATGTGAACTACAGAAAATCAGGGAGTGGGACACGGATTTCAAGGGGCTTATGGGTTATATCCGGGAACGATGGAAATATGCCCATTCTGGATTTTGGAAAGAAGAACTTGCTGGTGATGTTTATCATTTATCAACGGCGGGTTGGTCCGGGAACGAAAGCATTATTGAGGCTTTGCGCGAAAATATACTATTTTATTCAATGTGTTGGCAAAGGTCCGAACGCGGGGGACATTATATTTTTAGAGTAAAGCATTAGAGATGGCAAGCGCGGCACAAAGAAAAGGTAAAGGCTACGAAAGGCATATTGCAAAGCTGTTGTCAAGGGCTTTTGATTGTAATGTGCGGCGTGTGCCTTGTTCCGGTGCGCTTGATATAAAAGGGGACCTGCGCAACCTGGACGGGGTACTTGCCCCCTATGTAATCGAGTGCAAGAAACAGGAACACTTGAACATTTGGGATTCACTTCGGCAGACATTTACACAGGCCGGATATAAAAAAGGTCTTTTAATTTTCAGTCGAAACAATGAGCGGGACTATGTGTGTCTCGATTTGAACGATTTTATCGAATTACTACAGTCAGGAAAGGAGTAACAAAATGAAAAAAGTATTGTTGTTAATTGTAATGTGTGCAGGGCTGTCGCTCGTAGTGGCTGGCTGCATAAGTACGAAAGACCCCGTAACCGGGCAAACACAGACTTCGCTTGACCCGAACACTGTGGGGCAGGTTGAGCGGGCGGCAGAGACGGCAATCGGCATACTGGGGCTATTGGGGATTGTCTGGCCTTTTCTTTTGCCGGTAGCAACGGCGGGCGGTGCGGTATATGGAACCTGGAAAACTGTCAAACCTAAATTGGTGACGGCACAGACCCAAAGCCAGATGTATTACAGCGCAACGGCTTCAATCGTACAAGGGATTGAGGCATACAAGGCAGCCAACCGCGAACAGTGGGACAACCTTGAAGGGTATCTGGCGGAAACCATAGGCCCGAAGGCCGAGAACATTATCCGGGCCTTGAGGAAACTGCCTGCGAAAGAATAATTATACGTACGCGCCCCGTCCGGCCTGTTGCTGCTAAAGGACTTGGCGGGGCGCATTGGCAAAGGTAAATGATATGAAGGCTATACGGGTATATAAATCAGAATTGTCAGAGTTGGTATGGCAAAAACTGGCTAAAGAATATGATTTGCCGCCGGACAGCATTGGTGTTTATATCGCTGTTTGTGAACCTATTCCGAATCCAGAGTTTAGTTGGGGACCGATATGATTATAAGGCTGGACGGTTAAGTCGCCAGAATCCATTTTAAGGCCTCTGGCTGGCCCTGTGTTGCGACTTTGTCCTATTGGCGGGAAAACCCCCCCGCACTTGAAATTATCTCGGTCATTACGGGCACTTTATTGACCTTGCCGGGCCTTCTGTAGTATGAAGTTGGTCAACCTGTTTGAATACGTTGCCAGTCTCAATATCAAGTGCCCAAAGTAAGCTGAGCATTGCCCAGCCATTTGGCCGCCTGAGTTTGTAACCCTCGATTAGCGTTGTCTTTGATTGCCCGCGCCAAGCGTAATCCGGCTGGTTCTTCTTTGAGGATGTTGGCAGCGTCAGCGTGCCAGTCGTTAATTATCTGGTTTGTTAATTTGAGGATTGATTCTATTGTGTTCATTTTTCCTGCTCTTTCTGCGGCTGTGCCGCTAATAAGCAAATTCATTCAGATATACAGCTTCAGCCAAACTATCATTCATATTTTGCAACTGCACTAAAGCATCGGCGTTGTGAGTTTTATATGCAATCTGTATTTGCTGTTCATTTATGCTTTGCCGGCGGCGCAATTCCCTAAGAGTGTACCTGCGTAAATGGCCAACCCAATCATTGCGCACTGTCATTTTTTTAACCCTTTCTGCGGCTGTGCCGCTATCTCGGTAAAATCATCTGCTTTATCTTCTCTCCAGCCTACGATAGCTACGGCTATTGCTTGCCTGCTGATAAATTCTCCGCCTCCACAAATTATAAGCGCAGATATAGCATTTAAGTATTCTATCAGGCGGTAATCCAGCAAGTCTGGTTCTGTTTCCAACATTTTAGCCGCTATGCGGCAATGCTCGTTATCATAATTAAGGCCCATAATCTTATATCCCTTTCTGCGGCTGTGCCGCTAAAGAAGACTCATAGACAATATCTGATTAGTTTTTTCATTGACTCTGCCGTATTCCCGCCATTCCTTTGTACCGTTTTGATGATAGATAATTTCGCCGCATAGCAATATATCAGGATTGGTCTTGTCGTGCCGTTTACTGCGGCGTATGCGACAGGCCGTGTGGCAACATTTACAATTTATATAATCAGCCATTTTACCTGCCCTTTCAGTTAAGGTTAATAATCTTACGGGCTGTGCCCGGACTCGAACCAGGCCGGGCAGCCTAAACACCCATAATCGTTAAATCATAATCACCGTAGGATTCGCCGCGAATCTGATTGATAATCGCAGTGGCGGTCGGATTGCATAAGATTTCTCGTCCGAAACAGCTTGAGAAAACGTATACAGGGTAGCCAGTTACGGCCGCGAACCAGTCCGGCAAATCATCGGAGCCGAAACAGTTGAAGACGGCATCCTCATTTTTGAATTCGTAGCAACTGAAGCCGTCTCCGAGAAAGTTCCCGTAAACTTGGCAGAGTTTTTGTGCGAATTCCGGGAGTGTTCTGGCTTCGCGGCGTGCTTTTTCTTGCCCTGCCCGCGTACATTGCGGGCCATAAATCCAAATTGCTTTGTACCGTGCCATTTTTTTACCCTTTCAGTTAAGGTTAATAATCTCAAAGGCTGTGCCCGGACTCGAACCGGGCTAAAGCCGGTCAGCCTGTTAGGCATTCTGCCGATTTATCCAGTCTAATAATTCGTCTATGGTTTTTTTCATTGGCACGTTGGGGTGGTTCATTCCGTTTACTTCCCCCATTGTGCCGTTCTTATATTTGCCAGTATCAGTAGTATTATCCACAAGGACAATTTCGCCTATATCGAGATTAACTGGCCTGAAATCTATACTCAAGCAGTTACCTTTCTCAAAACGGTTTTTGTTAGTCACTTCTTTTTTGTAGAAATGTAGGGCTGTGTGTGAAGTTAAGCCAAAAGGCCCTAAAATCTCATAATACCGGTCAGGCATTTTTTTTACAAGTAACTCAGCGATAGGTTGGAGTATCTCATCAATCCAGTTTATAGGATCCAATCGTGTAAGTTTGTTTTTGAGCCTTTTAATTTGATTTTCGCGCTGGGTTATCCTGTTGTTAATTTTACCGCGTTTTTGCTCATAGTTTTTCTGTTTTTGCACGTAATCTCCAAGAATACTTTTTACAGATACCATTTACCTGCCCTTTCATAAATAAAACAAGCCCGCCTGTGCCGCGCTGAAGACTGGACTCGGCTAAAGTCAGAATTGCAACGCAGACACAAGGCGAGCTTGTTGGTTGATATTGGATTGTGTTTTTAGCCGAGTCCATAAAATTTTTACCTCTCTATCTATTATCGTCCGAAACAGCCAAAAGTCAATAGCAAATCCGAAAAAAGGCTGAAAATCATTGTTATTGGCCTGAAAACGCAGAAAAACAGAGAAATAAAATAATCACTGGACACTTGGCTAACAGCACCTGTTGAAGAAAAACAACAAATATGTAAAAAGATGTTGACAAAAATAAACAGATGATATAATTGTATGGCATGGCAATTCATAAACGACAAAAAAAAGTTGCAGTACAACGCAAAGGCGCGCAGAATGTGATTGATGCGCGGATCAGAGCAAAGGTTTTTAGGCTTGCGTGGAGCCTGATTTTGGGCCATAAGAAGTAGTTTTTAGTGCTTCAAGAAGGGAATTATATGGCGAATAAAGCCAAAAAACAGGTTGCCAAGTTGACGCTCCGGCGAAAGCGGTTCTGCGAATTATATGCTACAGATAGGGAGTTCTTCGGCAATGGCGTACAATCATACGGTGAGGCCTATGACATTGACGTGAGCAAAAAAGGGGGCTACAACACCGCTAAAGTCAATGCCCATAAGCTACTAACAAGCACTAACGTTTTAGCCTATATCAATGATTTGCTTCAGGTGACCCTTAATGAGGAGCATGTTGATAAACAATTAGCTTTTCTTATAACCCAAGATGCCGATTTTGGCTCGAAGCTGGGGGCAATCAGAGAGTATAATGCCCTCAGGCAGAGAATCACAAAGAAGCTCGATGTAAGCGGGCAGGTAACTTTGGCGCAGGCTATAAGTGGAGTTGTAAGTGGAGACAGCGACAATAAGCAAGGCTGATGCAGAGGCGGCCCAGGAATTGGTTACACGCGGCCAGCAGGACTATAACTGGTTTATGACCCACGCATTAGACGTCCAGCCTGAGCACCTCTGGTCGAAGATGTGCGAAGTCAATGATTCTGTGCGTGATAACGAGCGTACAGCCGTACAGGCGGGGCACGGTGTGAGCAAAACTTACGGGGCGGCGCGGATTGCGTTGACATTTTTGTATTGTTATTGCCCTTGCACAGTGGTAACTACCGCACCGAGCGGACATCAGGTCAAAAACCTACTTTGGCGTGAGATAAGGACGGCTCACAGTGGCGCCCGGATTCCGTTAGGCGGCAAGCTGACCGCGACTATGCTTGATATGCAGCCTGCGACAGGGCGGATATGGTATGCCGTAGGTATTTCGACACGCCAGGACACGATTACTCAAGAGGCCACAAAGGTACAGGGCATACACAATGAGCACGTGCTGATTATACTCGATGAGGCAGCGGGCATATTACCAGAGATATACAGGGCGATAGAGCACATCGGCGCACCGTTTAAGCGGGTGTTAGCTATAGGTAATCCCACAAGCAAGTACGGCGACTTTGCAGCGGCCTTGCGTGACCCGACCTGGAACCGGATACAGATTTCGGTGAAGGATACACCGGTATATCAGACGGGCGAGCAACTTATACCAGGCGTTTATGGCCGTGACTATGAGCAGCGGATTAGGCTCAAGTATGGGGTTGATTCGGATGAATACAGGGTGCGTGTTGAGGGCGGCATATCCGAGAAGGGAGCTGAGGGTGCATACTACGGCAAGAAGATGGCCGAACTTGAGAAAAAGGGCCGGTTCCTTGATTACCTTGACCATAACCCGAACTATCCGGTATATATCATTATGGACCCTGGCTATACAACCGCTATTGGTTTTATGCAGGTGATTGAGACCAATGTTAATTTTATCGATTATTACGAGGATAGCGGGTTAAGTATTGCAAAGTACGTTGAGTTATTTGATGCCCGTAAGTTAGAACGTGGGTACCGTTACGCAGATATATTTGTGCCGTGCGATATGGATAGCAACGCAACCAGGATAATCACGGGTGAGACGGCGATTGAAACCCTGCGGCAGTTCCATTATTTGCCGAAGGCATTACCTCGTGAGCACCGGGTAAACGAGGGTATCGAGCGGACACGGCAGTTTCTTGACTGCTGCCGGTTTGATAAGGTTCGATGTGCCAGGCTGATTGAGTGCTTGCAGGGATACCACGAACGTATCAATCGGCAAATGAGCACAGAGGACAATCCGGTGTTTACCGGTGTGCCGGAAAAGGATGGTACAGACCATGCGGCGGATATGATGCGCTACGCTTCGGTAGCCGTAAAAAAATGCGGCAGAGTGGGTATGACGGCAGAGCAAGCCAGGGAGCTTGCAGACCGGCACAGAAAACCTTTGAATTATGGGTAGAGATAAAATGAGGCAAACAGTGCCATGAGGCAAACAGTGCCATTTGACCCAGCAAAACAATACATGGATTTTATGACAGTCGAGGACTTAACTCCGGTGACTGAAAATGCGGCAAGAAAAGAACTTCAAAGAGGGATAGATTCTTTTATACCGAGCGAATTTCAGGAGAGAATAAAATGGGTCATAAATTACTGGCCGGCAGCAACTATAAGAGTCAAAGATGATAATTATGAGATGCTGGGACTTACCAGGGCGGATATTGGAAAGGTGCGTGAGGTGAAGGCGCATTGGACTATAGCTTGGAAATTAGGACCTGTCCGCAAGGCACAGTTGGGAAAATTTTGTGATGGACTCTAAAATAAACTTGACAACTGCTGAGACGCTTGGCATAAGTGTTAGTAATGCGGAGTTTCGCATGCTCAAGAACCTGCGAAGATTGGCTGCAGAAGTTGTGTATGGCACGCTGGAAGTTACTTTTCACGTGCATAATTCAGAGTTAAAGACCGGGGAAGTTGGTAAGACGATGGTAAGGATATGAGTAATTTTATAATAGGCTTTCTTGCAGGACTTCTTTGTGGAGTAGCATTGATGTTATATATTCAACTTAAATCGTAGTATCTTTTACAATTTAGTGTTTAAGTAAGTCGGACTTACTTCTTTACCATAAGAAATAGCCCGACAGTTCTGAGAAATCAGGACTGTCGGGTTTTTTATTTGGCAAAAAAATGAGCGACAAGGACAAAGAAAAGGATTTTGAGTCGGCGTTTAACGACGCTTATGACCTTTGGTATCCCTGGATTTCAGAGGCTCACACTGACTTTAAGCATGTCGTGGACCATCCCTGGACGGCGGCAGACATTGTGTATTTCATGCAGGAGAACCGCGAGGTCAATAACTTCAATCTCACCCGGCGAGTCGTCAAACTTATTACCGGCTATGAGAGGCGCAACCGGCTTGCTTTGAAAATCGGCCCGGCTGAAGGCGAAGACGACAAGGTAGCGAGCCAGTTGACGGGCTTGGTAATGCCTTTGATGGAGAATCAAAGGGGGTATGAGATAGTAAGCGATGCCTTCGAGGTTGGGGCGTTGATAACCGGTTTGAACCTTGTCGAGCCATATCTTGACCGTAACGGGCGGATTAAGTTCAGCCGCAAAGGTTACAACAAATGCTTATTGGACCCGCACTTTACCCAGCGCGACTTGAGCGATTGCGGCCATATCATAATCCACGAGGAAGGAATGTTAACTTCGGACGTTCAATCGCTGGTGCCGGGTAAGGATAATCTCATTGCCGAATATGCCAAAACAACTACTGAAAGCGGAGCAAGCCTGCCGTTTTCTGCTTATAGAGGCAGGGGCCGGGACGAGGGTAAACGCTGTAATTATTCGGCGTTCTGGCAACAAAAACTTCGCAAAGCAAGATTTATCGGCAATCGCCGGACAAAGCAGTTTTTTGAGTGGAAGAGCGATAAAGAAGAGCTTGATGCACTGCTTAATCAATACCCATTACAGCTTGTATCGTGGACAGAGGAGAAAGAGACCGTTGAGTTGGAGTGTTACGTGAATGGCCGGCTGGTTTGGAACGGCCCGGACCCGAACAAGATAGACGAATATCCGTTCATTGCGATTATGGGGTTCTGGTATCCCGATTACGATGATATGTCCAAGAAGCTGCAGGGTATTGTCCGACCTATTCGGGGCCCGCAGCGAGAGCTTTCAAAACGGCTTTCAAAGATTATCGATATTCTCGATAGCCAAATGGCATCGGGCATTGTGGCGGAAGAAAATGCCCTGGTAAACCCGGATGACATTCATACCAGCGGTCAGGGCAAAGGTCTCTTGGTAAAAGAAGGGGCGATAGCCGGCCAGAAGATTATATTCAGAGACAACCCGGGCGATGTGCAACCAGGCCTGCTTCAGCTTAACCAAACGCTTATGAGCATTATCAATGAGATTGCCGGCATCAACGACTCGATGTTCGGCAATGATGAGTTGAACGCCCAGATGTCGGGTTACCTGATGAAACTGCGGCAGGGTGCCGGGCTGGTAGCGCTACAGGATTTATTTGATAATCTTCGATTCAGCAAAAAACAGCTTGGTTTCAAACTGATTAAACTTATTCAGGCAAATTACAATTCGCAGCGTGTTGAGCGGATTCTGAACGAGCCGGTTGCAGAGGGATTCTACAAGACAGACCTGGCACAATATGACGTAGTGCCGCAAGAGGGGGTACTTACCGAAACACAACGGCAGATGTTCTACCTGGAACTGATAAACGCCAAGAATCAGGGTGCACCGATAAGTTGGCGAATGATTTTCGAGAACGCCCCGATTCAGATGAAGCAGAAACTGCTTGAGGAAATAGGCAGGCAGGAACAGCAGGAAGCGGCGGGCCAGCAGGAATTGCTGAAAGAAAAGCAGCTTCTTGACCGGATGCGTGAAGCGAAGATTGCGGCTGATATGGGGCGTGGTGTTGAGCGACAGACTCAAGCCGAGGAAAACCGTGCTGATAAAGTTCTTGCGCGGGTTAAGACGGCTACAGAGATACAGAAACTAAAAAATCAGGATGTATTTGGTTTGTTGGACAGAATTATTGCGCTTGAGACGTTGAACGTGAATGCGCGCAAAACGGCAATGACACGGAGATAGGGAAATGAGAATGGTACAGACTGGTGAAATTCTGCCTTGTATGGTGGCTGAGTTTGAGCGGGGCTTTGACGCCGTGCTGGCAAAGAACAAGCACAGGCGGGAGCCTTACTATGTGTTATATCACGCCAATTGGTATGCGAATAACAGCCAGTTACGTTCAGTCTTTTCGCCGAGGGCGAAGCGCCCCCCCAAAATGCTGAATACAATGTGCTGGCTCGTCAACAACAAGACGGGCAGTATCAAACAACTTTGGGTATTGCCGCTGGATGCGCCCGTAGAGCCGCAGATTGAATATGAGGACAAGATAATTGAACCGGTAGTGGAGTCGGCAAGAGGTATGCCGATTGTGTACTAAAAAGGAAAGCTAATAAACAGGGACAAGCTGCCCACGCGGCAGGATACAAAGGATAAATTAACAGTGACACGGGCTATGGCGTTAAATGCGGGTCTTTTCGCCGAAGACTCAAACAGGCCGAAGCCGGGTCTTGAAGTCACAGAAAGGAAAAAACAATGGAACAGGAAAATCAGGTTGAAAATCAAGTAGCGGAAAATCAAACGGATACTCAGGCAGAGGATACTACAACTGAAGCCAGCGGCCAGGCAGAAGAAAAAGGTCAAGAGCAGCAGACCGTTCCTTATGACCGTTTTCAGGAAAAGACTGCCGAAGCCGAGCAACTGAAAACTCAAAACCAACTACTGCAGCAGCAACTTGCGATTATGAGCGCGAATGTATCCACCCAACGGCAAAAACCGACAGAGACGTTTGATATTTTCAAGGAAGTCGGGCTCGAAGGAGATGAGGACATTCCGAACGTAAAGCAGCAAAAGCAGATTATGGAGTATTACGGAAGGACTATAGGCACCCAGCTTGCAAATCTGCAATTTAAGCTTGACCGTCCTGATTTTTCACAATTGGTTGGAAAACCTGAAGATATTGCCAGGGGACAGTTTGCCAAACCGTTGAACGAAGCATTAAAAACCAATCCGGCCCTGATAACGCAGATACAGACAAGTTCAAATCCTCAGCTGACAGCTTATGAGATTGCAAAGGCATACCAGACCATTCATCAAGCGACCAAACCCGCCGAAAAGGACAAAAATAAACCCATAAACACAGACAAGATTAGTGAAGCTGTTGCCAACGCTAACAGGGTTAAGTCCTCCAGCAACGTCAAGGGTGGCGGGGGCCTGAGCGAAGAAGGCAGGTATGTCAATATGAGCGATGAGGAGTTCATCAAGATTGCGGAGCAGAACGGGGCCCAACTGTATTAAGGAAGAACCGATATGGATAATCTTACAACTACTTCAGTAATAACGCCGGCAGTAATGGCTTATTTTATGAGGATGCTGCTGGTGCGAAATAAAGCCTACCTGATTCATGCCCTGTTTGCGGACAGGTTCGACATACCTTCAGGAGCAGGCAAAACGGCAAAGTGGAGACGGTATGCACAATTGCCGACCGCGACTACTGAAATTTCAGAAGGTGTTACACCCCCGGGGAGAAGACTCAGCAAGCAGGACATCAGCGCAACGCTGGCTCAATATATGGATTATATTCACATTACCGACGTCCTCGAATTTACCTGCGAAAACAAGATTTTGAATGTGGGGGTCAGTGAACTTAACGACCAGATGTATCGCACTGAGGACGAATTGACGCGAAACGTGCTGGTAACTACGGCGTCAGCCATTACCGCATCGCATGGAGCGGACCCGATTACATGCCTGAACGAAGACGACATCGACACTATTGCCAACACGCTGCAAAACAATGATGCGCGTCCGGTAGCACCGATGATACGGGCAAGCACCGGGCAGGGAACTTCGCCGATTATGGCGGCCTACTGGGCATTGATGCACACCCAGCTCAATAGTGACCTGAAAAAGGTAAGCGGGTTCCTGAATACTTCAGAATATGCCAGACAAACAGGGGTAATGGAAGCAGAGCGCGGCTCTGTTGGTGAGGTAAGGTTCCTTGCATCGAGCCTTGCACACAAGGAAGGTTCCGCAACCGAAGCGTTTCCGGCAACAGCGGGGACATACTTCTATATCGTGGTCCTTACCAAAAACGCTTACGGCATCGTTGACCTGAAAAAGGCAAATGCCAAATTGATTATGCACGGCAAAGGTTCAGCAGGTTCAGCCGACCCTGGCGACCAGAGACAAACCGCTGCCTGGAAGTTTATGTATGCCTGCCGAATCCTGAACGATAACAACGTAATTGTGCTGAAGGTGACGCGCAGAAGTTAAGAAAAATTCAAGTTGATAAAAGTTAATAAGGAGTTTAACGATGTTTGAACCTGTTTTACTTAAACTAAAGGGGTCTGCTTTGGCAGTCAATCTTGACCTCGGTTTTATTCCGCAAAAAGTTAGAATAACCGAACTTCATGCAACCACTCCGATGTTTTTCGAGTGGTTTGGCGAGATGATGGAAGATGGTACTGACGTTACTTACGAGGCCTCAGTCTCTGAAAACGGTATTGATATTGACGGAGCTGGTGTTACGACTGTAATCACCACCGAATCCAGTGGAATCAAAGCCTATGACGGCGCCAAGACACCGCAAGTTTTACTCGAAGACCCATCGACCGGCAAACTGACAAAGACCGACATTTATGGCAATTACGACATAACTGCCGATTACGATTCGGTTGGTACAGCCAGGTCAGCTACGGTTATCGGTACGGTTGTCAGGCCGACAACTCATAACGGTTATGTCTATGAGTTGATAACTAAAAGTGCTTCTGCATCCGGGGCCGAACCAACATGGGGTACAGTACCAGGCGAAACAACTACTGATGCAAGTGATAATATCTGGATGTGCCGTGAGGAGAATCTCGTTGCCAACAAAGGTCTCGGTATCACGATAGGTGCAAGTGTAGTTACAACCGATGCTATATATTACGTTGAAGCTTACAGATTTCAACGCTGCGAAGACCTTAGTTAAAAAACCGAATAATTAACTGAAAGGGTATGTTATGGCAAAAGCAACATTAGAGGCGCCGCTCAAACCGGAAACGGCGGCCCCGAAAAAACAAGACCGGCTGGTAAGAGTAAAAATAACCAACAAGGAATTGGCCGAGGGCGCGGACTGGCAATTTAACTATGAAGGCACACCTTACGCGGTCATAAACACCGGGGAATGTACGCTGCCGGAAAGCGTAGTTGACCACTTGGAGAAACTGGCGATGCCTCGCAAAGCCTATAAAGAAGGTCAAGAGTCCGGGCAGAGCATCGTTGTTGTTGGAACTTATCACCGTGTCATAGTTCAAAGGCTGCCGGACATACCTGCAAGTGAAGGATAAGGTAACAATTAAGTAATTAAAATGAGGATACGACAATGAACAGATTGAAATGTTTGTTAATTATGTTTGTATTGACGGTATTGCCTGCTGTCGTATGTTTGGGCGAATTTGACATCAACTACCGGAACGTGAGCAATCCACGATTACTCGAAAGATTGCTCAACGACCGGATAGGGACACTGGATTCCGAAGTAACTGCCCTGCAGGCCCTCAGTGGCGGACTGTACGACAATACCGGCACAGGAAGTATTTTTTATGTCGATAGTGGCGCCGCCGCAGATGGTGCGGGCACTACGTGGGCAACGGCAGTTGATACATTGAAGGAAGGTATTGCCCTGTGTACGGGTAATGCCGGAGATATTATTTACGTCGCGCAGGGACACAAGGAAAACATAAATGCCGCCTCTGCCCTCAATGCGAATATAGCCGGCATTACTATCGTTGGAATCGGCTCTGGTGAAGATATGCCGCAACTTTCCCTGATAACGGACGCCGGTGCCGAACTGACAATTAGTGCAGCCGATGTGACGCTTTACAACATTCGTATTTTAGGTGCTTATACCGGCGGCGTAACGGCAGGCGTAGTTATTACCGCAGATGGTGACGGCGCCCGGATTATCGGCTGTGATTTCTGGGAAACGTCCAATACGATGGAACAGTTGATAATGGTAAGTGTCGCCGCTGACGCCGACTATCTGACTTTTGCCTATAATAGATTTATAGGCACAGACAGCGCCAACCCTTCCTCTGCGATTACTTTTGCGGGCGGCTCCGATAAGACGGTCATTCAGAACAATACATTCATCGGCACCTGGAGCGGTCCTGTTATCGACCATACAACCGCTCTTTCAACAGGGATAATGATTGTCGGTAACTATGTTGTCAACCTGGACGCCACAGCAGGCAAGACAATTCAATTACATGGTTCTGCTAACGGCGCTTTGATTGGCAACAAGTGTTACGCCAACGGCGCTGGTTTTGCTCTTGTCGGCGATGCTATGTTCGTATCACCCGACAATATAGCAATGCAGACCGAGAATGTCGAGACGAGGAACTTCGAGACTATGTTCGGCCCCTACAGGGGCGATGCCGCCGGAACCGCAGGAGATAGTATCTTTGGGGACTTCGTTCTTGCCCAGACCGACCTTGATGCGATACTTGCCGATACCGCGTTATGGGATACTACAGCCGAGTTGCAGACAATACTTTTTGGTTCGGCTACAGCCGGTTCGACTGCCACTGCGACAGCAGCAGTGCAGGCAACAGCCGATGCTATCGAGGTAGATACAGGAACGGACATACCGGCCACATTGTCTGGTATCAACACAGCGATTGCCTCTATAGACGCTACTGGTTTCGCGGCGTCCGCTACAAGCGACCCTGCCAGTACCGTCATAGTAGAATGTACTACGTTAGCCAATTTTGGTAATGATTACTTCAATACCGGATGGTCGTTAAAATGTATGCTGGATATTTCCGGTGTTGGCTCAGCCCCTGAAGGTGAGATTTTTGATATTATCGACTATGTTTCGGCAACAGGCACATTTACCGTCAGTGAAGCATTTACCGCAAAGGTAACAACAGGCGATGGTATATGGGTTTTCCGCCAGGACGAATTGAACCTCAAAGACGATACGATATTAGGTTGCGCGGGAGTGGTTCGATACGTTGATAGTGGGGCGGCTGGTGATGCTACAGGTCTGATTTTGGAAAACGCCCACCTGACATTCGCTGCTGCCGAGGCAGCCAGTTCAGCCGGCGATGTAATTTATATCGCTGACGGCCACGATGAGGAGATAGGCGATGTCGTTATAGATGTAGCCAATCTTACGGTTATCGGTATGGGTGAAGGCGATGCCCGACCGTTGATGACCTGTGATGCATCCACCGATGAAATCACTATTACCGGCGCCGGTGTTACAATGAAGAACATTCGGTTTGAACCTGGCGCTGACCAGGTAGTTACCGTTTTCCGGGTTGAATCTACGGGTGTCGGCTGCACGCTTGAGAACCTCTCGTTTATTAGAGGTGAGGCTAATAACGAGGAATTTGTGATTTGTATTGACGTTGACGCAACGGCTTTCCAACTAACCGTTAAGGACTGCACATACCACAATACCTACGCTACCACCGCTCACGCCAGTTGTTTTATCGACCTTACGGATGGCACCATTGACGGATGTACGATAACCGGCTGTAACTTATTTGGTGAGTTTGCGAATGGCGCTATTTACTCAAATCAGGTCTGTACGAATCTGTCGATTATAGACAACGTGACAAGTAACACCACATCGACTAAATACGCTATTCAGTTGAGCGCTGCTGCAACTGGTGTCCTGGTAAATAATACGTTGTACTCCGATTCTTATCTGACGATGCTCGACCCTGGTTCTTTGAAATGTTCAGGCAATCTTGGAGTTGACGCTATAGACCAGCAGGCTATAGCCATACCGCTAAGCGCCGAAACTTCCGATGTTACCGAAGTTGCTGCGGGTTCTAATCTTGAACGGCTCGAATGGCTGCAAAAGCAGACCGATGATATTGCGGCCCAGCTTGGCATAGATTCTACTGCTGACAATGTGTTTTACGTTGACGCAAGCGTTGCTGGTGGCAGTGGTCTTGGTACAAGTTGGCTTGACGCCGAGGCTACGCTGGTTCTTGCCATAGGCGATGCAACCACTAACACGGGCGCATATATCTTTGTAGCTTCAAATCACGCAGAGAATATCGTCGGTTCTGTAGCTGTTAATAAGGCTGGTATTTCGATAATTGGTTTAGGCGTTGGTGAATCAAGGCCGATATTTACATTTGATACCGCAAACGATAGCCTTGCTCACACTGTACCTGATGTGAAATATAAAAACCTTATCTTCACGCCCTCTACTCAGGACAATACTGTGGGCATTAGTTTGGATGCCAGTTCTGATGGTGCGACTTTCGAGGACTGTGTATTCAGGAACAACACCACCAACGAGTTCACCAATCTCATTACTTTGGCGGGTGGATGTGATGATGTCCGGTTTACGAGGTGTCAATTCATCAATGATACCGCCGTTGGCGCTCACGTAGCCGCTATTGAAAATATCAGCAACCCGGTTGATAACCTGATAATCGAGGACTGCCAGTTTCATGGTACTTTTACAACGGCGGCTATTCACTCCACCAAGATTGATACTAACCTGATGATACGGAACAACACGATTTACAACTATTCACCTTCTGATTACGCGATAAAACTTACTACGACCGCATTAGGTACGATGTACGGCAATAAATGTTACACGCCCACATACGGGACTTGTATAGACCCTGGCTCACTGCAATGCTTTGACAACTATATTTCGCACGTTATCGATGAATCGGGTTTCCTTTTCCCGTCCGCTCCAGTAACTAATCCAGCTATCGAAGGTACAGGCAGGATTATCTATGTTGATTCCGGTGCAACTGCCGGTGGCGGTGGAACGTGGGCAACTGCTTTGAATACCATCGATGCCGCTATGGATTTAACTTCTGCCAACCGAGGCGATATTATCTATGTCGCGCAAGGCCATAAAGAGACCGAGGATACCGGTGCTATATTTACGGCTGATGTTGCGGGTGTTTCGATTATCGGCATAAGTAGTGGTTCATCTTTCGCTACTGTAGCTGCCGGCGACGCTACTGATAACCAGATGCCGGTATTCATTTTGGACAATGCCGCTGCGACCATAAGCGTAACTGCTGCGAATGTTACACTTAAAGGCTTAAAAATAGAGTCTGATGTTATTGACTGTGCTGTCGGCATTACCGCCGCCGCTGGGGCGGATGGTTTGGTAGTTGACGGTTGTTATTTCCGGGACGGCGCTGCTGCCGAAGAACTGGTAATCGGTATAAGCATTGCAACTACCTGTTCAGATGTTCAGGTTAAGAACTGTTACTTTTCGACTTATGCCGCCGGCGGATGTGCAAATGCTATCCTGTTAGCTGGTTCATCTGATGACAGTATCTTCGAGAATAATATAGCGAACGGCACATACTTGACGGGTGCATTTCTGGCAACTGCTGCGGCTTCTCGTAACCTTACTTTGATTGGCAATACCTTTTGTAATCAAGGGGTGATTGCCGTTGACCTTAATGCTGCAACAACCGGCATTATGAAAAACAACTATCTGGCAGGTACGACTTCGATTGCGGCCGCTTTGACCGATGTTGACGCAATGTGGCTGTTTGAGAACTACGTATCAGGTGAAGACAACAAGAGCGGTCTGCTTGACCCGGTTGCCGATGGCGATTAACAGTTTAACTTTAATGGGTGGGGCTTAACCGCCCCATCCATTACTACGGATTTACTTTATGAGGCAAGACAATGTCCATCACCTGGACTTTAGCGGAAATACGGGCGAAGGTACGCAAACTATGTCAAAGACAGGATACGGCGGATTTATCGGACAGCGACATCAATGATTTAATCAACGATTTTTACCGTAACCAGTTCCCGACAGATGTTTATGCGGCAAAAATAAAAGGCTGGTACTCATTCGATACGGCCAGCGGTGACGGCGGGGAATATACACTTGGTGAAACGGTTATTACTATCAGCACACCGCTTACAGTTACCGATTCGGATGATTATGTCTCCAATGCTACCCTTTATTTGAACAAGGACAAATTCTTTGAACTGTACCCGGCGGACAGTACAGATGAAACAGCGGAGGAAAACCAGCCCGCAGCGTTTTTACTGTATAACAATATCCTCTATGCAGCACCGAAGGCTGATGCGGTTTATACCGTCAAGATGGCGGCGGACTTGAAACCCGCTGCCTTGTCAAGTGATTCTTTGGTGCCTCTTGATGTCCGCTGGGGGCCTGCTATTGCCTACGGAACCGCCATTTTGATTCGTATGGACAATAACGAAACCGATGAAGCAAAAGAACTTGTGCCTACGTACCAGTGGCATATCCAGCAGATTAACCGTCCACTATTGAAACAAATCAGCCAGGCAAGGGCTGTGCCGAGGTTTTAATGATGAAGAAAATACTCTACATTTTGTTGTTTCTGGCAATGACCGCATACGCAGACAGGCAACGGTACGAAACCCTGCGGAACTATTGTGTGCTGCAACTGAAGTGCAACGACAACGCCGACAGCAATGTTGTTCTCGACAGCTCACCTTATGGAAACCACGCAACGATGCACGCCATTTTCGAGGGCTTTGACCCGCCAGACAATATGGAAGACACCAGCTACAGCCATGTGACAGGTTTGGTTGGTTCTGGAGCTTTCACAATCAATGATTTCCCACTGGGGAATTTTGGGATTATTCAAATTCCAGATTGCCCGGCCATTCAATTTGGTACGGGCAGCTATACTGTCTGTTTTTGGCTGAAGTCTGCATCTTTGGGTAGTGATAAGAGCGTAGTTTTTTACAAGGGTGATGAACTTAGAATACACCTGCAAAACGTAGAGGGGTCAGATATAGATTTCTCTTTGGGGATTGGAGATAATATCGAGTTGAATACATCTCATTACGCAGATGACACTCCGCACATGATAACTATGGTGCGTGATTGCACGGCAAAAAAGGCATACATTTACAACAACGCGGTTTTGGATGGCCCTGTAATAGGATTTACAAGTGCTGCAGATGTCAGTTATGCGGGTTCGGACATCTTTATAGGTGCTCCAGATGGCTCTTATGAGGAGACAGGCAAACATACAGTTTTTGTTCTCGATAATTTTATGTTGTTTAACCGTGCATTGACACAGGCTGAGATTAGCTGGCTTTACGTCAACGGGGAAGACATGAATTACCTGGAAACAAAAGACCGCAACCGGTCAAGATACGAATAAGGAGAAATTGAAATGAAAAAATATGCTTCGATATTTTTAATAATCTTCCTGCTAACTTGCGTGGTTTGGGCGATTGAGGGCATGTACACTTATGACAAAAAAGGTTCTATGGTTGACCCGGGCCAACTCCACAGCGCTCAACAGGCGTGGGTGGTTGTGGATTCCACAACAAGTGACGGGACTGAACCGACAGCCCTTGCTGCAGATGAGCGCACATACACTGCAGTTGTTGCGGCCATAGCGGCGGCGTCAAGCGGTGATGATGAAATTTCGATTTATGCAATACCGAGTCGGGCAAACAGCGCCCGGTTCCGGTGTATGGGGATAACCAACGAGGGGACTATAACCTACCAGATATACCTGGGCACTTTAGGCCCCGGCGGAACTAATTGCGAGCTGGTAAATGCCGGCCAGTTGGCATTTGTAATCGGCCAACAGGTATCAACAATGAGCGGTTATGAGATGGCAGATACCCTGACCATTACCGAGTATTGCTGGAGCAGTGCCTGGACTGCAAAATCACCGACAAACGGCCTTGTTGCCGAAGGCCGGGTGGATTTACAGGGCGCCGATGTGATGATTATTGTGGCGACAACGGTAACCTGTGATGCAAAACTTTTAGTTAAGGGGTACTAAAATGGCCTGGAACAAAGCGAATCCGGCTACAGGGATAAAGGCCAAATCACTCGATGACCACGTGCGCACCAACCAGGATGCCCTCGAAACGGCCTGTAACAGGGAGCATGAGTTTTCTACCGGCGGCACAGTAGCCGACCAGATGCACCACAGGAAAGGTTCGGCACGACCCTTTTTTCAGGATTCGGCGCCGACTGCAAGGGTGGACGGTACGGCCTTTACCGCAGAAGATAACGGGTCATTGTGGGTCGATACCAATAGTTCACCGGATAACCAATTCAATATCTTAACCGATTACTCCGTGCCCACGTGGACGCCTGTATCGACCGAGATTATCGCTGTGGCGGTAGCGGCAATCCATACGTGGGCATTAACGCAGACGTTTTCTGTTTCACCCGTTTTTACAAAAGGCATTGTTACCAATGATGCTTATTTGCAGGGCAGAAATGTCGCCAACACCGCCAATATCAATATAGCCAAAGTCAATACCAGTAACGGTATTACTTTAGGGGCTGTTACCACTTTGCCGGATACTTCGGCACTTGCAACATCAGGCGCCCCGGCGGCGGATGCGCAGGTTGCCAATAAAAAATATGTCGATGACCAAACCGACCCTGCTTATGCCGGTGGCCAAGACCACGATTTTATTGGTGGCTTAAGCATAAAAACTGGCAAAGTATCTGTACCTGGTGCTGGCACGACGGTAGTAACCTTTGCAATTGCCGGAGCCAGTTTCTCAAATAATATTATAAGTGCTTTCGTTACTTTAACAGGAGCTAATATTAATGAGAGCGCATCAGTTACCGCAATAAGTGCAGCAGCAATGACCATAAGGAATGGCACGCAATTTACTACCGATGTCTTTTGGATAGCAATAGGACATTAAATGCGATACGAACCATATCCCGTGTATGACCTCAGGGCGGGTAAAGTTACGGCAAAAGAACCCTGGCTTGTGCCGAAGGACGCTTTTCCGGTGATGCTCGACTGCCATTTGAGACGCGGTGTGCTGGAAAAGAGGAAAGGATATACCGAGTTCGGGCAAATAGTACACACCAACACCACAACCGAGGCCGACACAAACCCCGGAAATGCCGTTATGGGTATATGGAGCTACTTTCAGGGAAACAGTACCGAAATGCTTGCAATGGATACCGAACGGGTTAATAAATATGACGCCGGTGTGTTTAAGGACCTGACATTAAACAAAATCCGGTTCCAGCATGCCTCAAAGCAAAATTGGCAACCTATACCAACCAGTGTCATAAAAGGCGCCACCAGTGAAGCCACCGGTACGGTTGCTTACGTTGTCGTTGACACCGGCACATTCGGCGGCAGCAATGCCAACGGGACGATAGTATTTGCTAACGGTACGGTATCGGGCACGTTCCAAAATGGTGAGGAGTTACGGAACAACGCCAACGCCGCCGAGATAGTCGGCGATGCGGACGGCGCAAATACCGATGACGAGTTCACGGGTGACGATGCGGACTTTTTCTGGTTCCAGAACTGGAAAGACATCGGCTATATAACCAACTACAAGGACCAGATACAAAAATATAACGGTGAGTGTCTTACACGCTTCAATATCGACCTTGATGTCGAACTCGGCCCGGACAACGATGTCGATACGTGCCTTATGATATTCGTTATGAAGAAACATTTGATATTACTGCGTCCCAAGGAGCGCGGCACGGAATACTACAGGCGGGCGCGCTGGTGCGTGGCTCTGACCCCGACACAATGGCGCGACGACGATTATTGCGAAGCCGACACCGAAGATTTTATTATAGCCGCCGACTTCATAGGCAGCAGGCTCATCGTATGGTTCGAGCGTTCCGTATGGGAGCTTGTTTATACCTCAGACCCCGATGCGCCGTTCAGGTTCGAGAAAATATCCGATACCGAAGGCTGTTACGCCACGTTCTCGATTGCGGCCTTCAGCAATGAATTATTGGCCATAGGCCCTACGCGGATGTTGAGTTGTGACGGCAGGGACGTTGACGGCATCAACGATAAAATCCCGGACCTTGTCCTTGAGTTCAACCAGGAAAAGATAGGTTATTGCTATTCGCTTGTATGTGAGGAGATGGACCACGTCTATACCACGTATGCCTCACAGGCAAGCGATTTACCCGACAGGCTTGCAGTATTGAATTTTGAAGAGGCGAACTGGGCGACATACCGGCTTAATGCGCACTGTTTGGGCTATTGGTCGGTCGATGATGACCTGATATTGGATGACATCGAGGACGTACTCGATACGCTTGACTACTCCTTTGACGATAAGGAGCTTATGGCGGGGTTCCCGATAACGCTTATGGGCTGCCGGGACGGGTATGTTTACAAGCTCAACGACAGCGGCGCCGATAACGGCAGTGCAATAGCCTTCGAGGCCCAAAGCGGCAGATGGAACCCTTACGGTGAGGGCGGGCAAAAAGCCAGTTTCGGATTTATAGATTTTCTGGTAGATGTCGATGACACCATATCCTTCGATGTGGACTTCTATATCAATCAGCGAACCACATCATACCTGACAAAAACAATCACCTGCGAAGATACCGCCGGTTCAGGCGGTGACAAGGTCTGGAAGCGCATACACGTGGGCCAGGTAGCGGACTTTCACCGGATAAAAATAAGCAATGATGCAATTGCACAGCGACCGCGCATACACGCGATAGTACCCTGGATGAAGCGTTCGGGAAGGAGAGGTTGATATATGGACAAACTCAAACAATCACAGAGATTGACCGACTGGGACGAAAAAAAGCCCCTGCGGGATTATATCAAGTTGTTTGTAATGCAACTGGAGCAAATATACGCGGACGTCGCCAGGTGCGTCAATCACCTGCTGGGCTACCAGGTGTCGGCAACGTGGAATCCCGGCAGTATTGCGGACGGTGCCGGTGAATCAATGGACGTGACTGTTACCGGTGCGAATTTAGGCGATTTCGCAAGAGCGAGTTTTTCATTAGACACAACGGACTTGACATTGACAGCAGATGTTACGGCAGCCGATACGGTGACGGTGCGACTTAACAACAATACCGGCGGCGCCGTTAATCTTGCAGAAGGAACGGTACGGGTAAAGGTCTTTCCGAAATAGAGTATGAAAATGCTATTTTTCAGCACAAGCGGCGATACGTTGCCGGTGGTTTACCGGCTGAGACGCGAGGGCGTTGACGCAGGTATTTACCTGCATAACCCACAGTACAGGGGCAATTACGAAGGCATTATACCGAAGATAACGGCGGCGAATCTGAAAAGGGAACTAAAGAATACCGATATTGTTGTTTTCGATATTGTCCGCCCGAACGAAAAGGCAAAGTACGATATAATTCTTTTGAAGATGTTCGGCCTTAAACCGAACCTGCCGAGCGTGTTCGGGCCTGTAGCCGACAAGCTCAAAAAAGACCACAGGGTAATCGGCGCCGCAGCGGCAACAGAGGAAATCGAACTTGACCGCAGCAAGGGAACACAACTTGCCGAAAAAATGGGTTTTGCAATACCCGAAACGCACCGGTTCAAAACGCTGACCGAAGGCGTTGTTTTTTTGAAAGGCCGCAAAGACAAATGGGTATTCAAACCGGAGAACAACCAGGACCTTGACCTTACTTATGTCGAGAAGTTCACAGGTGAGCTTGCCGAAAAAATGCAGGGGGAATACCAGGCCAGAATAGGTGATAACTGCGATTATATCCTTCAAAAGAAGATTGACGGAACGGAAATATCCACCGAAGTATGGGTGAACACAAAAGGCCCCGTGCATTTTAACCGCACTATTGAAAGCAAAAGGTTTATGGACGGCAACAAAGGCCCGTCCATAGGCAGCCAGAGCAATACCGTCTGGATTGAAAAAGACCACAGCACCATAGTTGTCCCTATGATGGTAAAAATGGCGCAGTGGCTCAAATCGGCAGGCTATATCGGCCCGTGTGACGCCAATTGTATTATCAGCGAGGGCAAGCCGTATTTTCTCGAATGGACGCCGAGACTGGGCTACGATGCGCTGTTTTGTCTTTTGACACTGCTTTCGGGCAGCATAACGGATTTTTTCAAAAAAGACTTTGATGTAAATTTCAGTAACGGTTTTGCCGCAAGCGAAAGGCTTACCATACCGCCGTTTCCTTATGCAGTAAAATCCCTGCGCGACGACTTTGCCAAAGATGTTTCGATTATGGGCAATCTCACGGATTACCCGTTCTTCTGGGCACAGGACATTTACTCCAGCGGCTCCGGTATCAAGTGTGCCGGTTCGGATGGTATCCTTGGCGCCGTTACGGCAAAGGCACCGACACTGCAGGAAGCATGGGGACGGCTTCACAACGCCATTAAGAAAATCAAGGTGTGCAGTTATCTGCAGTACCGGCAGGATGGTTTGAAAGAGGCCGAGAAAAGATTGAAGGGATTGAAAGTTGCCTGACATAGACAATTTACAATTTGTTCGGATATACAATTTTTGTCTCATACCGCGTTCATTGTTCGAGAGTGCCAAAGACATGGATGCGGCAAAGATTGACAGAATATACAGGTTCGGCCAATTGTTTACGACCAGTCCTTTGACCTTACTTTATGTTTTAATAGATATAAGCAACAAGATAAAAGGTGTTCTTTGGGCCGATATTGACGCAATTGACGCCATAATCTTTGTGAAGTTTTTCGCGTTGGACAAGGAATATCAAACTCCAGTGCCTATGCTAAGAAGCCGTATCTTGGAAAAAACAAGAGATTTTCTGTTCAGTTTGCCAACAGGGCCTGACTTAAAAAAAGAAATTCATTTTTTAACACTTAATCCGGGTGTCCCAAGCGAGTATGAAAAGCTGGGAATAAGACGCTCAAAGCATATTTTATTAGAGGTGACCAATGAAATCAATGGACAAGACAATCACGGTAATCCGAAACGGCATGATGTTTCAAATGCCGACAAACCCGTTAAGCAGCCGGAGATATGAAGGCGGCGGTCCTGTTGGTCAAAAGGTACAGCAACACGAAACTCTAACGCCAGGCCAGAGAGAATTTCTGGATTCTCTTACCGGCCAGCTTACCCCTCAGGTCGGCCAGGGAATAACGCCGTATCAGGGCGAAAGGGTAGCTCCTTTTGGGCCTTTACAGGAACAGGCCCTTGGAATGGCTGGCGGTTATGAGCCTGGCATACGCGCCGGACTAAAGGCTTATGGTGGATTCGACCCTGCACAAGGGCAGGATTTTCTTGGTATAGGTCAACAAATACTGCAATCTGCCGGTCAGCCATACGACCCTACAGGCGCAAAGGAATACTGGGAGCAGAGCTTCAAGGCCCCTGCAATGCAGACATGGCAGCGGGACATTATACCCGGCCTTAAGGAATCTTTTTCGGATGGGGCCCTTAACAGGGCATTAGCCAGAAGCGCAGAAAGCCTGGGGCTGGGGCTGTCCGGTCAGCTTGGCAGCATTCTACAAAGCGACCGTGAAAACTACCTTAACCGGCAGATGCAGGGGGCAGGATTGGCCGGCAGTTTCGCTCAACTTCCGGGTCAACTTGCGACACAAGGACAACAGTTGGCAGCCGGCGGATTAGGTGAAATGGGGTTCATGGGTGCAATGGAACAAGCATTAAGACAGCAAACGGCTGAAGCTCAACAACAACAATGGGGCGAAGCGCAACCTTATGAAAACCCCTGGTTGCAACGATTTGCTTCGCTGGTACTGGGTACACCAGCCTTTGAAAATATCGGGTTCCAAGGATTCTACAAGCCGAGTACTTTTGAGACTCTGGCAGGTGCGGCAGCCCAGGGCGGCGGCGCTTATTTCGGAGCGAAGGCAGCGTCTGACAGACGGCTCAAAGACAACATTGAACCAGTAGAAAATGCCCTTGAAAAGGTCGAACAACTGGAGGGAAAAACTTTTCATTACATCTGGAAGCCACAGGCTGAACGGGAAGCGGGACTTATTGCGCAGGACCTGGAAAAGGTTCTGCCGGAAGCTGTCGTAGAAATAAACGGCATAAAATTTATTAAATATGATGGGGTAATAGCCTTGCTTGTAAATGCCGTAAAAGAACTTAATCAAAAAATAGATGTAAGGGATAACTGACATGGCAACGATAATACCGGCGCCCGCAGGTTCGGAACGAGCAGGACGAGCCTTGCAGGAAGGCCTGATGATGCTTGCTCAGGGATTAGGTCAATACTACGGTCAAAAAAAGCAACAACAGCAAATGGCTGAATTGGCTAAAAGTTTATCCCCACCGCAAATACCAACTGCCGGGGGAGAAGATATATTTACTCCGGGCGGCGCACAGAATTTGACGGAAGGCTGGCTTGGGGGCCAGCCGACCGAAACAGGAATGATGCAAGGCGTCCAACTGACACCAATACAATTACTTCAAAAGACATTGCTGGCCGGACGCCCGATGCAAGAAGCTTTGGGAATAGCAAGACTGGCAGACCCGGAAGCGGCCCTGCAACAGGAATACCTGCAGTCGCGGATAGGAGCAACTAAAGCATTGACTGCGCAAAGAAAAAAACCAAAACCGCTTAAATTACCGTTTACAGAGGGACGGATTCAACAGACCCTGGGCGAGCTGGAGGCCGGCGGCGCAACGGATATGCTCGGTACTACAATTCCATTTGGGTCGCGCGAAGATGCCGTAAACCATGTATTGCGAACACTCGGGCCGGAGTGGGAAAATCTGGCGCCGAAAGCACGCGGAATTATCGGCAGGAAATGGCCTGCCGAAACCGAGAAAAAAGAAAAACCGTCAGCACCTGACTGGTGGGCTAAACAGGAAGAACAACAGGCCGGAGATAAATTGAGTGAAATAATGCCTTCGTTGCCGTTGGAATTGATGCAACTTGTAAATCAAGCCGTAAATAAAGGCAGTACTTTTAGTGAGATTCTTAATTCTGATGAGTTATTACCATATTGGAAAAAATGATAATGGCTTCTATAACCGAACTTGCCGGCGGTGAAAAACAAAAAGGCTATTCGCTCAAGGAACTTGCCGAACGAAAGCCACAAAAGGACAATGATGTACCGCTTATAAAACGAATGATGTCTATCGGGGGGGCGGGATTGTGGAAGGGTCTTGGGTTAATTGTATGGCCTTACGAGCGGATAGGTTATACGATTGCAACGCCTGCGGCCACTGCATTAGAGGCAAGAAAAGAGACATTGCAGGCACGAGGACAATCTACGAGTTTTGGGAATTTATTCAGACCACGATTTGACCTTACCAAAGAAGAAGCCACAAAAGAATTGCAGGCCCTGGGCACAGGTATGAAAGCGGTCGGCAAGGCGTGGATTCCGGGAGCGGATGTTCCGAAAGAAGTCAAGACGTATGGCGATTTTTGGGACGGATATTATGAGTCCGTTACGGGAGAAAAAGCGCCGGGTTATTACAGCAAAGGAATGGATATGGCAACAAGTTTTCTTGTTGACCCGATGGTTTTTGGCAAATTGCTGCAAGGAATCAGCAAAACAGCAAAGTTGACCGGGATACCACAAAAAATAGCACAGGCACGATTGCCGGAATGGCAAAAAGGCAAATTGATAATGCGGGCCAAGATGGGTGCAAGAACCGAACAAGCCGCAGAACTGGGCAAATCTGTCGGTGGAAAAGACATCAAAAGACTCGCACAGGAACTGACAAAACAGACGGGTAAAAAGATAACGCCTGAAGCAGTGAAACTGAGAATCGGCCAGATTATCAAAGGGGGTATTACCACAAAACCACAACTGGCCGAAAAAGCGAATCCTATTATTGCTGAGTTTGAGCATACAACAAGAGAATTGCAAAATCTCGGCATTCTTGGAAAGGAAACATACCTTACGAAATTACCAAAAAAACGCGTTGCGGCATTGATGCAAAAGAAGATTGAGTTAGTCAGAGAAATAGAAAAACTCAAAGAAGTGCCATACCAAAAAACCTTATTGAAATTAGTTGAAAAACTTACACCAGATGTGAATAGACAAAAACGGTTAGTAGATAAATTTATTGATGTTGCAATAAAGGCAGAACGAAGAGGCAAAAAACTTGTTACTGCCGGAGATGATTTTATTGATGCTGCCATTGAAGTTAGCACCGGCAGTCCTTTAGCAAAGAAGATAACAACGTTGATGGATTTTGCGCCTGGCGATAAAAGGCTTACGATTTTAGGCAAAAAGATTTTGTCTTTAGAAAAGATGGACAGAGCATCACGAAACAAGGCAGCAACCGAAATCTTAAAACAGGCCGCTACAATCAATCCTAAAGTTTCTCAGTATGTTAATCAAACACTGAACGATATACTTAAAATTGCTTCACAAATAGAAGATAGTAAAATAATTGGCAAGGCACCGTTGTTGAGAAAAATAGGTTCTATGCAAAGACGGTTTCCAGGTAAAGCTTCAAAAATCGAAGAATTGCAAACCAACATTGATGATATTGCGCGTCAACTCAAACAATCGGATATTGCCGCAGGCGGCCTTAAATATATGCCGCGGATGTATACAAGCAAAGAGGTTAGTGTGCTTGAAAAACAATTTTACGGATGGAGTCCCCAACGTATTCGTGCGCATTATGCCAAACAACGGCAACCAATTCCATTTGAAGTACGGAAAATGATGGGCGAAATAAAGGAACCGGCGTATCCGGTAATGAAAAGACTTATCCAGGAAGGCGCGGATATAGAAACGGGAAAATTATTTGAGTTTGCAGCCCAAAATCCCGAATGGACGAGCAACATTCCAATCCCGGGATTCAAACAACTGGGTGATACAAAAGCATTAGGCGCATTGCGGGAAAAATGGGTAAATCCGCGAATTTATGATGATGTTACGGAAATTGTACGGACGCGCACCGGGTTTGAGCAGATATATGATACTTTAATCGGGTCGTGGAAACTTGGCAAAGTAGTACTCAATCCAGCAACACATTTCCGTAATAAATTTTCCAACAAAATACTGTTGGACCTTAGTGGTATGGGATATGGGGAGCAAGCAAAATATGCAATTAAAGCGTTCAAACATTACAAACAAAACAGCGATGAATACACAACAGCAAAACATTACTTTGCGAGGACAACGCAATTAAAAGGGGAACTACTTGATGATATTCTCAAAACACAGACCAAAGGCAGCGACTTTAGCAAGGCGATAAATGCGGTTCGCGGCGGCGTAAAAAAGGCAGTTCGCGAACCCGCTAAAATGTACCAACACGAGGAATTTATAAACAAATTCATGAAATATCTCCAGCAGCGTGACCAAGGCAAATCGGTGATGGACGCGGTACAGGAAGCAAATAAATGGCTTTTTGATTACGGAGACCTGACGCGATGGGAGATAAATATAGCACGGCGGGTTATGCCGTTTTATACATTTCCGAGAAAAGCCCTGCCGCGAGTTATTGAGGCCGCAACAGCAAGACCGCATACAATAGCAAAATATCCATTGATTGCGAAAATGACAACACAGTACTCACTTGCAAAATTGAACCTTACAGACAAGGATTACAGCGAAATAACTAAGGTTTTGCCCGAATATATGCGAAACGGCAGTTATATGCTTATGCCCTACCGGGATAACAACGGAGACCTGCGATTTTTCGACTGGACATATATTCTGCCCTGGGGAGAACTTGCCAACGCAAGTAGCAGAGGAGTACTCGAATCAGCCATAACCAACCCGTTTTTTCAAATCGCTTCGGACCTAATACATAATAAATCGACATGGACGGATAGGGAAATTTATAAGGAAACCGATACAACCAAAGAAAAAAGCCTCAAGATGTTCAAATATTTTTGGACAAGTCTTACGCCATCCCTTGCCCCTAAAGGGTTGTACTGGGATAAACTTGAACAAGCTGTATTGAAAAAGCCGAGCAAGACGGGCAAAGTCCGGCCATTACCCGAAACCACAGCACATACATTATTCGGACTTCGCACACAGGCAATAGACGTTCAGGAACAAAAGAAATTCAAACTATTCGATAAAAAACGACAGGCCAAAGAAATTAGCAGCAAAATGCTGGATATTGCTCAAAGGTTAAAAAGCGGCAATATAAGCAAAGATGAATATACCAGGAAACGAAAACAGTATTTACAACAAATTAAGGAAATTATGAAACCATGACGACAAAAAACAATAATAACGGTTTTATACTGTTAAAGCGTTATTGGCTGATAATCATAATGGTAGCGGCGATAGGCAGCCCTTTTGCTACCTTTGCCACATACCGTGAACGGGTCAATACACTCAAGGAAACGGTTACGCAACAACAGGCAAAGATAAATGAGAACAGTGTTGCCGTTGCCAGAATTGAGACTAAACTTGCCAGCATTGAAACAAAAGTAGATTTAATAATGAACGGGCTGGGGCTGAAAGATGGCAGATGAGACCGAACAAAACCGGCGATTATTTCTTATCGATACCAAGCTGGCAACGGTTGAGGAACTGGCACAGCAGGTTTTGGACGGTATTAAGCAGATACGCCAGGATGCGCAGGCGGATATGAACGGCGCCGCAAAAACAACAACCCCCCAGCAAGAAGAATGATAGTTGAGGGTTCGGGCACTTCAGGCTGATAGTCGATACGGATGTTATCCAGGGCAAAGCAGGCCAACGAATAAACCTTAAAATACTTTATGTCGCAGGCTTCACGATAGGTATAAAGATTTGAGATGTGAGCAGAACTGGGGGTAGTAGAGTTTGCCGTAAGCACTTCGTACCACTTATTATAACTTTTGACGAACACAGGGCCGGGTATCGTGCCGCTTTTGGCCGTAACACTTATATCGATACGGTAAGCAAAACCGTTGTCGATGACTATTTCAAGACGGGGTACGTTCCACCACCATTCATAGAAAAGAGATGTTGCAGGGTCTTGCCAGCCGATTGAATTATCACCAAAGAGGCCCAGGGGATTGGATGATTCTAATGCGAAAATAGTGCTACTTTTACCACCTGCAAAATTGTAAGTACGAAATCTTATATCATCGTAAATCATACCCATATCCGTGCCGGCAGCAAAATCATCGGCCTCAATAGTGATGATTGCTGCGTTGCAAGTGCTTATCAGAACAAGAGTTACGATAAGTGAAAGCAGGTATTTCATCTTAAAACCTCCTAAAGTTGCCGCATTATACCATAGCAGAGCGGGTTTGTCAAGGATTATTTAAGTGGAATTTGATTCGTATCGGAGTTTTGAATCAAATCTTTAATTGAGTACCTTTTTTGTTCTCGTATTTTTTCATTTTCAGTACGCTTGAATAAATCGATATAATATCGCTCGGTATAAGTATTAGCAAATTGATTATATTGAACAGGAAAAAAGCCATGTTTACTTAATACATAAGTATTTGGGTCATCAAAATATTCGGTTTTATACTCCCAAATATCTCCAGTGTATGTATCAAGTTTAAAGCAAAAATTATAATTAAATTCATTTCCCTGATAAGAAGTTGCTTTTGAATCGGAAGGCTTCCAGCTCATATGGGTAATTGTGCCAAATCGCAATTGATAACGAGGTTCGGTATTTTTATCAAGTATATAAGGGTCGAAATAAAATATAGTTAGAACAATTCCAACTACTACGGCCAAAACCAATAAGAAAAAATAACCAAGTATTTTCATTTTTCCCCTTTCGCTAAAAAGTCTGTAAATATAGGTAAAGACTATCACTTTCCGCTTGACAGTCGGTAACATTCCTGCTATACAACCCTTCACCTTTGCCGACCCCTTCGGCGCCATTTAGCGGGGATATTAACGGGGGGCCGACATAACCTGTTAAGGAGAAGGCAGTTATGTCAATCGATGAAAAGCAAATCGAAGAAATTGTCAAAGAACTTACTTTTTGCGAAGAATCCGTTGCTTTTGCTCTCGGATACTCAGTTGGACTTGTATTCCCTCTCGAAGAGCTCCAGCAAAAGTATCCCAAAACTGTGGGGAAACAATTGACCGACTCTTTATCTCAAGTTTAGCAAGTTCCCGTATATTCTTGGGCATTTTCATATAAAGGTAAACTGCTGCCGCAAACTCATCCTCTATAGGCTTGTCTGCAAATTTAATAAATTCTTGCTTCAAATTATCTGGCAATCGCCATCCGGCTTGGATTTTGTCGTTTTGTGCCATTTTCTTTATTATATAAGTATTTGCCGTTACACAAGTTATAATTATTTTAGATTTTTTCTAAAAAAACTCTTGCAATCCTGTCGATATATGTTCTAATTGTAATTGAACAAGTTAAAAGGAATTTCAAAATGGACGGCAAACTAATCAACCGAAGCCAAAACAACCACGAAAGCACTATGCAACTTTCCGGGCGGAGCGGCCCCCCTTGTTTGCCGTCCAGCAACAATAAGCCCTCCGCCTCTTTTATTGATGGCATCATTGAACTTAATACACCCATTGCCAACGAATTAGGCTTCACGGAAGACAAATTCTTCGGATACCTGTGGAAGCGCGGCGATATGATAATTATTTCATTTATCGAATCGCGCCATCCCGGAAAAGGGAATTTCAGCAAATTAGTAAATACCATATTGAGCAAAGGTTTTACGGTTGGAGTTCCAACGGCGCTCCGCCAAATGCAAGCTATCCTGATAAGTAAGGGTTTTACGCCATACCGGGACGGCGACTGCCGCATGTGGATAAAGGAACCGGAAGGACGGAAAAATGAGACTATCGCTTGATAAAACCTGGAAAGAATGCTTGAGAATGTGGGAGTGGCTTTTTGAATGCAAACGCGCAGGCAACGAAACAAATACAGGTGTCTTAAAGATTGTGTGGTTGGAATCGCACGGATACGAGCAGGGCGATATTGATTGCGACTGTTTCTTTTGCGACTATGACGGTAGCCACGAAGGGTTTTGTTCGTCCTGTCCAGCCTGTTTGGTAGATAAGAATTTTGATTGTGACGATGCAGCGTATAGCTGGCACAACAAGCCCATCGCCTTCTACGAAAAACTGGTAGAACTCCACAAGGAGTACGAAAAGGCCAAAAAACGCCAGAAGAAATAAAGTAAGGACGACACAATGAAACTATCTCTTGATAAAACCTGGAAAAAACAATTGCAGTTATCAGGGTGGGTTGCGGAGCGCCAGGCCGCAGGCGACGAAAGAACTGTAGGCCCGTTAAAGAGAAAATGGTTGGAACTGTACGGATATAACCTAAGCGACATTGCGGGCAATTGTTTCTATTGTTTCTTTTGCGACTATGACAATGGCTACAAAGGGGGTTGTTCGTCCTGTCCAGGCCGTTTGATAGATAAGGATTTTTCTTGTAGCAACCCAGAGTATAGCTGGTGGGCGAACCCCATCGACTTCTACGAAAAACTCTTAAAGTTACACGCAAAGTACGAAAAGACCCAAAAATGCGCCAAAAAGAAAACAAATTAAACCGGCAAGAGGCCGGTTGTATTACGGGGTGCGTAGATGATAAGGAGATTGCGCGTACCCCTGTATTGCTGGAATATCCCGCCTCCCTACGAGCTGCCTGCGTCTGTGATGATAACACGTTGCAGGTATTCTATGATATCGATACAGCCCTTGTCAAGGGAAAAGTTTGCCTATATTAACAAAAGGAGAATACAGATGTTGGTTTTGCGCAGGAAGCAGAACGAATCAATTATGATAGGCGATGATGTAAAAGTCACAGTTGTCGAAATCGGGAGCAAATTTGTCAAGCTGGGTTTTACAGCACCCGAAGACATACCGATACATCGCCAAGAAGTTTATGAGGCTCGGCAAAGTCAAGTAACAAAAGAAATCTGAAATGACAAATCCGCAATATAAAAGATTAGTTGATTCAGAAGGTCATTTTGTTGGTTTTCAGCGGACCGTCATTGAATTTAACCAGGCCGGTGCGGAGCATTGGCAACTTGACCCTATAGAATTTGACCCGAACCGAAGCCTGAATTTAACCTCGCCGCCGGTAGGCATTGGGGCCTTGAAGCGGCCTAAACTGGGTAAATAAGATGACCATAGCCCAACAACAAGCTGAATACATAAAGAAGCTGCGGGGCATAAGGAAAAGAGGCTGAAAATGACTGAAATTATAAACAGATTAGGATGTTTGCGGCATTTGATGAAAAGTGCTTACCAAAAGCAAACTCTTAAAATTGCTATGGATACACTTGAGCAACTCCAAGCCGAACTTGAAAAGCACCGCTGGATACCAGTAAGTGAGGGGCTGCCGAAAAGAATAAAAACCTATGACCAATCAAATTTCTGCATAATCACAGATGGGAAAGCATGGACAGTTGCAACACGGCATTTTCCTTATGAACGATGGGAAAGATATAACGCTCCGCATGACTTAAATTTGGCTGATATTACCCACTGGATGCCAATAATTTTGCCGCCGCAAGTGGCCGAGAAAGGATAAGGGAATGGATTGGAATGATTTAGAAGATGAACTTATTGAAACGATTCGGCGTTGTTGTATAAGCGATGAAGATATTGCAAATGCAAAAAGATACTTTAACCAAGTAAGCGTTAATCAAATAATTGACCAAGCACTTGAAGAATAACCGTAGCTCCAGCAAGCCAAAGGCGGCGGACACGGTTTAATATAAGAATCTTTTACAAGAAAGGATAAGGGAAAATGATAATTCACAAATGCGATAAATGCGGAAAACAGGTTGAACAAAAGGCGGGTCAAATAACAGGACTGCCAAATGATTGGCAACTCATACGTTTCGATATTGGGCATTATCAAACATGTTATGTCCACTATGAACTCTGCACTGAGTGTGCTGATATACTTAAAATACCACGTGAACCCGCTGATAAGCGGAAAAACTTAGGCGACAGGCTGATAGAGGTTATCACCGAAATCGCACAGGACTCAACAGCAGAATAACACAATAACGTTCTCTTATAAGTGAATATGGGGCACAAACAAGGGTGTTGGCGCAGTTACTTGACGAATCCCTTTTTTGGCTGTAAGCTGCTGGCTTTGGGTTGGCTTGCAGCCGCCGAAATAGAAAGGAGGAGATTATGTTTAAGTGGCTGCACAAACCAAAGCTAAGTACCTTAATTGACACATACTTACAACAACGCAAACTGGCTGCAAACACGACACGATTGACTAAAGTAGCGTGGGGTCAACTGATTGAGGCTGTGGGTGATATGAGGGTAGGCAATTTCCGGCAAGAGCAGGCAATCACTGTCCAGAGATTTTGGATGGACAGGCTTGGCGGTTCATCACCGGCGATTTATCAAAAGACAGTATCACCTGTCTTTAGCTGGTGTGTTCACAAGGGTTATTTGAAATCCAACCCGTTTTTTGAGATTCGCAAGCCGCCTGCCAAAAAGCACCTGCCGAAGATTTATGAGTTTGAGGAGTTTAGCCGGATATTAAAAGCCTGTGCTGATATGCGGCCTGAAAACAGACTCCGCTGGATAGCAATTCTTTTGCTGGCGCGTACAACGGCTATGAGGAAATCAGCATTGCAGAATCTATGTACAGAGGACATTGATTTTTCTGGCGAGACTATTACTGTTCGGGCCAAACAACAAGATGAATCTCACTGGCCCTGGCAGCCGAAGGACAGAGAAGAGCGGATAGTGCCTTTGGCAAAACAGGTTGCCGGACTACTGACCGAATTGATGTTTGCTATCCCCCAAACCCAGCCGTATATCTTATTAAAGCCCGCCAGATACTATCATCTCTTGGAAATGCAGAAGGTAGGTATGCTGTCTGACCGAATGAGATTATCGCCGATTACAAACTTTGATGTTACTTTCAGAACGCTTAAAAGAAAAGCCCAGGTCAAGGGGCGGTTCCACGATTTCCGCGCAACTTGTTTGACGGACTTATCAGGAGTTTTGACTTTACGAGAGGTTGCAGAAATCGCGGGGCACTCAGATTTGAAAACAACGATGGTCTATCTTGGGGTAAAAAACAGGCGTGACGCGATTGACCGTGCTCGTGTTCGGGTCAGCGCGTGCCTTGAGTCAAGTTCCACCCCCAGTCAAGCGCTCCACCATACTGAGCTACGCCCCGATGACTACGGTCAACAGGTATACTAAACACTTAGCGGCTGCAAGTCAACACCCATACGAAATAATCGAAGGCTGAGTGGCGGAATAGGTAAACGCAATCGTCAGACTGGATTGGGCTTGCTTGGCTCAAACGATGTGATACTTAGCTTGCGCTGAATTACCAGCGGCTATGCGGACATCCTCTTGCAGGGTGCAAATCCCTGCCTCGGCCTTCGATTGAAAAATAAGATACTGGCGGTAGCGTGTGTGCAAGCGCGGGAATGCCGAATAAGTGCAGCTTATTTGTAACACCGAGGCGAGAGCCGCTCCACTTGACGGTGTAAGTGCGGGCCAGCAGGTAGCGGGTAATGCCAATCCTGCCCGCCGGTATCTTATGAAATAAGGGCAGTAGCGAAATTATACGCGGGCTTATCGTGGTAGCCGCTGGGAATACGGGACACGGAATAGCGACACAAAGCGTGCAGGTAATCAATCCTGCCTGCCCTTAAAATCTGCGGTTCGGCGGCGGTGAACGGGAATAGAAAGCAGGCAAAGCGGGTCGCCGTGCTCGGCCTGCCCGCCGAATCGCATAATTAAAACCTTTAGGCCCAATAAGCACTTTCTCTATTGCCAGCGGGGCCTCACCGATAAACAATAAGAGGGGCACAGGCGGCGGCGTGAATTAAAGCACGAGGTGGAACGCCTGCGCAAGAGGACGCAAAGCGCCCAGAATCGCAGGATAGCAGGTATCCAATCCTGCCCGCTTAAACCGCTGGCAGCAATTATAATAAGCCCCCCGTGTTGATTGTAGGCTGGCAGATATACTCCGCGCTGCCAGCCAGTCATTATTACCCCCTCCGCTAAAGGGCGGGTTCTCCTCCGCCCGCCCTATTATTCCTTGGCGGTTCTTACAGTTTTTCATAACCTCCCTCCGAAGTGGGCGTGATGCCCCCAAAGGTATTGTGCCCACTTTATTACAACCAACCGGCAATGAGCCGTTTTTATTAACCATTAACAGAAAGGAATTATTATGGCAACAGCAACAAAAACAAAAAAGACCAAAGAAATACCAAAAATCAAGACAACCAAAGAGGCGCACTTTCTACAGATACAGTTGACTCAAGACGAGGTGTTGCAAGCCGGTAATGACCTGGCAACTGCTCTTGACAACAAGACCCGTCTGGAAGGTGAAAAAGAGGCTGCAATGAAAGCCTTCAAGGCCAGAGAAGCGGCACTTGACGCACAGATAACAGAAAAACAGCAACTGGTGCGCAATAAATATACTTACGGAAATGTCGATTGCGAAAACGTCCTCGATTATGAAGCCCTTGTTACTTTTACGCGGCGACTTGATACCGGTGAAGAGATTATGCGGCGCCCGATGAACGATGACGAAAAGCAAACATCTCTGCCGTTTGATGAAGAGGAGTAGTCTCTACGCGGGGCCTATCCCCGCTGCAATGATAAATTTATAAGAGGTGAATTATGAGAGAGATAAAATTCAGGCAAGCAGTTTATGTTAATGATAAATTTCATCATTGGCACTACTGGGGGTTTTTAAGCGATTTATCTTTTGTTGGGCCAGACCGCACGAACGGATTGGCTCACGCTCTTGACAATTCACAGCAATCCACCGGCCTGCCGGACAAGAATGAAAAAGATATATACAACGATGACATAATAAAGACTTTCGATGCAATCAAATTAGAACGAGGCGAACAAGCAGATTATGTTGGAGTCGTGGCGTGGTCAACGAGGAGTTTGGCTTGGGTTATCACTGACAAGAATGGCAAATTTATTGAATTGCTTTGTCGTGTAGAACAGCCGGAAATCATCGGCAATATCCATACGGAGAATAAAAATGACCCCTCTTAAATCTATTTTAGCTGGCCTGTGGACTGGCATTAAGTGCCTGTGGTTACCTGATTATTCTAAAAGGAAATTCTAATGGCTAAATATCAAATAGTACAAAGTTGGAACGCTAATCATTGCCGGCCCGTATGGGATGCTTGCGCAATCGCCGACAATGGGGAGAAGAGCTGTATATGTTCTTCTTATATCGGCTTTAATAACTGTTACGCAAAGCTGCGCCAATACCTTGACGCAATGCCGCCGAGAGTAGTCCTGGAACTGGAAATATGACAACAATAATCCTGCCATCGCCGATTGATGAGTTGGCAAGGGCAACACTTTTCGACAAGTTGCTACCGTCCACTTTTGACAAGCGTTGCGGGCCGGTATGTGACACAAAGCGCGACGGCGACAGACTGGCTACGCAAATTAAAAATGGCCCGGCAATTAAAATGGAACCTTTTTGATAAGCGCAAAACTGAAAATAGAGCCAAAGGAGAATAAGCAATGGCCTATACAGCAGATGGCGTACTTTACTGTGAATGTAGTCGCGAAATCGACCCTAACTGGCCGGAAGAAGTGCTGACTTGCGGACAGTGCGGCGAAGAAGGCTGTGTTGGCTGTTTGGTCTATGACCAAGAAACCGGTGAATGGTTTTGCCCCGATGATTGCAAGACGGAATACTATTTAGAATTAGAACATGAAAGGCAGGAAAGATGAACGTATCCTTTGCGACAATTTGCCCAGAAATAGCAAGGCGATTTTTAAGTAACCCCAGCTATGACTGGCTTAATCAAGAAGCAAAAGATAAAGCTATCGAACTAATCGGGGAAAAGACATTAAGGGTTCAAGACCCGATGATGTATCCGCATCCACAATTAGAAATTCTTAACGAATCAACAAAGGCGGCAATTTTAGCTGTATTCAGACCAGAAAGGCAGGTGTAAAAAATGATAACAATTACAGAAGCAAAAAGGCAAGCCGTTGGCAACGTGGTAAAAGAATTGGATGTAGTAGTAACAACTGCAGGGGCGCCGGAGCAGGTCGATAAGACCTTGCCAAAAAAACAATCCAAACAAGAATGGACACAAAAACTTGGACTGACTGATATTACTGGGCATATATGGGCAATAGTATCGAACGGCTCATTTAACCCTGTAGTAAAACAAAACAACCTGCTAATTCAGCAAGCAACTATTGACGAGTTTACGAACAAAGGTGGAGACCAAGAAAAAAGACTTCTTATCAAAGCCACTGACTTCAAAATTGACACAGTTATTGGTGAACCGCCGCCAGGAGGGGGTTATGGTGAAAAATCAAAGTTTGAAGGTGTGCTTGACCCATTAGTTGAGAAGATACTCGCAAAATACGATATTTCCGTTATGGATGCGTTATGGCCGTGTACGCGCACACACAAGAAAATAACTAAAACCAACTGGGTAATATACCATAGATATTGTGAGCAGATAGCGGCAAAGGCTGGCATAGTATTTGAGTTGCCGCAAGTTATTGTAAATACAACGGATGACAAAGGACACAGAGAGGTCGTCTTACTGGTTATTGGCCAAATGGGGCATGTTAAAGAATGGTCTTACGGTGAAGCGTCCCCAGCAACTACATTCCTGCCATACGTTTTTGCAATAGCCGAAAAACGGGCCAAGGACAGAGTCATCCTAAAGCTTGCCGGTTTTCACGGTATGGTGTACTCGGATGTCGAAGAAGATTGGAAAAATGATAAAGCAAAGGAGTAGTTATGTCTAATTACAATAAGGTTTTGTTGATGGGGCATCTGACCAGAGACCCGCAATTGTCGTACCTGCCCAGTCAGACTGCTGTAGTTGATTTCGGACTTGCTGTAAATCGCAAGTGGAAAAGTAAAGGTGGCGAGGACAAAGAGGAGATTTGTTTCGTGGACTGTCAAGCCTTTGGTCGCACCGGTGAAAACATAAACAAATATCTTACCAAGGGTAAGCCGTTGTTTATCGAGGGCCGATTGACTTTTAACAGTTGGACCGCCCAAGATGGTACGAAACGCAGCAAGCACAAGATTACGGTTGAGAGTTTTCAGTTTGTCGGTGACACCGGAACAACTCCTGACAGAGGCGGCCAACCTAACCGTGATTATGTCGGCGATGACCCGCCGCCAGATGATGATTTCCCATTTTAACAATAGCAAGGTACAAGGATGCTACAGCCAAAGTTCAAAGTGGTTAAGAAAAATGGTCAATTGATATTCGACCGGCCTGAAGTACGAACTGCCTACATATTCGGCCTCAAGGATGGCGATTACGAAGAAATCATTCAAAAGCCGCAAGACCCGAAAAGCCTTCAACAGTTGCGATATATTCACGGTGTTGTTTTTGAAGTGGCGTCTCAGGCGTCCGGTTATACAAACGAAGAAGTTAAAGGCTTACTTAAAGGTCATTTTTTGAAGCGCTACATTAAATCACCGACAGGCAAAGAAGTTTCCTATGTGCCCAGCCTTGCGGATTTGAAGAAAGATGAAATGACCGACTTTATCGATAAGTGTATTCAGTTTATAGCAATGTACTGGCAGGCCGTTGTGCCTTCGCCGGACGAAGTGAATTATTAACCCCCCGCCGAAAAGGAAAATGATTATGAAGCTATACAACTTTATTACACCAAGTGACCCTATAACATTTCTTGCGCCGGATAATGATATTGCAGAAGCGGTTGCTCTATATGTTGGTGGCGGCAGGGCTGGCGTTGAACTTGTTGGTGGCGAGAAAATGCCATGTACGTTAGTTGTATTTGTAGGTTTTTCCGATGGACAGGAAGAGAGATACCAAAAAACGATGAACGAACGAATAGATGAAGTTATTGATGCAGCCCATACATTTGCGGTTTGTCCACCAGCATATCGTGAGGAATATGATGAACTAACCAAGAATAGTACCGATACTAAGCAGGTAAAACGATGGGATGATAAACACCGGTCATCAATATCTGATTGGTGCACATTTGCGAGAAGTATGAAGCTAAAAGAGGCGGTAAATAATTAACCCCCCGCCGAAGCGGGACGGCGGAGAAGTTTAACCGCCCGCAAGGGCTAAAAGCAAATAGTGAAAAATGTTGAAAAATCACAAATAGTAAAATGGTAACAATGCTGTGCAGGGGGCACGTGCTTGTGTACGCCTGCCCCCTTATCCCGCATAACTAATGCAGGGAAGCGATGAAGAGTAAAAAAGAAAACCGACTCGTGGTATCAAGTGGCGGCTGGGCTGACACTTTGCCTAATTGGTTACTGGATGAGATACGGCATGAACGAATAATGTTAGGCATCATATCAACAGCAGCTACTTTAACAACAATTGAAAAAGTTGGCGATGCTGAAGTGTTGGCGTTTCTTATGACAGCAAGTTTAGCAGCTCCCCCATCACGTAACCACACAGAAATTTACTGTTATTTGGCAACACATTTGATGCAGAAACAGGGCAAAACTATACCGGCTGATATTCGCAAAACTGAACTATCGGCAGACCAACAGCGAGATTTAGATAAATTAAAATCAATGATTTATGACAAGCGCGGGGGTGATATTCATCACCCTATCTTTGAACTGCTACAAACGTTGAGAAAAGGCTTGTGCAGCAAAGAAAACGGTCAAGGGCTTCTTTTTGAGGCCAACAGATAATGCTCGACAAATTCCTAAATAAAATTGTATGCGGCGACTGTGATGAGTGTCCCCTGCGCCACTTGCACGCTTGCGGCATTATGAAAGGCGAGTTTAGCTGCAATGCGACCGATGAGGTGCTTGGCGGCGATGCGTTTCCTAAAAAATGCCCCCTGCACAAAGGCCCAATAATTATATGTATGGCAAAGGCCGAGCAGCAGGCCGGGCAGAAATCGTTATTTGAAAAGGTGCAAAGGAGAACATAATGGCTGTTAAACTTATTAAACCTAAAGGAGTATTTTGTGGATGGCAGTGGAAAACCAAGTATTTGGGACTTGCATTTTTATTGCATAATCTTCAATGTGGCCGTCGTTGGATTTTTGGCATTAGAGTAGGCCGACGAGTATTGGGTTATCTAACTCACGGCGATGCTACCCCCGAACTAATGGCATATCACCAGGCGGGATGGTTTGTTTTTAGAGAACAAAGTATTTCAGGATTAAAAGTGTAAAAAGACGCATTAAATAGCCGAGCAGCGGGCCGTCTGTGCCGCTGTTTGCAAAGGAGTGAATATGGGTAATGAGGTTAAAAACGGGATAGTTATACACACGGGATTCGCGTGCGGACGTGCTTATTTTTTTGAAACATCTCTCCCTTTGCCAGAGGGCTACGAATTGGTTTTAGACGGCAAAACAAGGCCAAAAGATATGATTATGGTGTTGTTGCCGCCTATCCCCAAGAAACAAACAAAGAGAACTCGGCAAACACCCAATGGCGATGTCTTAATAAAATCTCAATGGGAAATTCTCGAGGAGCGGCATATCGGCAAGCCAGCAAGAGATTACAGAGCGATTATTAGAAAGCGTGCCGCTGTTTGCGGAGGCTGAAAAATGAATTACGTTAAACTGACAGACCAAAACTTAAAAGCGCACGACGGGTTCCAATGGGAAATCGGCAAATGGGTTACGACCTCTGGCGAAGGGGAATTGTGCACGGAAGGCTGGCTGCATTGTTACAGTCATATTTTACTGGCGGTATTGCTCAATTCTATATACGGGGATATAAAAAACCCGCGTGCCTGGAAAGTTCAGGTTCGGGGTAAAAAAAAGATTGATTGCGGATTAAAATATGGTTTTACCAAAATGCGATTGCTTGAGGAATTGCCCTTACCGGAAATAACGACCACGCAAAGAGTTGCTTTTGGAATTTTATGCGCACTTGAAGTTTACAAAGAGCCAAGGTTTGTTGAGTGGGCCCAAAACTGGCTGTCCGGCAAGGACAGGAGTCAAAAGGCGGCAGAGGCGGCGTGGGCGGCGGGGGCGGTGGCGGAGGTAGCGTGGGCGGCGTGGGCAGAGGCGGCGCGGGCGGCGGCGTGGGCGGCAACGGAAAAGGAAATAAATTTAATAGCAATAGCCAAACAGGCAATGAAAATAAAGTGAGGCTGAAAAATGAAGGCTATCTCATTAAAGCAGCCGTGGGCAAGCTGGATTGCCCAGGGCAGAAAGACGATTGAAACGCGGCGCTGGTATACACGGCACAGAGGCCCGCTGCTTATCTGCGCCTCAAAACAACCCAAGATAAATGGCCTGCCAACAGGAAAAGCCCTGTGTATCGTAACCGTAGTGGACTGCAGACCAATGACAAAAGAGGACGAAACAGCGGCAATATGCGTCTTGTACCCGGGCGCTTATGCCTGGTTGCTTGCCGATGTTAAACCCATTGAGCCGTTTCCGGTCAAAGGTTCGTTGGGCCTATATGATGTCCCTTT
>Ga0307380_10000827_pt1 | contig 46500 bp, 46 predicted proteins | sample UN3MG_FD_202239 | JGI IMG/M metagenome (GOLD analysis project Ga0307380, IMG submission 202239) | Soil microbial communities from Risofladan, Vaasa, Finland - UN-3 | ecosystem: Environmental > Terrestrial > Soil > Coastal area > Acid sulfate soil | place: Finland: Risofladan, Vaasa | collected...
ATTGAGTCGGCCCCTGTTTCCCGCATCCCTTTTTCTATTTCCCATGCAGCCTCTTTTTCTGTTATGCCCGGCATAATATTGTTTGCAATAAAATTTCTAAAAGCCGATTCTGCAATAAAAAGAGCCTTCTTGATGTCTGTGATTTCATTATCTTCTTTTTTTATGCGAAGATTTTCTACAATATCTTCCGCTTCCACGAGTTTAACCCCTAAACCGTCGGACAAAAGCTGCCCTGTGATTTTATTATACTGCATGTGGGACAGGCGTTTTGATTCAAAACCGAGTTTTTTTGTTTTAAGGCTTTTAAGAATGTTTGGCAGCTCATTTACAAGCCCGTTTTTATAACAAACTATTTCATAATCAGGGGCTTCCTGTCCGACCTGCAGTTCGTATCGTGAATCAGTGGCAAAGATAAGTCTTGAGCCAGCTATAAATAGAGCGCCTGCTGATTCGTCAAACGCTGAGTCTTCACCTGTAAAGCCGCTTAAATAACGACGGTTTTCCTCTACAAGAATCATAAACGTGTCAAACTTTTTTTCTGAAAGTGATTTTCTGAGTCGCAAAATCCTGTTTTCGATTGTTTTTATCAAGATACCCTCCCGAATTTTCTGACAATTATTACTGGTATTTAAAGCAGACTTTACAATTGGAATCAAGTGATGTTATTATTCCAGCCCATAATGCATAACCATATTATCATTGCAGCCGCTGTTTATAATGAATTGTCAGCTCTGATTGACAGGGTTGAAAAGCCTGTTGTTTCAAAGGTTGGAGGGCGGAAAATTGTTTCCGGGCATATAGAAGGTAGGCCGGTTAGACTTCTTGTCACAGGACCGGGTCTTGTAAATACTGCGCAGGCTTTAACCGCGGCCATAGAAGATTCAAGGCCGTCGTTAATTATTCAGACCGGATGCGCTGGAGCCTTTAAGGAGTCAGGCCTTAAAATCGGCGATATCGGCATTGCGACCGAGGAGATAGATGTAAGTCTTGGCATTGAACCGGAAACTGTGTATGGGCCGTTAAATGAGCTTCCTTTCTCTTTACTTAACAGCCATAGCTCTGACATTAAAAACCGTTACCGCCTTGATTGTGAATCGGCAAATCTTGCTTTTAAAGCAATTAAAAAAGATTGTGCGGATAAAAATATCGGATTGATTAAGGGACCGTTTATAACTGTTTCAACCATAACTGCAACAGACATGAGAGCGGAAAAGCTTTATAAACAGTTCAAGCCCTGCATGGAAGCCATGGAAGGATCAGGAGCAGCGCACCTTGCGATACATTATAACATACCTTTTCTGGAGATCCGTTCCGCAAGCAACATGGTCGGGAAAAGAGATCCTGGCGCATGGAACCTTGCTCTTGCCTTTGAGAGGGCAGCTATGGCTGTTTTTGCTTTTATTCGCGGTTAATTCTCCTAAATCCCCTCTTGAGAGGGGTGGACGCGGAGCGGACGGGGTGTGTGAAATCGTAACTGCAAAGGTCGAAAGATTTTAAGATATGAATAATGACTTAACACTTGCTTATTCAACCTGCCCAAACGACACCTTTATCTTTTATGCACTTGCTCACAACCTGATTGACACCGCCGGGCTTGCATTTAAGATAGAACTCGCAGATGTTGAAACACTTAACCAGCAGGCAAGGGCAGGGGTTTTTGATATATCAAAACTATCCTTTGCCGCTATAGGCCACCTGCTTGATACATATGGAGTTCTTAGCAGCGGATCTGCGCTTGGCAGGGGCTGCGGGCCGCTTGTCGTGGCAAGACCGGGTTTTAATATAAATCAGATCGATTCAAAAAAGATAGCAGTGCCCGGCATGTGGACAACCGCATGTATGCTGCTTGGTCTTTATCTTTCTAAAAAGCCGGATGCTGTTCCCATGCGGTTTGATTTGATCATGCCTGCAGTTGAAAGGGGAGATTTGGATTTTGGCGTGATAATTCATGAGGGCAGGTTTACCTATAAAAATTATGGTTTAATCTCTCTTCTCGATCTTGGAAAGTGGTGGGAGGAAAAGACAGCTCTTCCCATTCCCCTGGGGGGGATTGCAATACGCAGAGACATAGCGCATGAAACTGTAAGAAGGGTGGAAGGTGCCATACGGGAAAGCACGCTATTCGGCTTTAAACATCGAACCGAGACAGACGGTTATATTAAAAGATATGCAGGGGAGATGTCGTCTGCCGTGATTCGCAGGCATATAGATCTTTATGTTAATGATTTTACCATAGAGATCGGAGAACAAGGAAAAGAGGCTATTGAGGCCTTATTTGAAATGGCAAGAAGCAGAGGAATACTTCCTGAAAGCAAATTGTCTATTTTTGCATGTTAAAGAGTTTATCGGCTTTGCCTTTTGAACGATCCATTGTTACATCGTTTTATATAAAGCAAAAAAGGAGAACAGGTATGGAAAAACAGGAATGGAATCCAGGCGGACTGCTTCAATTGTCAGGTCAGTATTGGGCAACATGCACGCTTCATGCCGCAGTTAAGCTCGATGTATTTACTGTAATAGGTGAAAAACAGCTTTCAGGTAAAGATATCGCACAAAAACTGAATGTGAACAAAGAAGGAGCAGGCAGGCTTTTTAATGCTCTTACAGCCATGAACCTGCTGGAGAAAAAAGATAATAAATTTTCCAACACCCATGCAGGCAAAACTTTTCTCTCAAAAGACTCTCCAAAGTATATCGGCTATATCATCACCCACCACCACCAACTTGTAGACTCATGGTCCAAGCTGGACAAGGCTGTTAGTACCGGAGAGCCTGTCAGAGCAAGAGCGTCTCAAACAAGTCCGGAATGGCGGGAAAGCTTCCTTATGGGCATGTTTAATCTGGCCATGAACCTTGCTCCTGTCCTGGTTAATGAAATAAATCTTTCCGGGCGGCGTCATTTGCTTGACCTGGGCGGTGGGCCCGGAACCTATGCCATCCATTTTTGCATGAAAAATCCAGGGCTTAAAGCTACGATCTATGATCTCCACACTACCAGGCCTTTTGCGGAAAAAACCATTGAAAAATTCGGTTTAATTGACCGGATAGATTTTATGGACGGCAACTATGTGGAAGAGGGCATTGAAGGGGTATATGATGTGGCCTGGCTTTCTCACATTCTCCATGGAGAAGGGCAAAAAGACTGTCAGCAGATCATCGAAAAAACTGTTTCAGCCCTGGAGCCTGGAGGTATGATAATCGTGCACGATTTTATTTTAAACAATACAATGGACGGTCCCCTTTTTCCCGCGCTTTTTTCCCTTAACATGCTTTTAGGAACACCTGCCGGTCAGTCGTATTCTGAAAAACAGATAACCGATATGCTCGCCAGAGCGGGTGTAAAGGAAATTCAGCGCCTTTCTTTTCATGGGCCGAATGATTCCGGGATTATTAGCGGTGTGGTTTAATATGTTGCCCCCGGTTTAACGCCTTCGATTACCGCTGCCAACCTTTCAATCAACAAATGGTTCTTGATTTTTTAGACTTTTGATTATATCTCGCTTAGCAAAACGGCTTGTTTTATAATTTTTATTCGACGAAAGGGAAAATATGGTGCTATACTGATCCCTCTGTAAACGAGATTAAGCGGTTTTTGGAAAAAGATTAAAGATGCACAAATTGCCTGTCAACATTATAGTTCTTGGTATTATATTCCTTCTAATTATATCTCCCAGGCCAGGGAGAGGAGAGGAGAATAATATTAAAAGACAATTCGAATATGCTGAAAGTCTTTTCAAGGAGGGTGATTTTTACAGGGCTATAACCGAATACAAGAGATTTATCTTTTTCTTTCCAAAAGAAGAAATGGCCGAAAAGTGTTATTTCATGATAGGCAAGAGCTATTTCAAGGCAAAAAAATGGGCAGAAGCTATTGAGGCCCTGAAAATCTTTGTAGACAAGTTTTCCTGCAGTACAATGTTAAATGATGCCCTCTATCTTAAGGGTGTGGCAGAAAAAAATCTCGAGAAATATGATGATGCCCTTTCAACTTTTGATGTAATAATAAAAACGAGTTCCGGAGAATACAGGAATAAGGCGATTTATCAGAAAGCCCTTGTTCTTGTTAATATGGAAGATTGGAAAATGGCAAGTGAGATCTTTTTGAAGATTCCGGAACAAAGCGTTCTATCTCCTGCGGCAAGAACTTACTCGTCAGGTCTCGAAAAGCTTGACAGTCTTCCCAGGAAATCTCCTGCCACAGCTGGCGCTCTTGCTGCTGTAATACCGGGTGCAGGACACTTATACACGGAAAGACCACGTGATGCTCTTGTAGCCTTTTTGTTAAATGGAGCCTTTATCTGGGCGGCAGTTGAACTTTTTGATGATGAAAACTATGTTGCAGGCGGCGTTGTTACATTTTTCGAACTCGGCTGGTATACCGGCAATATTTACAGCGCCGTGAGCAGTGCTCATAAATATAACAAAAGAGTAAAAGAAAAATTTCTCCAGGATCTCAGGGACAGGTGTTTTCTGTCTTATTATCGTGACAATAAAAGCTCATCCAATTGTCTGATATTAAGTATGAGATTTTAGTAAGCGTTTAAAGATCAGAAATCAGAACCGTTGAACCCTGAACCATTGAACATTGAACCCTTGAAAGGCTACAAACTTTGAAAAAGCCTATCAATCCTCTCATAATATTTATGGTATTTATCAGTTTGAGTGTTACCTGTTATGGAGGGGATAGCGATTCATTTGCGCCATGGGAATTTAATAATTCAGGGCCTGAAGAAAAAGTTGAAGCGTCTTCCTCTTTTTCAGGAGATTTTTTGCAACGTATTGACATACTATGGGGATACATATCTTCGGTCGATGGAGATCGCTGCTGTATGCAGCCAACATGTTCTGCATACAGCCTTCAGGCAATCAAAAAGCACGGTTTTTTTATTGGATTTATGATGACTGCGGACAGGCTTATCCACGAAGGCAACGAAATGGACTATGCGCCACTTGTCAAAGTGGGAGATAGATGCAAATTCTACGATCCGGTCAGCAACAATGATTTTTGGTAGTATAACTGCTGTATCAAAGTTAAATCTTGGTTACTCTGAATACCTCTTCTATTGTTGTAATCCCTTCCAGAACCTTGCGTGCGCCATCCTGGGACAAGGTGATCATTCCGAGTTTGACCGCTTCTTTTCCTATTTGATTTGTATCCGATGTCTTTAAGATCAGCTTTTTCAGGTGATCATCGAGGATCATCATTTCAAAGATGGCTGTTCTTCCCCTGTAGCCAGTGTTCATGCAAGCAGGGCATCCCTTTTTCATGTAAATTTTACAGTCTTTTAGCATGCTTTTGCTTATGCCGATTTTTGCCAGCGATTTGTCGTTCGGGATATATTCCTTCCTGCATTCAGGGCAGAGGACCCTTACCAGCCTCTGTGCTATGATTGCTATAACGGAAGATGTTATCAGAAACGGTTCCATTCCCATATCTATGAGACGTGTGACGGCGCTGGCCGCATCGTTGGTGTGGAGGGTGGAAAATACAAGATGTCCTGTCAGCGATGACTGGATGGCAATTTCAGCGGTTTCCAAATCCCGGATTTCTCCCACCATAATTACATCAGGGTCCTGCCTCACGATTGACCGAAGCCCCTTTGCAAAGGTAAGATCAATTTTCGGATTTACCTGAATCTGTCCTATCCCTTCAATCTGATACTCTATAGGGTCTTCTATCGTGATGATATTGATTTCAGGATTGTTTATGGTGGAAATGGCTGCATATAGTGTTGTTGTCTTGCCGCTTCCTGTGGGTCCTGTTACCAGAATAATTCCGTATGGCGACCTGATAAGATTGTCAATGAGTTCGAAACGCTCCCCGTCGATTCCCAGATCAATCAGCTTGAAGGCCGTATCTGTTTTATCAAGAAGTCTCAGCACAATCCTTTCACCAAAGGCAATGGGAATTACCGATACGCGAATATCGATATTTCTATCCCCGATCTTGATATTGATTCTTCCGTCCTGCGGCAGTCTCTTTTCGGCAATATTGAGCTTCGCCATGATCTTTACACGTGAAGCAAGGGGAGACTGAATCCTTTTCGGCAGGTTCAGGGCATTGTACAGTACTCCGTCAATCCGGTATCTGACGGTGAGTGAGTGCCGATAAGGTTCTATATGTATGTCACTGGCGCGGTCCCTGACAGCGCGGGACAGTATGAAATTGACCAGCTTTATTACCGGCGCATCGCTTGTATCGTCCAGCAAATCCGCTGTTTCCTCGATTTCGGAGATAATACTGTCCGGAGATTCTTCGGCCATATCATGAATAAACTCCTCGGCAGAACCGCTGCTCTGATCATATGCAAAATTTATGGCTGAAAGGATGGCCGAATTAGTGGAAAGGATGATTTTAGCATCTTCCCAGTCGAGAATGCGGCGAAGGTCATCAATGGGTGGAAAATCAGACGGATCGTTTACCGCTATGAAGGCGCCGTCCGCGGTTTCCATGGGCGCCAGCTTGTGTTTTTTCAGGTAGTGAATCGGAATTTTCTTTGTAAAATCAGCCCTGATATTTTTTACAGAAAGTTCGGGCCAGAAGGGGATATCCAACTGGGCGCTCATCTCCCGGAGGAGATCTGTTTCAGTGGTATTGGTTTGTTTGATCAAGGCCTTATCCTATTTCTCTTTATCCCGTTTATTTTTATATGTCTTGATTACCCCTTCTTCGATTTTGTTGATATGCCCACGTTTTTCTTCATATATAGACTTAGCCTCAGTCGGGTTTTCCACGATGCGGGGGGTGATGAATATGAAGAGGTTCCGTTTTTCACGCGACTCGCTCTTATATTTGAAAAACCAGCCTAGGCCGGGTATATCCCCAAGGCAGGGGGTCTTATATATCGTATTTGTAATATCATCTCCAACCAGACCACCGATAACGATTGTGTTATTGTCTTTGATTGTTACAGTCGTCTTGGTCGTACGTTTTAGCGTGGTGGGCCGATCAGCCTGCTGACCTACTTCCACGACCAGTTTTGTGACCTCCTGGAATATGTTGAGGCGGACAAAGCGTTCCTGGCTGATCTGCGGGGTGATTCTCAGGGTTACACCCACATCCTTGTATTCGTAAGAGCTGTAATCTATACTAGTGGTTGAGGTGTCTGCTCTGGTTTGATAGGGAATATTTGCTCCGACATATATCTCAGCCTCTTCATTATCGAGAGTGAGTATCTGGGGCGTGGAGAGTATATGGACATCCTGATCCTTCTGGTAGGCTTGCAGGACAGCTCCCAGGTTGGGGAACATCACGCCGCCTATATTAATTGCCTCGCCGAACACGCCGAGGGAAAATCCGGGTGGGTAAGAAATAGCTCTGGTTGTTGCATTCGGAGTCGGAATTATACCGGCGCCGGTAAATCCACCCCCATAAACCTTGCTGCTCCCACTTTTGAATTTTTCACCACCCACCCATTCCGCGCCGATTTTAAAGCCCTTGTCCACATTGACTTCCATAATAAGGGCTTCAATATAGACCATGGGACGCGGTATATCGAGCTGCTTGATTACGCCCTCAAGTACATTGTAGTCATCTCTTTCCGCCGTGATGATGAGGGTGTTTGTGGCCTTGTCCGGCACGATGCTTATATCTTTTGAGAGCAGGGGAGCTTTCCCTTTTTGGGTGTCTTTCGCGTCCTTTGATGGAATATTCATTAAGACCTTTGACAGCTCTTCGGCATCCGCGTTCTCAAGGCGATAAACACGCAGCCTTTCTTCTCCTCTCGGGACATCCTTGTCCAGGAGCTTTATAAGCTGCTTTATGCGCATAGTATCATTTTCACTGGCCAGGGTTATTATGGTGTTTGTGCGTTCGTCAGCCACAATCTTTATGTTTGACGCGATAGAGCCTTTTTTTTGCTCGGCCGTCTTCTGGAATATCTGATCCAGCGATTTGGTAATTTCCGTGGAAGAAGCGCGCTCCATCGGTATGACGGAAATCTGTTCCTCTATTCCCTCGATGTCCAGGGCGCTTATTATTGTGAGAAGTCTTTTTATGTTGGAGAGGAGGTCGGTTACGATAAGCATTCCTGTTGGAGGATAGGACAGGATAACGCTTGATTTGGATATCAGCGGCGCTAAAACCTTTTTTAGCTCATCAGGGCTTGCGTAGCTCAAGGGAATAATCTGCGTTACAACCTTGTCTTCAGGGTCTATCGCACTCTTCTTCAGGCGGGTTTCAATGTTTTTTGTCCCCGCGTCTTTTGAAGGCACTATCTTTATAATATCTCCGGCGGGAACCACACTGAATCCATGCACTTCCAGCACCGATTCAAATACCTTGTATGCCTCCTGGATTGAGATTTTTTTCGGGGAGATTATAGTAACCTTTCCCTTGACTTCATTGTCGATCACGAAGTTGCTGCCCGTCAATTCGCTGATAAATTTGATGAATACCCTTATGTCAACATCATCAAAATCTATGGTAACGTATCTGGCCTCTTCTTTGAGTGGCTCGGGTTTTTTCTCTGCCTGTATTTTCTTTTTTTCGATTTTCCTGGCAGGGGAAATTTCCGGAGATTTTTTTTCCGGGCTGACAGTTTCTTTGCCGGGGGTTGAAACTGTGTTTTCGTCACCCGTTACCCTAGCGCCCATTGTATTTTCAGACAGCAAAAGCAGGACCATACATGCTGCCAGAAGAGCTAAGGACAGATTTTTCTTCAATAATATTTTCATATTAAAATCATTCCATAATTTTCTTGTATGGTTCCGACATTCTCAACCCTTCCAGATCCTTATCATTTTTTGCCCAGTTTTTCACGCTATTATTTATCGAGATAGCCATTGTCAGATAATAGAGGCTTTTTGAAATATTTCCCGACACGGAGTAGAGGCATGCCAGGTTGTAATATGGATCGACATAGTCAGCTTTCAGGTCTATCGCCTTTCTAAACAGGTCCGCAGCTTCCTTGTTCCTGTTCGTGTCCATGCATATCACACCAAGATTGTTCAGTCCTTTTGCAAACTCGGGGTTAATAGAGAGGATTTTTCTGTACACTTTTTCTGCCATGGCCGGATTATTGTTCTGCTGATAATTCAGCGCGTTGCTATACAGCCTTTTCACATCCCCGGCAGGCATTTCCGGAACCTTTTTCACTTCCACTGAAGCAATATCACTGTCTCCTGCCTTCTGTCTTCCGACTTCCGACCCCTGTTTCTTTTTTTCATTCAACATTCGATGTTGGACGTTCAATGTTCGATGTTCATCTTTTTCTCTTCTTACCTTCTGACTTCCGACCTTCGTCTTGTCCCCTGCATCCTTAATGATGGCAATGCTGTCATTGCCTGTGCCAGAAGAGATATTATACCTTAACAGCATAAAGACCGACAGTGCAAGCAGAATTAAAACAATCACACTGCCGGCAATCACCCTGCTTTTTTTGCGTCCGGTCCGGTGATAAACAGGGTCGGATACAATATTGCCGTAGCGCTGATAGCGGCTGTCTTTTTCCTTCTGCACCTTTTTCAGTGCATCGTTAATATAGCTCATTTTGTAAAGGTTCAGGGTTCAGGGTTCAGGGTTCAGGATTTTTACCTCATTTACAGAAAATTCAGTACATCATTTTTAAATATTATGCCGGCTGACACCAGGATGGCAAGCACAAGCAGAATTGCGAGAAGAAAGCCCATTTTTCTGCGTTTACCTTTTAGATAATTTCTACCAATGTCGTTAACGGCCTGTCTTATTATTTTCTTATCGATAGATAATGTGCCTTTTGTATAGGCTATTAAGAGCGCTCTATCACAGATTGCGTTGATGCACCTGGGAATACCTTCTGAGCAGCCATGAATAGTTTTGCAGATACCATCCGGAAAGCGTAAAATTCTGTTATCTCCGGAACCTATTGTCAGCCTGTGTTCTATGTATTGCCGGACCTGTTCGCTGTTAAGAGGCGCAAGGTCATATCTTACAGTAATCCTCTCGTTGAGTTGCCTTAATGATGGTAAACCCAGAAGGTTTTTGAGTTCCGGCTGGCCGAGAAGCGCTATCTGAAGCAGCTTTTCACTGTCGGTTTCGAGATTTGAAAGCATCCGTATCTGTTCGAGAACGCTTAATGAGAGATTCTGCGCTTCATCTATAAGCAGAACTGCATTTCTGCCTGTAGCGAAGTTCTTCAGAAGAAATGCATTCAGGGCGCTGATAAGGCGCCTTTTCGTTGGTCTTCCCCTTTCTAATTTGATTCCAAATTCCCGGTTGATTATTTGCAGAAGCTCTATGTCCGAAACAGCGGAGTTGAAAATCAGGGCGCTGTCAACCGATTTATCCAGCATGAGAAGGAACGCCCTGGAGATCGTGGTTTTGCCTGTCCCGATTCCCCCTGTAATAAGAATAAAACCTTTTCTTTCAGTTATTCCGTAGATTAAATGATTAAGTGCTTCACGGTGCTGCGGACTGAGAAAAAGATATTTAGGGTCCGGCGTCAGATTAAAAGGATTTTCTTTGAGGCCAAAATATGATGTATACATAAGTAGGGGTTCAAGGGTTCACTGTTCACGGTTTTGACGAGCAGCGAGCAACCAGTAACGAGAATTTCATCTACTGGAAAATATATTTCAGGTCCTCTTGCCTTCCTTTTCTTTTAATATTAAGGGTTATTGCAGATCCGGATTTCAGCCCGTTGTACAGTTTCAGCATCTCATCCGGGCTCTTAATGGGCTGGTTGTCAACGCCCTGTATGATATCCTCGTTTTGCATGCCCATTTTCTGAAAGATGCTTCCGTGCTTTATACTGCTCACCATAAATCCGTCCGACTTTCCTGAAGAAAAGTAGGGTTTTATGCGAACCTGGGCGAGCATTTCCCCCATGTTTTTAAAAGCGTTGTCGATATCGGTTTTCTTTACCTTTATTACGTTCTTTATGTCTTTGCTCCAGGGGCCAAAAATCTGCTTTTCCTCACCTGTTTTACCTGGATCACCTTCCTCCATCTTCAGTATCTCATCTCTGCCGTCTACGCGCAGTATGACCCTGCCGCGCATTATTTTGACGACCGTAGCGGAGGCAACAGTATCTCCTGTCCTGAAAAGAGCTTGTTTTTTATTATCTTTTTCCTCAATAACAGCGCAATCGAATTTTCCGGTTCCGGAAACCGTTCCGAGAAGGGCCAGGTTCAGTTTTGTGGATTCCAGTTCATCAACATTAATATATCTTTCTCCTGCAGCTTTATTAATTGAACCGAACAGGTTTCTTTCTGAAATCACGCTATAGAAATCCAGGGGCTGTTTTTTAACGACCTGAATATCTACCTCTTTAGTAACTGTTATCCCGGTCTTGACACCAGCAAGTTTTGCTTCTACTGTCTTGTAAAAGATATCTACGAACAGGAAGGACAGGGCTGTTATTGCTGCAAGTATAAATATTGTACGGTATCTGGTTGTCATAATCTTACATAAACCGCTGGATTGGTTTGGATACTGTTCCCTTTAAAGTAGCTGAAACCTTCCTGTCCAGCGCTGGGATTTCTATATTACCCTTTAAAGCAAGCCTGCTTTGCATGATATCCCGGTCAAGAAATATATTTCCCGTAAAGGATCCGCTGAGCTGTTTTCCCGTTATGTCCAATCCGGTTATTTTAACGGTGCGATTTTTGAGAGTCATATCTGCTTCTATTTTATCAAAGTTCACTTCATTAAGGCCGAATATGTCTCCCAAAATCTGTATGTTTCCGTCAAGGAGTGTGAATTTGGCGTTGCCTGTGCCGTTGATAATCCCGTTCCATTTGCCATCATATAAAAGAGATCCGCTAAGCCGGCCGTCAACAAGGCGGCCTGCTACCGTTTTTATGAAGGAACACTTTCCGATATTGAAGTCATTAAATCTGGCCTTTATTATAACTGGGCCTTGGGTCGAAAAGCGGTTCGCGAAATTTATATCTGCCTGCATGCTCCCCTCGTATGAATCCACATAGAGGAGAAGTGACAGTTTGCCGGAAAGAAGGTTTAAAAAGGCAGGCCGTATTTTTACAACATCGGCTCTGAGGGTTGAACCAGGTTTGCTTTTAAAACTGGCGGAAAAGCTATGAAGCCTTATTCCCGGCGGAAAACAGGGCCTTACAGAGCCAAACGATAGTACAACATCCGGATTGCTGCCCTCGACAACCGATTTGATATACCTTCCAGTGCTATCTGAGGGAAAACGAACATACAGAAAAACAGCAATAATCAGTATGCCGTATATCGTATATATAATCCATTTTTTTGTTTTCATATTTGTAAAGGTTCAGAGTTCAAAGGTTCAAAGGTTCAGGGTTCAAAGTTCACAGTTCTTAAATGCGAATATCGAATATCGAACAAGGAATGTCGAATTATGAAGTTTTTTACTTCGACGTTCTGCGGTTCAAAATTCAACATTCAAATCTCAAAATTGACTCCCGATTCCTGACTTCTGACCTCTATCCTCAGTTTCTTTTGTTTTTCATTCGACGTTCGATGTTGGACGTTCGATGTTGGACGTTCATCTTTTAATTCATCAATCCTTACTCCCTATATGTCATAAGCTGCATTAAAACAGTCAGGTATCCCGGACTTCCTTTGCTCTGGTTTACGGAAATTCTCTTGATCCTGACCAGATTTTCAGACGACTCCACGAGATGCAAATATTCGACAAGCTGCTTTAGCGTGATGTTTTCCAGCTTCATCTCTACAGACGATTCTTTGTAGGAGCCCTTGTCTGTTGAGGTAGAGGGTTTCATATATTTTATGTTTGGTTTTACACCGCTTCGGCCTGCCTGTTTTTCCAGAAAGGAAAACAGGGTGAAATCTTTGGACATGAGGGCAAGTCTCTTTTTGATATCTTCTGAACCCTCTTTCAGCGACCCATATTCCGAACTGAGAGAGACAAGCTCTTTCAGGGTCTTTCCATTTGCCTGAACAGAACGTTTGATTTCCCCCTTTGCTTCTAAAAAAGGAGACAGGACAAACTGGAAGATAATAAAAAGGGCAACCAGGGCAACGCCTGCAGATACGTAATATCTCTCTCGTTTTGTCAGTTTAAATTTAAATTTTGTCTGAAAATCCAAAACTATCCCCTAATTCTGTCCCAAAATGGCTCACGCAAAGCCGCAAAAATTTTAAATTTCTAACCTTTTCCCCATTTAACATTCGATGTTCGACGTTCGATGTTCATCTTTTTTCAGTTCTCTATCCTCTTATCACTAACTTCAGATCAAACCCGACCCGGCTTCCTTTCTTGATGAGGCTGGCAGAGCTTATCGCAACGTTTTTAAAATAGTTCGATTTGCCGAGACTGTTTGTTATATTGTCAACGGTGTTGAAATTATCGGTTTCACCCTTGATTTTTACAGTTTCTCCGTCAAACGTAAAACTCGTGATAAGAAACTCTGTGGATTCAGGAACAAGCCGGGAAATATCTTTTATGATATCCAGCATTCTTATACCGGACCCGGCTTCATTCAGCCCCAAGGAAGAATTTCGGGCCTCTGCTATTTTGACCTTTAACTGCTGGACAGGATCAACTATCTTTGTAACTTCAGGGCAGGCCTTTCTGAAAACCGAAGTTATTTCTTTCTTCAGTCTGTTCAAATGTGTCCGGTCATAATGGTAGTCTATGTACAAATCTGCTCCAAATACGCAGAGTATTATGAAAAGAATCGTCGCCGCCCACTTAAAGTCCTTTTGGAACTCTTCATATTTTTTTTTCGGCCCGAATTCTCCCAGGGCAAAATTAAACCCAGCGCTTTTCTTCGCCTCTCTGGTTGCGAGGGCAAGGGCCTGGTTCATCAGCATGGGATTCCAGCCATTTTTGACCTCTTCTCCCATAGTAATATTATCTGCCGCTGAAATATCGACCATTTCTACTGGAAGAGAAAAGAATATTTCCATCTCTTTTTGGAGGTGAGGGTAGAACGCACCTCCTCCGGTAAGAAAGACTTTTGTGGGGTTTTCTTTGAGACGGCCCTGCAACCTGAGGAATTGCAGAGTATTTTTGACTTCAGAGAAGAATTTCCTGCATACCACCGAAATTTCTTTTTCAGCTTCACCTGTATCGCCCATTCTTTTTTTCTTTTCGGCTTCCGAAAACTCAATTTTCAGCGTGCTTGCAATAGTTTCTGTTATCTTTTCTCCTCCGAACGAGAAATGCCTGATGTGAAGGATTCCGTTTTTTCCGAAAAGCACGGCCGTAGAGTCCTTGGCGCCGATATCCAGAAGAAGTCCGCACTCTGCAACAACGCCCCGGGTTAGAAGCCTTGAGGCTGCAGGAACGGCACCTATGCCGATTATTGAGGCTTCTACCCGGAATTCTGCGAGAAGCTTTGTCAGATTGCCGACAATCGATTTATGAACTGCGGCCGAGAATATATTCGACTGATCTGTCTGGTCTGTAATAACGTAATCTATCAGGACTTCATCTGCGGGGCAGGGAATGAGCGGTTCAAGTTCATAAGCAATGGTCTGGCTGATTTTCTTTTTATCTTTGAATGGAAGATTTATGTTGCGGAAGAAAAACTCCTTTGCGGGAAGGGTGGTTATGCATATACTGTCCGTGAATATGCCGTTTTTGAACAGTTTTTTCAGGGCCTCTTCAGCGCTGCCGGCTTCATCAATATTCACCAGAGCAATGCTGGCGACCTCATACCCCATAAGGCCGGCTGTTACCTGGACTGCCTTTATGCTGCTTTTGCCGATATCAAGGCCAAGTATTTTTTCAGGCATCAGTCCACCTTCCAGGACAGTATCTTTACCGCCCTGTTGTCGCTGTGTCTTTCTATTGTTCCGCTTACACTTCTGCTGATATCATTCATATAACCTGTGGATCTGATTCCGAATGTATTGCTTTTTGTGGTTATCAGAGTTGTATCAATCTGTATACTGCTTCCGGACAGCACCTTATCATTGCACCAGCTGGGGCTGGAAAGATCATTTTCTTCATCTTTTCTATACTCATCTATGGCAGAGACCTCTTCCATTGAAATATGTTCAGAGAGCACCCTTAATATCAAAAGCGGCGCTGTATTGATATTTATCTTCCCTTTGCCATGAAGCGTGAGATACTTTGCGATGCCTGGCGCTTCGCCCTTGCCGTAATACAGTTCCGTTGTAATTCCCTTTACCATTAAAAGTTCTTCAATGCAATCCAGGGGGGCGTTTTTGCATGAATACGGCTTTTCCAGCCCACTGTAGTAGATGTTTTCAGCGCCAAACCCGGTTGCTTCGTCATCTTTATCCATCCAGTCTTTGATCGCATCCACAATATCACAGACCTGCTGCTCATCCAGATTAAATTCTGCCAGACTCAGAAATCTTTTCAGGAGTTCCTTGATGCCGTCGTTGTATTTTTGATTCTCTTTTACAAGGCTGTTGATTGGGATTTTACCGGATTCATCCTCAATATTCAACTGAAAATATTCACCATCAAAAAGGGTTTTTGACCCTGCGGAAATCGATTCCAGCTTTGCCCAGTCCTCGTTCAGGGAATCGAAGTTATTTGTGTCCCCGGTTAGAAGCGCCTCACCCGTGTAAAATCCGGATTTGGCTGCGCAGGCAGCCCTGATGCCGTCGCCAAGATTTGCGGCCTCGTATATCTCAGACCTTAAGGAAATATTCAACTGGAGCGTGACAGCGATAATAACGCTGATCATCAGAATTACCAGCACTAAGGCCATACCCCTATCATTCATCAAGACCCTTATCATTCGATCTCTGACCTCTATTTCTTTATCTGTTCCAATTCAACATTCGATGTTTCATGTTAAAAGATCAACGTCCAACATTGAACGTCGAACGTCGAATAATGATGTCGCTCCGCTCTTCAAATTATTCTAAAATCGAATAAAAAAAACAAACATCCAATGAGAAACAAAGGTTCAGGGTTCAGCGGTCAGGGATATTTGGCTGCTGTTTTTCCGACCTCCGACCTCCTCTCCGCTCTTCGCGGCTGAAAGCCGCTCCTACCCGACTACTCGACCAATTCTCCACTCGACCAATTCGCCACCGGCAGAAACACCTTTGTCATAAACTTGTAGGGCCTGTCTCTGTTATCAGGATTTATGAAATCCATATGTATGGATACAACAGACGGGGCGCTGTCTTCCTGTGTTTTTAAGTCAGATTCGGAGTCCCATGAATCGTACTCCTCTCCTTTGCTGTCATAAAATTTATATGTCAGCAATTGCAGTCCTTTGCAGAGAATGTATTCCCCATTCATCGAGACCTCTTCCTCTATACCTTCTGTTTTGTCCATGTATAGCTCATCCTTCCGTTTCAGGATCCAGCCCTCTTTTTCATCATCCTCCACAAAGAAGTAGTTTATAACGGCAATGCCAGAAGACCTCTCATCATCAAAGTTCAGATGAGCGGTCGAGAGGAATGACAGATCCATGAAACCCTCGTTTTCAATCTTTCCGGAGACAAATCTGAAGGATCCCTTACGACTGCAGACAGACTCAATGTCTTTTGTCATTCTGCTTATCGCTGTCCGTGCCATGCTGTAAATGTCATTGCTGCACCGTGTGTCTTTCACTATTCTGAAGGTTCCGGTATATGCGGCATATACAGTTGACAGTACCGTTGTCAGTATGAATATGGCAACAAGTATCTCAATCAGCGTGAAGCCGTTTTTCTTTGATATTCGCATGGTTAGTAACATTCTAAAGATTCAGAGGTTCAAACCTGTAAAACACAAGCCTGAATGAATTATTCGACGTGATTCTTTCATTTACGATCTTAACCTCGATCTTTTTCAGGAGTTCGATCTTTGCTTCCGTTACATTCACTTGCCATGAATAATCTGGGAAATCATCGCCAAAATTCCCGCTGCCAGACACGACGTTTTCCGCTTCTGCTGCCTCGATTTCGGCTATTTTGCTTTGAGCTAAAAAAGATGCCGTGGTTTCAAACCTTGCCCTGCCTGCCATAGATATGCTTTGGGACTGAGATTGAAAGACCACAACAAGCGTTATGGCGAGTATAGCCATGGCGATCATGACCTCAAGAAGTGTAAAGCCGTTTTTCTTTGATATTTGCATGATTTGTAACATTGATAAGAGTTCTTTGCAGCTGCTGGGTAAAGGAGGTTTCAACCTCCTAATGCTCTGTTTCGCAAAAAAGGCTCAAAAACCAGGGTGAAGTGTTGGTCGTTCTGTGTAAGATGCACAATAGAAGGCTGCATATAATCCTTTCTGGAAAACCGGATCAGGGCCTCGGCGTCTGTGATTTTTTCCTTTCCAGAGAGGCAGACATCTGTAATTTTTACTTCTCGCGGAAGTTTGAAGGCGCGTTTTTTCATTTCGTTCCTTGCTTCAGGCGTCATATCGATGCTGTGTGCCCAGATAAGATTGCTGTCCAAATCCAGATGAAGGATATAATCAACCTGATTTCGGACAGCATCGCTTCGCAGCTCTCGTGCCATGCTGGTCAGGTGGTTTACGGTTGTCTTCAGACCGTCGCAGAGCATTGTATCACGCACCTTAGGGGCCGCGATGAGTAGCATCAGTCCGATGAGAAATACAACCACGCTTAGTTCGATCAGGGTAAAGCCCTTGTGACTACTCAGCAGATTGTTATGTTCAGGTTGTTTAGGCAAAAGGCTGAAGACTGAAGGCTGTGGTATATCAATTTTTGAGTTTCGTATGATCACCCACGATTTCCTCCTGCTGCACTAATCCCAGCTTGTTATATCCCTGTTTTTGCCTTCGCCGCCTGGTTCCCCATCAACGCCATAAGAGATGATATCGTAGTCGTCATGCATTCCGGGACAGAGATAAACATAGTCATTGTCCCAGGGGTCTTTCGGCACTTTCCCTTTTTCCAGATATCCGCCTTCTCTCCATCTTCCGGGAAGATTTCCCACTTCCGGGGGCTCTACCAGGGCTTGCAGACTCTGTTCTGTGGAGGGGTAGCTTCCATTGTCCAGCTTATACAACTTCAATGCTGTTTCAAGGCTCTCGATCTGTATCCTGGCTTTTGCCTGCCTTGCCTCTTCAGGCCGACTCATAATCCTTGGAACAATTAATCCAGCAAGAATACCGAGGATAACAATCACCACCATAAGTTCAATAAGTGTAAAACCCCGGTTATCAAATTTCTTTTTCATATTCATCTCCTAATTATTTTTCACCACAGAGAGTACAGAGCCCACAGAGAAAAACTTATAATCCTAAATAGTTTTATCCCTGAACTCTTTTTACACACCCCGTCCGCTCCGCGTCCACCCCTCTTGTTAGAGGGGATTTTACTCGTTGCTGGTTTTCTCGTTCCCATGCTTCAGCGTGGGAATGCATACTATATGGGTTCTTACGCTGGAACATGTGAATCAGGCAATAAATTAAGGAGCGAAGCGACATCATCATTCAACATTCGATGTTGAACGTTCGATGCTCATCTTTTTTTCTGACCTCCGATCCATGTTTTTTTATCTTATTAACTGGTTCATCTCGAAGATCGGCAAGAGTATTGAGATAACGATAAAACCGACCAGCAGGCCCATGATTAGAATCATAACAGGTTCCAGCATGGATGTCATCATTGTTATATTTGACTCTACTTCGTTTTCAAGGCTGTCTGCGATTTTGTAAAGCATTTTTTCCAGTGTTCCACTTTGTTCGCCTGCCGATATCATCTGAGAAACAAAGGAAGGGAAGAGTTTGCTTCTCGAAAGAGTTGCCGACAGGTTCTGGCCTTCCTCAACATCCCTGGATACCTCGGAAATGGCATCTGCGATCAGACCGTTGTTTACGACATTTTTGACTATGGAAAGTGCTGTGAGCATCGGGACGCCGCTATCCAGGAGCGTGCCGAGTGTCCGGCTGAAGCGTGCCACAGCCATTTTGTGGATCAATGAGCCGAAAAGTGGCATCTTCAGCTTAATTTTATTCCAGAAGTATTGTCCCCCGATGGTCTTTGTAAACATGTATCTCAATCCGATGAAGATTCCGATAATAACAAAAACGATTACTACCCAGAAGGATTTCAAGAAGCTGCTTAATGAAATAAGAAAGATTGTTATTCCGGGAAGGGTCTGATGCATTTCGCTGAATATGCCGGTAATTTTTGGAACGACAAAGGTTGTCAGAAAGAAAAGGACTATGCCGCCTATAAAAAACATTAACATAGGATACGCGATGGCCGCCTTTATCTTTCCCCGGAGCGCCTGGCGGCTTTCATTGAAATCGGCCAGTCTTTCCAGTACAATATCGAGGGCTCCTGAGGCTTCACCTGCCCTGACCATATTTATGTAAAAGGGTGAGAAGATGCCCGGGTAGTGCGAGATACTCCGGGCGAGGCTGCTGCCTTCATTTACCTCTTCCTTTATCTGGGCCAGTATTTTTTTCAGACGGGAGTTTGTTGTCTGGGAAATGAGGGCGGTTAGCGAAGTAACCAGAGGAATGCTTGCGCTGATCAGGGTGGAAAGTTGCCTTGTCATGACGGAAACTTCCTGCAGGCTGACTATCTTAAAAAGAGTGCCGATCGACCTGCCGGTCGGCACTTTGTTTTTTTCTTCTACCGACGTTTCCTTCAGGTCAACGGGGAAGATATTGGTTTTCCTCAGCCTTTGTCTCGCCACAAAGACACTTTCGGCATCGATAATGCCTTTAAGACTTTTCCCCTTGATATCGAAGGCTCTGTATTCATAAACTGGCATGGTTTATAAGCAACAGTTCACAGTAAAAACTTAAACAGGCTAACCGGCTAACCGGCTCAACCGGCCAACGGAAACTGGATTTTAAAAACAGCCCCGTTATTGGGCTCTGTATCAACAACGATCTCCCCTTCATGGCTTTTGATAGTTCCATATGCTGTTGAAAGCCCCAAACCAGCGCCTTTGTCAACCTCTTTGGTAGTAAAAAATGGATCAAAGCACTTTTCTTTTGTTTCATTATCCATTCCAACACCGGTATCTGAGATGATTACCGTTGCCATATTTCCTTCAGGCATAGCTTTTATTAGCAACTCCCCGCCATCGGGCATTGCGTCTCTGGCATTTGCACACAGGTTCATAATTGCCTGGTACAGTTCTGCGCTGTTTCCCATGATTGTAAGAAATTCAGGAATATCGATACTAATTTTAATTTTTTCGTCAAAGGATTTTTCGATTATCCGGCAGATATCTTTTATTATTGTTGAGAGATTAATTATGGTAAATTCAGTTTTCATCTGTTTGCGCGCAAACCGCATCAATCCATCAATAAGGTGAGTGCCCCTTTCGACCGATGCATCGATCCTGTTAATAAGTTCGTTTAATTTGGTGTGATCTTTATAATTTATCTCGGCAACCTGACAATTCACGGAAATACCGGCAAGGACGTTTCTAAAGTTATGCGCCACCCCGCTGGCAATGTTGCCTATAGCCTCCATTTTCTGGGCATGCCGAAGCTGTAATTCCAGTCTCCTTCGCCTTGTTACATCCCTCATTAGCATGATAGTTGTAGTTTTTTCTCCTTTGACAGGAAGATTTCTGATACTAACCAGCCTGTTATTAAGTTCAATCGGCGTATTCGGGCCGATTTCAAAGGATCCACCCGGCCCTGATTTTAATAAGGCTTCAACACGCGACTGCACACTTTTATCAAACAGATCCGGAGGATATGCTGCCAGGACTTTTTCTTGAGGCAGACCAAACAATGAAATAGCGGCTGAATTTGCATAGACAATCTTTTCCGCATATACTTCCAAAATTCCCTCTGCTACGCTTTCCAGAATAGTTTCAAGATGATGATTTCGAGAGAGCAGCTCTTTGGTCATCTGACGTGCATATACTGTATTAATACCCATAATAGGCTTTGGGTGGCTCTGTTTTCTCTTGGGTGAATCCGACTCTTTTATCGCCGTTAAAACATTCTTCGCCATTGAGTTAAAAGGACCTTTGGCAATGCATGTGTCTGCGCCGATTTTTGTATAGTCAATATCCATTTCAGCTACTGCTGCAGAAAGTATTACTATAAAACAATCGTTTAAGTATTGCATTTTGCGAACAATCCGACATAATTTATCCCCACCGATTTTAGGCATGATGAGGTCTATAAACATTATGTCCGGGATAAAAGATGTGAGTATATCCAGAGCTGAAAACCCATCTTTGGCAACGACAACCTGGTGTCCCTGCCGTTCAAACAGGTTGGTTAAAAAACTCAGCATGATTTGATTGTCATCTACAACAAGAATTTTCTTTTTCATAATTTATAATCCTCACGCATATCCATAAGATATTTCTCAAGTTTGGCCAGTTCGCCTGCCAGCGCCTCGCATGCTTCCATTGCTCCATCAAACTCTTTTTTATCGCCCATTTCTTCAAGATTAAGAGCTGTCTTTGCCGCTTCTTCCATTTGAAAGTTTCTTGACATTCCTTTTAGTGTATGTGCGTTCCTTTTCAGAGAATCCGCATCTTTTGTCTTTACAGCTTCTCGTATGGCATTTAACATCCTGGGATAGTCATTGACAAATATATTGACTATTTCCTTAAAAAAGCTCCAGTCATGGTCAAAAGCGTTTAAAAGAGATTCCTTGTCGAAAGTTGTTGACGGGGCATCATCATGAGTTGCAGGAGAGGAATTTTTATTAGATTTTCCGGGGATAAGAGATTGTATCGCCTTTAGAAGCTTATCCGCTGAAATAGGTTTTGATACATATTCATCCATGCCTGATTCAAGGCAGCGTTCGCGATCACCCTTCATTGCATGGGCTGTCATAGCGATAATAGGGATATGTCTGTTTTTGGATTTTTGACAATCCGCGGTTTCTTGCTTACGTATGAGACGGGTAGCTTCAAACCCATCCATCTCAGGCATCTGTACATCCATGAATATAATATCAAATCTGTCTTTTTTAAATGCTTCCAGAGCCTGACGGCCGTTTTCCACAATAACCGAGTCATAACCCCAGCGTTCCAGCAAACGGAGAATGAATTTTTGATTAAACAGGGTGTCTTCAGCTACAAGAGTTTTCAGCGGCCGGCCGTCGATCATTGGTATCTGATCCATTGGTTTTGATATAATTGCTGCTTCAGCCTTTGTAACGCCAAGAGCTGTCATAATAGCTTCAAGCATGTCTGAAGGACGCACAGGCTTGATAATGCTGGATTTAATACCTAAGTTCTGAAATTTGACATTGTTTCTTAAACGAGACGAAGTAAACATCATAATAATTTTGCTGTCAATAACCTCTTGACTTTTTAACCACTGGATTAAGGAAATATTATCGCAGCCGGGTATATCAGAGTCAACAAGTATAAGCTCAAATGGAATTCCCGACCGTTTTTTTTGGATTAATATTTGACCGGCTTCTTCTATTCCGGAGGCTGTTATCGGAAACATTTGCCAGCTTTCCAGCATCTCCTGGAGAATTAGCCTGGTAGTTTCGTTATCGTCCACCACCAGCGCTCTTACGCCGCTAACATCAAATTCAGACACGGCTTTGCCTTTTCCCTTTTCATCGGGTTGCACAACAAACCTGGCTGTAAAATGAAAAGTGCTGCCCTTGCCAGGAGCGCTTTCCAGCCAGATTTTACCACCCATCAAGCCCACGAGTTGAGATGAAACCGCCAGCCCAAGTCCTGTGCCTCCGTATCTACGGGAAGTAGAGCCATCAGCTTGTTCAAAAGCGTTAAATATAGTTTTCTGCTTTTCTTCTGGAACGCCTATGCCTGTATCTTTAATAGAAAAAAGGAGATAGGTGTGGCTTTTGGTTTGTTTGTCAAGATTAACAGACACAATAATTTCGCCTTTGTCCGTAAACTTAACAGCGTTTCCTGCAAGATTGATAATTACCTGGCGCAGGCGTGATGAATCACTTATAAGAGAATCCGGAACATCAGGCGCAATCCGATAGGCAAGCTCCACACCTTTTTCGTAAGATTTTATTGCTATTATCCTCAGGGTTTCACCCACGAAATCCCTCAGCTTGAAAGATTTTTCATCCAATTCTAATTTGCCTGCCTCTATCTTTGAAAAATCCAGGATATCATTTATTACAGAAAGGAGGGAATATGAAGCGGATGTTACTACTTTCAGGTCTTCACGCTGTTCAGGTTTCAGATCGGTATCAAGCATCAACTCAACTAAACCGATTATGGAATTCAGAGGTGTCCGGATTTCGTGGCTCATGTTAGCCAAAAACTCGCTTTTTGAACGGCTGGCAGCTTCAGCAGCCGTCTTTGCCTGTTGTAATGCCTGGGCCTTTCTACGCGTGGTTACATCCCTTAATAAACCCCTAAAGCCCTCTACTTGTCCTTTTGAATCCTTTATTAAAGATGCAGAGGCTTCAATATAGCTTCTTAAACCGTCTTTTTTCATAAAAATACAATCAATGGCTTGAATAGAAGTTTCCGTCTTATAGACCTTTTTAAAAATACCAAAAACCTTTTTGGCATTTTCTTTATCCATAAATTTCTGGATATTAATTCCAATTATTTCGTCTTCGGAATATCCAAGTATGTTGCAGGTGGAATTATTTATAAAAGTGAAGTTGGCTTTAATATCCAGCTCATAATAGCCGTCTTCGATGTTTTCTATGATAGTTTTATATTTTCCTTCAGTTAATCGCAGCGCCTCGTCCGCCTTTTTTCGCTGATTGATAATAAATTGAGCATGAGAGCCAAATATCATAAAAAAGCATAACACCAGCACACGCATAAAGACTTCATTTGTATTAAATCCGATCAATCGGTCCATAAAGTCAGCTTGATCAGTTATTAAAACATACATAACAGATTCAAGAATCCAATAGGCAGCAGCCAGGCTTAATCCGATCAAAACCATACGATCTGTTTTATATTGTTTTGAGATTTTTTCCTTCATTATTACCCCTTCTCAGGTCTCCCAAATTTCTAATTTCCAATTTCAAGCCGTGAACGGCTACCAAAATCTTTTATAAGAAATTTCTATGAAATCATCAAGATTTATGTCAATATATTTTCAATGATGCATATTCCAGATGTTTTTCCTTACACACGTCTAACTGCTTTTATTCTGGCCATATTTATTGTTATAGCCACAGCCGGCGGCTGCGCTGACAAAACTAACGTTGAAGCATTGGAAGCGAAAATTATTACGCCGGGCAATGACGTGAATATTAAAGAAGGTGAATCTATCTTTTTTCAAGGTTATGCCTCCGGAGGCGTTCCACCTTACAGTTATTTCTGGTATTTTGAAAGTGGAGCTCCTGATTCAGAAAATCAGAATACCGGCGAAGTTTTTTTTAATTTCGAAGGAGCATATAAGGCCATGCTTACCATTACTGACAGCAATGGCAATAAAGATAATGCCGTCATCCTGATTTTTGTTTCTCCACGATAAATTAAACAGATTTTCTCCCCATGCTCTTTTCCTACGCCTTGTGCCTTACACGCTGCGCCTTTCTTTCATCTTTTCCATTCAACATTCGATGTTGGACGTTCGATGTTCGATGTTCATCTCTTTTTCCGTTCGATGTTCATCTGTGGCTGAATAGTTATTAAATTACACAATACAGTTTAAAATACCACCCAAAACTATGTAATAAATTTCACAATGAGATTTTATTATTATTAATTATTTAAGCTAACCATTTGATATCTTAAATTAAATAAACAGTAAAACAATTTTGCATAGTTATTGCAGTTGCAAAACAGATTGATTTGCTATATATTATTAATATTCACAGATTCAAGGTTAAAAGCTGACTAACCCTGAACCCTGGCCCTGAACCCTGGCCCTGAACCCTGAACCCTAAGCCCTGAGCCCTTGTACCCTGAGCCCTTGTACCCTGAACTATGTTAACAACAATAAAAAAAAGCTTCAAACTCTCCGATCTTGTATCAATGGATCAACCGGAGAATGTGATTGACGAGGTCAGGATTATGCTCAAACTGATTTCTTCAGACTTCAACCTTGCCCAGGTCAATCATGCGTTTGCCATGACCTGCGATCTTTACAATGGTTACTTTCCAGGATACAAGTCCTGTAATATAGAGTACCACGATCTTCGACATACTACGGATACCTTTCTTGCAATGGCACGTTTAATCCATGGCGCTGTTTGTGATGGAGAGGAGCTAAACAATCGCCTTATTGCATTAGCCTTGATAACTGCCCTTCTTCATGATTCTGGATATATACAGGAAGATTTCGACAATGAAGGAACAGGCGCTAAACACACAACCAGTCATGTCAGGCGGAGTATGGATTTTTTAAAGCGCCATGGCGCTCATCTCGAATTGTCTGACGATGAAATTACAGCCGGCAGGGCTATGATCCTGTGTACCGACCTTGCTGTTGACATAAACAGTATTGAGTTTCCTTCAGACAGGGTGGAACTTTTCGGCAAGATGCTGGGTACAGCAGATCTGTTGGCGCAGATGGCCGACCGTACATACCTTGAAAAGCTCCTGTTTTTATATCGCGAATTCAAGTGGGCCGGTGTGGGTGGTTATGAAAGCGAAGTGGATCTCTTGAGAAAAACCGTTGGGTTTTTTGATTATATCGGCAATCGTCTTGAGACCGCACTTGGTAAGACCGACCGGTATATGATTTTACACTTTGATTCTCGCTGGAATATCCAAAAAAACCTGTATCACGAAGCGATTGAAAAACAGAAAGAATATCTTAGGGCAATTCTAAAGATGCCGGATTCCCATCACCGTGATCATCTGAAACGCGACGGGATTGTAAATGTTGTACGCAAGAAATACGGAACGATTTTCTGAGTCTATTTAGCTGTGAAGTAAATTACATAATTTCTTATATAATTGTTACATTTATTTCCTAAAAACAGGGTCTGTTTTATTACATTCAAAAGACATAAAAAATATTCTTTATAATTTTCATTCTAACACCCCTTTATTTAACAAGATTATTTATCGGACAAATTAAATATCAATATATGTTTGTAATGGCATTATATTTGCTTTATTAATACCTGATACATTATTTAAGAAATTAGTGATTAAATTGAGGAGCTGATGACAAAAGCTGTGAAAAAACTAAATAAATTTTGGGTCATTTTGTCTATTTTAGGAATGTTATGCGGTTTTGCTTCTAATTCGTGGGCCATTCCATCGCTTCAGCTTTATATTGAGAATGGGACATACAGGTGGAGTGATCAAACATGGGTAGTCGGTCCAGATCCGGGACCATTCACACTAACCGCCTTTGCTTTAGATAAGGGTCTTATTTCTGGGACTGAAGGAGATGCTTTTTATGGCGCTAGTACAGGGGCTTATCTGGTAGTCTCATTACTTGGTGACGCCCTTAGCTCTTCTTTAGATCCATCCAACCTTGGAACTTTGAAAATCGGGGCCTCAACCATCCCAAGTAGTTGGGTTTGGGGTTCATCCCCATTCTTTGGTCAAACTCAGGATCCGGATGATTCAACAAAAACGATGCCACCGCATGACATTTTTCCAACTTGGGTAACCGAATATTCTTTTAACTTTGATTCTGGGTATAATGTGTTCGATACACAGCCCGATCAAGGTACAGGCGAGGTAAACACAGGCGACATAAAGCAAGGGTTCGGAAAGCAATTTACCATTGATATAGGGGGTATCAATGGCGAACTTGTCAAAGCGGTTCACTTCGATCTCTATACTCCAAATGGTACGGAAACCCAATATTATAAATTTGCACCCTTCTCTCATGACGCGGAAGCCCCAGTCCCCGTTCCCGAACCGGCCACCATGCTTCTTTTGGGCGCTGGCCTTATCGGATTGGCGGGTCTAAGAAGGAGAATGTTTTGCAAAAACTGTTAATTAATCAGGCTCAAAAGCTATGAACTATCAGCTATCAGCTATGAGCTATTATCAAAGGAGGTGGGTGGAAAAAATATATAGCAAATGTGTATAATTAATGTCTAATAAATAGCAAAACTTATTAATGAAAGGGGGTGAGTAATTGAAAAGACTAAAACTGGTGGTTCTATTTTTTGCCGGCATTTTAATCTCAGGAAATGCCCTGGCCTTGGACTTTAGGGCCAGTACCAACATCACCATTTATGACCAAAGACAAGGAACCTTTCAGGGAACTACATCTGTGGTAGGAAATAAGGGGTTGGGAGTGGGAACCGAAGACCAGGAAGTGGAGCCTGGAATGGTTCGCGATCAAGACTGGGATCTGGAAGGTTTTTTTCTGGATGGTAATACCCTTGCCATGGTCGGCGGTTTTAATTTTTTAAATGGTGTTTCAGGTTACGACTACATGTCTGGCGACATATTTATAGCCACAGGTGAAAGTCCACAATACGGAGAGGAGGCTAATGCTTCAATTACGTATTCAGGTTATGACTATGTTATTGATGTGGATTGGTCTTCAGTTTCTGGAGGGGTAGGCAGTTACACTGTATATGCCCTGGCCTCCGATGGGAGTTCAGCCCTTGGTGATGTATTGGGCTATAACAGTCCTGAGTCGAGTCCTTGGAATTTACAAGCAATAAACAATGGAGCAAGGGAAGGTTCTGGTTCATTTTCTTTTGGCACTACAACTGATTCAGGTTTTTCTGGCGGGACGCACTATTATGTGGATGGCTTTGACCTTAGTTTTCTTGGCGCTGATGTTCCATTTTGGGCCCATTTTACAATGGAATGCGGCAATGACAACCTTATGGGCCATGGTACCACCCCCGTCCCCGAGCCGGCAACCATGCTGCTGCTTGGCACAGGCCTGATCAGTCTTGCCGGGTTTGGAAGAAGAAAGTTTTTTAGAGGCAAAAATTAATTTTCATTTAAATTCAAAACTTAAAACTAACAATTCAACATTAATTAGGTAAGGGTTAAGTTCTTAATTCAACATTCAAAATTCAACATTCATAATTAATTAATGGGGGTTCAAAATGAAGAAGTTTTTACAAATTTTATTAGTTTCAATTTTAGGAGTCTTTTTAGTGACGGGAAGCGCCATGGCAGTGCCGTTTAATACCAGGCCAATTGCTGCTACAACCGGTGATCTGGATGGTTATACAGGCTCACTTCAGGACATTTTTGATACAATAGGTTCTTCAATAGATGTGTATAATGATCAGTCAGGGGCAGCGATATTTCAGCCGACAAGTGCCGGCACGAGCGCAACCTACATTACGTCAATGAGTTGGGGTGCCTATTCGGGAAGTTATGAAATCGGTCTTTATCAATATGGAGATACATCTACAAATGTTAAGTTGTTTGATGAAGACATTTCTGCTGGTAACGTATCGATTAATTTCGCTGCTTCAGGCACAGTCGCAACGTCATATTTCAATGAAGCTGCATCAGCATGGGAGACAGTAGATGTCCAAACGGATTTTGGAAATACTTTTGGATTCTATCTAACTTCAACATATGGCACATGGTATTCAGAAGATGATTTAAACGGAACTGGCCAGGCACAAATGCTCATGTACGAGGCAAAGGGCGACCCGGTAGAAATTAATGGACAACATTTTACCACCGATGAAGATCACTGGTATGTGGCTATGGAAGGCGCCGATCAATTAGATTGGCCGTATGGATCAGGTAATATTGACTATAACGACTTTGTGCTTCAAGTTGAGTCCGTACAACCCGTCCCCGAACCAGCCACCATGCTGCTTCTCGGCTCCGGTCTGATCGGCCTTGCTGGAATGGGTCGTAAAAAGTTCTTTAAGAAATCATAAATTGTTCTGAAAATGAGCGATCAGCCATTAGCTTTTAGCTATTAGTCAAACAATATTAAGATGTTATTAAATAATAATATCTTGTCCGATGGGTGATTAATAAATAATTATACGAATTTATATTTCATAAGAGCCAACTGCTTACAGCTAATCGCTTAACGCAGGTTAAAACAAAGTCATGAAAAGGAGTCAGCACGGAACAAATGTAGCTTCCGTGCCAAACTCCTTTTCCTTTAAAAAAAACGTAACTATTTAAGTGAGGGGAGTAATGCACTAAATCTTACCCATTAATCCTGATCATTTATGGAGCTGCCAATGGTTGATAACGGAGGTAGACGTTTAGGTGTTGATAGGCGGCAATATTCTTATACAGGCCACATTCCCGCGAGAAGATCGGACGACCGTAGAACCGAATTTGACAGAAGAGGCGGTTTTGATACGAGAAACGGTATAGAACGCAGACTAATTGAATACGCAGCAGATATTTATGCGAAAATTAAAAACCGTAGAAACGAAAACGGTCGAAGAAACGGTATAGAACGCAGAACTGCATTTGCCGCCGAATTAGCAAGAATATAAATAGAATTTTAAACAAAAAAAGGCAGGGTTTCAAACAAACCCTGCCTATTTTTTTTCTTTTATTCCAAGCTCGCTGATTTTGTACAGCAGAGTCTTATAACTTATTTTTAAAATCTTTGTCGCTTTAGTCCGGTTCCACCCTGTTTCATTAAGGACATGAGAGATAACCTCTTTTTCGACGCTGTCAATGGCCTTTTTCCTTATTTTTTTTAGTGAAAACAAGGAGAGGTCGCTGGTAAGAATTGAAGGGGTTTCAAGGTATGTCTTAACAGACGGTATACTGTCTAATTCGTGATGGCCGCTTGTTAATTCGTCAACAATTTTATCCCAACTCCCCAATGCCAGCATTCTTTTTAATACATTCTGCAATTCTCTGACGTTTCCAGGCCAATGGTATTTTATTAACCTGTCAAGAATGCTTTTGCCCGGTTTTTTAATATCCTTTTTATCCAAATTGAAAGAGTATCGTTTGAAATAATAATCGATCAGAAGGGGAATGTCTTCAGGTCTCTTACGAAGAGGCTGGATATATATTTTTATGATATTTAATCGATAGTAAAGGTCTTCTCTGAATTTTCCATTTTTAATATTTTCATCAAGATCATTATTAGTTGATGCCATTATCCAGGTGTCGGATTTAATGTTTTTTTCTGAGCCCAGAGGAGAGAACCCAGAGCCTTGAAGCACATGAAGCAGTTTAGCCTGAAGTGGAAGAGACATATCTCCAATTTCGTCTAATAACAGCACTCCTTTATTGGCCAGTTCAAATTTCCCCCTTTTTTTCCGTTGAGCTCCAGTAAAAGCTCCCTGTTCATATCCAAAAAGTTCGCTTTCAAGCAACCCTTCAGGCAATGCGGCGCAGTTGATCTTTATAAAAGGTTGTCCGGCTCTCGGGGACTTCTGATAAAGGTTTTGCGCTACCACTTCTTTGCCAACGCCGCTTTCACCATAGATTACCACGTTTAATCCAGTGCCGGCAACGTGATCAATCAACTCCCTTATTCTTACTATATCCCGGCTTACGCCGATTAGAGGAGGTCCCATTATTGCCTATTATCTCCGGAATTGAGTAACAATTTAGGTAACTCTTCAGCCGCCGATTTACGCTGATCATCACTGATACTTTTTTCTTTGTATTTAAAGCTATCTGCGTTCATCTGTGTGAATCTGTGGCCGAATAGTTTTTTTAATTAACTCAGCAACATGCCTGTCAAGCTCCAATAGATTAAATGGTTTTTCCAATACAAGATCAGCCTGCACCTCTATAGCCAATAATTCAGGATATTTACCCCATCCGGTTATAGCAATGATCGGGGTGTCAGGATTTTTTTGCTTTACTATTGATATAATGCCAATACCGCTAATGTTGGGCATAACGATATCTGTAATAACCAGATCAAATCCCTTTTTTTCCTTTTCTATCAACTTCAACCCGTCCAGACCGTTAGAAGCAGTAACGACATTGTATTTTGTTTTAAAATAATCATAGAGAGTTGATAAAATTTCTTCATTATCATCAATAATAAGCAATTTGTATTGATTATCCATTTTTTTGCCCGTTTCCCAGCTTCCAAGCCCTAAAGCTTTTCACCTATCAGATTTTTGTGCCTCCGACCTTTGTTTCTTCATCTTTTTCCATTCAACATTCGATGTTGGACGTTCGATGTTCGATGTTCATCTCTTTCCATTCTCTTTTCCTACGCCTTGTGCCTTGAACCCAAAATTTCTATATCTTATTTATATAATTTTATCAAGTATATTTCCAAAATTGATACCGATGGATTTATATCCTGCAACTCGGCATGCAATTTGCTTGTACTTCATAAAACGATGAACGCAGACTGGCAGAAGCGTTAGAAAAAAAACATGAAGGCCAAATTTCCAATTTCTAATTTCAACAAAAAAATATCAGTGATGATCAGCGTAAATCGGCGGCTGAATAGTTACTAATAATTAAACCGGCTAACGGGCAAACCGGCCAACCCAACAGATAATATGTCTTGAAATAAATCATTTAATAAAGTAGTTATCAAACTTATGCAAAACAAAACAGAATCAATAAAACCCGAACATATTATCGAGATAGCTTTAAAACGTCGCTGGTATATAATTATTCCATTTTGTCTTTCAATGCTGATGGGGATCTATCTTGCTGTTTCGCTGCCTAAGGTTTATGAAGCAAAGACCTTAATATTGGTGCAACCCCAGAGAGTGCCCACTGACTTTGTCCGTTCAATAATATCTGTTGATATTGATTCAAGGATCAGAACTATATCTCAGCAGATATTAAGCCGCACCAATCTTGAAAAGATTATTGAAAATTTCAATCTGTTTTCAGAGCCAAAATATACAAGCATGTTTATGGAAGATAAGATTGAGGATTTGAGAAAGCGGATTATAATTGACGTAGCCAGTATAAAGCAGGATCGACGAAAAGATGCCGATGCATTTTCCATATCTTTCAAAGGCAAGGACCCTGAAAAGATTGTGAAAATAACAAATGCCCTGGCAACCTATTTTATTGATGAGAACCTGAAGGTCAGGGAAGCACAGGCTGTGGGAACGAGTGATTTTCTTAATGATGAACTTGGTTCTATGAGAAACCGTCTTGTTGTGCTTGAGGAATCTCTTAGAAAATACCGCGTAACTTATATGGGAGAGCTTCCTGAACAGCTCGAAACCAACCTTAGAATTCTTGACCGGCTGCAAGACAGGCTGAATACAAAACAGGAAAGTCTGAGAGTTGCAAAGAATGCTCTGGTTACGCTCGAAAAAGAGATATCAGATTCTCAACAATTATACAGGGGGGGTACAAATTTAGAGCCCGGCAAAATAGTTGAACGTGAAATGTCTGATCAGGCAAAATTAAATCTGCTCAAAAAAGAGCTTTTTGATCTGCTGGCAAGATATACTGACCGTCATCCTGATATTATACGACAAAAAAAAATGATAGATGAACTTGAGGCAAAAATACAAAATGAAAACCAAAAAGCAGCACAAGGATTTCCGCCTGAACAGGCAAATAATAAAGAAAAATTTATTGCCGATAAATATCAATTAACACTTATGAAACAGCGGCTGGAGATAATAGATGAAATAAAAACCATACAAACTGACATAACAAACTTAGCACAGCAATTTCATATACATCAGAACAGGGTGGAAAACACCCCAAAAAGGGAACAGGAGCTTTTATCTTTAAAGAGGGATTATAAAAACATTAAAGATACCTATGACTCTCTGTTGAGCAGAAAGCTGGAGGCTGAACTTGCAGTCAATATGGAAAAGAAACAAAAGGGAGAACAGTTTCGCATCATAGATCCTGCGCGGCTGCCTGAAAAACCGGTGTCGCCGGATATGAAAAAATTATTTTTAATGACTCTGGCTGCAGGGCTTGGCATTGGATTTGGGCTGGTTTTTCTGCTTGAGTATTTAAATACATCTTTTAACAGGTTTGAAGAGATCGAGCCTTTTCTCGGGGTTCCCGTGTTGGCAAGCATTCCACCCATAATAAATCAACGGGATATTAAAAAAAGAAAAATCAATGTGGTACTGAGCATTGTTTCCATAATGTTTTCATTTGCCCTGTTGGCTGGATTTGCATTTTTAATCTTTAACGGCGTTGACCAGACAAAAGAGCTTCTCAAGAGATTTATTCACTAAAAGGTTCAAGGTTCAAGGTTCAGGGTTGTGAAATTTAAGTCAATTGTAACATGTTAACCCTTTGAAAATAGGACGCGGATTAACCGGGGTGTTCCATTTGTAAAAAAAGGTAACTATTCGGCCACAGATTCACACAGATGAACGCAGATAGGTTTAAATACAAAGAAAAAATATCAGTGATGATCAGCGTAAATCTGCGGCTGAATAATTACAAAAAAAAGCTATAATCATACGAGGAAATAAATTGGGTAAAATTTTTGAAGCATTAGAAAAATCAAAAAAAGAAAACAAAAGGTCTGCGCCGGCCAATCAGCCAGCCGGCCAATCAGCCAATCAGCCAATCAGCCAACCGGTCAGCCAGCCAACCGATCAACCGGTCAACCGGCAAATATTTAAAGACAACCTTGATGAAAATCTGGTGACTCTTTTAAACCCGCAGTCATTTGAATCTGAACAATTTAAGATATTAAGGACAAATCTTTTATTCCCTGTTTCAGGAAAATCGCCCCGTTGTATAATGATTACCAGCGCCCTTCCCGGCGAAGGCAAGTCGTTTGTATCTGCAAACCTGGCGATAAGTATTGCTCAGAACATAGATGAACATGTTCTCCTTATGGACTGTGATATACGCAAGCCGACAATGCATAGCGCTTTTGGATTTGTTGATGTGCAGGGCTTGAGCGAATATCTTTCAAAGGGGATATCTCTTTCTTCCCTGCTGATCAAGACGGATTTAAACAAGTTGACGCTTCTGCCTGCCGGCAGCCCTCCTGCCAATCCTGCTGAATTATTATCTTCACAGCAGATGTCGGAACTTATTAAAGAGGTAAAAGAAAGATATAATAATCGTTATATTATAATAGATTCACCTCCGCCACAACTTACGGCCGAAACAAGCGCTATAGCGCGGCATGTAGATGGTATCATTTTTGTGGTAAAATATGGAAGCACGCCCCGTCATATTGTTACGAAATTGATAAATATTTTAGGAAAGGAAAAGATACTCGGTGTTGTGGTCAACTATTTTGATGCTCGCTCATCAATGTATAACAGATATAGTAAATACGGTAAATATTACCAGAAATATTCATATTATCATAAATAAACCGCTATGATTACAAGCACTTATCAATTAATTTCATTGTAATTGACAAGGCGGAGCTGTATATAAAAGCGTAAGGCAAGCCCTGAACCCTGAACGTTATAACCATGCTCAGATTATTCAAACAATATTACTCGATACGAAACATTTTTTTTGTTTTTGGCGAAGCTCTGGCCATATATGTTTCCGTTCTTCTTTCGTACTGGATACTTATTGGCAGGGTATATATTCCTATTGATTTATGGTTATTGCTCAAAACCTTTCTAATAATATTTGTTACCCAGGCATGTCTTTATTTTAACGATCTTTATGATTTAAATATAACAGGCACTTTTTCTGAACTTGGTATCCGTTTATTTCAGTCCATTGGCGCTGCCTCTATAATTCTTGCGGGCGTTTATTATATCTTTCCTGAAGCGATGATAGGAAGGGGAGTTTTTATTGTTAGCATCGTTTTCATTATACTGTTAATCGTATCATGGCGTTTTTGCTATATGCTGGTTTTAAAGCACAAGATATTAGACCAGAAAATCATGTTGTTGGGCTCAGGCGAACTCATACAAAACATAACAAATGAAATAAACAACAGCATTGACTGCGGATATACTGTGTCAATAAATATTCCAGAACCCACAGGCAACATCTATCTTTCAAATACAAAAGGCGCTGGTATTATTACCAGAGAAGGTAGTGATAATCTATGCGAAATTGCAAAGAAATTTGAAATTAAAAAAATAATTGTAGCGCTACAAGAAAAAAGAGGAATGTTTCCGATAAATGAACTTTTAAAATGCCGTGTTAATGGGATAGATATACTCGAAGGAACCAGTTTCTATGAGATGTTAACCGGCAAATTGATTGTTAGGCAGATAAATCCAGCATGGCTTATTTTTTCTAAAGGATTCTACAAATCCAATATTAGGCGTTTTCTGAAGCGTACCACAGATCTTGTTTTATGCATTTTCGGATTGGTTTTGCTTTTGCCGTTAATTATCTTGATTTCCATTTTAATCAAGATAGATTCAAGGGGACCTGTTATTTTTTCACAGGAAAGAGTAGGAGAAAATAGAAAAATTTACAGAGTTCATAAGTTTCGTTCGATGATTGTTGATGCAGAAAAACAAAGCGGCCCTGTTTGGGCTAAGGATGATGATAAACGTATTACCCGTGTTGGAAGATTTATTCGTAAATTGCGAATTGATGAAATTCCTCAGCTCTTGAATGTTTTAAAAGGTAACATGAGCTTTGTGGGGCCACGCCCGGAGCGAGATTTTTTTATTAAAAAACTTGAAGAAACAATTCCTTATTATGGCGAACGCTTTACAGTTAAACCCGGTATAACCGGATGGGCGCAGGTATGTTACGGCTACGGCGCATCTGTTGAAGATGCCGTTGAAAAACTGAACTATGATCTTTTTTATATCAAGAACATGTCAACATTCATGGATTTGATGATAATAATGCGCACAATAAAAACTGTACTTTTTGGAAAAGGGGCTCGCTGATGTGCATTGGCATCTAAGGCCGTACAAGATCAATATTCTATTATATTAATTAGTTAATAAACATATAAGAATGTAATTAAAGGGCGGGGTTGTATATAAAGGCATAAGGTGTAAGATAAAAGGCAAAAGGTAAAAGGCAAAAGGCAAAAGGCAAAAGGCAAAAGGCAAAAGGTAAAACGGAGTATTAATCATGCAGAGAACACCAATTATAATCGTTATTATCTTAACTCTATTTTTTTCATTGAACCTGTCGCCTTCTTATTCTGCTGATGATAAAAATGTCATGGCGCAGGAAAATAAAACAGGCGCATACAAAATCGGCAGCGGTGATATCCTGGAGATTGTTACATGGAAGGAGCCGGATTTTTCCAGAGAAGAAATTTTAGTCAGACTGGACGGAAAAATTACTTTTCCTCTGCTTGGTGATGTCCAGGCGGAGGGGCAAACTCCCCTGCAGCTAAAAGCAGATATAGAAAATAAATTAAAAAGTTATGTTGAAAGTCCGGGTGTCACCGTTATTGTAAAGAATCCGCTGAGTCAGAAGTTTTACATTCTTGGAGAGGTTGCCCGCACAGGCGAGTATCAGCTTGTTAAAAAGCTTTCGGTGTTGCAGGCATTTGCGCTTGCAGGCGGTTTTACTGAATGGGCTTCAAAAAAAGAAATTATACTTTTCAGGCATGAAGACGGCAAAGAAAAGATAATAAGAATCAATTATAAAAATATCATAAAGGGTGAAGACTTCAGCCAGAATATATTAATAAAAGCTGATGATACCATCATCGTTCCATAAAATATTAATATTGGACACAGATGAACACAGATAATCATGATTTTAAATATAAAGAACGTAGCCGTTCACGGCTTGAAATTGGAAATTGGAAAGTAGAAATTAGGTAAAGATGAAACGAGTTTACGAGTTGGATGTTTACAAACTGGCGGAAGATTTATCAGATATGGTTTGGCACGACTTTGATAAGTGGAACAAAAAGGTTCATTTGAAGAAACCAAATCATGGTTGCGAAAACTTATCAGAAGAAAAGTTTTATCCGAGTCAAAAGCGACAGAATACAAAACAATAGTTGATAAACTTGGCCCCAAATTGAATGCGTTCATCAACAATACAAAAGCATGAAAGCCAAATTTCTAATTTCCAATTTCAACGTTACGTGAACGCTTATATTTATTGGAGGGTAAGATGAAAACAAAAATTTTCTCTATCATAGCGACATGTGCAATCTTGTTATTCACTTCACCATCTTTTGCATTTCAGGCAACCTTCACGCCAAGGATATCGGTAAACGAAGAATATACGGATAATCTTTTCCTGTCTGATGAGAACAAGGAACATGATTATATTACCACTGTTTCTCCCGGCTTTACTGCTGAGTTATTGGGGAAAAACATAGGAGCAACGCTTTCTTATGACCCCGGTTACACCTTTTATGACAGATATTCAGAAAACGATACCTGGCGCCATAATGCCCGATTTTCAGGATGGGCGGAGATAACAAAAAATACACGGCTGGATGTAAGCGACTCCTTTTTGCGCACTGAAGACCCGCTCACAGAGGCGGATATTGTTGCTTTGCGAGTTAAAGATGCAACCGCGCAAATTGATAATACTGTCAGAAGAGACAGGCAAACATACTGTACAAACTCAGCTAAAATAAATCTGACACATAAATTTAGAGAAAATAATTCCTTTAATCTGGGATATACTCACTACATCCTTGAAAACGAGGATGAGACCATTGAAGACAAAGAAAGCCATAATCCATCAATAGGTTTGATCTACTGGTTTTCACCACACTGGGGTTTTGATACTGACATTTCATATATAAATGCTAAATTTGATACTTCGGATGATTATGATGAATGGAAGGGCACTTTAAAATTGCTTAAAAAGATATCCAGGCAGCTTGAAGGATCTGTCGGATATACCCATACCACAGTAAATCATAATGGAGATACAGAAGACTATCAAACCTATAATCCTTTTGCCGGTGTTACATATTCAATCGCTAAAGACACATCGCTTTCATTTGATGCCGGTTATTTTATTCATGACAATAAAAACAGCGCCAGTGATTCCGGCTTAACATCAAACTTAGACCTGGCAATAACCCGTAAACGCTTCTCAATTAATTTAATGGGTACAAGCGGCCACGAAGAATCCAGCTCAGGCGCGGAAAATCTTGGTTATAACAAATATCAGGAGGCAGGAGGATCTGCATCTTATGAATTAACAAGACATGTCAGCGGCAATATTTTCGGTTCTTTCAGGGATAGCAAATATAAGGCTCTTGTCACTGCCAGGGAGGACAAAACCACAAGGTGCGGTCTTGGTTTAACAATAAAGCCTTTAACCTGGATGACTATCGGGATTAGTTATACATATCAATCAGTCGATTCAACGATCGACACAAATGACTACGATGAAAATTGTGGCCTGATCAAGATTACACTGATTCCATCCACACCGTTTAAATTTGCCAAATAGAACAACTTTTGTAACTATTCGCGGAATGTTGAAATTAGAAAATAGAAATTAGAAATTTGGCCCTCATCTTTTCTTTCATCTCTTTACATTCAACATTCGATGTTGGACGTTCGATGTTCGATGTTCATCTCTTTCCCCGTTCGATGTTCGATGTTCATCTCTTTCCCCGTTCGACGCACAGGCATGCTCCCCAATTTCTAATTTCTAATTTCGAGTTTGAAGCCGTGAACGGCTACAAAAATCTTTATTTATAATCATGACAATCTGTGTAATCTGTGGATAATATACTTTTAACAATCGATGTCGAAGACTGGTTCCAGGTGGAAAACTTCAAACAATGGATATCTTTTTCTTCGTGGCCAACCCGTGAACTTCGCGTAGAAAAAAACACACATCGCCTTCTTGATCTCCTGGATAGTCAGCAGTCAGCAATCAGCGGTCAGAGGTCAGTCTCAAGCAACTCAACAAGCCCAGATAATGTGTCTGACTCCTTCCGCCAAAGGCGGATTGCCCTTTCTCAGTTTCATCAGGAAACTGAGAAAAAAGAAAAATCCATAAAATCCCGTAAATCCTGTCTAAGAAAAAGCAGCCCTAAAGCAACTTTCTTTGTTTTAGGCTGGATAGCAGAACGTCTCCCCAACCTTGTTCGCGAAATCCAGAACCGAGGCCATGAAGTAGCTTCACATGGCTATTATCACAATCTTTGTAATCAGCAATCTGTTGAGGATTTTAAAAAAGATTTAATTGACAGCAAAAAACTCCTGGAAGATATCACCGGGGTGCCGGTTTACGGTTACCGCGCACCGAGTTTTGCCATCAATAATGAAGTGCTGAAAATCATTGAAGACTGTGGCTATCTCTACGATTCAAGTTATAATTCATTTGCCCTGCACGGGCGGTACGGGCAAGTGGATTTCTCACAAAATGATAGAAAAGGTATAGCAATTCAAATTTCCAAAACCGATCATGCAACTTCAACGAAATCATCAATCTTCTTTGAGCTTCCCATCAGCAATTTAAGATTTTCACCCCATGAAATTCAAAATTCAAAATTCAAAATTCAAAACTTAATACTGCCCTGGGGCGGAGGCGGATACTTCCGACTGATTCCTTTATTTATTTTTAAAATGGGAATCAAAGCCATCTTAAAAAAAGAAAACGACTATCTATTTTACATGCACCCCTGGGAAGTGGATCCAGAACAGCCAAGAGTCGATGAGGCATCTTTCTTTTATAAATTCAGACACTATGTCAATCTGGACAAAACCGCATACAAACTGACCCGTATGATAAAAACATTCCCGGACTGCCGTTATCTGACCTGCGCTGAATATTTAAATACAATAACGGAAGGATAAGGTTGAGGTTAAGGCTGAGGCTAAGGTTAAGGTTGAGAAGTAATGTATAAATCATTTGAGGAGATGCCGGTTTGGCAGAAGGCCATGGATTTGGCAGTCAGAATATTTGAAATAACCGAACAACTTCCCAGAAAAGAGGATTATGGCTTAACCTCTCAGGTCCGGCGTTCGGCTCTGTCAATTTCTGCAAATATCGCAGAATCATTTGGAAGAGAGCACACGCTTAATAAGCTGAACTTCTACTATAATTCAAGAGGATCTCTCGCCGAAACCAAGTCTCATCTGATATATGGCAAGAGGACAAAATATTTCAGCTCTGAAGAATTTAACGAATTGAATGAACAAATAGACGGAATCTGGAAAGAAACAAACAAAATTATCACAACTCTAAAAAGAAAATCTCAACCTTAACCTGTTGTTGGCTTTTCTCAACCTCAACCTCAGCCTGTTATTCTCAACCTCAACCTCAGCCTCAGCCTTAACCTCTATGCTTATTCTAGTCACCGGTGGCGCCGGATATATTGGAAGCCATACCTGCCTGGAGCTTTTACATGCAGGATATGATGTTGTTGTGGTGGACAACCTTTCCAACAGTAAGATGGAGTCCTTAAAACGTGTACAGGAGCTAACCGGAAAAACGCTTAAGTTCCATTTGATTGACCTGCTTGATCAACAAGCGTTGAATACTGTTTTTCAGAAATCACAAATTGATGCAGTAATTCATTTTGCCGGGCTTAAAGCTGTTGGTGAATCTGTATCCGCGCCTCTTAAATATTACTATAACAATGTGGCAGGGACGCTGGGCCTTTGCAGTGTTATGAACAACAATAATGTTAAAAGTATAGTTTTCAGTTCTTCTGCTACAGTATATGGTGATCCAAAAGATGTTCCGATCAGAGAAGAGTTTCCTGTTAATCCGACCAATCCCTATGGGCGTACAAAGCTGATGAATGAAGAGATTCTGAAGGATCTTTTCGAGGCTGATAAAAATTGGAATATTGTTATTCTTCGATATTTTAATCCTGTTGGAGCCCATTCCAGTGGTCGGATCGGAGAAGACCCAAATGGAATCCCCAATAATCTTTTCCCTTATATCTGCCAGGTGGCAGTCGGCAAGCTTTCCGAGCTTTCCGTGTTTGGCAATAATTACCCTACACAGGACGGAACAGGAGTACGAGATTATATTCATGTTGTTGATCTCGCGAGAGCTCATATAAGTGCTTTGACCAAATTCAAGTCAGATTTTGGCATTGACACTTACAATATCGGTACGGGCCGGGGTTATAGTGTTTTGGAAATAATATCGGCATTTGAAAAGGCATCCGGAAAGAAAATACCCCACAAAATTGTTGAACGGCGGCCTGGAGATATAGCGACATGTTTTGCCGACCCGACCAAGGCGAATAAAGAACTGGGCTGGACTGCCGAATACGGTATTAATCAGATGTGCATTGATGCATGGCGGTGGCAGGATAAAAATCCAAACGGGTATTGAGGGCTTGGGAAAAAATTGGGAATGCATACCAAACAATTTAAAGAGCGGAGCGACCACATTATTCGACGTTCATCTCTTTCCTCGTTCGATGTTCGATGTTCATCTCTTTCCTCGTTCGATGCACAGGCATGCTCCCCAATTTCTAATTTCTAATTTCGAGTTTGAATCCGTGAACGGCTACGAAAATCTTTATTTATAATCATAATAATCTGCGTTCATCTGCCTGCCCCGTAGGTAGGAACTATCGTACAGGGGTATCCAATATTAATATTTTGAGGAATAAATATGACCAACCCAGAAACAAAAAACTCAGAAAGCAGCGACCATAAACCTTCTGTTTCAATCAGCCCGTCAGGTGAAGTCTTTCAGCTTCCGCAAGACAAAGATTATAAAAAAGAATTTAAAAGATTACAAAATATCGTCGATAAACAAAAAAGCAAAGGGCGGGAAATTGTGGTCGTGATGGGAGTCGGCTTTGTCGGAGCTGTAATGGCGGCAGTTGTCGCTGATTCGGTTGATAAAGAAACAGGTGAGCCCATCAAATTTGTTATCGGCATGCAGCGTCCTTCTGAGCGGTCATATTGGAAAATACCATGCCTTAATAAAGGTATTGCGCCTGTAGAAGCGGAAGATCCGGAAGTTGCGCTGATGATTCGCCGCTGTGTACTGAAGAAAAAAACCTTAACAGCCACCTTTACTTATGATGTCCTTTCCCTTGCAGATGTTGTGGTTGTGGATGTTCAATGTGATTACCTTAAAGAAAACCTCGGCAACGTGAAACAGGGCAAAGCTGATATTGCTGCCCTGGAAAACAGCCTGAAAATTATCGGAGAAAACATAAATCCCGATTGTCTGGTTCTCATTGAAACAACGGTGCCCCCAGGCACAACCGAGTATGTGGCATATCCGATTGTTAAAAAGGCTTTTGAAAAACGCGGTTTAAAAATCGAAGAACCGCTCCTTGCTCATTCTTTTGAACGTGTTATGCCGGGCAAAAATTATGTTTCTTCCATACGTGATTTTTGGCGGGTTTGCAGCGGCATTAATCAAACGGCTCGGGAGCGTGTTGAAAAGTTTCTTTCAGATGTCATCAATGTGGATAAATTTCCTATGACGGTGCTCGACAGGCCTATTGAAAGTGAGACCTGCAAAATCGTGGAAAATTCATACAGAGCCACAATTCTTGCTTTTCTGCATGAATGGAGTCTGTTTGCCGAGAGAAACGGTGTTGATCTGATAAAGGTGGTGGAAGCAATCAAAATACGCCCAACCCACTCAAATATTATTTTTCCAGGGCCCGGCATTGGTGGTTACTGTCTGCCAAAGGACGGCGGCCTTGGAGTCTGGGCGTATAATACCCTCATGGGATTTGAAGATGATATTTTCAAGATAACGCCGGCAGCCATCGACATAAATGACACCAGGGCGCTCCATGTGGCGGAGCTTGTGAGGGATGCCTTGAGAAACATGGGTAAAATACTGGCAGCTTCAAAAATAGCGCTGCTTGGCGTGTCATACAGGGAGGATGTTGGAGATACCCGTTACAGTGGGTCCGAAATAATAGTGCGAAAAATAACTGAAATGGGAGGAGATGTAGCAGTACACGATCCATACGTACGTCATTGGTGGGAACTTGAGAAACAGGATACCTATCCTGCCGTGGGGCACTCAATGGCAAGGTTTTTTAGAAACCAGGAAAACCTCAGTGAAATACGCGTTCAAAAAAAATTAAAAGAAACACTCGAATTTGCCGATGCAGTTATTCTTGCGGTCAGGCATAAGGATTACCTGGATCTTAATCCGGATGATATTGTAAAAATGACAAAGAGACCCGTAGCGGTTATAGACTGCTTCGGAATACTTGATGATCAGAAGATCCGCCGTTACTTTGAACTTGGTTGTGAGGTAAAAGGGCTTGGCCGTGGCCATGTTAAACGAATCAAGGATAATATAGCTCATAACTTATAGCTCGTAGCTTAATGCGAGATCTTTGAACCTTTGTTTTTCATTGGATGTTTGTTTTTTTATTCGATTTTCATCTTTTTACATTCAACATTCGATGTTGGACGTTCGATGTTCATCTTTTAATAAACTTTCGAGGCCTTTGCATAACTGCTGTTTTTTGTCATTTCGACCAAAGGGAGAAATTTTAACAGGTTTGAATTATTAAGGTTTCTCGTCGCTCATACTCCTCGAAACGACAAAATTCAAAGGTCTCCTTTCCCAGCTATCACCTCTGACCTATTCATCCCAGGCGGCTAATTAATATCCTGCTGATCTCGCAACCCGACTTCGATAATTGACAAATGCCTGGGCATAGGGTAAGTTATTAAAAATGAAAATTTTTATCAAAGCCAGACATATTCAGGGAAAAAGAAAAGCATAAAATATTTATTCCGAATCTTCACGGAGGTAAAGATATGTACGGAAAACCGTTGTTTGTGCGTGCCGAGTGGGACGAAGTTGCACGTGTCTGGGTGGCCACCAGTGACGATGTGCCAGGTTTAGCCACTGAAGAGGATAATTTAGAGGGCCTAATCGAAAAGCTGAAAGTAATGATTCCGGAACTTCTTGATGCTAATGAAGCGAAAGGGGAACGGGAGGTGCCGTTCGAGCTCCTAACCCGCCGCTTTGAGATCGCGCAACGCACGAGTTACTGATGCCCTCTTTCACACCGAAGTTAAAACAACTTTTGCGAGATGCGAAATGCTTTTTCGAACGTCAAGGCAAGGGGGATCACGAGATCTGGTTTAGCCCGATAACCGGCATCAGATTTGTGGTTGATAATTCAATTAAGTCCCGGCATACTGCCAACGCTGTCCTCAAGCAAGCGGGGTTACCTAAGAAATTCTGAATCTTTCACCTATCAGCCATGAGCTATTTCCTATCCGGATATCATCCGCGTGTGTCTGCGGCCAAATTTATTTTCATTCGATTCAAAATTATTTATTTGCCCGTTTCTTCACAAGAGCAAGAAAACGGTAAGTTCAATATATCAAAGGGGTCAATCTCAGGAAAGGAGGGCAGTTCATGGAACAAACAAGTGATTGTCAAACGGAGATAAAAAACATAGCAAAAATGCTTCCGCCGGAGAAATTGAGAGAAGTTCTAAATTTTATGGAGTTCCTTTATCAGAAGGAGAAAGGATTTGATTATGCCGGAGTAGAAAATAGCGCTGAATATGTTCGAAGGCTGCGAGAAAAACAGTCATTTACTCAAGACGGTCAACAAAAAGATGGGCGCGAATTTCTGAAGGAACTTATCGAGTGGCAAAAATCAAACTCTTAATAGATACTGATATTTTTATAGATTACCTTAAGGGCATATCAGCAGCAAAAGTGCTTTTTAGATCCACGGATATCGATATTTATTGTTCTGTTCTGACTAAGAAAGAACTCTTGAACAAACCCGGTTTAAAGGATTCTGAGAGAAAGAGAATTGTCAGCATTTTCAAGAGGTTGAAGACTTTAACGCTTGATTCGGATATCTCGCTTAAGTATTCCGATTTGTTAGTAAAATACCATGACAACGGCCTTCAACCACCGGATGCTATAATCGCAGCTACTGCTTGGTCAAAAAAATTACCACTCCTAACAAGAAATTGGAGGCACTTCAGGTATATTAAAGAGATAAAGCTTGCCCCGATTTACGAACAAACTTGAAAAGTAGGTAAGGTAATGCGTGCTCATGCAGCATAATCTCCTTCATTTCTGACCTCAGCTTCATGCTCTATGCGCTCTGCTTTGAACTATCACCTATCAGCTATGAGCTTGAGCTATTTGTACTTCAAGCCTTTCACCTATGAGCTATGAGCTATTTCCTATCCGGATATTATCCGCGTGTGTCTGCGGCCAAATTTATTTTCATTCGACGTTCATCTTTTCTTTCGTCTCTTCTTTCATCTTTTTCCATTCAACATTCGATGTTCGACGTTCGATGTTCGACGTTCATCTTTTACATTCAAGCCTCCCAGCTTCCAGGCCTCTGATTTCTGAACCCTGAACCCTGAACCCTGAACCCTGAACCCTGAACCCTGAACCCTGAACCCTGAACCCTGAACCCTGAACCTAATGTTTTTACCTTATATAATTCATAATTCAAAACTAAAAATTCAAAATTATTCATTTACCCTATGCCTTCTCCAAAATCATCTTTATTAATCAATAGCGCCTTTATAACAATCCTGTTTGCCGGTTTTGTCATTATTTTCTTTCCTGTTTTAAAAGGACTGGTAATGGTCTGGAGCGGTTCCGAAGAATATTCTCACGGTTTTTTTATTATCCCGCTTTCCATTTTCATCATCTGGCAAAAAAAAGATACGCTGCGCAAAGTCCAGTATCATCCGTCATGGTTTGGGTTGCCGGTTGTTGGTTTTTTCCTGTTTGTTTATATCATCGCCCGTTATGCCGGTATTTTAACGCTGGCGCCTGTTGCAATGATCTTCGTTTTATTCGGAATAGTTATTTTTCTATATGGTTTTGCAATGTTGAAAGAACTATATTTTCCTTTGTTTTTTCTTTTCTTTATGGTTCCCATACCAGCTCAGATATTTTCGGCATTAACAATTCCATTACAGCTTTTTGTTTCAAAAATCAGTGTAGATATAACTCATTTAATAGGTGTCCCTGTATTCAGGGAAGGTAACGTTATTCATCTCCCGGATCAAACGCTTCAGGTTGTCCGGGCATGTAGTGGGTTACGTTCAATGATTTCACTTTTAACTTTAAGCGCTATTTTTGGATACTTCACAATCAGAGCAAATATTTTGCGTGGCATGCTGTTTGTTTTAGGCATTCCGGTTGCTGTTATCGTAAACATTGTCAGGGTCATATTGATGATTTTGGCATTTTATTATTTTGGCTATGATCTTACGCAAGGGAAAATACACACAATTTTCGGCTTGTTAATCTTTTTGCTTGCGTTAATTCTTTTAGTTCTTATCAAAGGAGTATTGGCAATTTGGGACAGACCAGCAAAAACAGGGTAATCATACTCATTGTGTGCTTCATGGTAACGGGTATTTTATTATATCTAAAACCTGAACCTGAGGCGGCAATAAAAAGTGTGCGGTTAAGCGAAGTGCTATCAAATATCAAGGGCTGGGAGTACAGAGGGTTTATTCCGTTTGAAAATAAAATAATTGATGCACTTGCGCTTGATGATTATGTAAATTTAAAATATTCGAATGGCAATGATAATGTTTCTCTTTATATCGGGTATTATTTATCTGTCAAAAAAGTCGGCGCTGCGCATGACCCGATGGTATGTTTTCCAGGACAGGGATGGGTTCTATCCAATAAAACAACCGGCAAATTGCAATTGAATCCTGAAATTGAAACATCCATATCCTACTCAATGATGACAGGCAGGTTAGGACAGCAGAAGGAACTTTTAGTATACTGGTTTCAGGCTTATAATTTAACCATGCCGGATACTTTCACGCAAAAATTATCTCTTTTCTGGAAAAAAATATTAAACCAGGGAGAGGACAATGCATTTGTCAGAATTACTGTTCCTATTGGAGATCGTCCGGTTGAAGAATATAAAGAAGTCGCATTCAGCTTTATTCGGGCTTTCTATCCAACTTTTTTAGATTATGTAAAATCATAGTTAAATGGTTGAGTAGAGCACCAGAAGAAAGTCAAGTAAAAAAGCTGCCCATTTTTAGGCAAAACTACCCCATTACGGCAAACGCCGTTTTTTAAAATTTGAATATACCGGGCTTAGCAATTGCACTTTTAGATAT
>Ga0307380_10000829_pt1 | contig 46493 bp, 75 predicted proteins | sample UN3MG_FD_202239 | JGI IMG/M metagenome (GOLD analysis project Ga0307380, IMG submission 202239) | Soil microbial communities from Risofladan, Vaasa, Finland - UN-3 | ecosystem: Environmental > Terrestrial > Soil > Coastal area > Acid sulfate soil | place: Finland: Risofladan, Vaasa | collected...
TAGAGCTGACATTTGGGTTTCTTTTTCTAAGGACTTGGATTTTTGGGGGAAAGATCGGGTATTGATCCCTGCCAGGCATAGAACCTGGGATGCTGATAGGGTAGGATTAGGGCCTCCGCCTATTGAGACGCCAGATGGTTGGTTAATTATTTACCATGGGGTGAGAAATACAGCCTCCGGTACTATTTATCGAGTTGGATTAGCTTTGTTAGATCCAGAAACTCTTGAAGTAATCCGTCGGAGTAGAGATTGGGTTTTTGGCCCAAAAGAGAGTTACGAAAGAGTGGGCGACGTTGATGATATTGTTTTTCCTTGCGGTGCGGTTATTGACGAGAAAACAAATGAACTTTTGGTTTATTATGGGGCTGCAGATTCAGTCGTTGCCTTAGCTATAGCTAATTTAAATGATGTGCTTGATTATTTAAAAAAATGTACCGAATATTAATAAAATTAAAATAGGGACACCCTTTTTATTAGATAATTAATTTTTTCCTTTAAATTAAATAAATAGAGAAGGTATACCAGGTTAATAATTCGGTAACTTTTACCGGAAAACCTATGGAGTATGAGGAGTTTTTTAACCAGATGATTGAAACTTTAGGTATTACTATAATAGATAGACGTCCTAAAGGAAGATCTCGTAAAATGGAAAGCTAAAACATAGGGAAAATAGGTGTGTTGTCCCATTTTAATTAAAAATATTGAGGGGAAAGAGGAAAAGTGATATTGCAAGACTTGACCCCGGAAGACACGAAATAGAGAAAGGAGGTGTTAACTATGATTGCTGCGTACGTTTTGGTACAAATCAGCGCTACAGACCCTGGTAAGGTGGTAGAGAATATTCGCCGAATAGAAGGGGTAAAGCAGGCTCACGTCACAACTGGACCAACTGACTGTATCGCCTTCATCGAGGGTTCAGACCTGGACGCGCTAGGGGCGTCTGTTCTGGTGATCCGGGCCGTGGAGGGAGTTGAGAGAACCGACACACGTCCAGCCTTCGTCTGATTTCGTATACCGTTCGACTCGCTGGCTCGGTGCATGAGGAAGAACGCCAAGTCATTCATCGTGCTCAAGGAGGGCCAGCGAGCCTCGAATGTGGGAGTATTAGAATAAATAGAGAAACATCCCATTTTCCTAGACAATTAATATTTTACCTTTAAATTAGATAAATTGGGAAGGTGTGCCAAGTTAATAATTCAGTAACTTTTAGCGAAAAACCTATAGGAATTGAGGAGTTTCTTAACCGGATGGTTGAGACTTTAGGTATAATTATAGGCAGACGTCCCAAAGGAAAACCTCGTAAAATGGAAAGCTAAGCCATAGAAAAATAAAATGCATCCCTATTTTCCAAAAATTTATAAACTGAGAGTAAAAACAAATGACCATAATAAAAGTTGACACAGAGTTTATTAGAAAATCGTTTACTACAGAAAAAACAGTTTTAGATTATGCAAAAGCAGTTAAAGAAATTGGGCTATGGGAATCTGAGAAGATGATGATTAAGAAATATTTTGATCCGGAAAACCGTATTTTAGATATCGGATGTGGTGCAGGGAGAACTACCATAGGGCTCTACCAGCTTGGTTATCTTTTTGTAGAAGGTTTGGATTTATCAGAAGCTATGATACTACAAGCCAGAAGAATCAGTAAAGAGATGAATTATAATATAACTTTTAGTGTAGGGAATGCAGCTTGTTTAGATTATGATGATGAAATCTTTGAGGCAGCTCTATTTTCCTTTAACGGGATAATGCAGATACCGGGAAGAGAAAATCGTGTAAAGGTGTTAAAAGAGATAAAGCGCATATTAAAACCTAAAGGTCATTTCTTTTTTACCACTCATGACCGTGAAGCCAGTAAAGAATATGAATCATTTTGGAAAGAAGAGAAGAGAAAGTGGTCATCTCATTTAGAGGATAAAAGATTGCACGAATATGGGGATAGAATCATTAAAATGGAAGAGAGAGACATTTTTATTCATATTCCAGCCAGATCTGAAATAATTTCAAGTTTGGAAGAAGCAGGATTTATTTTAATAGAGGGATTATCACGTTCAGAATTGTGTGAAGAGTCGGAAGAAGTAAAAAAGTTTTCCACTGCTGATTGTGTACTGTGGTTAGTTCAAAAGCCTTAGAAGTAGAGTCCTGACTTCCGCGAAGACATATAAAAAAGAGAGAATATTAAAAGTGATATTGCAATATATGATCCTATAATTCGCTCCATTAATAATATTTTTTCCAAAAAAAGAAGGATTTTCTAAACTTATGTCGTATACTTCATATATAATACGTGGAAAATTTTGCTTACATAATATTTTTATTTCCATATTTTTTAAAATAAATTTAATATTGTAACCTGTATGATGGTAAGAGGAGAGACCTTTCCTTTTATTTTAAAAGAAAAGGAGCCGAAGAGGCATGATACTAAAGGTATTTAAACTTTCAGGCAAAAAGACTGTTACCGGTAGGAACTCTTGGATTGTAAAACGGGGACATTCTTCTTTTGTATACCCGCGTTTTATGCCAGGGAAAAAGTAAAGTGTGTCCCCGTCTTACAAAAATAGTGTTTTATTGATAAAATATCTTACTCTTTTCGTTTAACGGGGCAACTCCTAATCTTTAGGAAGACCAACAAGAGTTTACTTTAAAGAAATATTTCCTAATTTCTTAGGAAGAATCTTTCAGGTAAAAGGACAGAGTAAGAGAGTAATATAATTATTTTCTTACTCTGTCCTTTTTATTTTAATAAAAAGATTTTGGCAAAGTAAAGAAAACAATGGTTTGATCTTTCGGATTAGAAATGTCAAATGTTTTTAACCCCCTTTATTTCTATAAGGAGGCAATCTTATGAATATCAATGATGACAAGAAGGTTGATATATTGCTAAGTTTGTTAAATGAAAGGTATAATGCATCTCACAGAATGCGCGAAAGAAGTTTAAATTTTGCAATTTGGATTTTGGGTTTTGGCATAGCTGTGGCTTGGATGTTGTTACGCGATACCAATCTATCTATATCTCAAAAAGTAGTCCTAACGATATTCATCGTTATAATTGGATATTTGACAAGAAAATTTTTATTATGCATTGAGGTAGGATTTAATGCAAATAAGGAAGTTATGGTAACTATCGAAGAAGCTCTTGAATGCTACGAACAAAACAAATATATGGAAGGCAAATCATTATATCCTGAAAAATATAGAAATTCAGAATGTACAAAGGCATCACACTTTAAATCGCTTTATGAATGGATATGGGTTATTATCGCATTACTAGCATCATTGATATGGCTTGGGCAAATTTTAGATTTGATTACGAAAATTATCTTTAAATAACAGGAGGTGTGAGATGGCAAATTGCCATGATCTTTTTCAAAAATACCATGATGTGGTTAAGTTAAATTTTTCAAAGAAAGACTCACTAAAAAAAGGAAAAAATGCATTACGAAAAAAAATTAAAGAGTATTTTAGCAATAACCTAAAAGCAGAGTCTCCAAAATTCTGGAGTCAAGGTTCATATGCTTTGGGAACTATTGTAAATCCGCTTGATGGTGAATATGACATCGATGATGGAGTGTTTCTTCAAAACATTGGTACAATCAAAGATAAATGGCCAACACCACAGACGGTACATAAATGGATTTATAATGCTGTTAAGGGACATACAAAAGAGGATCCGATAGATAAAAGGACTTGTGTAAGGGTCGTTTATTCAGGACAGTATCATGTCGATCTACCTATCTATGGTACTTATAATAAGGAGCATTACTTGGCTGAAAAAGGTGAAAGCGGATGGCATGTAAGTGATCCTAAAACACTTCACGATTGGTTTATGAAGCAGTTGAAGGTAAACGGTGAGCAACTCAGAACCACCGTGAAATATTTAAAAGCATGGGCGGACTATCAGGCTAAAACAAAAGGCGTAACATTACCAAGTGGTCTAATACTAACTGTTTTAGTAGTAGAGAGTTATGCTTCAAGAGAACGAGACGATGCTGCATTTGGGAGAACAGTAAAAAATATCTATCAAAAAATAAGCAACGCATTAGTTGTTTACAATCCCATTGATAAAACTGAGATTTTGACAGAGCGTCTTACAGATCAGCAAAAGAAATATTTTATCAAGCTACTTTCGGAGCTCTTAAATAGTGCAAATGAAGCTCTTGGACAACAGAATAAAAAAGAAGCCTGTAAAATATGGAGAAAAGAGTTTGGCGATAGATTTCCCTGTTGTGATGATATTAAGGAGTCCGATGACATGGTGTTGCACACAGGAGCGCCTGCGATATTAAAAGACGATGCAAGGTCGGCATGAAAATATGCTTCGTACTTTTTATATTAATGCAATACAGAATACAAGAAAATATCTTAAAGAGTCCGGATATGATTTAGAAACTTGTGAAAAAGATGACAAAGATTTCCCAGAAATTGTTAGAAAAACACAGGCCTCGTATAGGGAGTTTTGGAAGATTAAGATTACGGGAGATTTACGAGTAATTACGCTAGTATTAGCAATTCCTAATACTTTCCCAGATACGTTCCCAAAAATATATTTCTCCGAGAAAGACTTCCAAGAAATCTACCCGATTCCCCATCTTGACCAAAATGGTTTGATATGCACCAGAGATCCTGAAGTTGCCGTCTTAAATGACACAAAACCGGGAGAGGCTACAAAAAATTTAATAGAAGTAGCAATCAAAATTGTCGAGTCTGGTATAACAAAGGAAAATAAAGCTGATTATATAGAGGAATTTCTTGCGTATTGGAACGAAAAAGTAGCAAATATATTTCTAAGTATTTTTACTCCCAAAGATGAAGTATGTTACTTGCAAATTTTTAAACTAAGTAAAAAACTATTTGGTTACAATTGTATTGTAACAGATTCAAAGGTTCATTTAGAAGAATGGCTTAAACCCTTTGCTGTAACTACAACAGGTGATGAAGCTATTATGGCACTTTACCTGCCAATAAAACGATTTTCACCATACGCACTTAATACGGATTATGATTTATTAACAATCATTGATGACAAAAACGTCAAAGATTCCATTATGAACTATTTTAATCAGGATAGATTATATTATATTCTAATCGCTTCGTTCTTTCTAAATGGTGAGAGCATCCTGTTTGGTTGGAGACATAAAGGATGGAAAAATATTACTTTTAAAGGATTCAGGAAAAATCATGTTCCGTTAAATATTAGATTGAGCCATCCTAAAGAGAAGCCTGTGACTAAAATAAGTCTGATGCGATTAGATAAAGAACGGATTTTTGTAAGAGGTGGGACAATGCCTACACTAATAAAGAAAGATGTTTCTATAGCCGTCTTGGGATGTGGATCTTTGGGAAGTTTCTTGACAATGTCACTTGCAAGATGTGGAATATCAAAGTTATTGTTGGTTGATAAAGAATGTCTGTCACCAGAAAATACGCCTAGACATCTTTGCGGATTTCTTGAGGCTTCTTGTAATATGCAAAAAGTAGAAGCTGTAAAAAAGAGAGTTACAGAGCATTTCCCCGGCACGAAATGCAATATTTTTCATGCTGATATTTTGGAGTTGCTGGAGAAAGACGAAAAAGTTTTGAATAACTATAATATGGTGATAGTTGCCTTGGGTAGCAGGGCTGTTGAAAGGCGAATTAATTATTTGCTAAAAAAAGGTTTAATCAATAGCCCGGTATTATTTTTATGGGTTGAACCTCTTGGTGTAGGTGGGCATATGTTATATATTGATCCCAAAAATGGTGGGTGTTATAACTGTTTTTTTAATGAGAAGGGAAATTTTATTTATTCAATGTCTAGTACATCCGAGAGCTTTCAAAAAAGAGAAAGTGGATGTCAATCCACTTTCCTCCCATACTCATCATTAACCGTTGAGCAGTTTGCTCTCGTTGCATCCAAGATAATATCTTCATTATTAGATAACAGACCTAACACTTCGACTTTATTTACTTGGTTGGGGGATATTGAAGAATTTGAAAAATCGGGTCACAAGATTAATCCAGCGTATGATGCTCAATTACCATATAGAATAATTAAGAAACAGATTATGAGACGGGAATCGTGTAGCGTATGCTAAAATTTAAAAACAATGGCATAGAATTTTCTAATTCAACAGCGACGTTAAATATATCGTTAACAACTATTGAGAAATTCAGAAAATATGAACAAAGAGAGGACTACAATGAATCAGGTGGAATTTTACTCGGATACGTTACGAAGAATTGTGATTATATTCAGGAAGTTACCATTCCTAATAAGTATGATTCAAAGGGATTAACATTTTTCATCAGATCGAAAGAACCTGCGCAAAAGAAGATAAACAAGTCTTGGAAGATAAGCAAAGGATCGTTGATTTATTTAGGAGAGTGGCATACTCACTACGAAAATAATCCTAAGCCATCTCATAATGATGTAAATATGATAAAAAGAACATTAAAGAACACAGAGATGGAGATAAATTTTCTCTATTTGATTATAGTTGGAGTAAATAATACATATTGGGTAGGAAAGTGTACTGCAAAAGGAGTGAAGAGCTTGCAAGAGGTGTAAAAAAAGTTAAAAAAGAAAGAGAAACATATGGTCAAATCTTTACAAGCTGAAAGAGAATTTGTAATAAATAGATACAACCCCATTTTCTTAGACAATTATAATATTTTACTTTTAAATTAGATAAGTAGAGAAGGGGTACTAGGTTAATAATTCGGTAACTTTATTCTCTTAATCTCTGAACCATAATTCCGCTGATAACCAGGACAATACCCCCAATTAACTGGATAAAATTAATAGTTTCATTTAGGAATAAAATACCCAGAATTAAATTGATGACAGGGACAAACATAGTCATCATGACATAATAAGTCATACTGGTAATCCAGTTTTATTCATAAAAAGAATGATTAGTGCTTCTGTTAGACCGGAAAGGAAGACGAACAGGATCCCTGTTGAAGAAAATACATTGACCTTCAGAATAAAGATGAGTATTAAGGCAAAGATAGCAGCGCAGGAAGTGACTCCCCAGCTGATTATTTCCGGCTCAAGCATCTTTGCCAGTTTTTTATTAATGATAGAGAAGGAGGAAAAAAAGAAAGCGGCTACTATGATTAACAAATCACCAAAATGTGGAAGGATAAATTGCCCACTGGTAGTAACCAAATAGATACCCGTAAAAAAAGTTAAGGCAAGAAATATTTTTTCTTTGGTGATTTTTTCTTGGAAAAAGAAAAATGCAAGGATAGGAACAAAGATTAAGTTACTTTTGATAATAAAGCTATAATTAATCGAAGTAGTGAATCTAAGGCCGTAGGTACTGGCAAGATAAGCAGAAATGAGAAAAAAACCAGCAAAAAATGCATTTTTCCATTCCCACCGTTTTATGTTTTTAATTTTTCTAATATTTTTTCTCTGAAAAAGAAGAAGGTTTATGTTCAGAATAATAGAGGCAATTAATAAAAATTGAATCAACAAGGTCATGGGTGGCACACCGTTAGTCAAAGCTATCTTTTTAAAAAAGATAGCAAATGATAGTAAAATTGCTACAGTAGAACCATAAACTAATCTTTTGGGAATCATATTTACCTCAAATAATTTTAAATGACACAATACTAATAATAACAGATTTGTTAAGTAATTTAAATAAAAAAATATCGATAAGAATGGATCTACCTTCCGGATTCCCTGCATTAAAAGGATAGGGGACTTTTTGCTTAATTATGAAAATTTAGGCCTCGTATTTTTGATTTTAAGGGGGGTCTTTTACAAAATAGGTACAATCCTAAGGGGTAAGTCAAATTTTCTTCATATACGCAAAATAAGAGAGTTTTTTACAATTCTTTAAGGCCTTTGTTTGTAAGGGCTTTGGCGTTTTAGGTGAATTATCATTTATTGAGTAAATATAGTAATATTTATAAAAATTATAGTTCTTTTATAGTTTTTGTAGTGGGAAAAGGGGAAATATTGGAATATATAGAGAAAAAATGGTAAGGATAGATTCCCGCTTTCGCGGGAATGACAAACTAACGTATAAGAATAGATGGAGATTGCCACGCACCCAAAGCGGTGCTCGCAATGACATACAAAGGGCAGGATTGACGTAAAGGTATAAAGAGATTGCCACACTTTCTTCGAAAGATCGCGATTAGAGAGAGAATATGAGAAGAAATACAAAGGATAGATTCCCGCTTTCGCGGGAATGACATAAGTAGTTCGGAAATGACATGGGCGTTGATAGGGGTTCGGAGAATTTTATGTTTTTTTTTAATTTTGCAACGTCCTATAATATATCGTATGTAAATCAAATGTAAGTATCTTTGAAAAAGTTTAATAATTTAAAATTTAATATGACCAAATAATCAGCTCGGATATAAGCAGGTTTGACGCTTGCCTGTATTTTTCCGGGCTTTTTATTTGGTCGTTTTTATTTAAAAGGGGGTGAGAAATTGAAAGAAGAAAAGTTAGAGCAGTTAAAAACGATATTCAAATCTACTGCTAAAAAAGTGTTTGATGATGGATATGACAACACGATAAGGCTGAAAGAAACAGATGAATATTTTAGTATAGTGGCTGATCAATTAGCTTACGAAGTTAAGATCCGCATAAATAGCAAATAAAGGGGTGATTCTATGGTTTTTGTTTACATTGTTTTTGTATGGTTAATCCTAATGATTGCTTGGAATATCTATAAAGGCAAGAAAGAAAAAAAAGCAAATGACTATCAGTAAAGGGGGGATGTCCAAATATTTCAATGGGAGATATAAATGGTAAGGGAAAATATTAATTAAGGGAGGAAAATGAAATGAAGACTAAAGAAGTGGAAGCAATATCTTGGATTAGAAAAAATATAGAATGGGAAGGTGAGCAGAAGGATTGTATAAATAACAACCAATGGGAACATTATAGGACTGCCATAGATTTAGGAAAAGTAAATAAAATTATTGGCCTACTCAAAACCAAACAAGAATTAGCTACTAACTTTTCAAGTGAGGTCGAGGAACAACAGAAGAATTTAGACCAGATAGATTTATGGGTTATGGAGATACAGGAATTAATAAAAAAAATAAGGGGGAAAATTTAAAGTGGTTAATGAATATAAAAAAGATATTGAAACTTTACTAAAGCAAACAGATGATATCGATTTTCAGATTAGGCGTTTAAGGGATGATAACAAAAAATTAACCGTAGAGAATGACAAAAAGATTACTGAATTTCAAGAAAATTTAACCAAAGTAGAATTTCAAATTAAAGACGCATTAACTAAATCTGAAGAAGAAGCAATAAAGGTTAAGTGTGGCTGGGCGCATTTTAAGGCCATGAAGGATAAGATTGTCTATACCGACAAGACAATAGAGGAAATTGAAACAAAATATCCCGCAGAAGCAGATGATTATATCAAAATATCAAAGAGCCTAAAACTTGACCCGCTCAAAAAAGATATTGAAGCTGGGAATATTGTATTGACTGAAATGAGCAGGGTGCCACAGGAAAAGAAATTCGAGTATAAATTCACAGGTTAAAATAAATTAGGGGGTAATTTAGACATGAAGACAATTACAGCAAAAAAGCTAAAGAACAGAATTAGGAAATTAGAGGGTCGGGTGAATGGATTAGAGGAGGATAAAAGATTAGATTTTATGGTGAAACTTTACAGTCTTGATGACAAAGAATTAAAAAGACATATCAATAAATAAGGTAAAAAGTAAAATTAATTAAGGAGGTAAAAGTAAATGAATGGCGAGAACATTTTCAGACAAAGATTTACAAGAATCAGTGGATTGTCTGCAATTAGAAGATTACCTAGATTAGGTAAGATTAGGTTAGGGATTAAGAAAGTATCACAAAAGACCGGAAAGGAATATCCTTCAGAAACCGATTACTTTGTTTGCCCGGCAGAGATAAAAAAGTTTTACGGAGACGAACCGAAAGAACTGAATATATCATTCCCGATGAATGACCCTGAAGTAATCTTCCCGCAATGCTATAAATGGTATGGAAGCAGTATGGGTTTGAAGTGCCGAGGGGATGGTGAAACCGCCTTAAGACTTAATGAAGAAACAAAAGAAATGGAAGAGAGAGAATGCCCTTGTGAACTTCTCGAAGAAGGAAAATGTAAACAAAGGGCAAGTTTAGTTTTTATGATGCCGGGAATTAAGATTGGTGGGGTATATCAGATTGACCTATCAAGCTACCATTCCATTGTTGATATTAATAGCGGGATTGACTATGCCAGAGCCTTATTAGGTGACAATATAGCTTTTGTGCCTTTTAAATTAAAGAGAGTGCCAAAAGAAACTCATGCCGAGGGGAAAAAACAGATACATTATACCCTGCAATTAGAACTGGATATTACAGAAGATGATCTTGCTAAATTGCAGGAAGGCAAAAGATTATTTTGGGGACAGAACAGACAATACGAGATTGAATCACCTAAACCAGAGGACGATATTAACCCTGCCTTTGACAGCAAAGCAAAAGGAGCAGTTATTGAACCTGAAACTGAAGGAGAGGTTAAAAAAGAGAAAGAGAAAGAGGCCAAGGATCAGGAAAAGCAAAAAGAAACAAAAGAACCAATAAAAGAAAAATCAAAAGAGCAGGATCTAAAAAAAGAGATTGAGGAATCAAGGGCTCGGGAAACCCAGCTAAAAAAGGATCAAGAAGAAGGAAAGAGCAAACTTAAATCTTACCAGGAAAGCAAATCCATATATAAGAAAAAGGTTGAAGAAGAAGATAAGATCTTACTGGCCATATCAGAAAAAGCCCAAAAGGTTGGGATCGATTCCTTTGAAAAACTGGTTAATTTTGCCTTAGAGCGGGGGATAATAAAAACTCACCTTACCGAGCATATAGCCAAAAAGGTATTGACTACCAACAAAGAGGTATATGCCCGGCTTATGAAAGCCCTGGAGCAACCCACCGAAGGAGACAAAGAAAAATTAGATAAGATATTTGAAACTTTAAAAGAAGCGGGAATCACTACCTGGAGAGAAATAGCGGGTTTTGCCTGTATGGGTGACCTAATTGAGCCGGGGACCGCGATAGAAGATGTACAAAAACTATTAACAGAAGATCCGGAAGCAGTAGAAAAAATAATAAATGTGGCAAAGATTGAAGAAGAGCGGGAAATTGAAGAAGGTCAGGAAATAGCTGACGAGGATATACCTGATAGGATTGGCAAATTAGAAGTAAAGAATGAAGATGCGCCATACCCGGATGAATAAGTGAACAAGAAACGGCCGCAGAATGGAAGATGACCATGTTTTATCTTCTTAGGCCTGGGGGAGTAGGAATGGGCGTGCTATCAAGGCTACTCCCCTTTATGCAATTATATTTTATATTTTATATGGAGTGAGATTATGAATAACATAATAAGCCTTTCAGGTGGTAAAGATAGCACAGCAATGTTGCTGATGATGATAGAGAAAAAAATCAAGGTTGACCATATTGTATTTTTTGATACAGGTTGGGATTTTCCAGAGATGATTGAGCATATTGATAAATTGGAAAAATATATAGATAGGGAAATTATAAGATTAAAACCTAAAAGAAGTTTTGAAGAATTATTTGGTAAGTGGGGATTTTCTTCTTTTAGAAATAGGTGGTGTACTGCTGAAAAAAGAACTGCGGTAAATAAATTTTGTAATCAACATAAACCTTTTACGCAATGGATAGGTTTTAGTTATGATGAAGCCAAACGTATCAAAAAGACAATCGGCTATTGTTACCCACTGGTAGACTGGAAAGTAACTGAAGATGATGCTCTAAGATATTGTTTAGAAAAAGGTTTTGACTGGGGTGGATTATACGAAAAGTACAATAGGGTTAGTTGCTGGAATTGTCCATTGCAGTCGTTAAAAGATTTAAAAGCATTATGGTTATATTTTCCAGATTATTGGAAAAAGTTACTTGAAATGCAAGAACAAAGTAAATGGCAATTTAGGATGGATTATACATTAGAAAAATTAGATGAGAGATTTAGGAAAGAAGAAAGTTATTATCAACTGGAATTATAAATAAATTAAGGGGGTAAAGGAAATGACAATCGAAGTCAAAGAGAACGACTACACCTGCGGAACGTGTAAGTACTATGTATTGTATAGTTTCTTTGATGTTAAAAGATATTGTTGCGGTATCATTGGACAACCTGTATCTAAGCGGCATACCTGCGACGGGTGGGAAGAGGACAAAGACGAGTTAAGCGATGATGAGAAAAGGGAGATTATCGGCGATAGGAAAGCACATGAGATTATGGAAACGGAGGGGTATGTGGAATGAAGAAGTGGTTAGTAAAAAAAACAATTATCGAAAGTTGTTTACAGTGTAATGACAAAGCATGGGTTATATCTGAAAAATGTTATTGCTGTTATAAAAAGAATTTAAGGAATATTAAAGATGTTTCTACTATCCCTAAGTGGTGTCCACTTGAAGATTACAAGGAGGCCGACCATGAAAAACCTACTTAACCTTGCCGAGTTAATAATTAAAGGCTTTGACAGCTTTTCGCTATGGTTTGGTTATGATTGATATTTTGATATTAATTATAGCCTATTCGGTTTTAAGTAAATTTTAAAGGGGAGATAAAATGAAAAAATACAGACTGCAAGAAGGGGTCGCTTGGATGTGTTTCAGGTGCAAGAAGAAGATCCTTAGTACAGAAGATATAGTCTGGTATGAAAGAAGGATTTATCACCAAAAATGCGCTTTAACTTTATTGGAAAAACTTAAGAGAAAATTGTTTGGGGATAAGAAATGAAAAAATGTAGAGAATGCCAATATTTAGAATTTATTGGTAGAGATGATTACCCCTATTGTTATGAGATGTTTAGGCTTGGTTGGGGGATAAGAAAAATACTTGATATAGATTCTATTCCTAATTTGTGTCCAAGATCTAATATGTTTCATAGAACTGCAGAAGAGTCAAGAAAATTTACCAAAGAGAATGATATTAAACTTTTGGAGTTGTTGGAATATATGAGAAGAAGAAATAATAAGGAGGTTGGAAGGAAAGATGAAAATTGATTTATATAAAAAAGAGATAAGGGCTTTAATGACTTGCTTATCTATTATAGACGTTGAGAAAGTAAACCGCCATCAGAAAATAATATTAGATAAAATTGATACTGGTAAACTATACATTAAATTATCAAATATAATATATGAATGCACATTCCCGGGGAATTTAGGACCCAACGAATGAAACAGTTAACGTCCAGCAAGAAATTTTTTAATAGATGAGGAGAAAACATGGGACAAGGTAAAAAATGGTCTGAATCGGAGATAAATTATTTGAATGAAAATTGGGGTAGAAGTACATTAACCAATCTTTCTATTCAATTAAAGAGAACTAAAATAGCGATTCATATAAAGGCAAAAAGAATGAAATTTGGAGCAATCACAAGAGCAGATGAATATATGACCGCAAATCAAGTAGCTGTTTTATTAAATGTTGATAGACATGCAGTTTTAAGATGGATTAAAAAACATAATTTAAAAGCGGAAAATAAAGTATTGCTTTTTAAAAAACGATTCTGGCTAATAAAACATTATGATTTATGTAAGTGGTTAAAAAATAATCAAAATAGGTTCGACAGTAGAAAAATTGGATTATATGGACTTGGCTATGAACCTCAATGGCTATCAGCGAAAAGAATTAGGGATAAAGAACTTCCAAAAAACAGATTTAAGAAATGGACTAATCTTGATGTACAAAGGATCATTATTAATTATAAAAATATGAACTATCAAAAAATTGCTTGGCTGATGGACAGGTCATATAGTTCGATAGACCATAAATTTAATAGATTGAGATGTCAATCAAAAACATTATTTTAAAGGAGGTAAAAATATGCAAAGGGCGATCAATCATTATATTAAAAAAAGGTCTGTAAATATTAACGGTGAATTAGGTGAAGATCATATCAATCAGACCTTTGATCTAATTGATGATGAGATTAACCAGGTCAGAAGGATAGAGATTAAAAAGGCCCGGGAAAAGAAATTAAGAGAGTGGAGAAGAAAAGAGAAGTTAAATTGTAGGCATAAAATAAACTATAAATAAACTATGGAAATACTATAAATATTTAACGTATTTCTATAAAAAGGGGGGTGAATGTAAGATGACTAATTTAGAATATTTGGAGAAGATCAAAAATGAGAATATTGACTATAAAACATATAAAGAAATAAGTGAGCATGAAATTGAATACCGCAAAACGAAGGCACTCGAAATTATTGCAGAAGAAATAATAAATTTAAATAGCACTTTAAGGAGTACAGTAACTACTTTAGAGAATATTGAAACTATCCTTAATCGAAAATAAAAAAATATAAGAAAGGAGAAAAGCCTAATGCAAGAAGCGATTAGAAATTATATTAATGGTGAAATGAAAAATCTTGTACCACTTGAAAAAATTAAAGATGAAATTGATAAAGTTGAAAGATATGAACTTAAAAGAGCAAAACAGAAGCAATTAAGACAATGGAGAAAATTAAATAAATGATCAAAGAAAACGAGGTGAGAATATGACCTATAGAGAGTTATTTGCAGTGGCAGATTTATTAAACGATATCAGGGAAGGCCGGGAAATCAAAATTCACCCTGAAACCAAAATAGATTTAGCGGCGGCAGAGAACCATTTCAAAAACATAATTTCTGATATCGACAAACAAAAAAAGAAAAGTGATGAAAAGGTTATGTATTATAAATTGGCCATCGAGGTAAACAAATGAAAGGGGGGATGATTAAGATGTGGGAATTATTAAGATTAATAGCGGGAGCTGGAGCGGGCTTTGTAATAGGAATGACTTTCGGATATATCGTAGGAAGCGATAATGGATTTGTGAAAGGTTGCAACTGGGCCTATTATAACAGAGATAAAAAATGAAAAGGTAGGATAATAAAATGGAGGAATTTAAATGAGCAAAAAGCGTTATGTAGATACAAAGTTTTGGGATGATAACTATATAATCGAAAAAGACCCAGTTGAGAAACTATTATTCCTGTATCTATTAACCAATACGCTTACAAACATTATAGGTATTTACGAGATATCTATTAATAGAATTGCTTTTGATACGGGTATAGATAAAGATATGGTAATAAAAATATTAGAAAGATTTGAAGCTGACGATAAAATTAAATATGAAAATGGATGGATAGCTATAAAGAAATTTATAAGTTATCAACAGGATAATCCAAAAATAAGGGCTGGTATTTCTTATGAACTAAAAAAAGTACCACAATCATTAATAGATTTCATAGATATTTTAGATTATGAACCAACCGAAAAAGAATTTAAAGGGAAGAAGGTACATAAAAATTTGAGAGAAAAAATACTAAAGAAGTATGATGATAAATGCTGTTTTTGTGGTTCAAAAGATAATTTAGAAATAGATCATATTATTCCTGTTTTTCAGGGTGGAACTAATGATGAAGATAATTTAAGGGTTTTATGCCAATCTTGTAATGGAAAGCGGAATGCGGGATTAAGATGGAATAAAGAAAAAAATGGATGGGATATGGGTACCCCATCCGAAAATATGGGTACCCCATCCGAAAAAATGGGTACCCCATTAATCTTAAAACCTAATAATAATAACACTTCTAAAGATGGGTCGGCTATGGGTAGTCTATCGCATCCTAATCCTAATCCTAATCCTAATCTTAATACTAACACAAATACAAAAGGAGATGTGTTGTGTGAATCTAAAATTGTGGAAATTGTGGATAAGTCATTAGAAGAAAAAGAGAAATTAAAAAAAGAAATGTTGGAGGCAGGTTGTTTTGAAGGTAGTTTTATAGAGGAAATATTTAAAAAATATCCAGCAAGTAAAATAGAAAAATATTATGAGGATTTAAAATATAAGGAGAACATTAATAATCCATCTGGATGGTTAGTATATAACCTAAAAAAGGAAGGTTAAAAGGCCTTTATAAAAATATAATAGGGAGGTATGAAAATGAATAAAAATGAATTACACAAAATGTTAATGGATAACCGGGAGGCAATAATCCAGAAAGACAAACAAGAAATACCGATAACAAAGATTGCCCGGGAATATGGGGTATCTTTTACTACCATATATAGTTTATTAAGAAAGTGGAGCGAAAAGAGAAAAGTTAAAAGGAAATATTTTAAACTTCCGAAGGATCAAAAAACAGAGAAGGAAGAAAAACTTATCGCCTTTGAGAAAACATTAAGTCCGGAATTACTGGCCAAAAGAAAAGAGAATACCAGGATAAATAAAAAATATATAAAATATTACAAAGTGGTTGAGACTGTACACGATAATTATTTGGTCCAGGAGGTATTAAAAAGATAGGAGGTGATGAATATGAAAATATTAGTTCCGTTGTATGGAGTTGCGGCAATTTTCTTCCCTGTTGGGGAAATTGATAAAGGTGGAACTTGTGAATTTGCTACGAAGAAGTGTTTGAAAATGTGTGTGGCTCTCAAGAATGCCACAGATGAGAATATAGTTGGTTATGAAACTAAATTAAAGGTATTTGAATTTATAACTAAAATGCCCCTATTTTTAATTTGCAATCAGATTATAGAAGATTTGAGTCAAATTAGTTCTAAACTTTTATACTGGTTTGCTTCTGGTGATTGTATGGGGAAGCACGTTAAAAATATTTCTGCAATAATGGAACATTTATCATTAGAAGGAGTAATCCAGTGTGGATTTACAAGAAATAAAAAACTTTGGAAGAGAACACAGAAGATACAAAATGTCAATATAGCACTGACAATAGAAAAGCTTGAAGATGTCTCCAAGACTGGATTTACGTCGGGATTAATTTCTATTCCTGATTATAAAACAGGGAAAATTAACCTTTATATGAATAATATCTTTCGAGGAAGTTGTGGGGGTTATAATACTAAACTTGTTGAAATTGTATATAAAAATGATTGTAAGGAATGTTATGAAATGAAAAAGGGTTGTTTTACCATATTTGAAGAGAGTGATTAAACGAAAAAACTGATTAAAAATTAATAGCATTGGAAAGTGATTAAATGAACAAGCAAGAAGCAATAGAGTTTTTAGAAGAGTTAAGGAATTCTTTTATCAATATTGAAAAAATGATGGATGATATATCGTCAAGAAAATCATGGAATAGGAACGTTAATGGTCTTAACCAAGTTATTTGGCTTTTAAAAGAGAAGGAGGTTAAAAGCGATGGAAGTTAAAGATATTTCAAAATACATAGATACAGCAACAAGAAATAGACTAATGGTAACAAAACATCTTAGAGAAATGAAAAAATATCTTAGCCATTTAGAATTTGATTTAGGAGCTTGTGGTCGTATTGAAATGTATAGACCTGAACTAAGTTTAACTTCTGAGTATGCACCAGAATATAAAGACCGAATCATACAAGTAAAAAAGATTCTAAAGGAATATAAAGTGATTTTAAAAGAAATGGAAGAAGGTAGAAAAAGAGATGAGAAGGAGGCAAAAAGCGATGGGAATTAAGGAAGCGATAAAGTTTGACTATATAAATTTCTTAAAATCTTTTAAAGAACTTATCACTAGAGAATTTTATAACCCACCAGGTATAAGAGATGTAAATAAAAGAATTGACGAAATCATTGCCCTACTCAAGCGTGGCGAGAAGTATGAGGCGATTGTGAAGAAGGTAAAGGGTAAATATGGTCACACAATTGTACGTTGGACAGGTAATTGTAAAACATTAAGAGAAGAGATAAGAGAATTAGAGCAAAAATTCTTCCCGAAGGAGGCGAAAAATGACTATAAGTAGAGATGATTTACGGCGAGATATATTACAGATTTTAAATGAAGAATGGGCGGATGGCACTAATTCCGAGATAGCTTATATGATTTTAGATAAGGTTGATGAATATATAAGGAGGTGAAAAGCGATGGAAGTTAAGAAGATGAATACACAAGAAGCAATAGAATGGTTGGAAGTAGAGAAACAAATGTCTTACAATGATAGAACTCAAAAATGTACGAGAGAAGTTATTACCTTACTCCAGCAAGGCGAGAAGTATCGGCAGATGTGGGAGGAATTTAAAGGAAAGGCAAGAGGTTATAATGCTATTAACCAAATATATTTAATGGAAGATTTACAGCAAAAATACTTCCCGAAGGAGGCGAAGCGTGGTTCATATTTTTATGAATGCACATCAGAAGAGATATATCATTTGAAGAAAATACCATTGAAGGAGGCGAAGGAATGAAATTAAAAGTGGGTTATGAAAAGATTAAAGGATTTAGCGATCCGGTTAAGAGAGCAGGGCGAAATAATGATTGGATTACCTGGGCTATCTTGGCAATTATAAGTTTGAGTGGGATTATATATTTGATATTCGAGGCGGCGAAATGAAAAGAAAACTCAGATTTAAATTCAAGATAAGCGAAAATGATATTAAAGCACAGATAAAGGACTATCTGACTATTAAAGGTTGGTTTTGGTTTTATAATTTACAGAGTATCGGTTCTTATGATGGCATACCTGATTTTATAGCTATAAAAAACGGGCGCACTATATATCTTGAGGCAAAGAAACCAGGCGGGACACAATCTCCTGACCAGATAGATTTTGAACGGAATATTACATATCAAAAAGGGGAATATTATCTAATAGATTGTTTGGAAGACTTGATAAAAATAATATTATGAAAGGGGGTGAATAATATGTTTAAAAAATTAAGATTAGAATTAATAGATTTGGTTCGTAGGGATAATGAAATTATGTGGAGACAAATAAATAACAATAGAGAGAAAGTAAATAATTTATATAAAAATGATTTTCACAATTATCCAAGACCGAAGGTAGATTTATTGAGCGATAATCTTGGTGAATTTGAAACTAATGTCTGGAATGAAATGAGAGAGCTTCAAAAGAGAGTAGAGAAGTTAGAGAAGAAATAAAATTCTTTGACTAATTAAGGCGGTTGATATAAAATGAAAGGAATAAGGATACGGTGCAAGAAATGTGGTAAAAGGCTTTTTGATGGATTGCCGGGGATGGACATTGCTACCGGCAAGCCGAAGATATTAGAGATAATCTGTCCCCGGTCTGACTGTAGGACCATGAATGTAGTTACCTGCAAAATGAAAGTGGAGGAAAGTCTTGAATTTATTTTTGTAGGGACCCCTGGGGAATGGAATAGAGTAAAGAAAGAAAGGATTGAAGAATTAAATAATCCGAGAGCTACTTGATAGCCAGTCTTGAAAGCAGAAATTGCTTTTTAGTCTGGCTATTTTGTTTAGGAAGGTGCTGTATGAAAATATCTTTTTTAGCATTAATTAAAAAGATGGAACAAAAGTCTTTAGTTTCGCTTGATAAAGAATGTAGATTAACTCTACAGTTTCAAGCTGATGATGATATTATTGATAAAATAAATAGATTACATAAACCAGATGAATTGGTAAATATAACAATAAATAAAATTGAGGGATGATTTATGTCAAGTAAGAAAGAAATTAATGAGCGAATATTAGAGATATCAAAAATGTTAATGAATGAATTAACTACTCCAGAAATTCTTCAAAAAGCTTCCGAAAAGTGGGGTATATCAGATAGACAAACAAGAACTTATATAAGGCGTTGTTATGATTTATGGCATAAAGATTTTGAGAAAAAAAGAAAAAGGAATTTAGATTATCATTTAGCTAAGAGAGCAGACATATATAAACAAGCATATAATAAGAAACAATGGAATATTTGTTTAGAGATTATTAAGGATGAAGCCAAACTAATGGGGATATATCCCTCTGAAAAACATGATATAAAAGTTGAAGGAGAATTAAAAATTATCAATGCCAAAAAGAAACTCGTTGAAAGATTCGATAGCCTCATTGCCAAAAGAGGAAAGGGACAAACTACTAAACAGCCTGACTGAAGAAGAAGCCGAAGATATTTTATATGACTGGGAAGTATGGGCCAGGCCGAAACAATTACCACCACCCGGAAATTGGCTGACCTGGCTGATCAGGACCGGGAGGGGCTGGGGAAAGACCCGGACAGGTTCGGAATATGTTATAGATCAGGCCAGGAAGGGGGCTGAACATATAGCATTAATTGCCGAGACCAAAGCAGATGCCAGAGATACGATGGTAGAGTTAGGCCCTGCTTCTATATTAAAAATCTCAAGACCTGGTTTTATGCCTAAATATGAACCTTCAAAAAGAAGAGTAGTTTGGCCCAATGGTTGCGTGGGAACTATCTATTCAGGAGATGAACCGGATCAAGTGAGAGGTCCTTCTCATGATATTGCCTGGATTGATGAGTTGGCTAAATTCAAATACCCCCAGGCGGTATGGGATAACCTTCAATTTGGTTTAAGGAATAGAGAGGATATAAGAATTTTGATTACCACTACCCCCCGGCCTATCCCCATTCTCAAAGAATTAAAAGATGATCCTGATACCGTAGATGTCCCCGGCAGCACTTACGAAAATAAAGACAATTTGCCCCAGAGATATTTTGATTATATCATTAAAAAATATGAAGGTACAAGACTGGGAAGGCAGGAGATTCATGGCCAGTTCTTAGAGGATAATCCCGATGCCTTGTGGACCAGGAAGATTATTGAAGATAACAGGAGAAACAAACATCCTGATTTAGTCAGGATAGTTGTAGCAGTTGATCCAGAAGCTACTGACAATGAAATGTCTTCTGAAACTGGGATAGTAGTTGGTGGTATATGCAAAGATAATCATGGTTGGATATTAAGCGATGGCACGATCAAAGGGAGTCCAGATAAATGGGGCAATGCTGCAATAAGCGAATATCATAAATTTAATGCTGACCGGATAATAGGAGAAGTCAATAATGGTGGCGATATGGTGGAATATGTAATTCATACCATAGACAAAAATGTATCATTTAAGGCAGTCCGGGCCAGTAGGGGAAAATATATAAGAGCTGAGCCAGTAAGTGCCCTATATGAACAAGGGAAAATCCATCATGTGGGAAACTTTCCAGACTTAGAAGATCAGCTTTGCGAGTGGGTGCCAGGGGATAAATCACCAGATAGGCTTGACGCTTTAGTTTGGCTGATAACTGAATTGATGTTAGAAGAAGTACAAGAACCTAATTTTTATGTCTCAAAATGATATTTGACAAAAACAAATTAGTTTGTTAAAATATTTAAAAAGAATAATCTGAGAGCTTCCAGAAAGCCAAAAGTGAAATCTTAACCGATTTTGTTTTTGGCTTTTTTTTGTTATATATACAAAGGGGGTGGTGATACCATAAAAGTAGATATTCAATTTGCTAAACGAAGATTAAATTTTGATGTAAATTTAACTAAATCAAGCGAGATTTCAAGAATTAATGATTCCCGATACTGGCCTAATGAGTCTACTTCTTTATATTCTGAAAATACTTTCAGGAATACATCGGAGCAGATTAAGGCTTATCAGGGTTGGGTGGGTGATTGTGTATCCTTAATTGCCGAAAGAATAGCCTCAATTCCCTTAAAATTATATAACAAGGATGATGAGTTGATTGACGAACATCCCTTCTATGACCTCTTAAATCATTTTAATCCCGATACTACTAAGTTTATGGGCAAGGAATTTATTTCTATTTATCAAGATCTAACCGGCGAATGTTACATATTAATGCTTAAAGACAGGTTAGGCATACCGAGAGAATTATTTTTTAGGAGTCCCGAAAAGATGACTCCGAAAGTAAATAAAGGAATTATTGAAAATTATAAATACTTAGAAGGGACGAGAGAAATTACTTATCCCAGAGAAGATATTTTATATTTCAGATATCCCAGTCCTACTGACCCATATAGAGGGGCTTCTCCAGTCCAGAGGAAGGCCTATGCTTACGATACCGATAAATATAATATGATTTATCAGCTAAATGTATTTAAAAATGGAGCCCACCTAAAACAAATTTTGGAAACAGATGCGAACTTAGAACCCGAACAAGCCAAAAAGATTTTGACCTTATTTGAGCAGACTTATGGTGGGATAGAAAATGTAAATAAAACGGGGGTTTTAGTGGGTGGTTTGAAACTTAAAACTATTGGTATGTCTAACAAGGATATGGAATTTATGTTATTAGCCGAATGGACTATGAGACAGTTAGCAAGTGCTTATCATACCCCACCGCAGAAGCTGTCCCATCCGGAGCAGACTAATTTAGCTAATATGCAGGCCTTAGATACAGCATGGAATAGGGAATGTATTCTACCAAGACTTATCAGGATTGCCGAAATATTCAATACTTTTTTAATACCGCTTTATAAAGAGGATGGCCTGCATTGTGAGTTTGATAATCCTGTTCCGGTTGATGAGGCATTTTTATTAAAGAAAAGAGAAATTGATTTAAAGACTTTTGTAATTACTCCTAATGAGGCAAGGGTAGAAGATGGGCGTGATGAGGTCCCCTGGGGTACAGTCCCACTCGTGCCATTTAATATTATGCCGTTATCTGGTAATGGTGGCAATGGAGAAGAAGAATCAGCAAAAGCTATTATTAAGAAAGAACTACCTCAGGAGTATAAAGACAAATACTGGGAAGTTTTTATTAAGCGAGTTACCCCACTTGAAAATAATTTTAAGAGAGGAATAATTAAACTATTTCAAGAACAGGAATTAAGAGCATTGCGAGCTTTACGGAAAGGTAAAGCAATCACAAAAGATATTGATGACGTATTAAGGATTACCCATGATGAGCGAGAGATAATGAAATTTACCGAATTTACCTTACCGAGAATAACCGAAACTGTTGAGATAAATGGAACTGCCGCTATGGCTGAATTGGGCGTAGAGATAAGTTTTGACGTTACTAATCCCAATGTGGTAAAATGGATTAAAAAGAGATGCGGGAATTTAATTAAAGATATATTAGATACCACAAAAGATAAGTTGAGAAAGACTTTAGCTGAAGGGATTGAAGCAGGGGAAAGCATTCCTAAACTTGCCAGCAGGGTAAGTGCTGTTTATGATGAGGCAAAAGGTTCAAGAGCTATTAAAATAGCCAGAACTGAGACTATTGCAGCCAGTAATCAGGGAGCATTACAGGCTTATGACCAGTCGGGAGTAATAGAGAAAAAGGAATGGTATTGTGCTGCTGATGAACGGACTTGTGATGAATGTTCGGCAATGCATAAAGAAGTAGTTAAACTACATGATAGTTTTAGTGGTGGGGTAGATTCGCCGCCCCTCCATTGTAATTGCAGATGTGTAATATTGCCATATTTAGAATAAGGAGAAATGAATAATGTTTTTATTAATATTATATCTTTTTATAATAATATTTGTCGGTATAACTTTCCCAAATAATAATTATATATATAAAAGAAATAAACCAATGACATCAAGACCAAAAGTAAGACCAAGACCAATGCCAAAATAAATTAATTAATTAAAATTAAATAATCCGAGAGCCCCTTGAGAGCCATTTTAAGAAGTTGTAATAGACTTCTTTGATGGCTCTTTTTTTTATGAAAGGAGAAATGAAATGGCTTTTAAAAATAAAGGGAAAAAACCTAAACCGGGGATAGATTGCAAAGATTTCAAACCAATGTTTTGGGATAGGAATCATTGTAAATTGTCTGATAAATGTGATTTCGGAGATCAATATTATATTGCAGAAGGTCGTTTTGGGTGTGGAGGTTATTGCACAGGAATAAAATGGGATGTTACATTGTTAGATAATAATAATCCACCTCAAGGTGGAAGTGGAGTTCCAAATAAACAAATATTTTTGAAAGTGAGGTGATAAATATGCCAGAAGAAATAATGATAAAGACTTATGATGCAGAAACAAAAGAAGTTGAAGGCGAAAGAGCCTTTGAGGTAACTATTACTACGACTGCAGTAGACAGGGATGGCGATATTGTAGAAGCCAAAGGAGCAAAGCTGACTAATTATCGCAAAAATCCTGTCGTGCTTATGGCTCATGATTATAGAGGATTGCCTATTGGTAAAGCTGAAAATTTAGTCAAGACTGATGATGATATTAAAGCAAAGGTAATATTTCCACCAGAAGGCGATTATCCTTTAGCTGATATAGTTCATAGATTATATAAAGGTAAATTTATGCGAGCCTGGAGTATCGGATTTATACCTATTAAGACTGAGGATATTGTTGATGAGGATAATGGGGGCAAAGGTGGAGAAGATAGCATAAGACGAGGAGGTAGGAGAATTAAATCATGGGAACTATTAGAATTTTCGGCTTGTGCAGTGCCTTCAAATCCTGAAGCCTTAACCAATATGGTAGCAAAGGGTATCAATATTGATACATTAAAAGAAGCCGGGTTTATCGAGATTGAAGAAGATGAAAAAGAAATAATTCTAAAGCCCGAAGAAACTGACGAGTTTATCCATATCCCGGTAAGGTCAGCAGCAGATTTCGTAAAAGATTCATTTAGAACGATTGACATAGATGCCAAGAAAGGAATTAAGGCAGTAATTGGAAAACTCAAATCAGATCCACAAGGCTCAACCCATGTGCAGAAATATATTTTTGATAAAGGTAAAGGATGGACTCTATCTTCTGCACAAGAATGGGTGCGAAAACATGGTAAAAGTATAATCTATCAATGTGTTATTTGTGGTAAATATTTTATGGATTCTCCAAGCGCTAATAGGAAAACTTGTTCAACTAAATGTGGATATAAATATTTATCTCAATTAAATAGCGGTGAGAATCATCCTCAATATAAAGGTGGAAAAGAAAAAAGAATTTGCGAACAATGCGGAGAAATTTTTGAAGTTTATAGAAAGGGGAATAATCAAAAGTATTGTTCTAAAAAATGCCACAATGAATCTATGGAAATTGAAAAAGAAATAGGAATTTGCCTTATATGTAATAAGGAATTTAATTATAATCCCAATCGTCCACGGATATATTGTTCAAGAGAATGTTTTTATAAAGGAAATAGGGAATTTATAAAAAATCTTAATAAAGATAATCAATTGAGTGAAGCTCAATTAGAAGCTCTTGAAAATGGTAGATTAAATAGATTTGGTGGATATCAGACAGAATGTAATGATGGGCATATCGTTCAGAGTAAATTTGAAGGAATATTCGATGATTGGTTATATAAGGAAGGAATAAAGCATAATATTCAGGTAAGAGTTTGTAAAGAACGATATTGGACTTGTGATTTTGTTTTAATTAATAGTGATGGTAATAGTTTATGGGTAGAAATTGATGGGATGGGAGAATTAAGGAAAGAATATGGTCATAAAGAAACTTGGGAAGAAAAGATAGATTATTATAATGAAAATGATTATAGATTTATGATTATAGATAAAGACAATATCGAAGAAAGTAAAAATGAATTAAAAAAGATATTTCCCAAATCAGAGGAACAAGAAGAACAAAATAAGAGTTTTAATCCTAATGAGATATATGAGATTGTTAAGGAAAATAAAGAATTAAAAGAAAAGGTCGATAAATTAGAAAACGAAAACAAAGAACTCGAATTGAAGGCTGGAGCAGTCTTGAACAAAAGGAATAAGCAAGACTTAAAAGATGCTCAAGCTAAGATTCAAAATGTACTGGATTCTGCTGAACCTATTGAAGAAGATAGTTTGGAGATTGAGGATACAAAAGATATTAAAGATGACGATACAGGAATCGATATAGAAGTCAGTGATATAGATGATGTAATGGTAGATAAAGGAATAGATGAAACAAAATTAAAAGAAATTATTGAAAAAACATTTGAAGAAAGTAATAAAAGCATAAAGGAACATCTTAATAAAAAATTAGGTTATATTACGGGCAGAGTCAAATAAAAAAAAGAAAGGAAGTGATTTAAAATGTTAACAATTAAAGAACTAATGGAAAAATTTAAAGAAGCGCAAAAAGAAAATAATATACAACTTATGGCAGAAATAGATGAGAAATTAAAAGCATTAACAAAAATTGATCCAAGTAAGAGACCCTCTGGTGATGATGGGGATAAAAATAATCCAGAACCGAAATGGAAATCTTTCGGTGAATTATTACAGGCTGTGGCAAAAGCAGAAACCAAACATGAATTAGATCCAAGATTAGTTTATGAAAAACAACTTGGAATGAACGAGGGTGTTGGTGCTGATGGTGGGTACAACAAAGATGCTCACATTAAATCTTGCTATATGCTGGAAACCCCTAAAATCTTCATTACTCCTATGGGAGTGACAATATGAAGAATGTAACAATGGGCAATCAGCAGGCAACCCAAATTGAATTAGGATGGTTAGCAGGTATCATTGATGGTGAAGGTTACTTGGGACTTTCTATTAGTAAAGAATTGAGAACTAAAACCCCAAGTAATAGTGTTACACCTGCGATGCATATTTGTAATACGGATGAACAGATTATTTTAAAAACACAAATAATTATGAGAAAATTAGGAATTGTTACCTATGTAAGAGCAAGTGACCATAGTAAATATAATAAAGATGGTAAAGTTAGAAAATATGATAAGATAATTTTTACTATTCAAGTGCATAGATATATAAATATGATAAAACTTTTAGAATCCATAGGTAATCAATTAACAGGGAATAAGAAAAAAAGAGGTAAATTGATTTTAGAATATTGCAAATCCAGAAATGCCTCTTATATACCAGGCAAACGTAATCATCCGTTTACAGATAGAGAATTGGAGATTATAGAAGAATGCTTACCACTCCAACGAAGGGGCGCCTCAGAGACTATACGCAAGATACAACTTGAAAGAAGTAAAATTTATGAAATGCAAAGGAAGAGAGAGAAAGGAGAAGCTATGAATCATCAAATTTTGACTTACTGTGATAATTGTGGAAAGAAATATTATCTTTCTCCTTCTTCTTTCAAACATTCTATACATCATTTTTGTTCTAAAATTTGTTGTATAGCATTTCAAGGTAAATATCAAAAAATATATCAATATCCGAAGATACAAGTTGTAAAGATATAGTCCGACCTCATATGAGAGTATGAGAGATAGGTAGAAATATCCTATCCCCTGAATAAAATCAGGAGTAACAAAAGTGTTCTTGTTGTACCAGAATTTTCAAAACAATTATTAATGCAGACTTATGAGACTGGTATTTTAACTAAAGATTGTTGGAAAATTCCTATGGCCAGTAATAGGTTAGTAATGAATGCTGTCGATGAAACTTCAAGAGTTACCGGTTCAAGAGGCGGCGGATTATTAACTTACTGGTTATGTGAAGCTGGAACTAAATTAGCAACTCATCCAAAACTTAGACAAATAATATTAGGACTCAATAAGCATATCGGTGCATATTATGCAACAGATGAATTACTTGAAGATACTTCTGCTTTAGAAGCTGTTGTATCTAAATTATTTGCACAAGAATTTGGATGGAGAATCGATGATTCTATATTAAATGGAACTGGTGCCGGAATGCCGTTAGGTATTTTAAATGGCCCCGGATTAGTTACCCGAGCTGCAGAAGCCTTACAACCTGCTGATACAGTAGTGGCTGAAAACATATTGGGTATGTGGAATTTAATGCCTGCTGCAAATAGAAACAAAGCTAAATGGTATATTAACCAAGATGTAGAACCTCAATTAATGCAGATGTACATTCCTGCAGGATTGGGTGGATTACCAGTATATTTACCTTCTGGCGGCTTTGTTTCAGCACCTAACGGAGTTTTATTAGGCAGACCGATTCAACCTATTGAGCAATGTGCTGCACTCGGTAATGTCGGAGATATAGTATTTGCTGATATGAGTCAATATGTTCTCGGTGAAAAGAGTGGCGGGATACAAGCCGCAAGCTCTATCCATGTAGCCTTTATGACTGACCAACAGGTTTTCAGATTTGTACTTCGTATAGACGGACAGCCATTGTGGAATAGTGGAGTATTAGCTGCAGATTCTGTTACTACCAGAAGCCCCTATGTTGCTTTGGCAGCAAGATAAAAAAATATTATCGAAAGGAAGTGATTAATAATGAACGTATTTAGTGAAACACACAAAATAGTTAATGCAATAATACCGACAGCAGCCGATACTTTTACTACAGGTGCTGGAATAGTTTCTGACATAGTGAATATGGAGAATTACAGGAAATGCACCTTTATAGTTGCAACAGGAGCTGCTGCTGCTGCTATTCAAACAGTAAGGGTATTTGCTGGAGTTGATAATGTAGTTTGTGCAACCCCGATAACTTTCAAATATAGAACTCAAGCAGCTGCTGGAGTTCCTGGGATAGGCTCAGATGTGCCGACTACTTTAACCGATGCAGGTATTTTAGGATTTCCGATGATTTCCACTATAGCAGGTGGAATGGCTATAATCGAGGTAGATGCTGCTGTTGTGGCTGCTGCTTTGGCAGGGGCTGACCATTGTGCTTTAACTTTAGTAGATACAACTCTTCCACTTGCACAATTAGGTTGTGTTATTGCAATCCTAAGCGAGCCAAGATATCCGCAAGATATTTTAGCAACCGCAATAGACTAAAATTAGAAGGAGTTTATTATGTCTTTACAAGTACGGCTATATGTAGACTGGCGAGAATATAACCGAAACGAGGTTATCGAGGTTAACGACGCTGTAGGAATGTCGTTAATAAATCAGAATATTGGCGAGGTCTACATAAAGCCAAAGATAAAGAAAGTAAACGTAAAGCAAATTGACAAAGCACCCCGTGACAAAATGCTGCGGGGTGCAGTCAATAAATAAAATGTTAAAAAAATAACCTTTTGACCTTAAAAGGGTTGCTTTTTTAAATAAAAGCGAAAGGAGATGATTATTATGAGTAAGACTTATGGTAAATATAATTGGTTTAGTACAGGATTCCCGGTAGTTTATGATAAGGCGACAACTGAGTCTTTAGTACCGATGTTTCCGGTAGTTTTTTATGATGACTTTTTAGGGGGCGATGTACTCTTCCCTGCAACAGGAACAGTAGAAGCTGGAAGTCCCTGGTCTACATTGATTTTAGGAAATGGTGTAGTAGCGAAGGTAGCAGACGGAATAAATGGGATTGCTTCATTATCTGTAGTTACTGCTGCTGCAGCCTCGATTGCAGCTTTAGATTGGAATAACCAGGAATCATTAAGTCTGGAACAAGGACTTATTTTCGAGGCAAGAGTGCGAATCTCTATATTACCGACTATGGGAGTAGCGGGTACAACGGAAATGGTATGGGGACTTGCAGGGACACATAATGCTGTTCTTGATAATATCGATTGTAATGCTTGGTTCAGGCTTCAGCATGATGCGAATACTATTTTGGTATGGGAAACTGACAATGATGTTGCTGGCGGCGATGATGATGTGAATGATACAGGTATTGTTATAGCGACTGGTGATTATCATATTTATAGAATTGATGCAACCAATATAGCCGCAGTTAAATTCTATGTTGATGGTGTATTAGTTGGAACTGGTAATATGTTTGGAATACTTGCGACAGTTGGTGATGTCCAACCTTATTTCAACGTATCAAAAACTGATGCTAATAATACTGGAGTAGGAACTATGCTTGTTGATTATGTGCGTGTATTCCAGGATAGAAGTTAAAAATTAAACGATAGGGGGCGGGGCGACCTGCTCCCCTAAAAAATATAAATAGAATGAGGTGATAATATGTATAAATTATTTTCAAAAGTATGCAGGTGGATAAGGCATAAGATGTATGAGTTACAAGATATCGGGGTTGTAGAAATGGAATCCCAGTTATCAGCCGTAGTAATCAGAAATGGCGTAAGAGAAAATCTCGGTGTTATCTGCCGTAAAAAAGTAACTACAGCCTTTGTTGAGTATCTTGTAGATAACTTGGTTGCAGAAGTATCAGCTTTTGGTGACTTTAAATTTCACGATAGCGGAATTGGTACTACAGCAGAAAACAAAACTGATACTGCAATGGAAACCGCTTGGGGTGGTGCAAGAACGACAGGTACACAAGTTGAAGGTGCAACTGGCGAAATCTATAAGTCTGTCGCAACTACAACTTATAACTTAACCAAAGCTATTACAGAACACGGAGTATTTAATATCGATGCTGATGGGATATTAATGGATAGAAGTGTATTTGCTGCCATTAACGTAGTAGACACTAATCAGATTGAATGGACATATCAATTAACTTGCAATGCTGAAACGTAAAAAAATAACAGGGGCTATTTTTATTGAATAGCCCCTTGAGGTAAATAATGGGTCAAATTAGTATAGGAACATCAATAGACACATCTTTAATAAGATGTTGTCGTTGTCATAAGGGATATGAAATTAAAGGCAATATCTATGAAAACAATATATTGGTTTGTCCCCATTGTGGATTGAAACATAAGATTGATTTTAAGCTCCTTGATAAAAAAATAGAGAATTTAAAAAGAATAGATAGATTAAATTTAACTGTCATTGATATAGGAAGTGGAGCCATAGACAGAGGTACTTCACAAGGTGGCGACCATACAATTATAGCTATAGAAAACCCTGCTAATGAAACTGGAAAAATAACTTCTTTTGAAATCTGGGCTTATACAGACATGTCCACTGTTAAAGTTGCTACTTTTTTTAATGTAAGTGGTACTAATTTTAGTACACGAGATTGGGAAGCTATTCCTGGAACTATAACTGCAGGGGCTAAACGAACTTTTACCGTTGACCTTGACGTAGAAGTAGGGGATTACCTTGGAATATATTGGACTGGCGGTAAAGGAAGCATAGAAACGGACGGAAGTGGAGGAACTGGAGTATGGTTAGCCATAAATACTGATCGTATCCCTTGCACAAACCAAGTATTTACAGTAAACAATAACGCTGAAATATCTATTTATGGCACAGGGGAAACAGCAGCCTCAATCTTTTATAAATCTTTAGCAGGTGAATTTTCTGCAACGGGTTCAGTCGTAAAATTGCCAAAGATAATTTTATCAGGTGTATTCGGAGCAACTGGTGGGGTTTCATCTGTCTGGAAAGCGTTTAAGTCTTTAACAGGTTCGTTTAACTTTACTGGCAGTCTGGGCAGGTTAACAAAAAAAGCGGTAAGTGGTACTTTTGACTTTACGGGTGGAGTGCTTAAAAAGATATCAATATCTCTTTCAGGTGCTTTTGATTTTACTGGTGCAGTCGGTAAGGCAATAAAGAAATCACTATCGGGGGCTTTTAGTTTTACAGGAGAATTATTAAAAAAGACACTAATATCTTTGTCAGGCATTTTCGGCTTTACTGGTGACGTGTCTGGTATATTAAAAATATTTAAGTCATTATCAGGAGTATTCGGGTTTACAGGGACAGTTAATAAATTAATCAAAAAAGGTTTGTCAGGAGCTTTTGGTTTTGTAGGTGATTTAGCTTCACAACTTTTAGGTGGAATATTCTACAAATCTTTGTCAGGTGGGTTTGGCTTTACTGGTGGCGTATCTACTATATTAACGAAGTTTAAAGCACTTGCAGGGTCAATTGATTTTAGTGGTAGTCTGAATAGAATAACAAAGAAAGTATTATCGGGCAGTTTTGATTTTGTAGGGTCTGTTGTTATAAAGCAGTTTAAGAGCTTGGCTGGTGCTTTCGGATTTTCGGGCAGTATTGGCATACTAATCAAGAAAACCGTATCTGGTGTATTTAACTTTTCAGGCAATCTGAATAGATTATCTAAAATATTTTTAGCAGGCTCATTTAGTTTTACCGGTGGAATTAGCACGGTTAAGAAAATGTTTAAGGTGATAACAGGGTCGTTTGGGTTTACCGGAAGTATAGGTATATTAACTAAAAAAATATTAACCGGTGTTTTGGTTTCAAACGGAAGTTTATTCAAAACAATTAAGATATCTTTAGCAGGTGTCTTTGGATTTAGTGGAAATATTAATAAATTAACTAAGAAGATGTTATCTGGCGTATTTTCTGCAACGGGAACTTTAGTAAATATCTTTACACAATTTATTTCATTGACTGGCTCATTTGGCTTTACTGGTAATGTTAACAAACTAACTAAAAAGATATTATCGGGGTCGCTCACTTTTTCAGGGAACGTAGGAAGAAAAATAAAGATAGCACTACATGGCGTATTAAGTTTTACTGGTTCTTTAACTGGTTTATTCACTTTACTCGTAGAGTTTTTACAGGGCTTTTTGTCAATAACTGCAAATAATTCTGTCTTATCGATAAGTGCAAACGGTTCAGTTCTATCAATATCTTGTAATGAAAGCGTTTTATTAATAGTTGAGAATGAATCGACTTTATCAATATATAAAAATGAATCTATCTTGACAATAGAGGGGTGATACTAATGAGTAATTATATAATTGGCGATACAATTCGTTTAAAAGCAACGATTAAAAATTTAGCAGGTGTAGAAGAAGCCCCTGTAAGTATAAAAGTATCAGTTCTTCAGTTAGATGGGACTGTAGTATTAGCAGCAACCGTGCCTTCATTAACAGCCGGTACTACTGCTCAATATTATTTTGATTGGTTAGTCGATACAGTTAATGAAACAACTAAATTAATAGCTTTATGGGAATGGACTGGGCATAAAAAGAAAATGACTTTTGATGTAATACCAACGTATTAAGGGGGTGATTATATGATAGTAGATATTGAAAATGTATTAGGTTTTTGTAATGCAAATACCGATGAGGAATCAGCCATAATTACCACAATCCATAATGGAGTTGAGGACTGGGTGGAGAATCATTGCAATAGAAAATTTGAGGCGGCTCTCTATGTGAAGGAAAGGCACGATGGCATTGGCGAGCAGATAATCTATTTTAATCAATACCCTGTATTAGCGGTTAATCTTGACGACCTTGTATGGGATAGCACAGCTAAAACAGTAACAAGGGCTGACGGTGGTAGCTTTGTAACTGATGGCTTTGTAGCGGCTGATAAGGTGTTAGTGCAATACAGCGACAGTAATAGCGGCTTACTTACTATAGCGACAGGCGGGGTGGCTGCTCTGGCTTTAACTTTCGATGATAGTATCACATCTGATACAGATGATGACGATGTAACATTATCACACTTCCGGGAACTTTGGGTTGGTGAAAGTAAAATTGATGGTGATAATTATATAATTTTCAATGACAATATAGGTTATCCTTCAGGCTTTCGTTGTGGTTATGGCAATGTAAGATTTACATATTATGCAGGGTATAGTGCAAGTAATATGCCTAAAGATTTACAGATGGCAATAAAGATTATAGTTAAATATATGTATCAGAAACGGCAAGAAGAAATTTTCGGAGTTAGACAATATAGCGTAGGAGATGTAAATGTAACTTGTGAAGATGGAGATATTCCGAAAGAGGCAAAGGCGATATTAGAAAAATATAGGAAGGTATTCATTGTATGATCGGCAAAAAAGTGATTATGGAATTACGAAGGAAAACTTCAGTTAGTGATGGGCTTGGTGGATATACTGAAGCTTGGGCTGGCTTGCGCAAGATCACAGGCGTCCTCTCTACTATCAAAGGGGATGAGCGGTTGAGTGCAGACAAACTTACAGTGATTGCGGATTTCCATTTTTACATAGATTATCCTATCGGGGAAACAATCACTGAAAAAGATATCTTTGTCAAAGGCATGACAGGATATAAGATTATATATATTAATGATATGGGAGCGAACCAAAAGCAGAGATTACGAATAACTTTGAAAGAGGAAATATGATGGTTATTAATCTTAAATGGTATGATAAAAAAGTAATTGACGCAGTAGAAAAAGGGGCAATAGATGCAATTAAAAAAGGTTGTTTTATGATAGAACGTGATGCAAAAATATTACAGACTCCCCACGTAGATACTGGACGTTTAAGATCATCTATATCAAGTAATTGGACTGGTAGCGGGATGTCAAGAGGTAAAGTAGAACCTCCTGCAAAATCTGAAGATGGAGTAAGTCAACCTACAGAAAAATTAACTGGTAGGATAGGAAGCAATGTGGAATATGCACGCAGAATCGAATTAGGATTTGTAGATGTTGATTCGCTTGGTAGGAAATATAACCAAAAACCTTATCCCTATTTGCGACCTGCACTTCACAAGAATGAAAAGAAAATATTAGAATTATTTAAGAAAATTATTTAGAGGTATTTATGCAAGTATTATTTGAAGGTATCTGGGATAAATTTAATATCGCTAATGGCACAGCCCTAAAAGGTGCAGTAACTGGAATGTATTTTAGCGAGGCTCCTCAGGGGACAGCATACCCATATATCGTTTATCACAAAATTAGTGGCGTGCCTGGTTATACTTTTAGTGAGGATATGGAAAATGTGCTAATACAATTCAATATTTATGATAATAGCAGTAGTTCGACTAAGATTAACGATATATACGCTAAACTGACGGCGCTATATGATTGGTGCAATTTAAATGTAGATGGTTGGAACTCGATATATATGAAAAGGGAATTAGATAATTTGACAAGGGATAATGATATCTGGAATTATTTTTTACAATTTAGGCTTGAGATTCAGAAATAGTAAAAATAAATAAGAAAGGGGTGATTAATAATGGCAGAAGTAGCGGGATATGGCGGAAGTATAACTTGCGATGATTTAGTTGCAGGCGTTAAATCTTGGAATTTAAACTTAGTGGGTGATGCTTTAGAGACAACTGATTATGAGGATGCAGGAGTCAGAACCTATATAGCAGGACTGAAAGGCTGGACTGGTAGTTGTGAAGTAAACTGGGATGTGGACAACCATGCTTTAGATGTTGGAGCTTTGATTACAAACTTAGTATTTACTATTGTAGCAACTACAACCAAATATACTGGAGCATTCGCAATAGTTACTGGAATTAGTGTAGCTTCTCCAGTTGAAGGTTTAGTAACAATGTCAGTTAGTTTTCAAGGAAGTGGTACTTGTATCTTGACTCATCCATAAAAATAAATTAAGAGAATGAAAGAAGGTGAGATAAATGGCTGAAAAAGCTGGAAAAGTAGGTGCAATTTATGCTGCTTATGGTGACGGTATAGATATTGCTAATGAAAGTAGAACTTTAAGTGGTGGTGTAATATCATTAACCAAGACAAATGTATTAGTTAGTAAAGTAACTTCTGATGGCGCAGGGGCTATTCCAATAACAAAGTCTTGGTATTGCACGGTTCAAGGTGAATTACATGTAACTGGTGGCGAAGATGATACCGTATATGTAACCTATAAATATTGGAATGTTGGAGTGTATGCCCACAAAGATGCTATAACCTGGACACTTAGTACGGAAAAAAATGTAGGTGATAGGATATTACCAACCACTCCGAATGATTATTACTATGAGGTTGCAGAGGGTGGAGCAGGTACGACAGGTGAAACCGAACCAGCTGAATGGGGAACTGTTGTTGGTGGAGAAACTGTAGATAATACAGTTACTTGGACTTGCCACTCGTATTCAGAAGTTGGTCAGGTTGCTGGATTCTTTAACTGGAGCTTTAATAAAGTAGGCGATGCACTTGAAACTACCGACTATAGCGATGCAGGAGTCAGAACCTATATAGCAGGACTGAAAGGCTGGACTGGGAGTGCAGAAAAGCACTGGATAACCGAAGTACCATTGGATTGGATAGGCACATTGTTGATTATTAAATTATATGTTGATAATGTTACCTCTCCTACATTACGGTATGAAGGTTGGGGCGTGATTGTTGGGCATGGTGTAACTTCAGCAGTAGATACTTTAGTTAATGAAAGTTTAAGTTTTCAAGGCGACAGCGTATTAACTTACGAAAGCACTTAAAAAATAAATAAGGAGTAATATTATGAGCGATAAATTAGAGAATATTACTGGCAGCGGTATTCCCATTACCATAAAGGGCAAAGAGTATAAACTTGGTATATTTGGTATGCGGGACTTAGCTGATTTTCGGCAGTATATAAAAGGACAGCGGATCAAGATAATTCAGGATGCTATAATTGATAATGCTGAAAGGATTGAATTAGTAAATAGTATTCTGGAAAGCAATGTAAATGAAACAAAAGAATTAACCACTATGGACGGAATCTGTTTTATGCTATGGAAAAGCCTGCAGAAATACCAGCCAGAAATAACTTTAAAAGATGCAGACGAATTGATAGATTTAGATAATATTGCCGAAATATCTAATGTCATAATGAAGATAGGGGGGCAGGTAAAAAACCCTCCAGTGAGAGCAAAGAAGAAATAAGCTGGCATAAAGCCTTTGCTCTCCTGTCAAGATATTATGGCTTTACAATTACCGAAATAGGGGATATGTCTATATATCAATTCAATTCATATTTAAGTGATATATCAGAACTTGAGAAAATGTTTTCAGGGGGCGAATCAACACAGGGAAAATCCATAAATACAGAAGATTTAATCAATATGGCAAGAAAGAAAGGAATAAAAACCCCCAAGAAATATTAAAGAAGGTGGATAAATGGCGACAAAATTAGGTGATGCCTATGTGGAAATGTCAGCAAGAGATAGTCAATTAGTTCAAGATTTGGGCAATGCACAGAGCAAAGTCAGCAAGTCTGCGGATGCTATGGCTCAAAAATTGGCTGGTATCGGCAAAGGAATGGCTATTGCCGGTGCGGCGATTACCGCTGCCTTTGGAGTGATAATAAAGAAAACTATGGATGCTGGCGATCAATTCGATAAGATGAGCCTGCGGACAGGCATTTCAGTTGAAACCTTATCATCTCTTGCCTACGCTGCCGATATAACTGGAACGAGTATTGAAGGCATGGAAATAGGATTAAAATTTCTGACTAAAGGTATGGATGATGCTTCAAAGGGAACCGGTGAAGCCAAAGATGCCTTTGAGGAATTAGGAATATCTATTACAGATACGGAGGGTAATCTAAGGCCTACTATTGATGTTATGAAAGAGGCCGCTACCAAAATAGCTGCTATAGAGAATCCCACAAAACAGGCTGCCCTTGCTATGGAATTATTCGGGGCAAGGTCCGGAACTCAACTAATCCCATTACTTAAAGAAGGCGGAGCAGGCATTGAAGAATTAATGAATAAAGCCAAAAAATTGGGAATAACTATGTCTACCGAAGCAGCAAGTGCTGCAGCAGAATTTAAAGATAGATTGACCGATTTAAAAGGTAGTTTGGCTGGCGCAGGAAGGATGATTGGAGATACTTTAATTCCTGCCCTTACTCCATTAATTGAAAAAGTTGTCGAAATAGTAGGAAAAATTAAAGCCTGGGCAGAAGAAAATAAACCGCTGGTACAAACCATAGTAAAATTCGTAGCAGTAGCAGGCGGAATAATGGTTGTTCTTGGTCCCATTTTAATGATGTTGCCAGCATTGGTTACAGCTTTTTCGGGATTGGGTATTGTCATAGCGGCCATAAGTAGTCCTATTGGTATAATCATAGCAGCAGTAGCAGCTTTGGCTTTAGCCTGGACTACTAACTTCGGTGGTATTCGAGATTTTACTGATAAAGTAATAGAAAAAATGCAGCCAGGTTTGGAGCGGTTAGCAAAATTGATAGATTGGATTAAAGACAGTTTAAAACTGCTTGGAATGCAGTTAGGAATTATAACAGAGGATTTAGCTGGTGGTGGAGGAGCAGCAGGAGCTTTCGCTGATTCTATGGAAGAAATCGGTAGCGTTGCTGACCAAATTAAAGAAAAACTTGGCGGAACGATTGAAGAACTTAAAAAAATGGCTGATTTGGAAGTAATTTTTAGACCCGCAGAAGAAGCTATTAAAAAGATAATTGATTCAATGACCCCTTACGAAAAACAGTTACAGGCTGTTAATAAAAGATATGATGAAGCGATTGAGAAGATAAAAACCTATATAACGGAAGAAGAAGAATTAAAAGCTGCAATAGACAAACTTAATGAAGGAAGAAAAGCAGAAATAACCTTACTTGATAGGGAAAAAACAGCACTTGAAAAAGTAGCCGAAGCGAAACAAAAACTCGTTGATTTAACAAAAAGCCTGACTGATAAGATATATGAATTTACTCATACAGAAGAAGAAGTAAAATTGAGGGATATTAATAGGGAATATGATTTATTAATAGAGAACGCCAAAGAAGTATTTACCAGCAAGAAAGAATTAATAGAAGCAATAAAAATAATTAATGGAGAACGACAAAAAGAGATTGATAATATTGGTGGAGTGATAGATAAAAATAAAGAATTAGTTGAGGCTAATAAAGAAGTAGCAACATCTTCTGATGAAGTAAGAGAGGCAACAGTAGAAGCAGGAACTACCGCAAAAGAAGCAGGTAGAATAGGTATGGAATCATGGGAAGGAATGACTGTTGTAATTAGAAGTGCAACGGTAGCTTTATCAAATTTTAGTAAAGAATCAGTAGCTGCAGCTATAGCACAACTTAAAATAAAATTTCAACTGAAGTGGGGAGATATTCAAAAATGGATACAAGAAGCTGGTATTTATGCTTCATTAGTTACAGGGCCGTATGAATTAGCCTTAAAAATGCTCAATAAACAGATTGCGGCAATTAAGTATGGATTTAAAGAATATCAGGAAATATTAGCCAGTTTGGATGGGGGTAGTAGTGGCGGTAGCTCTAATGTGCCTTCTTATGCAGTAGGCACACCATACGTTCCAAAAACAAGTTTAGCTGTGGTGCATAAAGGGGAAGAGATTAATCCCCCGGGACAAAGGAGTTATGATCAAAGAAAATCTTATTCGTCTACGTCAAGTATAAATATAATGCCCGGGGCCATTAATATTATTACTCCGAAATTCTCAGAAGCCGATGGTCAGGATATGTTCAGGATTATAGAGAGGCAGGCAAAGATGAGGGGTTTAGGGTTGGTGAGGACATAATGGATATAAAAATAGGTACGGCGACAACCGAATCAACATTTACCAATACCGTAGTTGAAATATCTCGGCAACCCGTTATATCATCACATATAAATCTTGATGGTTCAGTTAAGATACAGAAAGCACCGATTATGAAAAGAATATTTACTGTTACGTTAATCAAGCCAACTCCAACGGAAGTCACTAATATCGAGACCGAACATGACAAGAATATAACTTTAAATTTTATTCATAAATCTGTAACTTATACTGTTATGTTTAACGGGCCGCTAAACAAATCGACCGGCGAATACAGCATATCATTTACATTGCAGGAGGTCTAATATGCAAGATTTGCTCGGACTTGCTATAAGTGATTTTAAGAAAAGTTTGATTGTGGTATTGGCAAAGGTAGAAATCGATTCCAATGGCGCGGGGAATTTCCAGCAATTACCTGACGTGAAAGATTTTTCTATTAGTACCAATATTGAAAATGAAGTTTCACGATTCTGTTCTTATTCCTTCTCAATAACCTGTCTTAATACTGATGACCGGTATTCACCTTTCAGAGTAGGTTCGACTTATTATAACTGGGTAAAACAGGGAAGAAGGATAAAGTTATATATCGGGATAAAGGTAAATGGATCTGATTATTATTACCAAAGCATTTTAGGCAGGATTGACCGGTACGGATTAGGGAAGCGATCAGGAGAGAATATCTGTACTATTACTGGTCGGGATTCAATGCGAACCCTTTTAGATTATAAGTTATGTTCTCCTAATACCTACTGGGGAGCGAGCCAAACCTTTGATACCGTTGCAAACCAAGCAGAATATTCTATGGATGGTACTTGTCAAGGTATATATATTGCTTATCTTGACAGTATTAGCCCCTATGACGGAAGTCATTTAAGTGAGATTTATAGTGGTTCGGAATGGGGATATCTGGAATCCACCAATAAATTTTTCTTCCTGGCTAATAGTATTCCTACTTTTAATGGCACGAATAATCTGAAAGTATATTATTTCAAGTCCCAGGTAGTTGAAAATGTGGTTGCAGATATATTATTAAATGCGGGTATATTTGCCAATGAAACAGAGAGAGACGCTTGGCTCGCAGGTGATTATGTAAAGGCCACCGGATATTCGATTGATAGAGTATGGTTTAATGCGGGAACGAGTGCTTTTGAGGCCATAAGGTTGTTGGCTGAGGTAGTGCGATACAGATTTTATTTTGACTATTCGGGCAATCCTATTTTTAAACCAAAAGCCTCTTTGGGAGAAGGAGTAGATACTTTTGAGAATAGCGATATAGAAGTAGAGTCAATTGAAGAAAATATTGATGAAATTTATAACAATATTATTGTTTTGGGAGAGATAAAAGAAACTTTGGGTTAGAAAGAAAAAAGATAGGAGATAATTTATGTCAATAGATATAGGTAATCCTGCAGTTTATGGACAAGCTTATTATACACATACTAATACGACATTTATCAACAAAACTAATCCTGCTAATGCCAGTGGTAAAATAACTTTAGTAGCAATTTATGCTAATTCAGCAATGACTGGTGTTGAAGTTGCAACTTTCTATCAAGTAAGTACTAACGTATTCTCCACTCGTGGTAATGTTGCAATAGGAAATATAGGGGCAGGTTACTCCCAGCATGCGGTAAATCTTGATGTTCAAGCGGGAGACTATATAGGAATATATTTTGTAACTGGAACTATAAGGCTCGACCACCCTCACGATGGAAATTGGTTATTAATAGGTGAAGATTGTATTCCTTGCACAAATACAACATTCGTTTTCTCTACTACCACTACTCTCTCATTGAGTCTTTACGGAACAGGCTATATTCTTATTACTCCTTCTGTAGTTACAAACGAAGTAACCGGGATAAGAAGGGTTGATCCTTCCAAAGTGAACGCAAATGGAAACATAACTAATGATGGTAGTGAAGGTGCTGAAAAAGTAACTACAAGAGGGTTTAAATATGGACTGACACAAGCAGATACTTGGGATATTCATGAAGATGGAGCATGGAATGAAGGAACATTTTTATTAGAAATAACTGGATTAGACTCTGATACTATTTATTACGTTAGAGCCTATGCAGATAATATCAAGGGAAGGGCTTTTGGTTCTTATGTCCAATTCAAAACAGCAGCCCCTTACTGGGCAAATAAAATTGAGATAAAAGCAGAGGCAACTGCTTCGGATGCAGATATTGCCAAAGTGGGGGGCAAAAAGACACTGACTATCAATAATCATCTTATACAAAATATGAGTATTGCACAGAATATAGCCAATACATATTTGGCTGAATATAAAGACCAAAAAATAATAATGGTGTTTGATAGACCCATTCCCTTGCCTTATGAAATAAGCGATACTATCTGTACCTGGCCAAGTGAGGCAATATTACCTTATAGACTTGCTGCCGTTGCAGAGATAGAGTATAAACTTGCCACAGAGGCAGAGCATTATTACAAGAGTCTTGGCAGGTATTCAATGATAAGAAAAATCAATTTGAGATTTAGTGCCGGTAATTATATCAGCACATTAGAATTGGAAAGATAATTTGAAAAATATAAAAAAAAGAGTTATAATGGGGAAGAAATTTAAAAATAATTAAGGAGTTTTAAAATGAAAAGAAAAGTGATATTTTCAGTTTTTAAAGTATTGCCCTTTTTTTTGTTAGCTTTCTTAATATTGAGTTCTTTACTAATTTCTGGATGCTCACCTTCAGACTTGATTTTTGGTCCTTCTGGTTCTATTAGTGTGACTACTTATCCTTCTGGTGCAAAAGTATTTCTGAACGGTAATAATACAGGAGAAGTTACCCCTTGCACCTTAACAAATCTTGTAAAAGGATCTTATGAGATCAAGATAATTTATGAAGATAAAAGTTATACAAAAACAGTAATGGTTTATTCCGGTTGCCCTACTTCTGTATATAAAGATTTGTTTCCCCGGCTTGAAAAGATTATTATTAATCCTGATTTTTTATATACAAAGATAGGAGAAATCAGAGAATTTTCTATAATTACCGCTTATTATTTTGATGTTGATCATTGGCCAACAAAAATTAAATTAAGCGATTGCAGTTATGTTAAAGATAATGGTCATGCTACTATTAATAGCGAAAATGAAACTTTTACCGGTGTTTCAAAAGGTCAAACCATAGTTACTGTATCCTATACCGAGAGGGAGTTTACGAAAAGCGATATTGTAGATATATATATATGCACTTTTCCAACACCTTCTCCTGAACCTGAGCCTGAACCCGAGCCTGATGAAATATTACAGGCTAAAGTTACATTTACCAAATTGGAACAACCTTCTAATTATGCTTGGGTCTATTATGAAATTGAAAATACCGGTAACGTAGATATAGACTTTTATCAAATATGGTTTACGGTGAAATGTACCGATGATAGCGAATATACTGATTATACTGTTGGAGCATCTCTCAAAGTAGGAGATAAACGAAATGCCATTGGTCTAATTAATATCGGGGAAAAGACAGCAGAATCTGTTGAGATTAAAAACTGGGAACTAACTAATTATGATCTTTAAATTGCAGAAATTTTTATAATTAAAGAAATTTAAAATTAAATAAACCGAGAGCAACTAGATTGCCAGATTTTAAAAAGGTTTTTGACCTTTTAAGTCTGGCTTTTTTATTAAATAAGAAATGAGGTGATAATTTATGCCATATAAATTTACCCAGGAATCGGGAGAAGGTTTTAGAGTTATTACTCCTGACAAATCCGATGCCCTGGAAGATACCAATGAGGTTCGGCAAATACTTGATGATCTGGGTGATTTATTAGGTCATAGCAAAAGAGATGATTTATACCCCAAAGATGGCTCTAGTGGAGGAAAAATTACTAAAGTTACTTTTCCTGCTATTCAAGTTCCCTCTGCTGATGCAAATACATTAGATGATTATAAAGAAGAAACGTGGACACCTGCTTATACATCTACAGGCGCAGAATTTACTTACACTAATCAGAATGGCACATACGTCAAAATCGGAAAGATAGTTTTTATTACATTTACTATTACTACTACAGCAGTTGGTGGAACGACAAGTAATGCTGTAACTATAACAGGATTACCGTTTGTTCCTGCAAATGAAACGGGTATCTCTTTTGCGGTTAGTAATATAGCGTATATTCCGATGGGTGCTATAGTGACAGACAATGTGATATACCTACGTCGCCAGAACACATTAACTCAACTCGTAGCAGCTGACCTTGCTGGTGATGGTCAGTTCTTGGTTGGTTCTGGGTTCTATTCGATATAAATTAAGGAGATGACGTAATGACCGACAAAATCACTAAAGAAAGATTGGCAATAATAGAAATAAGGAGATGATGCAATGATCAAAGCACTTATAGAAAATTATAAAGAATTAACTGCTGCCGGGGTAGTTGTAATAATGATGGCTTGGTATTTATGGCATCAGACGAAGCGGCAGGCTAAAAGGGAAGATGATCAAGATAAAGAGCGGGTCAAAAGAGAAGAAAAGCGGGACACGGACCAAAAAGAAGAAAGGGATTATTATAGAAGCTTAGTTAAGGATGATCTACGGAAAAATATTGATCTAAATGTCCAGGGGATTACCCTACAGAAGGAAATGATGAATGGTTTTAAAGAGCATAATGGCCACGCGGAAAAGTTCTCGGAAAAGGTAATTGAATCGCTTGACGCTATATGTAATAAATTGAATGGAAAGGTGAAATAAAATAATGACATTAGGCGATTTATCAACGAATTTCTGGTCATCTGAATTTAGATGCCCCTGTCCGAAATGTAAAAGAATAAAGGTCCGGGTAAGCAGCCTATTTCTATTTAAATTAGAGATGGTAAGGATGGCCTTTGGCAGTTTACCGGTAATTATATTAAGTGGGAACCGTTGCCCCGAAGAAAATAAAAGGGCAGGGGGCATTTCTGACTCTGAACATATCCCTGATCCGGATGGAGAAGCTGCCGATATAAAGATAAAGGGAGTAAAGCCTATTGATATCGGATTGGCTGCTGAAAAGATTGGCGGCATGAGAATAGGAATAGCAAAAACTTATTGTCATTTAGATATTAGATCACCAAGGCCAAGCAAGTATTGGGCTTATATAGGAAATAAAATTATCTATTCAGCAAATATAGAGAATAAGAATTTATTAAAGTTTTACCAGATCTTAACAGAAGGAAGATAAAATTATGAAATTTAGGATATTTATTTTGATCTTTTCTCTGATAACTTTATTATCTTTAGTTGGCTTATGTGAAAAAGAAAAGATAGAAATAATAGACTTAACTGCTGATAATTTTCAAGAAAAAGTCTTAGGACCTGACAAATTAATTATTATAGATTTTTGGGCTGAGTGGTGTAAATATTGTAAACTGTTAGATCCGATTATTGAAAAATTAATTATATTCAATCAGCAATACAATAAGGATAAAATTGAATGGTTTAAGGTAGATGTAGATAAGAGCAGAAAGTTTTTAAATAATTTCAGACCACTAAGGGGATTGCCTGTTTTAATATTTTATCGAAACGGAAAAGAGATTGACCGAATGATAGGATTTCAACCATTTCTTAAAATACAAGATAAAATTAATTTACTTCTAAAGGAAGAGAAGAAAGAGAAAAAAGATAAGAAAAATAATTGCAATGGTGGGGTTTGTGATCCACCGGAAGAATAGTTGCACTAAAAATAAATATGACTATACTATTGTCGAAAGGAGGTGAAAACAGATGACTAAAATATTAGAATTACTTGGAGTATTGGGGGGGCTAATTCCTTTAATACTAACCTTGATCAAAGAATTTGAAACTCCTGGATTCGGTGCCGAGAAAAAGAAAGTAATATTAGATTCAATCAGTTTACTTTATGATAATCTTAATATTGCTGCTATCTCCAAAGATAAACTTTTAGGTATTGCAGGTACATTTATTGATATAGCGGTAGCTTTCTTTAATTTGGTGGGCTGGTTTAAAAAATCAAACCCTACGCCCAGTACCTAGGAGATAGCTGGTTAGAGAAGAGAACTATTCCTCTCTGGACTAAACTATTTAAAAGTTTGGGTATTTATGATGAAGATTATCACAAAAAATACAGAGAGTACCTTCACAGCGAAAGGTATTTAACTTATATTAATTTGGTAGAAAGTGATATACGAGAGAAAATAGAATCAGCGAACAAAGATAAAGTTGATCAATTACTTAAAGAAATATTTGGAGAGAAAAAGTTTGTATGTCCGGATCTTCCTAAATAAATATTACTTGCCATTTGCTCGCACGTTTCTTCACTTAAATTCCTCCTAAATTCCCCCCTAAAATACAAGGGTTTAGGGGGGTTATTTTTTGCTTAATAATGAAAAATATGCTATAATTTATAGAGAAAAAGAAGCAAAATTAGGAGACCTCTTAATATGTCTAATAGAAAAAAATATTATATTGAGAACAAAGAGAAGATATTAAAATATGGTAGTCAATGGCAAAAAGATAATCCTGAAAAAGTAAGAATATATGTTAAAAAGTGGAAAAAGAACAATCCTGAAAAAGTAAAGGAACAGAGAAAAAGATATCGTAAAAGTGGAAGAAAAAATGAATTAAATAAATTACGTTGGAAAAGATCACAAGAACGGATTAATAATTACAAATTATTAAAGGGTTGTGCAATTTGTAATTATAATAAATGTGTTGATGCTTTAGAATTTCATCATAATGGAGATAAGGATTTTTGTATATCAGGGGCTATTGGGCATGATATTAGTCATAAAAGAATTAAAGAAGAAATGGATAAGTGCATAATACTTTGTTCTAATTGTCATAGAGAATTACACGCAAAATTAAGAAAATGATTACAACTATTTTTTTATATGTATTTTTATCCCTATTCCTGCTATTGTACGTTCAAATCTTGCCTATTACATAGGGAATCATAAACGAAAGACACAATTTGCTGCTACGTTAATCCTGGTGCGATTTAGGGGTATATTGTCTTTTTTATTAAATATTTCAAATTATTTTCCCCAAAAAGAAGGATTTTTCATTTTAATGTAGTAGTAATATATAGAAGATAAAAAAAATATGTGTTTAAGGGGGTAGTCGGGTGGGGCAAATAATAAGAAATGATGATATTATTTCCTTTAACTGTACTATAAAACTAAATTATAAAAATTGTGATGTTGCCTTAAAAAGATTTGGTAATGTTGTAGACCTGACTATCACAATTATTAGCGGCAAGGGATATATCATAGAAAAAAATAAAACTTTTATTTGCAATCCGGGTTATAATCATATTCTGAACTATCTTAATGAAAATATTAATTATATCAATGATATATACAATGATATCATTAAAAAAGGTATCCAAAACGATAATAAAATAATGGATTTTGAAGCAGGTTAAAAAAAAATAAAAAATATATGAAATAAATTTGACAAATAATAATACCATGTGTTATTATGTTTGTGGTGATATAAAAATATGGGTAAAAGAATAGAAATAGATATCGCAAAAATAAAAGATAACAGAATTAAAAAACTGGTTAATCTCGCTCAAAAGCATGATATAAGTCCTACTGCAATGGCTCATTTTATCGGGGTAAGTTATGGTACTTATAATAGATACCAGCAAGGCAGGACTATCCCACAAAGTGAGAATACCAAGGCAGTCATAGATAATATAATAGCTAAATTAAAATGAAAAAGGGGAAAAAGCGTTATGATACTCAAATGCCCTTAAATTACCACAATTGAATAGGTGGCGGGTATCCGGGTAACATTTTTTTAGAGATTTTACAATGTCCCATAATATATC